>JAAGKN010000882.1_pt1 | contig 64832 bp, 65 predicted proteins | sample 6206371 | NCBI WGS metagenome assembly JAAGKN01 (sample SAMN11533720, study PRJNA540317) | gut metagenome | isolation source: fecal pellets from male and female animal of same cohort | host: Peromyscus leucopus | place: USA:CA | collected 2017
TTGGCGCAAAAATCATATACGCAAATTTTTGCTTGAATTTTTTGTACACATTTAGGTCTTGAATTAGTATAAATCAGCTTATGCGTGAAATGTCTCTGCCGCCGTGACCTATTATTATTCGGGAGGCTTTGGCGGCGTCCTCGCTTCTGCATACCACTTCAAGTACGTGCTTTGCAGAAATATAATCGTTTTCGTATACTTCGCTTTCGTTGTCGTGCGAGGGGTAGCTTAACGGCATAGAATATGTCGGGTTGTTTGTGGTAGTGTTAAAGGCGACGATAGTGTTCATTTTGTTTGTCTGCTTTTTTGCGGAGTAATCTTTTGTCTCTATAGATGCAAGAGGGGACAGAGCATTTCTAAGCGCTCCCGCGGCAAAATCCGCGCTGTCGGGTGAGTCGAAATGAGCGATTATTTTCATGGTAATTGTTCTCCTTTCAGGTCGTTTTGTGCAAATCGCTTTGTTTGAGGTTAAATATACGCGCTATTTTTTATTTTGTTTAGAATTTCTGAAAATATTGCTGAAAATAATTGCCTTTATAGTATAAAATGTGGTATAATAGATATAATTGGATTTTTGGAAAGGAACGGCGGCTTATGGACATTCGCCCAATGGATATACTTGTTATGAAAAAGCAGCACCCTTGCGGCGAAAAGCATATGCTTGTGCTGCGCGCAGGTATGGATTTCAAGCTCCGCTGTCAGGGCTGCGGACACGAGTTTATGGTGTCCCGAAGTAAAATTGAAAAAAATGTAAAATCGGTGGAACGCGCTGAAAAGGAAAATCCTTAGCAATTATGTCTAATACTAATTCACTCCCAATGTGCAGACAAAAAATTCGGCGCAAAAATCATATACGCAAATTTTTGCTTGAATTTTTTGTACACATTTAGGTCGTGAATCAGTATGAATTTGGAAAAATACCGATTTTGAAAGGAGCGTTTGCTGCGGCGGTATAGGTCGGAGCAATATTGTTATGTTTGAAAAGCTAAAGGCTGCCGAGGAAAAATACGGCGAAATAAGTGAGAAGCTTACTGATATGGAGGTTATCGGCGACAATAAGCTGTACGCCTCTTTGATGAAGGAATATAAAAACCTTACCCCAATTGTGGAAAAGTACCGTGAGTACTGCAAGTGCAAAAAGTCTGCCGACGAGGCTAAGGAGCTTTTGGACGACAGCGGCACGGACAGCGAAATGAAAGAGCTTGCAAGAATGGAGCTTGACGAGAACCGTACCCGCATTGACGAGATAAGCGAGGAACTGAAAGTACTCCTTATTCCCAAAGACCCCAACGATGACAAGAATGTTATTATTGAGATCCGCGGCGGCGCGGGAGGGGACGAGGCTTCTCTGTTTGCGAACTCGCTGTACAGAATGTACAGTATGTACGCAGAGGCTCGCCGCTGGAAAATAGAAGTACTCAGCATTAATGAGACGGAGCTTGGCGGTATCAAGGAAATAAGCTTCAGCGTAGAGGGCGAGGGAGCATACTCCCGTTTTAAGTATGAAAGCGGTGTACACCGTGTTCAGCGTGTTCCTGAAACCGAGTCTCAAGGACGTATTCATACTTCAACTGTAACGGTTGCGGTTCTTGTCGAAGCGGACGAGGTTGAACTTGAAATTAATCCGACAGATCTGAAAATAGACTATTTCCGTGCAAGCGGAGCAGGCGGTCAGCATATAAATAAAACAGAGTCCGCTGTAAGAATCACATATCTTCCGACTAATGTTGTTGTTGAATGTCAGGATGAAAGAAGCCAGCACAAAAATAAAGACAAGGCAATGAAGATCCTGCGCTCAAGGCTTTACGAGGCTCTTATGCAGGAGCAGAACGATAAAATAGCCTCCGAGCGCAAATCCCAAGTGGGAACGGGCAACCGTTCCGAGCGTATCAGGACTTATAACTTCCCCGAAAGCCGCGTTACCGACCATAGGATCGGACTTACCTTGTATCGTCTTGAAAGCATTCTCAACGGCAGCCTTGACGATATAATCGACGCTCTTGCCACCGCAGATCAGGCGGCGAAGCTTTCACAATCCGGCGAGGAGTCCCCACAGTTATAGTCTGTCAATGTTAAGTGCGGAGGAGATAAAGCTTATCAAGCGCCTAAATGCGTGGGAAAATGTTACTAAATTTACAAGGTGAGATAGCGTAATGCAGTTTGCAACAAAGCTTCTGACGAGCGCAGATGCTGATATAAATTACGCCGCAGAGCTTATCAAAGGCGGCGAGGTAGTTGGTATGCCTACGGAGACGGTCTACGGACTTGCGGCGGACGCCGAAAATGCCGACGCTGTAAAAAAAATCTTCGCGGCAAAGGGCAGACCACAGGACAATCCTCTTATTGTCCACATTGCGGAAATTGCCGATATTGAGGTGTACGCCCATGACGTACCCCCAATTGCCTATAAGCTTGCGGAAAAATTCTGCCCAGGACCGCTGACAATGGTACTGCCAAAAAGAGACAGAATACCCGATATAACAAGCGCGGGGCTTGACACGGTGGGAATACGTATCCCGTACCACCCTGCTGCAAGAAAACTTATACGTTTAAGCGGCAAATCAATAGCCGCTCCCTCGGCAAATTTGTCGGGAAGTCCAAGTCCTACAACCGCTGATCACGTTTTGAACGATATGAACGGTCGAATACCTGCAATAATCGACGGCGGAAGCTGTCCCGTAGGAGTGGAAAGCACAGTCATTTCCTTTGAGAACGGGGCGGCGCGAATACTTCGTCCGGGGTTTATTTCGTGGGAGGAGCTTTCCGAATTTTGCGATGTCATAAAAGATAGGCACATTACCGAGTCAGCAGCCGCGGGAGAAGCGGTTCGCTCCCCGGGAATGAAGTATAAGCATTATTCTCCAAAGGCAAAAGTAACTATAGTTTGCGGCAGCGAGCAGCAATTTATTGATTTTGTGAACAATACAAATGATGATAAGGTGTACGCAATGCCATTTGAGGCTTCGGAAAAGATTTACGTACCGTGTATTCCTTACGGAAAAACCTCTGAGGAGCAGGCGGCAAAGCTTTTTGCGGCATTAAGGGAATTTGACGAAAAAGGCGCGGAGCGAGTTTATGCAATGTGCCCTGCCCAAAACGGAGTCGGACTTGCGGTATACAACCGCCTTTTGAGGGCGGCAGGGTTTGATGTTATTGATTTGCATGAAAAATAGGGAATTGTTAAATTCGGAAAAGTTTTTTAAAACGGAGACATACATTAGGGAGGATGGTTAAATATGAGCGATGCGCCGGATACGGCAGTAATTGGTCTTACGGGTCAAAGCGGAGCAGGGAAGACTACTGTTTGTCAGGTGTTTGCCGAAAGCGGATTTGCTATAATAAACGCTGACCAAATTGCACGGAAAATTATGGAGCCGGGTGCTCCATGTCTTGAAGAGGCTGCCGAATGCTTCGGGAGGGATATTTTAAACAGCGACGGAAGTCTTAACAGACAGCGGCTTGCGGACATTGTTTTTGAAGATAAGGAGAAGCTTAAGCAGCTTAATGCTATCAGCTATCCGTACATAACTTATGAGATTTTGCAGATGATAAATAAATATACCGATGAAAAGCAGAGATACGTGCTTCTGGACGCGCCCACACTTTTCGAGAGCAGGGCGGACGATTTCTGCGACCTGGTGATAAGCGTTACCGCCTCGGAAAAAAACCGTACCGAACGTATATTAAAGCGGGACGGAATTACTGCCGAACAGATAAAGGAACGTTTTTCCTCCCAGCATTCCGAAAAATTTTTTGTGAACCATTCGGATTTTATCATCAAGAACAACAAGTCTGTAGAGCTTCTCAAGGAGAAAGCAAAAGAGGTTGCGGAAAAAATTAAGGAGTATTACAATGCTGAAGAAGCTTAGCAGCGTATTTTTGATTTTGCTTATCGGCTGTTTTATCTGGGCTGTCTGCAACATTGAGTCAATAAGCAAAAAATATCTTTATCCGATAAATTACAGCGCATATGTTGAAAAAGCCTCGGCGGAAACGGAGCTTGACAAATACCTTATCTATGCTGTGATAAAAACCGAAAGCGGCTTTGACGAGAACGCTGTTTCCAATGTCGGCGCAAGGGGGCTTATGCAGCTTATGGAGGACGCTTTCGACTGGGTAAAATTCCGTATGGGCGATGAGCGGGAAATAAGCTACGAAGATATGTACAAGCCCGAGTATAATATCGAGTACGGCAGCTATCTTATAAAGCTTCTGTACGATGAATACGGCGACATAGAAACAGCGATCGCCGCATATCATTCAGGCAGAGGAAGCGTGAACGAGTGGCTTGAGGATCCGCAGTACAGCTCCGACGGAAAAACTTTGGACGAGATACCGTCAAGTACTGCAAAACATTACGTCCATAAGGTTATGACGGCGTATGAGGGGTATACTAATTTATACAAGGCTGAGCCTTGACCTTTATTGGGCAGCTTTGTCAAATAGTGTTAATAATCCCCATGAGTAAAATTTATTGTTATTTCGCTTTTTAATTGGGCAAAGGTTAAATTTCTTACCTCTTGCCTCTTAAATTCTTACACTAATAGGAAAGGAATGGTTTATAATGTCAAAGGAAAAATCGGCTGCCGAGCTTTTAAAGGAAAAGCTTTTTATGCAGAAAAAACACGCGGGACTTCTTATGTCCGAGCAGCAAATAGCGGAATGCGATGATTTCTGCGAAAGCTACAAGGACTTTCTCGACAGCGCCAAAACCGAGCGTGAGGCTGTTCAGACGGTCATAAGGCTTGCAAAGGAGGAGGGCTTTAGGGAGTATACTCCAGGCGAGGCTCTTAAGACCGGAGACAAAATTTATTTCAATAACAGGGGCAAGGCTATTATTCTCGCGGTCATAGGCAAAGAATCCGTTGAAAAGGGCGTCCGTCTTGCGGCGGCGCACATTGATTCGCCGAGACTTGATCTTAAACAGAACCCTCTTTACGAGGACAATGAGGTTGCCCTGTTCAAGACTCATTATTACGGCGGTATCAAAAAATATCAGTGGGCGACTATACCGCTTTCTCTCCACGGTGTTGTCGTTAAAAAGGACGGCACAAATGTAACTCTTTGTATAGGCGAGGACGAGGGAGACCCCGTGTTCTTTATCAGCGATCTGCTTCCTCACCTTGCACAGGAGCAGGTAAAGCGTACCCTTAGCGAGGGCATAAAGGGCGAGGAGCTTAACGTTATTGTCGGTTCAAGACCGTTCCGAGATGATGACGTCAGCGAAAAGGTCAAGCTGAATATTCTCTCGTTCCTCAACGAAAAGTACGGCATTACCGAAGCGGACTTTCTTTCTGCGGAATTTGAAATGGTACCCGCGTTCAAGGCAAAGGATATCGGTTTTGACAGAAGCTTGGTCGGCTCATACGGACACGACGACAGAGTTTGCGCCTACACAGCTTTGGAGGCGATTTTAGGCTGCAATGATGTGGATAAAACGGCAGTAGTCTGCCTCACCGACAAGGAGGAAACAGGCAGCGACGGCAATACGGGACTCCGTTCCGCATATCTGAAAAACTTTTTGTACGACCTTGCTGACAGTTTTGGCGTAAGCGGCAGAGCGGTCGTGACAAACAGCGAGTGCCTTTCTGCGGACGTAAACGCGGCGTTTGACCCAACCTTCCCCGACGTTGTGGAAAAGAGAAACGCGGCATTTCTGAACTACGGCGTTGTTGTAACAAAATTCACAGGCGCAAGGGGCAAGTCGGGAACTTCCGACGCTTCCGCGGAATTTGTGGGCAGAGTACGCGCTCTTATGGAAAAGAATAACATAATCTGGCAGACAGGCGAGCTTGGAAAGGTAGACCTCGGCGGTGGCGGAACAGTTGCGGCATACATTGCAAATCTCGGTATGGACGTTATCGATGTAGGTGTGCCTGTCCTTGCAATGCACGCGCCATATGAGGTCGTTGCAAAGACGGACGTTTATATGACATATAAGGCGTTCAGTTCGTTCTTCAATGACTAATAAAAGGTTATCGGCAATCAGTACGATACTCATAAAGAAGTTTAAGCCCCGAAGCAGTTATTGGTAACCGCTTCGGGGCTTGTTGTAAATATTCGATTACTCATATAAATCAGAATTTAGCAATAATAAATATCACGATTCAATTACCTGTCAATTTGATAATATACCTTTGTATTACCTCGCCATAAGTATCACTAAAGAATTCCGCGTCAAGTTCTCCATTGCAATTCTTGATAACATTTGCAGAACCAATATTAGCTTTGTCGCAGGCAACGATTACATTCTTGATTCCGATTGTCCTGCAAACCTGCAAGGCATCTTTGAGCATAGAAGTCGCATAGTACTTTTTGCGCTCGGTTGGTCTGACTGAATAACCGATATGACCGCCTTCTCTTTCTAAAAAGTCGTTTAACGCCAGCCGGATGTTTACCATGCCGACGATTTTATCGTCTGATTCCCTTACATAAAAATATGTAAGTCCAGGCACTTTACCTTCGGGGATGTTTGCTATATCAATGTCTCCAAAAATTTTTTTGAGCCACTCTTCATAAGTCGATTCCCTTAAATACTTGTCCAAGCTGCCGCTTCCGTTAATCTCAGAACCATATGTATAGAATTCATTTATATACTCAATTGCTTTGCTTTTATAAGCCATACTGGGAAACACCATTTTCATATTGATTTTCTCCTTATAAATTTCGATTTATCTTAGTAAAATTATACATCATAAAAATTGTTTTGTCAATAAAAACGCCATAGCACTTTTGACTGAAAATCATAGTGCTATGGCAAAAACTTCTTTATAAGCCCTGTCTTTTTACAGATAACCTTTTTGTTATCTATTCTCGTTCATCTTAGCTCTGTATTCCTCTTTAAGCTTCTGCAAGCGGACGGAATCCTCTTTCCGCTGTTCCTTGGCAGCGTCCTGAATTTTTCTCGTCTCGTCAATGCCGTCAACAATAGTTCGCCACGTTTCTTCAAGAGTGTCAACTTTTATGGAGCTTCCCGAAGCAAGCTGTGTGGTAAGCTTTGTCTGGGCAACAGTGTTCTGCGCGTTTTTCAAAAGCAGCTCGTTGGTCTTTTCGTCCAAAGCCTGCATAGCCTCCGCTTGGACGCGCTGCCGCTTCAGCATTACCGCCTGTGCAAGGGACTGTTTGAAAACAGGCATTGTGATAATGAAAGCCGAGTTTATTTTTCTTATAAGATTAAGGTTTGAGAACTGCATTGATTTAAGCATGGGGACAGTCTGCATGGCAACATTTTCCGCTATTTTCAAGTCCATAACTCTCTGCTCAAAAACCTGCCTTGTCTGTTCAAGAGTCTGGAGATCCATAGCCACCGCGCCCGAATCGGGGGATTCCTCCAGCTTTTTGCGGTAATCGGCAATGTACTGGTCAAGCTCTACGCAAGCCTGCTCGCCCGCCATGATATAGAGGAGCAGATCCTTGTAGTACTGAATATTCGCGTTGAACATTGTTTCCAGCTTTATGTTGGAAGCCTCGATCTCTGTCTCGTACTGCTTAAGCTGAACGTAGACCTTGTCTACCTCCTCGCCCATTGTGTGGTACTTTGCAAGAAGCTTATCAACCTGTTTGCGGAGATTTGCAAAAATGCCCTTTTTAGGTTCGTCCTCCAGCTCCTTAACATCAAACTGCGCCATGATCGCAGAGAGGTGCTGAAGAAGCTCTCCCGAATCGTTGATTTGATCCATATTCATGGAGTTAAGGACTTGGTCTGAAGCCTTTGAAATTTCCACCGCAACCTCGTTGCCGAACTTAACGATAGAGTTTACATCATTGATGTTGATAGTGCTTACAAGCTTGTCGACCTCTTCATTTTTTACAAGCTCCTGCTTGATCTCCTCGGTTTTTTCAACAATTGAAAACTCCTGGGGAGCCTCTACCTGAATGTTGAGATTAAGGGGCGCAGCCTCGGTTGTAACGTTTGCCTGTGCCGCCTGTTCCTCGGAAGAGGGTGTGAACTGCAATGCCATTGTTATTTTCCTCCCTTTTTGAATAGTCTGCCGAAAAAGCCTTCGTCCTTCGGCTCCGGTATTTCGTCCGGAATTTTAAATTTTGGAATGTGTACGTTGTATTTGAACTCGTTCATAGTATAGTTTTCAAATGCCGAGTCATTTACAAAGGTCTCGATATTTTTATAGCCCGTAGGCGTGTATATAACAATATCAAAGCCCAGCAGACTGCACAGAACAAGTTGAATACATTCGATCTTGCTGAACGTATCCTCTATAACGTCAAGTACGACCAGCTTTGGTATATCCTTTGTGAAATCGTATTTTTGCAGCAGCTTTAAAATTTCACGGTCAAGGTTAGTACCAACATAAAGTACAAGAGGCACAAGCTCCTTGCTGTCTATCTTAAAGAACCCGCTGTCTACAGCCTCCTGCATTTTGTTAAAGACAAGGAGCTGCAGGCTGTCGGAAAGATAAGAGTATTTGTTAAGATTTGAAGCTTTAAGCTTCTCTATCTGTATCTGTTCGCCTATATAGTACGGATTGTAAACGTCCAAATGCGTCTCGCCGTATTTTCTATAGCTGGGCGATTTGTACATTATCTTCGTGTTGGGGGAAAGCTTCCACTTAACGTTGTTCCAGTATGCGTTAAGATTGCCGTCCTTTACACCGCTTATTTTGGCAAAAATTGTCGGCACTGTCACCCTGCTGTCCTCTGCCGCAAAGCCTGTTCTGTACTTGGACGGCTGGTGCCACAGTATGTCAATTTCTTCATAAGTGGTTTTCAGCGTGACTGCCTGCATATCCGAAAACTGAAAATCACGGAAAAATGTGTCATTGCTGTATAAAATTTTGTTCAGATCTCTTGAAGCGTTGTACGCGACAGTAGCTATTTTGGTCTTGACCGGTTTGTCGGGGTACGGAGCGGCAGGCTGCGAGTTCGGCAGCTCAAATATCTGCATACGTCCCTCCGAGTTGTTCCTTTTTAATGTGGGCAGCATGGACATATTGCTGCAAATGTACAGAACGTCTATCCCTATCCTCGACATGAAATGAAGGAACTGAACAACAGCGGGGGACACGTTGCCGTAATAAAGCAGAACGGGTATTTCCATGTTGGAGCTTCTGTATATCTCCGAGTTGAGACAGCGGTTCATCCACACTATAAGGGGCTGCACCGCCGCGAGCATTGCCTCACCGCTAAGCTTACCCGCAAATTCCGGAAGGACTTCCTTTGCAAGCTTAGTCCGCACCTCGTCTCCGGGAATATTGATCATTCCACAAAGTGAAGAAAGCATATTCTCGCTGTCGGTACGGTCAATGCCGTCAAACGGCGAAAGCTCGTCGGGCGTCGGCGGTTTAAGCTCATGCTCGATATAAAGCAGCAGCTTGGGACTTTTTATCAAGTCTTCCCGAAGCTTGTAGAGCATATTGTGAAAATTTGCCTGTTCGTCCTTGTCCATAGGTATGCCGAGGATAGCGGCAAAATAAACGGGTATAATCTGTTCAGCGGTGAAATGTCCGCCCCGTGAAGCAAGCCGCTCCGAGTGAGATTCCAGAATATCCGTTACAACAGTTTCCGCCGATGTCGAAACAGTCTGGACAAGTTTTTTATTTTCGGTTGAAAAACCCTCAAAAATCATAATTGTGAGCGCCTTTCTATCATAAGTTATAAATATTTTGCATGGGCGGATTCTTATCCGCCCCTTGGACAAAATGCAAAAATTATCGTATCCTTAATATATTATACTATACATCATATAATATGTCAATACATATAACAATATTTTTTCGGAAAATTTTAAGCGTACTTCAAAAGTGTACGGGCAGCCTCGGTAAGTACCGCAGCAGCGTCCTCCAAATACTTTTTCATGGCAGCGCCGCTAATATCTGAGGACATCTCCATAGCGTGGTTAAGACTGTCGCGGCTGACATTTACCTGTGTCTGGTAAAGATTGTCAAGCTGCTGCAAAGCAGTTTCTTCCATAGATTTGTAAGCCGCCTTTAAGTCCTTTAAGGTGTTGTTTCTGATATCGTCGTAATTTTCCAAAGCCGTGTCGATAATATCGGTCTGGCGTTTTTTGCGGAGGATATTTCTGAATGAGGTCATCGCCCCGTCGGGGAAGCTGTCGCTGTTTCCGCCCGAAGCCGCGTCCATAACGGACTGCGTAACAAGCATATTCAGATTATCCGCCTTGCCGTCGGCTGAAACCGCCGTCTCGCCCGCAAGTGAGTCAATGCCAAGTTTTTTGGCAAGCTCCGCGCCGAGCTGAGCGATTATGGAATTGAGCCTGCCCCAATGAATGTCAAGACACCGTCTGTACGCCTCGCCGACCTTGTCAACGAGATATGAATAGAAGTGCTTGTCAATATCCTCGGGGGAAGCGGTATTGCGGCTTTCGAGAATATCCTCCCTAAGCTTTGAGAAGAAACCGTACATCCACTGCTCCGCCTCCTGCTGCATTTCGGTAATGCTAAGCAGAATTTTCGGCTTTTTGCTTTCAAGCGCAGTTGCAAGAGTGGAGCACTCCCTCTCGATGCTCTGAGAAATATCGTCAAGCTTTTTGCGGTCCATAGCCATCATATCGTAGATCATGCGTATACGGGCAGCTGTGTCCTTTATCATAAGGTTCAGCATGGTAAGTACTCGCTGGGTGCGTATAATGTCCTTCTGCAAAATTATTTCACGTTTAAGTGACATCTCGAATTTCAGAAATTCAGTCTCGTAAAATTCCTGAAAGCCCTTTATGTCGGGACGGTTCAAGCCTATCTTTCTGCGGTACTCGTCAATGCCGCTTACACCGTAAACAAAAGCGTTCGGCATTATCGCCTCGCAGCGTTCGCTTACGCGGCTGATTATCTTTTCGATGTCCTCTTTTGTGTTCATAGCGTCTATCATGTTTACCAGCACATAAAGCTTGTTGAAGCTGAGGGGACGGATATGGCTTGCAAGGAAGAACTGTTCCGACTCCGAAAATGGCGACAGCGCGCTTGCAACGTAAATTACCGCGTCCGCGTTTACAAGATAGTCCTGCACCTGCTTGTCAAGGCAGTCAAGGTCGCTTAAGCCGGGTGTATCAACAATTCGGATTTCCTTGAGGATTTCCGCATTGTCCTTAATGTCAATATAATCCAAAGTGTCGGGGAAAGCTCTCATAAGCTTTTCCAGCTTTTCCCGCACAAGGTCGTCCGCCAGAAGATTTATCCTCTGACCGTTTTTCAGTACAGCCTCTGCCTTGGGGGTATCACTGTAGCTTATGGAATTTATTGTAAATGTTTCGGGGGCAACGTTTACAGGGGCAATTGATTTGCCCAAAATAGCATTGATTATAGTGCTTTTGCCCCGCTTGAAGTCGCCGAGGACTACCAGCGAAAACGCTTCCGTACGCCGCTTTGTGATAGCAGCGTCCCATTCTCTCAAGCGTCCCGTGAAATCCTCGCCCAATATCGTGCAGAGCGGCTTGTTGTCCAGCAGCCCCTTAAGCTTGTTCTGGACGTTTTCAATATCCGCCTCTGCCGCGGAATAGCCAAAATTATTTTCGGACATATCAAGCGCCTCCCTTCGCAGCGTCAAGAATGATCTCGCATCTTACTTCCAACGCCTGTTTGTTTACCGTGTGCATATCGACTTTGTTAAGGTCGGCGCGCCAGTTATAAAGTATTTCGCAGCTTAGAAATTCAAGTCCCGCAAGGATCCTTCTTTCAATTGACGAGCAGCTTGAAGGCAGTGTAATGCTTCTCGCCGGCGTTCTGTGCAGCACCTCGTACAGCTTCAGAAGCTCGTCAAGGTCAAGGCTTTCTTTTTTGTACATACCGAGTACTCCCTTGCTGTGCAGACTGTTCATTACCGTTGGGTAATTGTTCGGGTCGTTCAGACATATCATGCCCGCACGGTCTCCCGTAACGTCCGCAAGCTTTATCCATTCGGACATCGTACCTGCGATCTGCGTCAAAGCCTTATAGTTTTCCTGCCCCTCTCCCTCTTCGGCGTCTTCGGAATTGTTTATTCCGAAATAAGGGGCAGCCATGCTGAAAATACAGTGATTGTTCTGAATGTGACCGCATTCGCAGCCTACAAGAAAGCAAAGCTCCTCTCTGCTGCAAATACCGATAAGCCCAGTTGTGGCAACAATACAAGGCTCAACGCCCTCTGCCGCAATGGAGTATATCTCATACTTTTGAGGGGCGTTTCTCACATAGACCGTCGGTACGCTTATCTGAAGCTTTTCCGCGCACTGCTGAACAGCATTGTAAATTTCGGGGTGCTGAAGCGATCCCGCAACGTCGGTGGACTGAAAAAGTCTTTTTATCTTTGAGGGAATTTCGTGCCCCGTAAGATTTTTGTAGACCTTTGACCAAGAGGGGAAAGTGGTGATCTTCTGCTTTACCGAAAAATCCGAATCGAAAGCGTAGTCCATCATTCCGCCCACAATATGATCCTTGTAGGAACGAGTCCTTGCGCTCAGATATGCGGTAAAGCTGGTATCTATATCCAACAGCGGATTGTATTCCGCCGCTTCTCCAATATTCATCATGTTAAATAAGCCTCCCTTGTTTATTCCATATTGTCGGTAAGAACCTTGTGCAGATTATAAGTCTCCGCAAGCAGCTCACCTGTGTATTCGGCAATATTCCGGAGCTTTTCCTTTTCGTTGTCGGACATATTTTTTCTGTCTGTTTTAAGCTGATTTAGATTGTCAAGGGTCTTCTGCGTGTCCATAAGTATAATTTCCGTCTCATTCTCGATCTTGGATTTCAGTCCCTGGAACGAAGCGTAAACCTGCTGACGTACAGTCTCGGTAAAGTCGCTTGAGATTTTCATTTCATGGAACTGTTTTTTGACGGACTGCTTGAAGCTTGCTTTGTATTTGTCAATTCTTTCCTGAACAAGAAGCTTGTCAACAGAGAATTTTCCCGTGAAAGTACCTGCAAGTCCCGCAACAGCCGCAATGCAAAGCACCACGGGACCTGCAGCTATGCCAAGGACTGTGGCAAGTGAAAACGCCGCGTAAAACGTCGCATAAAAACCTGCAAAGCCTGCCGCGCCGCCTAAAAGCGCGCCCTTTATGCCCGCCTCGCGAATGCCTATGAACAGACCTCCCGCGCCTACAGTACCGATAGCAACGCCGATTATCTGATCCACAACGCCGCCGTTTCTGCGGGAGCGCTTTGAAGCCACCGAGAACATCTCCTGGATCCTCGTTACCGAAGCAAAGAACTCGTCCTCAAAGGACTGCAAACGCTCAGCCTCGTCGCTGAGAGCAATGTTTATCTCGTTCTGTATCTGCTCGCAAATGAGCTGAGCCTTGTTCTCGATATTTTCCTTGATCCTTTCCGTAAGCTTTGAGTAAACTATCTTCAGCTTATCCTTTTTAAGGTCGTCAGCTCCCATGGGGTAATCGTCGATAACCTTCATAGCCGTTTCCTCTATCTGCACCCAGTAGCTGTCCAGAATAGGCTGCAAGCCTTCGAAAACCTTGTTTGCAGCATCGTTTATGCGGACAAATTCAGCACGTTTTTTGGTGCGTATCTCGTCAATTTCCTCAATTGCCGCAGAATATTTTTCCATAAATTCGTCCGTCTCCATCATCAAGGAATTTTCCCGAATAATAATGGAGTTGATAAGCTCCGAGCCGGAGCTGATTATCTTGTTTGCAAGTATCTGGAGGGTTATCGCGCCTCTCTCCTGCGTCAGCATAGTCTCCAAAGCCTTTTCAAAGGTGGGGAAGTTGCTTTCCGCCAGCATGGCTTCGTTGCCGCTTTCCTTAGCCATAAGAGCTTTTTTGGCGTAAACGCCTATTACCTTGGGCTTTCCTATCTTACGCTTGTAAACCGCAAATTCCTTGGAGTCCTCTCCCATGACCATTTTTGCCTTTTCCATAACGTAGCTGCCGATACGCTTTTCAACGGTGTCAACTATTCTGTCCTCGTCCTCTTTGGAGAACGTTCCGAAACAGTTTACCGCAAAAATAATGCGCCCCATGTCGCTTGTGAGCATACGCTTTTCTAGAAATTCCTTTTCAAACTGTGAAAATGGAGAGTTTGCGCTTATAACGAAAACCGCAGCGTCGATCTCCGGAAGTATGGACAGGGTAACGTTTGTCATCTGTTCGTCGTCGTTAAGACCCGGAGTGTCGATAATATCCACGTTGTTTTTGCAGAACTCCGTATCGTAGTACACCGTAGCCTGCTTTACAGTCTCGGCAGTCTTTTCCGACTCGTATGAAAGCTTTGTAACATAGTTTTCAAGTTGATTTATATCAACTTTTTCCGACTCGCCCGATTTGTACTCAACCATGACGTAAGGGGTCTCGCTGTACGTGACCCTGTTTAGAGTGGCGGTAGCGGGAAGAACGTCGGCAGGCAGGACCTCCTGACCGAGAAGAGCGTTTATAAGCGTACTCTTGCCTCGTTTGAATTCGCCGACGATAGCGACCTCAAAATGTTCCCTGGCAATTTTCTCGATAGTCTCACCGATAGATTTTGCGGTGTGTTCAAGCCCTATTTCTTCGCTGTACTCTTTCAGCTGGGCAAGACTTTCCGTCAGCTCGGAAACCGTCTGCTTATACGCCGAATAGCTTCCATAGTTCAATGCCTGTTCCATAGAAATCCTCCTGTACATAAATTTTATCATAAACTAAAGATATGTAAAAAATCATACAATTACATAATAATTATAACACATTTATAATAGTCCTGTCAATCAAATTAATAAATTTTATCCGCAAATTATTGCAAAATTTGTAAAAATAGTATATAATTGATTGTGAAAAGCGAATCGGAGGAGTAAAAATGAAATTCAGACCATGTATAGATATCCACAACGGAAAGGTAAAGCAGATAGTCGGCGGCAGCCTTGCCGACAGCGGAAATTCCGCAAAGGAAAATTTTGTCTCCGACTGCGGCGGGGAATTTTACGCAAGGCTTTACAAGGAACGCGGAATAAGCGGCGGACATATTATCCTGCTGAATGCGGCGGGTTCGGAATATTATGAGGCGGACAAGGCGCAGGCATTTGCAGCTTTGGCGGAGTACCCGAACGGCTTGCAGCTCGGCGGCGGCATAACCGCAGAAAACGCCGCGGAGTTCCTTGATAAGGGTGCGTCCCGAGTTATAGTCACCTCTTACGTTTTTAAGGACGGCAAAGTTGATCTTGAAAATCTGAAAAAGATATTTTCCGCCGCAGGCAGAGACAGGCTTGTGATAGACCTTTCCTGCCGCAAAAGGGGAGAGGACTATTATATCGTCACAGACAGGTGGCAGAAATTTACGGACGTTAAGCTTGACCGTTCCGCCCTTGATATGTTTGCGGAGTATTGCAGTGAATTTCTCATTCATGCTGTGGACGTTGAGGGAAAAGCAAGCGGAATTGAAGTCCCCCTTGCGGAAATGCTGGGCGGCTGGGACGGTATTCCCGTGACCTACGCGGGAGGGATAGGCACTTACGCCGATTTGGACGTTCTCAAACGGTCAGGCAAGTGCAAGCTTGATTTTACTGTTGGCAGCGCGCTTGACATATTCGGCGGCAGTCTTGATTTTGAAAAAATTTGCAGTTATGGAGTACCCTATGAAAAATAAAATTCTCACAGAAAAATTCTTTCACAGAGACGTTCTGGACGTTGCTCCCGATTTAGTTGGAAAGCTTATAGTCAGAACCTTTGAGGACGGTTCCGAAATATCCCTTCGTATTACGGAGGCTGAAGCGTACCGCGGCGAGGAGGACACAGCCTGTCACGCAAGCAAAGGGAAAACCGAGCGTACAAAAATTCTGTACGACAAGGCGGGTACGATATACGTCTATCTCTGCTACGGTATGCACTGGCTTATGAACGCCGTCACGGGGGAGGAGGGTCAGCCGCAGGCTGTCCTGTTCCGCGCCTGTCAGGTTTATGACGGTCCCGCAAAGCTTACAAAAAAACTGGGCATTGACAAAAGCTTCAACGGAGAGTCCTTTTGCGGCAATCCGAGAATACGTATCGAGGACGACGGATACCGTCCCGAAACAGAGGCTCTGCCGAGGGTCGGCATAGACTATGCTACTCCCGAATATAGAGATATACCTTGGCGGTTTAAGGCAGTTGACAATTGACAGTGTACAGTTAATTGCAAATACAAATGTAAAAAATTGAATGTATGAAAGGATTTGGTTCTATGAAAAAATTTGCGGCGTTTTTAACGGCTTTTATGACGTTGATGTCTATGGCGGCTTGTTCCGATACGGCTAATGACAGCGGTTTGTCTGCCGAAAACGATGTATCAACCACCACGTCGGCGACGGAAACTGCCGTTTCGGACGAAGAGGAAGAGATTGTCGAATTACAAGCCGAGGCTATTTGGGCAGAGCGCGGCGAGGAGGAAATGTACGGAGAATGCGACGTTATTGCAGACGTTACAATTAATTCCCTTGAAGAAATTGCCATTTCATACACGTGCATGGGTACGGAATGTACTTCATACCACACGCTTGCTTCCGTCAGCGTAAATAAAGTTTATTACCCCGCTGAGGAGAACGTGATCCGCGAATTTGTCGTATCGTTGCCCGTTTCATCACATACGCCGTATGAGGATTTTCCCGAAACGAAAACGGGCGAAAGCTGTATAGTTTTTATTTCAAGTACGGCGGGACTTGACGACTCTATTGAATTGCACAATTACACAGATTACTGGCTGGGACACCCTGCCGATATTATAAATATCAACGGAACGGAATGTACCGCGGATAATATTTTTTTCGATTATTCGGACAGCTCCGTTCCAGTAACGAAAGGAGCAGATATTGAACTGCTCGAGGGCGAGGAATTGGTTGACGGGGCGGAGCTTAATGAAATTCCGACGGGACGGTGTTCAATGCCGTTAATTGATTTTGAAAATACGCTTGCCGAAAAAATCGACGAAAAAATAATGAGGTAAAATTATGCTAAATTTAATTCTCGGCGGAGCAGGCAGCGGTAAGTCCTACGAAATGACAAACCGTATCGAAGCCGCAGTAAAAAGCGGAAAGGACGTGCTTGTAATAATCCCCGACCAATTTTCGGCGGAGTTTGACAGAAGCCTTTACGAACGGCTGGGCATGGTTCTTTTTAACCGTGTGAATATCCTTTCCTTTTCGAGAACGGCAAAGGATATTTTTATAAAACACGGCGGACTTAAAGGCAGATACGCCGACGACGTTGTGAAAAATGTTATGATGTTCCGCACCCTGACAGAGCTTTCCGAAAGGGAGGGACTTTGCTTTTACAACAGGCAGGCTAAGTCTCCCGCATTTGTGGACAGCGGTCTTGACATTGTCAAGGAGCTTACCGTCAGCGGCATTACCCCCGAGCAGCTTACCGACTGCGCGGAACGTCTTGATGAAAGCGTCCGTGACAAGGCTGCCGACATTGCCCTCATCTATTCGGAGTACTGCCGAATGATGCAGGAGAGCGGCTATAAGGACGGCGAGGGGGATATTTCCGAGGCGGCTAAAAGGGCGGCAAGGTACGGATATTTTAAGGGCATGACGGTTTTTGCGGACGCGTTTAAAAGCTTTACCTCCGATGAGGTCGCCATGCTTGAAGCGGTCATTGCCGACAGCGAAAGCTTTACTATATGCCTTACCACGGCGGACAGAGAGCCGAAAAATTACTCCGTGTTTGACACCGTTAATAAAACCGTCAGCACCCTTGTGCGAACTGCGGACGAACACGGAGTTGGGGTAAATAAAATTTTCCTTGAGGAGCAGCGGCGTTTTAAAGTCCCCGAGCTGACATTTTTCAGCAATAATGTGCTCAGAAACCGCAGAAAAAAATTCGAGGGGGACTGCAAAGCCGTTCGGGTGTACCGCTCAAACGACGGCTACGGCGAGGGGGATTTTGTTTGTTCGGAAATTCGCAGACTTGCTATGGAGGAGGGGTACAAATACAGCGACATCGTTGTAATGGCGCGCCGTAAGGAGCTGTACTCCTCAATAATGGAAAGCGCGTTTGAGCGCTACGGAATACCGTTTTACACCGACGAAAACGGTTCTGCGGCGCATAAATTCCTGTTCATTTTTGTAAAAACGGCAATTGCCCTTGCCGCTGATGAAAACTCCTCCTCCGAGGACTGGCTCCGCTACATGAAAACATGTATGCTCGGACTTGCGGAGGAGGAGATCGCCGCTGTTGAAAGCTACTGTTACAAGTGGTCGGTGGAGGGGAAAATGTGGGGAGAGCCTTTCCCGTACGACGACGTTGAGCTTGGTGCAGAGCCTGTCAGGGAGCGGGTCTATGAACCTGTCAGAAATTTGCGGAAAGCCTGTGAAAATGCTGACGGTAAATCGGTCTGCACCGCGCTTCTGGAATTTTTTGATGAGGTGAAAATTTTCGACAACATCAGCGCGGTTTACGAAAGCTGCAATACCGAGGACGCAGCCGCGCTTGAAGCTGTCCGCGAGGTAAAACAGCTTTGGGATATGCTCTGCGGACTGCTTGAGACTTTTAACAAGGTGCTTGGAGAAACCAAAGTCACCCTTGCCGAATTTGCGGAAATGTTTTCCTCTGCGGTGCGTGACATAAAGCTTTCCGCGCCGCCTCAAACGCTGGACTGCGTTCGCTTTGTTGCGGCTCATACCGCAAGGATAGCCGAGCCGAAAATAGCTTTTATTATCGGAGCGAACGAGGGATCGTTCCCATATGCCGAAAAGCCCTCGGGACTGTTCAGCGACAGGGACAGGCTTGCCCTTGAAAACGTTGGTATAACCCTTTCGGGCGGCGCGCAGGACAAGCTTGCGGAGGAACGCTTTGTGACATATTCCGCGCTGTCTGAAGCCTCCGAAAAGCTTTATATTACATATGCCCTTTCGGACGTGACGGGCAAGGCGCTTTATCCCTCTATCGTCGTAAATCAGGCTGCCGAAATGTTCGGGGAAAATTCGTCAGCTTCATTTGAAGACCGCGGCTTGCTTTCTTTCTGTACTACACCCGAGGCGGCGTATTATCAGTACGTACAGAACTACCGACGAAACGATACAGCATCCGCAAGTCTTTTGGCGGCTCTAAATGAAATTCCCGAATATGCGGACAGGATAAAATACCTGCGCGATATAGAATTTTCTTCGGGACACGCCCTTTCCAACGAAACGGGCAGACGGCTTTTCGGCAGGTCTGTGTCCCTTTCCGCTTCACGTTTTGAGGACTATCAAAAATGTCCCTTTATGTATTACTGTAAAAAGGGTCTCGACCTCTATCCGCCTCAGAAGATCGAGCTTGACAGACCCTCCAGAGGCAACGCGGTGCATAATTGTCTATGCGGTATTTTAAAGGAATTTGACAAGCAAGCTTTGTCGTCCATGAACCGCAGGGAAATCGAAGCCGCCGTAAAAAAACATCTAAAAAAGTACTACGAAAGCGACGCGGTAGGCGGAGATTACGGCAAGACAAGGCGTTACAAGGCGGCGTTTTCACGGCTTTCAAGCACAGTTTCCGATATATTGGAAAGGCTTGCCGCAGAGTTTGCACAAAATGAATTTGTACCCTCAAATTTTGAGTATACATTAAGGCACGCCGACGGTGACGAGGAGCCCTTGAAGCTTGTTACCCCAAGCGGCATAAACGTATATTTCAGCGGCGCGGTGGATCGCATAGATATTTTTGAAAAGGACGGGAAAAAGTACATTCGTATTGTTGACTACAAATCGGGTGTTAAAGAGCTGAAATTCAGCGACCTGCTTTACGGCGTAAATATGCAGATGCTTCTGTACCTCTTTGCGCTTACTGACAGCGGTCATAAGGGCGCATACAGCGGAAGTATTCCCGCGGGAGTGCTTTATATGCCCGCAAAAGACGCAGCCTCCGCACTTGACAGGAACAGCGGCGAGGACGAAAAGAAAAAGGCATTGAAAGACACCTACAGAATGAGCGGACTTGTGCTGCTGAATGACGACGTTATAACCGCTATGGAGCAGGACTGCGGTGGCGAGTTCATACCTGTAAAGAAAACCAAATCGGGGTATGCGGCGTACTCAAAGCTTATCGGTGAAAGAGAGCTTGAAAATCTGCGGAAGTACTCATATGAGCTTTTGGAGCAGACCGCAGAAGCTCTGCACAAGGGCAAAATAGCCGCAGATCCTCTTATGGACGAAAAGGGCGGTTTCCCCTGCGCGTACTGCGACTACAGCAGCGTTTGCGGCAATTATCCTCCCGAACGTTTTAGGGTGTACGACGACAACGCCGAGGAGAAGATAAGAGAAATTATTTCGGAAAAAACTGCTGACGAAAACAGCGGAGGAGGCGATGAAAATGAGCGTTTGGACTAAGGAACAGCTTGAAGCGATAACCGCAAGAGATACGGGGATAATCGTCTCCGCGGCGGCCGGAAGCGGCAAGACTTCCGTTCTTGTGGAGCGTCTGTTGGGTATACTTTCAGACACCGAAAACAAGATACCTGCCGACAGGATAGTAGTGGTAACATTTACAAACGACGCGGCGGCGCAGATGAAGCAAAGGCTCTCCGCCGCCCTCTCGGATGCAATAGAAAATGACCCTGACAACCTGTGGCTGTGCCGACAGCAGGCTTTGCTGCAAACAGCTAAGATATCCACCATTCACTCATTCTGCTTCGATCTGATAAGGGAAAATATCCAGTCGCTGGACGTATCAGCAGGCTTCCGTATCCTTGACGACACCGAGGAAAGGCTTCTTATAGGAAAGGCGGCGGAGAATACCTTTGAGAGACTTTACGGAGAAAATGCCGAAAAAATAAACGAGCTTGCGGACTTTTTCAGCGGCAGCGTCCGCAGCGACGGAGAGCTTGAAGAAGCAATGCTGAAAATATACGATTTTCTCATGTCTATTCCATTTTACGAGGACTGGTTACAGACGCAGATAAATTATTATTCCGAGGACTTTGATCCTGTCAGCGACCCGCTTGCAAAGGCTTATGGGGAACTTACAAAGAAAGCTTACGGCAAAATTTTAAGCCGTGCCGAATACGCCCAAAATATTTTTACCCAAAGCTTTGGCAAAACTTCAAATGCCATTGCAAACGACATTGACGGGATTTCGGAAATTCTGTTAAGACTGAATAATTCCGGTATTTTCGGAGCTGCCGAACTGCATGACGGATTTAGCTTTTCAAGAATCGATCTGCCGAGAAAAGGCAAAAACGAGCCTGTGGACGAGCTTACGGAACAGCAAAAGGAAAAAATAAAAAAGATACGTGACGACTATAAAAAGGAATTTGAAAAGATCGGGAAAAATATTTTCACCGCCGAAGAAATTTCTGAGGACTATAAAAAACACGCCGATATATTAAACGGTATTTCCGAGGTAATAACAATATTTTCCGAGGAGCTTAAAAAGCTGAAAATCTCAAAAAACGCTTTGGGCTTTTCCGACGCGGAGCAGCTTGCTATAAAGCTTCTCGCCGAGAAAAACAGCAGCGGTGAAATTGTAAAGACGCGCCTTGCAAAAGAGCTTTCCGAATATTACAGCATGATAATGATAGACGAATTTCAGGACGCAAACAACAATCAGGATCTGATATTCAAGCTTCTATCAAAGGGAGGTACTGCCGATAAGGGCGGTACAAATCTATTTGTTGTGGGGGATGTTAAGCAGTCCATTTACCGTTTCCGTCTTGCAAATCCGCAGCTTTTTCTGGACGTTCTGAAAAGGTCGGAGCAGTACACGGGAGAAGATTTTTCGGGCAGCTTTGCCTCGATACTTCTGAACAGAAATTTCCGCAGCAGCGGCGACGTGGTCGGATTTGTGAACTATGTTTTCGGCTTGCTTATGAGCAGGGAAAACGGCGAGATAGACTATACTGCTGACGAGGCTCTCGTTCAAGGTCTGGAGTACCCCGAGGGTGAAAGAACAACGGAAATAATTATCGTCCCCGACAATGATGAAAATACCGAAAGTGAGGACGATGAGGACGCTTCTCCAAATTGCGAGGCAAGGGCGGCGGCTCAAAAAATAAAGTCCATGCTGGGAGTAAAAACGGTGTTTGACAAGGGTGCGCTGCGGCCGTGTGAACCGCGGGATTTCTGCGTACTTCTGCGTAATAACAAAAGTGCGGAATTATATGTCCGCGAGCTTGAAAAAGCGGGCATAAAAGCCTATGCGGAGGAGCCTGCGGGATACCTCAGATCGCGGGAGATATCTGTCCTGACCGCTCTGCTTGCGGTGGTGGACAATCCAATGCAGGATATTCAGCTTGTGACAGTGCTGATGTCGCCGATGTTCATGCTGAACGCCGAGGATATGGCTGCTATTGCGGGAGAAAGAAATTACGGCAGAGAAAAATATTTCAGCGTTATACGCCGCGTTATGGACGGCGAAACTTCACTCACCGCCGACTCGGTCTTGTACGGCAAGCTTGAGCGTTTTATGAAAATGTTTGAAAAGCTTAGATACTGCGCCGCTTCCCAGCGTATCGAAAGGTTTATCCGCACTGTCTATGACAGCACCGACTTTTTGTCGGCAGTACAGGTCTATAAGGACGGCGGCAGAAAGCGCGCAAACCTGCGGCTTTTACTGGAGGTGGCGGAAAGCTACGAAAAAAATTCGGGAGGCGGTCTGAACGGCTTCGTGCGGTACGTTGACAACATAATAAAGCGGGACGGCGACTTCAGGCGCGCTTCAACTATAGCCCCCTCCGACAATGTGGTGTCGGTAAAAACCATACATAAATCAAAGGGGTTGGAGTACCCGTTTGTATTTCTCTGCGGCACCTCCGTGAAATTTAATTCCGATGAGCTTAACAAGCGCATACAAATAAATTCCGACTTCGGCATAGGCTTTAAAATTCAGGACAGAGAGAATTTAAAGCTGTACAATTCTTTCCCGCAGCACACAATTAAAGAGATAAACAGAGCCGCCGCAAAAAGCGAAGAAATGCGCCTTTTGTACGTTGCGCTGACCAGAGCAAGGGAGCAGCTTTTTATCACTGTTCCCGACAACGAGAAAATCAGGAAACGTATAGAAAAAGTCCGATCGGAAATCATCGCTTCGGGGTACGTGACCGCGGGTACGGTCTCATCGGCGGATTCAATGCTGGACTGGATATCTGCGGCAATGCTTGTGCACCCCAACGGAGATTGGTTCAGAGACGGAGAAGTTATTTCCGTGAATGACAGTACGGTAAAGGTCAGCGTCTGCACAGCAGGTTCGGAAACGGAAAAGGCTTTGGAGGAAATCAAAACCGAAAAAGCCCTGCCTGACAGCGGAATGCTCCAAAAGCTAAGGGATATGTTTGCGTTCCGCTACGATGACAGTCTTACCCAAAAGACGGCGAAAATAACCGTTACCGAGATAGCCAAAAGCAGCGGCGGCAAGCTCTACCTCCGCCGTCCTGATTTTGCTTTGGAGCACGGCGGTCTCACCGCAGCGGAACGTGGCACGGCTATGCACACCTTTATGCAGTACGCCGATTACTCTGCCGCGGAACAGGACGCATCTGCGGAAGCAGCACGTCTTGCGGAACATGGCTTGCTTAGCTTTGAGGAGCGTGACAGTCTGAATATGGGTCAGCTCAAAGAATTTTTTGAGTCAGACTTGTACGCAAGAATGAAAAAAAGCGGCAATATTCGACGGGAACAGAAATTTTTGATCAAAAAATGCGACGCTGCTCTTGACGATGAGCGATTAATGGAGTATAATAATGGTAGTATGCTTCAAGGCATTGCAGACTGTATGTTTGAGGAGGATGGCGAGATAGTCCTTGTGGACTATAAGACCGACCGAGTTGACAATGGAAAGATACTCATTTCCAGATATGATTTGCAGATAAAGCTTTACAGCGCGGCTCTGTCAAAGATATTCGGCAAACGCGTTAAGGAAGCTTACCTCTATTCATTCAGTCTCGGCAAGGCGGTAAAAGCAATTTAATTACATAGGAGGATATCAAATGGCTAATCGAAACAATCCAGCGCCCGCAAAGCGTTCGGGCGGAATCAACGCAACGTTCATAGGAGCGGTTTTCCTCGGTATCTGTATTTTAATAGCGGGAATAAATATCGGCAGCGGTGTGAGAAAGCTAAATAAAACTATTGAAGCGACTACGTTTGCTTCAACAAATACTATGAATGTCCCCTCCGAAATGGAGGTGGGTCAGAAAAAGTACCTTACCGAAACGGAGGCAGCGGATTACCTTAACGTTACAAAGGAAAAGATTATAAATATTATCTCAAGCGGAGAGATAACCGAATATGTAAAGACAGATACGGGCTACTCTGTTTCTATTACAGTTTTGGATAATTGGTTTGATAACGAGGCATATCAGAATAAGCTTAGGAGCAACGCTTCAAGCGACGATGACGAAAATTCGGAAAGCTGATTTTTGCACTTTTTTGAAATTTTTTTACAAAAGTACTTGACAAACGGATATAAATGGTTTATAATAATTAACGTTGGTGTTTTTCACCGTGTAAAAAGAAAGCAGAACTCCCGTTCTCACCCTGCCGCAATAAGGCGAGCAGAGGTCAATATGCGATTTTATTTATGGACACGGCGTACGTTTCGGTGCGTGTGACTATGATTTTTCGTATGAGCGGAGCGTTCTGTTCCGCTCATTTTATTTTAGTTGGGGGTGCTTACCATAAGCAACAGCAGCAAAGATATCCAGATCAATGAAGAGATCAGAGACAAGGAAGTCCGCGTTATAGACAACGACGGAACGCAGCTCGGCGTAATGCCTTCCAAGGAAGCGTTAAAGCTTGCCGAGGAAAAGGAATTTGATTTAGTCAAGATCGCGCCGCAGGCAGATCCGCCGGTGTGCAAGATAATGGACTACGGCAAGTATGTTTTTGAACAGAACAAGCGTGAAAAGGAAGCAAGGAAGAACCAAAAGATTGTTGAGATCAAGGAGATAAGGATGTTCTCCACTATTGACACAAACGATTTCAATACGAAGGTAAATCAGGCTATAAAATTCCTTAAGTCGGGCGACAAGCTAAAGGTCTCGGTTCGCTTCAGGAAGCGGGCTATTGCTCACCCTCATCTGGGCGAGGAGCTTCTTGAAAAGTTCAAGGAGGCTTGCTCCGAGGCAGGTACTGTTGAAAAGCCGTCTAAAATGGAGGGACGTTCTCTCGTTATGTTCGTTTCCCCCAAGGCTTCAAAATAAATTTTGAGAACAAGCTGATTAATTGTGAAGCGATGCTGAAATTATTTAATCGGAGTTTTGTTTAAATTAAAGGAGGATATATATTATGCCAAAGCAAAAAACACATTCCGGCGCAAAAAAGCGTTTTAAGCTCACTAAAAACGGTATGGTAAAGTACCAGAAGACCAACAGACGCCACAGACTTACTCAAAAGGCTACAAAGCGTAAGAGAATCAACAGAGTTGCGGGTTACACAGGCTCTGCAAACACAGCAACGGTAAAGCAGCTTATTCCTTATAAATAAGGGCTGACAGTATTAGCGGGAGCGCAGGTCGATCTTGCCTCTTGCTTCTTAAATTCTAAAATTTCTAATACGGAGGTATAAGACTATGGCACGTATTAAAGGTGCAATGATGACTCGTAAGAGAAGAAATAAAACTTTAAAGCTTGCTAAGGGCTATTTCGGCGCAAAGAGCAAGCACTTCAAGATGGCTAAACAGGCCGTAATGAAGTCAGGAAATTATGCATACATCGGTAGAAAGCAGAAGAAGAGACAGTTCAGACAGCTCTGGATCACAAGAATTTCTGCTGCTGCTAAGCTCAACGGCATGAATTATTCAACATTCATGAACGGATGCAAGAAGGCTGGCATTACTCTTAACAGAAAAATGCTCTCAGAGATCGCTATTAACGATGCTGCTGGCTTTACGGCAATTGCTGATATGGCAAAGGCTGCTCTTTAATTAAAAAATGCTTAAAGGTCAGAAGTGAATTTTTGCTTCTGACTTTTTGCGCTAATAGAAGCAAGAAAAAAGAATCAATAGGCAAGATGAAGGAGCCGGTCTATGGAGAACGCTATGCAGCTTATCACGTCAAAGGACAACCCGAATATAAAGCTTTTCCGTAAGCTTACCGAAAGCAAAAAGCACCGCCGCGAAATGGGTATGTTCACCCTTGAGGGCATACGGCTTATCTCGGACGCCGTACATGAAAATGCGGAGCTTCACTCTGTTTTTATTACCGAAAGCTTTGCTGAAAAGCTTGATAAGCAAGGTGAAGCATTGAATTTTCCAAGCGGCGCAAATTTGTACATGATAACCGACGAGCTGGGCAGAAGCATTTCCGATACAAGCAGCGCGCAGGGCGTTTTTTCAATATGCCGATTTATTGAAAAGCCCCATTTTTCGCAAACCGTACAGAGGGGCGGCAGGTATTTGCTTCTTTGCAGCATACAAGACCCCGGCAACCTTGGCACTGTTATCAGGACGGCGGACGCTGTTGGACTGGACGGCGTATTCCTTTCGGAATGCTGCGACCTGTATAATCCGAAGGTCATACGCTCCACAATGGGGAGTCTGTTCAGACTGAACGTTTCAGAGGTAAGCTTTGAGGAGATTTTTCCGTTTTTCGGAGAGCGGGGAGTACCAACCTACGCCGCTGTTGTGGACAGGGACGCCGCGTCGCTTACAGATTGCGATTTTTCGGGCGGCGGAGCGGTGCTTATCGGCAACGAGGGGAACGGTCTGCCGAAAAATATTACAGAAGCTTGCAGTAAAAAACTTACAATAAAAATGAACGGAAATATAAATTCGTTAAACGCTGCAATGGCTGCGGGAATAATAATGTGGGAGCTTACAAAATAGAAAGAAGGAAGCTGTGCAATGGACAGACAGAATATTTTGGATTGGCTTTGGATAACAAATTGCCTTGGCTGCGGAAATAAAAGGATATGGGAAGTTGTCGGCAGATTTTCAACAGTATCGGAGGCGTGTAATGTTCTGCGTGACCGAAAAGCAAGAGCAGAATTTCTTACAGCAAAGGAGCAGAAGTCTGCGGACGGTATTGACAGTGATCAAATAGACGAGCTTATTTCCTACTGTGAAAAGGGAAATATTTACATATTAACATACGACGACGAAAAATATCCCGAAAGGCTGAAGTCCATATTTAATCCGCCCGCAGTTCTGTACTGTCGGGGCGATATGACCTGCCTTGAGAATGATTTCAGCATTTCCATAGTAGGAACAAGACACCCCTCGGATTACAGTATCCGTCTGACAAATGCTCTTTCAAAGGAACTTGCAAAATTCGGCGTGGTAATAATCAGCGGCTTTGCCGTCGGTATTGATATCGCGGCAAATATGTCCGCGGTGAACAGCGGCGGAAAAACAATAGCCGTTCTGGGCTGCGGTCTCGACCATAATTATCCGAAAGATAATTTTGTGTACCGAAGCGAAATAGAGAAAAACGGTCTTTTCATTTCGGAATATTATCCCAAAACAGGCGGCAGCTCGATTTCATTTCCCGCAAGAAACAGGATACTTTCCGGACTTTCTCTCGGCACTGTCGTAATAGAAGCGGCTGAAAAAAGCGGCGCACTAATTACCGCAAACCTCGCTTTAAGTCAGGGAAAGGATATTTTTGCCGCAGCTCCCCACGATCTTTTTGATAAAAGATACGGAGGAAATGTCCGTCTGATAAGGGACGGCGCAGTATGCCTGTGCGGATTAAAGGATATTTTGTATGAATATTACGAAAATTACGGACATAAAATAGCAAGTGCAGCAGATGAGCTTTTGATGAAGCTTCCCGAAACGGCGGAGCAAAAGAAAACGCCTATGAAAAATACTGCCGGCAAAACAGCGGACGAGCCGGCTGAAAATAAAGAGAGAGCCGTTTATGAGCCCGAAAATGAGCCGCAGTTTGACGCTTCGGTTTTAAGCAGCGAAGAAGCGGCGGTGTATAAGACTCTTAAAAATTACGACTCCGCCATGCTTGCCGATGATATTGCGTCAGCCTGCGGGATAGACATTTCCGATATGCTTACTATCCTTACAGACCTTGAAATAGAGGGGGCTGTCACTCAAAGAGCAGGGCAAAGCTACACCGCAAATTGATTTGCATTTACTCCGCGCGTATTTTGCGGATTCACATATATTGAAAGGATTGATTTTAATGTCAAAGCTTGTAATCGTTGAGTCGCCTGCAAAGGCGAAAACAATAAAAAAATATCTTGGGAAGCGGCTACGAGGTGGTAGCCTCAATGGGACACGTCCGCGACCTGCCCAAATCCAAATTCGGTGTAGATGTGGAAAACGGCTTCGAGCCTGTTTACACCGACATAAAGGGCAAGGAGGAGCTTATCGAAAGCCTTAAAAAAGAGGCGGAAAAATCTGATTTTGTATACCTTGCAACCGACCCTGACCGCGAGGGCGAAGCTATTTCATGGCACTTGGCGCAAATGCTTGACCTGCCGCTTGACGACGCGAACCGGGTCACCTTTAACGAAATTACCAAAACAGGCGTAAAAAGCGGTATGGAGAACCCGCGCTCCATTGATATAGACCTTGTGAACGCCCAACAGGCAAGACGTGTGCTGGACAGGATAGTGGGATATAAGCTGTCTCCGTTTCTGTGGAAAAAAGTCCGCAGAGGACTTTCAGCGGGACGTGTACAGTCGGTGGCTGTGTCACTTGTAGTTGACCGCGAGAAACAAATAAACAGCTTCAAGCCGGAGGAGTACTGGTCTATAGATGCAAAAATGACAGCTCCCTCCTCAAAAAAGCAGTTTGACGCGACCTTTGTGGGAATTGACGGCAAAAAGACGGAGCTCCATTCACAAGCCGAGACGGACGAGGTGCTGAAACGTCTCGAGAATGCGGAATACAAGGCTGCGGACGTTAAAAAGTCCGTGAGAAGAAAGTCTCCCGCGCCTCCGTTCACAACCTCAACAATGCAGCAGGAGGCTTCAAAAAAGCTTGGCTTTGCCGCGGCAAAAACCATGAAGGCGGCACAGATGCTCTATGAGGGTGTTGAGATCGAGGGCATGGGCTCTGTGGGTCTTATCACATATATGAGAACCGACTCACTGCGTATATCCGACGAGGCGAGAGCCGCCGCTTATGAGTATATCGGCGCGGCTTACGGCAAGAATTACATTCCCGCTTCGCCGAAAATCTACAAATCAAAATCCAACGCACAGGACGCGCACGAAGCAATACGTCCCTCAACCCCAGAGCTTACTCCCGACAGAGTAAAAAACAGTCTCACCGTTGAGCAGTTCAAACTCTATAAGCTTATTTGGGAGCGCTTTATAGCAAGCCAAATGGCAAACGCCCTGCTTGATACGGTTTCCGTTGAGATAGAAGCAAACGGCTGCAATTTTCGTGCAACGGGATTTTCTGTAAAGTTTGACGGCTTTACGGTACTCTATGAGGAATCCAAAAACGATGAGGAGGGAAAAGTCCTCCCCAATATAGAAAAAGGTGATACCTTGAAGCTGAAAGCAATAGAGGGACACCAGCATTTTACCCAGCCCCCCGCCCGTTACACCGAGGCTTCACTTATTAAGGCTTTGGAAGAAAACGGTATAGGCAGACCGTCTACGTACGCTCCCACAATTTCAACGATCGTCAACCGTTTTTACGTTGAGCGTGACGGCAAGCAGCTTCGTCCCACGGGCTTGGGAGAAGTTACCACAGAGCTTATGAAGCAGCATTTTAAAAATATCGTGGACTCAAAATTCACCGCCACAATGGAAAGCGACCTCGATAAAATTGAAGTGGGCGAAATGAACTGGGTTGACTCCATAAGCGGCTTTTATGAGGATTTTGCGGACACTCTTGAAAAAGCGGAGGTCGCCATGGAGGGCAAGCGTGTGAAAGTCCCCGACGAGGAGACAAACGAGGTCTGCGAGATATGCGGAAAGCCTATGGTCATCAAAATAGGACGGTTCGGAAAATTCCTTGCGTGCAGCGGTTTCCCCGACTGTACAAACACAAAGCGTATCGTCAAGGACACGGGTGGAGTATGTCCAAAGTGCCACAAAAAGGTGCTGCAGAAAAAGTCCAAAAAGGGCAAGAAATATTTCGGCTGTGAGGATAATCCCAACTGCGATTTTATGACGTGGGATACCCCTGTTTCGGATAAATGTCCCAAGTGCAACGACGGCACGACCCTGTTCAAAAAGGGCGGCAAGATGTTCTGCCTGAAAGAGGGCTGCGGGTACGAGGTGGCTATTAAAAAGGAGAAATAAGCGTGGGCGGGGCAATAAAGAGGTTTATTATGAAAGAAACAATTAGCTTTAACATACTTGAAGAAAAAGACATTCAATTCTTATCAGATTTGCTGAATAACGAAAGCATAATTGCAGCTCTGCACAATGAAAAAATGCCTTATGACGAGTGGCTTGAAGTTTACAGAAAATACTGGAAAAACGATACCGACGAAAAGCATTTTATAATGTTTTGTGGGGATAAGCCCGTGGGCTGGATTAAAATAAACGGTCTTGACGGAAATGGTACCGCATGGCTGTCAATGCTCGCCATAGCTCCCGAATGTCAGCGTAAAGGACTTGGCACAGCAGCAGTTTCATTTTTTGAGAAATATATTTCCGACTGCGGTTTTTCTTCCGCGGGAATAAATACAACGGAGGATAATTCCGCCGCTCAAACGCTGTACGAAAGGTGCGGATATGAAGTTACCGACCGCTCCGAAAGCGTTATGGGAGACGGCTCAAAAATGATGAGTTACACATTTTTCAAAAAAATATAAAAGGAGAAATCATTATGAATTGTCCGAAATGCGGTGCTGAAATGCGTCAAGCAGTTATGGTTCATGGTATTTTTCAGGTAGGCAGCATTACCAAAAAATGGTATGACGGTGAAACGCAGTCGGATGTGAACTGCTTCGGATGTCCCAATTGCGGATATATTGAGTTTTACGCTCATAATCCAAAGGTGTTTGAAGACGGCTCGAAGGTCAAGGATAAAGGTGTATAAATGGAAAAAGTTACCGTAATAGGCGCAGGACTTGCAGGCTGCGAGGCGGCATGGCAGCTTGCCAAAGCGGGTTTGGACGTGGAATTGTGGGAAATGAAGCCACAAAAATTCACCCCCGCACACAAATACAACGGCTTTGCGGAGCTTGTCTGCTCCAATTCGCTGAAAGCTGCGAGGGTGAACTCGGCGGCGGGACTTCTCAAAGAGGAAATGCGGCGGCTTGGTTCGCTGACCGTCCCCTGCGCCGAGGAAACAGCCGTCCCGGCAGGCGGTGCGCTCGCCGTTGACAGGGAGAAATTTTCCGACCTTGTCACCGAAAAAATCATGTCAAATCCCCATATAAACGTAAGGCACGGAGAGGTGTCCCAAATTCCCGACGGAAACGTTATAATCGCTACAGGTCCACTTACAAGCGGCGGACTTGCCGCAGACATTGAACGTCTCTGCGGAGGCTATCTAAGCTTTCACGATGCGGCGGCACCCATAGTTACCTACGAGTCTCTTGACAAGGACAGGATTTTCTTTGCGGCGCGCTACGGCAGGGGGGACGATGATTACATCAACTGCCCCTTTACGAAAGAGGAGTACACAGCCTTTTGGCAGGAACTGAAAAACGCCGAGTCCGCGCCGCTGCACGATTTCGACAAGCCGAAAGGCAAGGACGATTTCACGGTCTACGAGGGCTGTATGCCCATAGAAGTCCTTGCAAAGCGTGGGGAGGAAACAATGCGCTACGGGGCAATGAAGCCTGTGGGACTTTCCGACCCAGTCACGGGGAAACGTCCCTACGCGGTGGTGCAGCTCCGAAAGGAGAACAGTGGGGGTACGCTCTATAACATTGTTGGATTTCAGACAAATCTGAAATTCGGCGAGCAGAAGCGTGTATTTTCCATGATACCGGGACTTGCAAATGCCGAGTTTGTGAGGTACGGCGTTATGCACCGCAACTCGTTCATAAATTCCCCCAAGGTGCTGAACGGCGATTTCTCCCTGCGTACCCGTCCCGACCTGTTTTTTGCGGGACAGATAACAGGTGTGGAGGGCTATATGGAGTCCGCCGCAAGCGGTATCATGGCAGGTCTGAACATGGCAAGACGGCTTAGCGGACTTGAAACCTTAGTCCTGCCGAGGGAAACCATGATAGGGGGACTTGCAAGGTATATTTCCGATGAGACCGTGGAGAATTTCCAGCCAATGGGGGCGAATATGGGGATACTTCCCGACCTTGGCGTCCGCATAAAGGACAAGCAGGAGCGGTATCAGACTGTTGCGGACAGGGCGTTAGCGGCTTTTGATAAGTACATAACACAATAAATTATAATTCGGAGGACAAAATGCAGCATTTTGGCACAAAAGCCTTTGAAACGGCAAGACTTATTTGCAGACCGTTCACGCAGGAGGATTGCGAGGATATGTTCAAAAACTGGGCGGCAAATCCACGCGTTCAATTCGAGTACGGCGAACCCGTTTACGATACCGTACAAAAGGTCGAAGTCCTTTTGGCGGAGTATATAGAAAAATATCAAAATCCCGATTTTTACCGCTGGGCAATTGTTGAAAAATCACGCATGGAAAATATAGGGCAGATAGCGTTCTGCAAAGTATATTCAGATCGTTGGACTGCTGAAATAGAGTACTGTATAGGAGAACCCTTTTGGGGCAGCGGTTACGCAGGCGAGGCGCTGAACGGACTTATTGATTTCACATTCGGGAACACGGAATTTCTAAAGCTTGAAGCCTATCACAGAAGCGAAAACATAAGGTCGGGAAGAGTTCTTGAAAAATCAAAAATGCACATCACCAACACGGTCGAGCGTTTTGTAAGAGAAAATATTTCACCGCACAACGAAGTGTGCTATTGCATTGAAAATGACGGCTATACTGCTTTTTAAATTTGGAGGAATACAATGGAAATTTCAAATAGATGTAACTGGGTAAACATGAAAAATCCTCTGTACATAGATTACCACGACACTGAATGGGGAGTCCCCTGCCATGACGAGCATATGCTGTATGAGCTTCTGATCTTGGAATGCTTTCAGGCGGGACTTTCATGGGAGTGCATACTGAACAAGCGGCAGGGCTTCAGAAAAGCGTTTGATAATTTCGACATTGACAAGGTTGCGGAGTACGATGACAAAAAGCAGGAGGAATTGCTCGCCGATACGTCTATCGTCCGAAACAAGCTAAAGGTAAAGGCGAGTATCGCAAACAGCGTTGTGTTCAAGCAGATACAGCGGGAATTCGGCTCGTTCGACAGATACATATGGGGATTTTCGGGCGGCAAGACCGTCATGGAAGATTATTCGATCAGGACTACCTCGCCTCTGTCCGACATGATCTCAAAAGACCTTAAAAAAAGAGGAATGAAATTTGTCGGCTCGACAATAATATATTCATATTTGCAGGCGATAGGCGTTATAAACGGTCACGGAAAGGAATGCGACCGATGCGAAAAGAATTTAAAAAATTAAGGAGGAACACGTTCCATTGAGAAAAGCCGTACTTTTTATTGCAATGAGCCTTGACGGATATATTGCCGACGAGCGGGGCGGCGTGGAATGGCTTGACGGACATGATCCCGATACTGAAAATATCGACGCATATTCCGAATTTATACAGAACGCCGATACAGTCATAATGGGGTGGAACACCTATAATCAGATAGTGACAGAGTTGTCCCCCTTGGAGTGGATATACGGCAATTTGACAAGCTATGTTATCACCCACCGAAAGCAGTCGTCAAAAGACAATATATTTTTTACGGACAAAGACCCTGCCGAGCTTCTAACGGAGCTGAAAAGCCGTGACGGAAAAAATATCTGGATATGCGGAGGAGCAAGCCTTGTCGGTCAGCTTGCAGACCTTATAGACGAGTACCAAATCTCGGTCATACCGACGATATTGGGCAAGGGTAAACGGCTTTTTGATACGGTGCAGGATGAGGTAAAGCTAAAGCTGCTTTCCACGCGGAATTATAACGGAATAGTCGAGTTGGTCTACTCGCACAGATAAATATAAATCCATGAAAATAATAGCTGACGCATTCAGCGCAATGGACAATAAATAGGAGCTTGCAAGCTTGCAGAGGTAATCTTATGTTGGAATTTGGAACTGAAAATAAAGAAATAACCAAAAATACTAAATGCGCACCGTTTGTACTTTCAATTGAAGATAACGGCGATAATTGCTTAAAAATTGTTATTGCATTGCCTAAAAAGGGCAAACAGGGCGAAGGTGCAGAGAAGCTGTTGGTTAAGGATAATAAAAAATTAAATGATTTGATAATGAAGTCATATCCTGTTTATGAAGATATGGACAACGTTTTTGAAATCATATTTGAAAATTATATTATATATCAATGCAGAAACGAAAGTTATACTGCATATGACAATAGTGAAATCCGAAAAGGAAAGTATTTTATTATTTTTGAAAAATCAAAATTATTAAATTACTATAAAGATGTAATTTTTGATTTTGACGGAGAAGAAAATGAAAAAAACAGAAAGCATTACGGCATCTATACAGAAAATCATATTATAGACGTAATTTCAAATGACTCGCCTGTAATTTCAAAAATAAACTATTCTGATAACAAATAACCAAAAGAAAGGAAGATAAAACCATGAAAATCATAGTTGACGCATTCGGCGGAGACAACGCCCCTCTGGAAGTACTGAAAGGAGCAGTGGAGGCTGTACAAAAGCTTGACGTTGAGGTCGTACTTACGGGAAACGAAAAAATTATCAAGGAAACTGCCGAGAAAAACGGAATATCTCTCGATAAAATATCAATAATACATACCGAATCGGTTATCGACATTCATGAAGAACCCACCGCTGTCATCAAGGAAAAATCCGACTGCTCAATGGCTGTGGGACTTAAAGCTCTCGCCGAGGGCAAGGGGGACGCGTTCGTCTCCGCGGGCAGCACAGGCGCGCTTGTGGTTGGCGCGACCTTTATCGCAAAGCGTATCAAGGGCGTTAAACGCGCGGCTCTTGCGCCTATCATGCCTACCGCAAAAGGCTATATGATCTTGGTGGACGGCGGTGCGAACGTTGACTGCCGTCCCGAAATGCTGGTGCAGTTCGGCATTATGGGAAGCTGCTATATGAGCAAGGTCATGGACGTAAAATCCCCCAAGGTGGGACTGGTCAATGTAGGCTCGGAGGATACCAAGGGCAGAGAGCTGGAGCTTGAAGCATATAAGCAGTTCAAAACCGCTCCCGTAAGCTTTTACGGAAATCTTGAAGCGAGGGAGATACCTTTCGGGGCCTGCGACGTGGTGGTCTCCGACGGCTTTACGGGGAACGTCCTGCTGAAGCTTTACGAGGGCATGGGTTCGTATTTCAGCCACACCCTTAAAGATATGCTTATGGGAAGCTTCGGCGGAAAAATTGCCGCGCTTATGATAATGAAAAAGATCAAAGCTTTCAAGAAAAAAATGGACTATACCGAAGTGGGCGGAGCGGTGCTTTTAGGAATTTCCAAGCCAGTTATAAAGGCGCACGGCTCGTCCAACGGCACGGCATTCTACAATGCTATCCGTCAGGCGAAAAACTGCGTTGAGGGCAAGGTAATTGAGGAAATAACAAGCTCACTGATGTCTCTCGAAAAAAAGAGCGAGGCTGAAGCAAAATAAAGCGGGGAAGCTCCCTTAAAGGGGCAGGTAAGTTGTTTTAAGGGGTTTAAAAATGGATTTTACAGAATTTGAAAAGCGGGGAAGCCCCCGCAGGCAGAGTCACCCCCAATCATTAAAGCTATAAACTATTTCTTTGCAAAGCCCCCTCAAGGGGGCAGGTAAGTTGTTTTGAGGAGTTTAAAAATGGATTTTACAGAATTTGAAAAAAAGATCGGATATACATTTAAGAATAAGGAGCTTCTTCACGAAGCGCTGTCTCACTCGTCCTATGCAAACGAGGCGAAAAACGGCAGACATTCAAACGAGCGTCTTGAATTTTTGGGGGACAGCGTCCTTTCAATTGTTGTGTCAAGGCATTTGTTTACGCATTTTAAGCACCTGCCCGAGGGGGAGCTTACCAAAATACGCGCTTCTCTTGTTTGCGAAAAGGCGTTGTTCGAGTTCTCAAAAAAGATAGATTTAGGTCAGCATATCATTCTCGGCAAGGGCGAGGAAAACAGCGGCGGCAGGACGCGTCCCTCCATAGTTTCCGACGCTTTTGAAGCGGTTATCGCTGCGATATATCTTGACGGAGGAATTGAGGCTGCCGAAAAATATGTGCTGTCTTTTATCCCAAAGGATCTGAACGCAAACAGCTCAAAGTCCCTCCACGACTACAAAACCACCTTGCAGGAAATTATCCAGCGCAACCCCGAGGAGCGGGTGGAGTACGTACTCGCCGACCAGCACGGTCCCGACCACAACAGAGTTTTTGTGGTTCAGGTCAGGCTGAACAGCAACGTTATCGGTACAGGCGAGGGGCACAGTAAAAAACAGGCTGAACAGGCTGCCGCAAAGGAAGCTCTGCGGCTCATGGGTTACAAAGAATAATGGGTAAGCAAAGGCACAGCAATATTTCAATATTCATACCCCATATGGGGTGCCCAAATATGTGCTCATTCTGCAATCAGCGCACTATCAGCAATTCCTCCGCACCGTCTCCCCGAGAGGTTGGAGCAATGCTTGAAAAGGCCTGCGAACAACTTCCCGAGGGCAGATCTGAAATAGCCTTTTTCGGCGGGAGCTTTACCGCTGTTGACAGGGAATACATGACTGACCTCTTGGAGCAGGCGTACCCTTATATACAAAGCGGCAGGGTACGGGGAATAAGGTGCTCGACACGTCCCGACTGTATTGATAAGGACGTGCTGAAAGTCCTTAAAAATTACGGAGTTACAGCAATAGAATTGGGCGCGCAGTCAATGGACGATGAAGTCCTTGCCGCAAACAACAGGGGGCATTCCGCCGATGATGTGCTGACAGCTTCTGCGTTGATAAAGGAGCATGACTTTGAACTTGGTTTGCAGATGATGACGGGGCTATACCGTTCGTCTCCCGAAAAGGACATGGATACTGCTGAAAAAATCGCGGATATCCACCCCGATACCGTGAGGATATATCCTACGGTAATACTTAAAGGGACGCGTTTGGGAGAGCTTTTTGAAAGCGGAGAATACGTACCATACAGCTTTGATATTGCCGCGGAAATATGTGCGGATATGCTTGAGCTGTTTGAGCAAAAAAATATACGCGTAATAAAGCTTGGACTTCACGCCTCCGAGACGGTGGAGGAGGACATGATCGGCGGATTTTACCACCCTGCGTTCCGAGAGATATGCGAGGGGATATTGTTCCGCAGAGAAATTGAAAAGCGGACGGAAACCGGGGGACTTTATACTGTACGGGTTTCACCGAACGCCGTAAGCAAGGCTGCGGGACAGAAAAAGTGTAACATAAAATATTTTGACCAAAAGGGAATAAGCATAAAAATATGTCCCGACGGGACGCTGAAAAACCGTGAAATAATCGTAAAAAAGGACGAATAAAATGTATTTGGAATCACTTGAAATGCAGGGGTTCAAATCTTTCCCCGATAAAATAAAGCTGGACTTCCACAAGGGTCTGACCGCCGTGGTGGGACCCAACGGCAGCGGAAAATCCAACATCGGCGACGCCGTGCGTTGGGTGCTGGGCGAGCAGTCCACAAAAAATCTCCGCGGCTCAAAAATGGAGGACGTTATCTTTTCGGGCACGACCCAGCGAAAGGCTGTAGGCTTCGCACAGGTCACTCTCAATATTGTAAACAATCGGGGCATTTTGCAGATACCCTCCGACAGAGTTTCGGTAACGCGAAAGCTTTACCGCAGCGGCGAAAGCGAGTATATGATAAACGGCTCAAACGTCCGCCTGAAGGACATCTACGAGCTTTTTATGGACACGGGTCTTGGACGTGACGGATACTCCATAATCGGTCAGGGACGCGTTGCGGAAATAGTATCCGCAAAGTCTGGAGAACGACGTGAAATTTTTGAAGAGGCGGCGGGAATTTCAAAATTCCGCTACAAAAAAGCCGAGGCGGAAAGACGGCTTGCGGCGGCGCAGGAAAATATTTTAAGACTGCGGGACATACTTGGCGAGCTTGAAAGCCGGGTTGAGCCGCTGCGTATACAGTCGGAAAAAGCGGCGCAGTTTATCGAGCTTTCGGAAAAGAAAAAGGAGCTTGACATAACCGTTTGGGTCAAGCAGCTTGACGACCTGAAAACAAGGCTTTCCGACCTGTCGGATAAAATACTTATAAATACCAACGAGTACGATGCGGTGGACGCAGATATTTCCCGTCTCGAAGCAGAGGAGGAGCAGCTCCGCAGCGATATGCAGGCTGCCGAGATACGCATTGAGGAAATGCGTGAAAAAATACTTGATTCCGAGCGTTCAAATACACAGCTCCATTCAGATATTGCGGTTTTTGAGAACGATATCTCCCACTGCAACGAGGCGATAGCCGATATTGAAAATCAGCAGAAAACCGCCGCAAATTCGGGGGACGAAAACCGCCGTATCATTGAGGAAAAGCTTTCCCTCGTGAAAAAAGCGGAGGAGGATATTTCCGAAACCGAGAAAAAATATCTCGCTGCGGAGGAAGAGTTAAACTCCCTTATTTCCGAGCAGAACAGCTTCGACAGCAAGACCGGCGACATAAGCGGCAAGCTCAACGCGCTTTACGTAAACCGTTCAAAATTTGAGATAACCATATCCTCCGCAAGCTCCGTAAAAGCCGATCTGGAGGAGCAGCTCCGCAAATGCGGCGAACAGGAGGAACAGCTCCGTGAATACTCCGAGGAACTGACGGCGGAAAAGAAAAACGCCGAGGACGGTACACTGCTGCTGAATGAAAAAACAGGTGAGGCAAACAACCGTATTTCGGGTCTTTCAAAGCTTTTTGAGGGACGTTCCGAAAGGCTTTCGCTCGCGAAAAAAGAGTACGAAGATTTAGGCTTTTCAATTCGCGACAAGGAGCAGCGGATACGTATGCTCACGGACTTGGAAAACAGCATGGAGGGCTTTGCACACTCTGTAAAGCAGGTTCTGAAAGCCTCCAAAACAGGGCAGTTAAGGGGCGTTTACGGCTCTGTTGCACAGCTTATAAACGTTGAGCAAAAGTACAGCCTTGCAATTGAGACCGCGTTGGGCGGCGCATTGCAGAACATTGTTGTGGATAACGAGGAAACGGCAAAGCGGGGTATACGTCTTTTGCAGGAAACCAAGGCGGGACGTGCAACATTTCTCCCTGTGACCTCGGTAAAGGGCAACCGCATTTCTGAAAGAGGTCTTGACGATTGCATCGGTTTTGTCGCTCTTGCTGTTGATATAGTTGGATTTGACAGTGCGCTTACGGGGGTTTTCACCTCCCTTTTGGGACGTATTGCCATTGCCGAGGATATCGACACAGCCACGGTAATTGCAAAAAAGTACGGCTATAAATTCAAGATAGTAACTCTCGACGGTCAGGTCATCAATGCCGGCGGTTCCTTTACGGGCGGCTCTGCAGCGAAAAGCGGCGGAGTGCTTACCAGAAAGAACGACATTGAAAAGCTTACAAACGAGAAAAACAAGCTTGCGGAACGTCTTGCTGAGGTAAAGAAGAACGTTGACAAGCTTCAAGCGGAAGCGGACAAGCTTGGTTTTGACATTGAGGGCGCAAAGGACGAGCTGCGTATAATCGGCGAGGATAAGATACGTTTTGAGTCCGAAATAAAGCGTATTGCTTCACTTTTGGAGCAAACCCTGCAGCAGCTTGACGTCACGCAGAAAAACGCAAAGCAGTTCACCGAAAAAATTTCGGAAAATGATAAAAATGTCAGCGCTGCGGCTGAAAGTCTGAAAAGCTGTGAAACGGAAATTGCCGACCTTGAAAAGCTTGCCTCGGAAAACGAGGAGCAAAGCGTGTCTTTGAGGGAAAAGCGTGAAAGGCTTTCCGCCGAAATGTCGGATATGAAGCTTTACCAATTGGAACGCAGTAAGGATAAGGACGCGTTAAATTCCGAAATAAAGCAGCTTGAAGAGCAATTCTCCGCATTGGGGGACAACAGCCTGAAGCTTGCCGCCGACCTTGAGGAGCAGAGAAAAATAATTGCCGAAAAGCAAAAGCTTATCGAGGAGCGGAAAGCCGCGCTTGTAAGCTCTGCGGACGCTGCCGCCGAGATAAACGCGAAAATTTTGGAGGAGCAGAATGCTCACCGAAGCATGGAGCAGAAGTCCAACGAGGGACGCGTAAAAATTCGCGAATTAAGCGACGAAAAGGAAAAATATTCCCGTGAAATGACTCGTTTGGAGGGTCAGCGGGAATCCGTCCAAAACAATTATGACAACATAATTTCCGATATGCAGGAGCAGTACAGCCTGTACCTTTCCGAAGCTCAGGCGATAGCAAAGCCTGTTGAGGACTTGCTGACCGTGCAGAAAATGCTGAACGAGGTGAAGCAGAAAATACGCAGCTTGGGCAACGTAAACGTCGCCGCTATAGAGGAGTACAAAGAAGTCTCGGAGCGATACAATTTTATGAAGGAACAGCTTGACGACGTTGAGACCTCAAAGCGCGAGCTTGAGCAGCTTATAGAAGAATTGACCGAAAATATGCGCCGTCAGTTCAGCGAAAGCTTCAACCAAATAAATGAGAATTTCAAGGAAATTTTTGTGGAGCTTTTCGGCGGCGGCAAGGCGGAGCTTACCCTCACCGACCCGGAGGACGTTTTGGAGTCGGGAATAGAGATAAACGTCGCGCCTCCGGGAAAGGTCATAAAAAATCTGTCGCTGCTTTCGGGCGGCGAGCAGGCGTTTGTGGCTATTGCCATATATTTTGCGATACTTAAAATAAAGCCCGCGCCGTTCTGTATTCTGGACGAGATCGAGGCGGCTCTCGACGACGTAAACGTAAGCAAGTACGCCCAGTACTTGCGGCATTTCACCGACACCACCCAGTTTATTCTTGTTACGCACCGCCGCGGCACAATGGACGAGGCGGACGTTATGTACGGCGTAACAATGCAGGAAAAGGGAATTTCCCGCGTCCTGCGGCTCGACCAGCCGCCTGCGGATATTGAAGCGGCTAATTAAAATATAATTGGAGCTGCAGCATTCGCACAGCAGTTCCTAGAAATATTTTTGGGAGATGGGGATATGTTTATTATCTTTTTGGGTGAAATAGTGTGCTTTATCATATTTTTGGCAAATATTTTTCTTATTATTTGCAACGGCGTAAATGATGATCTGTTATCGAAAGCTCTTTTCAGCGGATCTCTTCTTCTGGTACTTACGCCAGTATCCGTAATGTACTTGATTGATATACATAAAAGAAAAAAACTTTTAAATTATTTGAAAAATCATTCGGTAAAAGCTAAATGCAGGATTTTGGATTTTTTTTATTATCCGTACGCGGGATTCGGGAGAAACCAATATAAATATAGATTTCATATCGGTCTTGAATATGATAATAAGGTTATTTTTTATCATATTCAAACAAATAATAAAAAAGCTGAAAAGTATAAGACAGACGGTGAGCTCCCGATTTGTTTTTTACCTGCGTACTGCGAATTTTTTCTCGGCAGAAAAACAAAAAGAGAGCTTTTTAAGGAAATAGGTGTTAAGTTTAATCTTAATAGCAGTACGACATTTCCGATGATAATTTTTGAAGATGATTTATATAAAGAAAAAGCATGAGAATAGTTAAAAATTGGCTGTTGCACAAATTGTAACAGCCAATTTGATTTTTTTGTTTTTATGTAGACGGGATGCTTTTGTTCTAAGGTTGACTTTGAAAGAAAAAAATGGTATAATTGTAGTACAGCAAACGAGGGGGCGCGGCAAATGCTTTACATGGCGGTATATATCTTTCTCCAATGGACTTGGGGCATTTTGCAGAACATTGTCGGCGCGTTCATTTTTCTTTTGTTCATAAAAAATAAGCACTATTTTTGGCACGGTGCAATAGTGACCGTTTGGGACTCCAAAACCGCAAGTCTCGGCATTGGTATGTTTATTTTTATCCGTAAGCCGCGGCAGGGGGAAAGTCCCGATAATTTCACGGGTCAGACCGATTTTGACAGGACACTCGTCCATGAGTACGGACACACAGTCCAGTCGGTTATTTTGGGGATAATGTTTCTGCCGATAATCGCGCTGCCGTCACTTTTATGGTGCGGGCTGCCCGCCGCTGAAAAATACCGAAAGAAAAATTCGGTTTCCTATTATAGTTTTTACACCGAAAAATGGGCAAATTATTTGGGTGAAAAAATTACGAAAAATAAGGCTTTTTGATTGACAGCAGAACAGCCAAAAAGATGATAATATTATCGAAAGATATGCAAAAACTTATTAACATATATAATTTCAAGGAGGAAAATCATGAACATTTTCAGTAAAATAGCGGCAGGATTAAAAAAGACAAAGGATTCAATGATGGGCAAGCTTGAAGCCCTGATGAATTCCTTTACAAAGATCGACGAGGACTTTTTCGAGGAACTCGAAGAGCTTCTCATAACCTGCGATATCGGCGTGGAGACCTCCCTTGAAATATGCGGCGAGCTGCGTAAAAAGGTCAAGGAAAAGGGTCTGACCGAAACAGCGCAGCTTATGGACGAGCTTAAAGAAATAATCACCGAAATGCTTGGCGAGGATAAGTGTATCGACACGTCCTCAAAGCCCGCTGTGATACTTGTCATAGGCGTGAACGGTGCAGGCAAGACCACCACTATCGGTAAGCTTGCTGCGCGGTACAAAAACGATGGAAAGAACGTCCTTGTAGCGGCGGCAGACACTTTCCGCGCGGCGGCTATCGAACAGCTTGAAGTCTGGACTCAGCGTGCAGGCGTAGATATAGTAAAGCACGCAGAAGGTTCCGACCCTGCGGCGGTGGTTTTCGACGCGGTAACGGCTGCAAAGGCGAGAGACGTGGACGTGCTTATCTGTGACACTGCGGGACGTCTCCACAACAAGAAAAATCTCATGGACGAGCTGAAAAAAATAAGCCGTATCGTAAATCAGCAAGCAGAGGGCTGTTCCTTGGAAACCCTGCTCGTCCTTGACGCGACCACGGGTCAGAACGCCGTAAATCAAGCGAAGCTTTTCGGCGAGACTGCGGATATTACGGGAATTGTTCTCACAAAGCTTGACGGTACAGCAAAGGGCGGCATAATAATTTCCATTCACCGCGAGCTGGGAATTCCCGTAAAGCTTGTGGGCGTGGGCGAAAAAATCGACGATTTGCAGGACTTCCATGCGAGAGATTTTGTGGACGCGCTGTTTGAGACCGATACCGATTTTGATTATAATTACGAGCGTTTGGACGATACTGATGTCGAGGAAGAAATCGACATTATTTCCGAGGAAGAACCGTCCGAAGTGATTTCGGAGGACGCCGAAACAGAGGAAATACCCGAAGAAATTACAGAAGAAACTGAGGAAATCGAAGAAGAACCAGAAAAGGAAAATGAGGAAGAAATTTCAGAACCCGAAGCGGAGGCAGAAGAAAATACCGAAACCGAGACAGAGAAAAAGAGTCTTAAAGACGGTAAATTCGGATTTTTGTTTAAGGAAATCACTTTTGGCAAGAAGAAAAAAGAAGATAAAGATGTGGAGGAATAATTTTTTATGATACCGATTCAAATTATGGGAACGTCGCTTTTTTCGGACCTTTTGGCAAGCGAGGTGCGAAGAGAATACAACGCCCTGCTTGGTGTGGGTATCAGCTTTGAAGACGCGGAAAGCTTCATTATCGACGGCTTCTGTAAATCGGACAGTTTTATTCCCGAGCACGAAAGCGTTTTCTGGCTTGCACTTGCGTACATGGAACATAAATACGGAGTGTTGTCTGATAAAGTTCGTGAGAGAGCCTTGTACGCTATTGACAGCGGCGAGGATCTGAAAAAGTGGGAAAATGCTGTCGCGTATTCGCCGTATTACAAGTATATTTCATCTGTTGAAAATGACGACAGAAGCTTTAAAATATTGCTTGGGATGGCGGAAAAAAAGCTTGCCGAAAAGCCGTCAGACCCTGTTGAACAAAGCTTTCACGATTTTCAAGTGAGTATCATAAAGCGTTTGGTGGAAAAATATCCGCAGTATAAGCGTCTGCTGCCCTCGGAAATAAGCGGCAAAAAAATTGCTCCTGTACCTAAGCCGGATTTTGAACCCGACGCTTTTTTCGGGCAGATCAGCTTGAACTGCGAAAAAAATCTGAAAAAGCGACGGGAAGTCCTGAAAAATTTAAGGGAATATCTTACAACGCCTCAGCCTCCAAAAAAGCCAAAAAAAGAAAGCGGACGCCTCTGTCCGTGGGAAGCGGGAGACGTTGTTGCGATAAAGACTCACAGCGCGGGTATGAACAAAACGGACATCAGATTTGCCGAGATGTATTTTAAGGAGCACGGAATAAGACCGAATACTCATTATTACGACGACGGGAAATACATTCTTCTGATAATTTTAAAGGTTATCCGTAAGCCGGTCTCAAATTTTGTCCCTGTGGAAATTGTAAGCAATGATGACGCTATCGTAGGATACTATAATTATTACGGAGATGTTATTCCGGATAAAAGCGAACTTGGAGATATTCCGTTTATCAAGTGGAATGGTCCGTTTTCTTCTGTAAATACCGCGATTTCTCTTGGCTTTTACAATTCCGCTCGGTTTATGAAAAAAACCGAATGGAAAGTTATCGAGCATTTTGAAAATTTTCCGGAAAATATTCCCGAATTTTTTAAAAGCGGAGTAATGGGCAGCCAAATAGAAAATTTCAGCGATGAAATATTCAAATTTGTTGCGAGAAAAGTAAATAACGGAGGATTAAACCAATGAAATACACATCTGTAAACGAACCTGATTATTTTTCATTTCACGATGCGTATATAGAAAAAATACGCGTTGAGGGGAACGATATGATATGGATGGTTGAGTCTCCGAACGTGTCAAAATTTTCTTCACAAAACGAGTACGATAAAGCTATGTGCATAGATTTATCGGAGGTTATTTTTAAAAATTATCGTATTGTTTCTGTGATTGACGCGGCGCATAAGCGGTATAGCTGCGGAGACTTGCTTGATGTTCCCGAAAAAAGACTGACAGAAAATGAAACGGCTGATTTTCTCACAAAATTCATATCCGAAGATATAGGATACGTGTATAGTCTTGAAAGATTTAATTCCGTCGATGGACATATGATAGAAACCTTGATTTATTTTGCAAATGATGTATATAAATTTCCTGTTCTGAAAATTTTCTGCACTGATTTTATTGTGAGCTGGGATAATTTTAACGGAGAAGCATGGTTTGAGAGCGAAGAATGGAAATCTCCAAAAGAGGAAAAACCCGAAAAAATAATTCTTGCAACAAATAACAAAAACAAACTCCGCGAGGTTCGGGAAATTCTTGAACCTGCGGGAATTGAAGTCCTTTCCCAATCCGAAGCGGGAGCTGATATAGAGGTGGAGGAAAACGGCAAGACCTTTGCAGAAAACGCCTACCTGAAAGCGAAAGCGGTCTTTGACATGACGGGACTTCCCGTTATCGCCGACGACAGCGGTCTGGAGGTGGACGCTCTGAACGGCGCTCCCGGTATCTTTTCAGCGCGGTACGCTCCCGAAGGACAGCGAAAAAAACGTCTTTTGGAGGAGCTGAAAAACGTCCCCGATGAGAAAAGGGGAGCGAATTTCACTTGCTGCATTTGCTATATCGACAAGGAGGGAGAAGCCCGCTATTTCACGGGAAAGGTTTTCGGAAAAATCGGCTATGAAAACCGCGGTACAAACGGCTTCGGCTACGACCCGATCTTCATGTACGGCGACAAGTCCTTTGCGGAAATGTCTGCTGAGGAGAAAAACGAGGTCAGCCACAGAGCAAATGCGCTAAAACAATTAAAGGATTTTTTCTGCAATTAAAAAATACAAACGGGCGGACACTGTCCGCCTATAAAAATATTAGGAGGAACTGTTATGAAGCTTCTTGCAATCGACGGCAACAGTATTATGAACCGCGCCTTTTACGGCATAAAAATGCTGTCAAATAAAAACGGCGTGTACACAAATGCAATCACAGGATTTATGAACATTTATCTTTCTGTGATAAAGGACATTGAACCTGACGGTGTGGCTGTGGCGTTCGACCTGCGCGCGCCCACTTTCCGTCACAAGGCGGTGGAAAGCTACAAAGCCAACCGCCACGGTATGCCCGACGAGCTTGCACAGCAGATGCCCGTGATCAAGGAGCTTCTTACTGCCTTGGGAATAAAGATCGTGGAGTGCGAAGGCTTTGAGGCGGACGATGTTCTCGGCACACTTTCAAAGCTTTGCGCCGACTCAAAGGGGGAATGCTATGTCCTGACGGGGGACAGGGACTCCCTCCAGCTTATCAACGACAACGTTACCGTGCTGCTCCATACTACAAAGGGGACGGTTCGCTACAATAAGGAAAAATTTACCGAGGATTACGGCATTGCGCCTATCGAGCTTATCGACCTGAAAGCGTTAATGGGGGACAGCTCCGACAATATCAGCGGCGTTAAGGGTATCGGCGAAAAGACCGCCACTCAGCTTATCAAGGACTATCACACCGTTGAGCAGCTTTACTCGGCGCTTGAAAGCGGCGGCGTGACCGCCACAAAATCGGTGCTTGCAAAGCTTGAAGCGGGAAAAGCCGACGCGGAGCAAAGCAAATGGCTTGCAACTATCGTGAAAAACGCTCCCATAGAAATGGATACGGAGGCATATAAAATCGGCTTTGTAAATGAGGAAAAGGTCTCAGCTCTGCTTACGGGACTTGAAATGTTCAAGCTGCTGGAGCGGCTCAAGATCAAGCCTTCGGCGGTCACGGAAAATGTTCGGACTGTCTCTGCTCCGACTAAAAAGAACTATGAAACAGCAGGAGAATTTTCGGGAAACATCACCGAATTGGAGGCGGCGGCTTTCGTTTTTAAGGGTAGTATTATGCAGCTTCTCCCAACAAACGATGAAAAGATTTATACCGTTTCGGAAAAGTCCGCACAGCTTGACTTCCTATCTTCCGACTGCAAAAAAATCACGGTTGGAGCAAAGCCCGTGTACCGTTTCTGTATCGAAAACGGCAGGGAACTTAAAAATGTTATCGCCGACGCTGATATTTTAGGGTACGTCCTGAACACCAATTCCGCGGAGTATTCCGTGGAGAGAATGTGCGCGGAGTACGGCGTTCCCGCTTATGAGGAATTGGGGGAATTTGCGGAAATTGCAGCGTTAGCAAGTCTTGCTCCCGTAATGCTTGCGGAGGTGGAAAAACAGGGCATGACATGGCTTCTGAACGAGATAGAGCTGCCCCTCACCGAAGTTTTGGCAAGTATGGAGCATTACGGCGTAAGGGTGGACAGCGACGGTATAAAGCGTTTCGGGGAAAATCTTACCGAGGAAATGACAGCTATCGAGCAGCAAATATATTTCATGGCGGGACACGAATTTAACATAGGTTCTCCCAAGCAGCTTGGCGTTGTTTTGTTCGAGGAAATGGGACTTCCTACAGGCAAGAAAACCAAAACAGGGTATTCCACCAATGCGGACGTGCTTGAAAATCTCCGCGACAAGCATGAAATTGTGGACTTGATATTGCAGTACCGCCAGCTTTCAAAGCTTAACTCCACCTATGTAGAGGGTCTTTTAAAGGTGGTTGCCGAGGACGGCAGGGTACACAGCCTCTTTAAGCAGACCGAGACCCGCACGGGAAGAATCTCCTCCGCCGAGCCGAATGTGCAGAATATTCCCGTCCGCACGGAATTGGGCAGAAATATGCGTAAATTTTTCGTTGCAGACGAGGGTTACACGCTTTTGGACGCGGACTACAGCCAGATTGAATTGAGAATCCTCGCCCATATGAGCGGCGACAAAAATATGCAGGACGGCTTTGCTAACGGCATGGACATTCACACCTCTACAGCAGCGCAGGTTTTCGATATGCCCGCGGACATGGTGACTTCCGAAATGCGCCGCGCGGCAAAGGCGGTAAACTTCGGAATTGTTTACGGTATCGGCGCGTTCTCACTTTCAAAGGACATCGGCGTTACCGTTGCCGAGGCGGACAGGTACATCAAAAATTATCTTGCTAAGTACCCAAATGTTTCCCGTTTTATGGACGAAACCGTTTCCAATGCCAAGGAAAAAGGCTATGCCGTGACAATGTTCGGTCGCCGCAGACCTATCCCCGAGCTTAAAAATTCCAACAAAAACGTGCAGGCTTTCGGCAAGCGGGCGGCAATGAACGCCCCCGTGCAGGGTACTGCGGCGGACATAATCAAAATTGCAATGATAAAGGTGTACAAGCGGCTCAAAGCTGAAAACCTTGAAGCGCGTCTTATCTTGCAGGTACACGACGAGCTTATCATCGAGGTAAAAGAAAAGGACGCGGAGCGCGCCGCCGCCGTTCTCGGCGAGGAAATGCGAAATGCTGCGGTTTTAGATGTACCGCTCACGGCAGACGTTTCGCAGGGCAGGACTTGGTACGATGCAAAACAAGGCTGAGCCTTGACCCATATCACCTCCAGTGTTAATTGTCATAGATTTTAACTGTGCAAAGCCCCCTCAAAGGGGGCGGGAAAATTGATTTGTATTTTTGAGGTTATTATGACGAAAAAATTTGATAAATTGTCCGCGCTGATACTGGAATTCACAGCGTACAGCTTTATCGGCTGGGCGTATGAGACTGTCCTCACATCGGCGGTGTGGGGACGTTTCGCCGAACGGGGCTGGCTGCATCTGCCCATATGTCCGATATACGGCTTCTGCGCACTTGCTTTGCTGTTGATTTTGCGCAAGATAAAAAATCCGTTTCTGATTTTTCTGGTGGGAATAGCTGTCACAACCGCCGCAGAGCTTGCAGCCTCATACGTTCTGGACTTGTTTATAGATGATCCGCTTTGGGATTATGACAACTGGGCGTTTAATTTTCAGGGACGAATAGCTTTGGGCAGCAGCCTTATTTTCGGGGTACTGTGTGTGCTGCTGATGAAAGTCCTGCACCCCTCCGCAGAGTATCTTGCGGACAAGGTCGGTGGCAGGACAATCAAGATAACGGCGGCGATAACACTTGCGGCAATTCTTGCGGACACGGCTGCAACACTTGCAGGACTGTAAAAATACATAGGAGATGTTTAAAATGAACGAAATTGTAAAAATGCTGAAAATACAGTACGAGGACAGCTATAAAATGCTTAAAAGTGTGGTTGAAATTTGTCCGGATGAGCTTTGGAAAGCGGACAACAACGGCATGCCGATCTGGAACAATGTTATCCACGCGCTTATGGGGAGCGATTTTTGGCTAAGACTTGATTATATGGAGGATTTCCGCTCCTGCTTCGATATTCCCGAAAATTTGCGGGACAAGCTGTACCGTGACGAATGGTGCGGCGAAAGCGACGGCTTTATGACGAAGGAGCAGATAATGGACTGCTTTAAAGCTTTCGATGTAAAAAAGGATAAATTTTTCGATTTGCTGAACGATGAAACGCTTTGCCGAAAGATACGCGAGGATATGGACTTTACATATCTTAGCGTGATATGCGCCCAAATACGGCATATTATGTGTCACGTGGGAATTTGTCAGGACGCGATAACCGCTTTCGGCGGCGGGGATATTCCTTGGATAGCGTTTGGAGAAAACTGAAACGGAAGGATATTATGAATTATATTTCAATAGGCAAAGTAAAAATCGAAAAAAACGCCGCCCTTGCGCCAATGGCTTCGGTTGCGGACAGAGCCTACCGCGCGCTCTGCAAGGAAAACGGCGCGGCGTATATGGTGTCGGAGATGATCTCCGCAAAGGGACTTTGCTACTCCGACCGCAAGACCGAGGAGCTTTGTACAGTCCTTGACAGCGAACGTCCCTACGCCTTACAGCTTTTCGGGGACGACCCTCATTTTATCGCAGAGGCGGCAAAGCGGCTTATGGAGTACCGTCCCGACATTATCGACATAAATATGGGCTGCCCCGTCCCCAAGGTCGCGGGAAACGGAGCAGGCTCCGCGCTTATGAAAAATCCCAACCTTGCTGCGGAAATAGTCAGAGCGGCGGTTGAAGCAGTACCCATTCCCATAACCGCAAAAATACGCAAAGGCTGGGACGAAAATCACGTCAACGCCGTTGAGCTTGCAAAGGCTCTGGAGCAGGCGGGTGCGGCGGCAATAGCAGTCCACGGTCGGACGAAAAATCAGATGTACCACGGAAAAGCCGACTGGGATATTATCCGTCAAGTTAAAGAAGCGGTGCAAATTCCCGTTATCGGCAATGGGGACGTTACTTCGCCCGAAACGGCGGCGGCTATGTACCGCGAAACAGGCTGTGACCTTGTTATGATAGGCAGGGGCAGCTACGGCAAGCCGTGGATATTTGCGCAAGTGCGGCACTATCTTGAAACAGGGGAAATACTTCCCGAACCAACCCTTGAAGCGCGTCTGGATATGATGTGCCGACAGGTGGAATTAGCGGTACAGTACAAGGGCGAACGTATCGGCATGAGCGAGGCGCGGAGGCAGTGCGCCTACTATTTAAAGGGTATGCCGGGAGCGGCGGCGCTTCGAAACAAGTGCGGAAAATTAAGCAGCTTGGACGATTTGCGGGAGCTGTGCGGCGAGGTTTTGAAAAGCAATGAGTGAAATTATCATAAAAAAAGCGGAACGGCAGGACGTCCCCGAAATCGCCGAAATTGAGCGGAAATCCATACCCGAACCGTGGAGCGAAGCGGCTTTCGCGGCGGCTCTTTCGGACGAAAAAGCGGTAACCTTAGCGGCGTTCTCGGACAGCGTTCTGTGCGGATTTATAACAGGCGTTCACCTGCTTGATACTGCGGATATTTACAGCGTTGCAGTATCCGAGGAGTACCGCGAAAAAGGCGTTGGGAAACGCCTTTTGGAGAAATTTTTCTCCGCACTTCCCGATGAAGTGCAAGCCGTAAATTTAGAGGTCAGGGAAAGCAATACCCCTGCAATAAATTTGTACAAAAAATTCGGCTTCGAGGCGGTGGGACTTCGCAAGGATTTTTACCGCGAACCGAGGGAAAACGCCGTATTGATGACAAAAATTTTGTGTTGACAAAAAAAGTATTATATGTTAAAATAATGATATGGACGTGTAAAAATTCGTTCAAATAAGCAGGAAAGGAGAATATCTATATGATGAACAGTAAATATGCGATAGCGGTCACTCGGGAGGTTTATCGCAAATAATCCCAAGTGATGCGCCGATAATGCCTCCCAAAGGCACAATATTTTTGGGAGGACTTAAATTGAATAAAAAAAACTTTTGCTTTACCTGCCGTGTTTGCGGGACTCTTGTTTCCGCCGAAGGAGCGGGTACGGAACACAGAAACCATTGTCCCGTGTGCCTTTCAAGCGTACACCTTGATATTGAACCGGGCGACCGAGCCGCGGACTGCGGCGGAGTTATGGAGCCTATAGGCGTGTGGGTACGCAAAAACGGCGAGTGGGCGATAATTCACAGGTGCAAGCGGTGCGGTGCGCTCAGTTCAAACCGTATTGCCGCAGACGACGATCCTGTCAAGCTTATGTCTATAGCGGTAAAGCCGTTGGCGCTGCCGCCGTTTCCCCTTGAATTTCTGAACAAATACGGGGAGAATTAAAAAATCAATTTATGCGGAAAACAAAAGGGACTTCCTTTGGTTTTCCGCGTTGTTTTTAGGAGTACATTATGGAAAAAATGGACGATTTTTTTGCCACCCGCGTGAACGGCTACGACGAGCATATGCTGAACGAGGTGGATGGCTGCCGTGAGGCATACAAAAAAATAGCGGAGTTTATTCCCGCTGACACGAAAAATCTTCTTGATTTGGGCTGTGGAACGGGTCTTGAACTGGAGGGGATTTTTAAGCGTTTTCCCGAAATTTCCGTTACCGGCATAGACTTGACAAAAGCAATGCTGGACAGGCTTTCGGAAAAATACTCGGATAAAAATATCACTCTGATAAACGGCGATTATTTCAGTACCGACTTAGGGCGGGAACACTTCGACGCGGCAATTTCCTTTCAGACAATGCACCATTTTAGCCATGAAATGAAAATTGGTCTTTACAAGAAGATACGTAATTCTCTGAAAAGCGGCGGCGTTTATATTGAGTGCGACTATATGGTTGAAACACAGTCGGAGGAGGAGCATTGGTACGCTGAAAATGCCCGTATACGAAAAGAACTGAACATTCCCGAAAATGAGTTTTATCATTTTGACACGCCCTGCACAACTGAAAATCAGATAAAAATGTTCCTTACTGCGGGATTTGCAAGCGCTGAAAATGTGTACCGAGTTGGAAATACAACAATTATTACTGCGAAAAAGGACTGATAAAAATGAAAATTTTAGCAATAGAAAGCTCCTGCGACGAGACGGCGGCGGCAGTTGTGGAGGACGGTCTTACCGTTCGGTCAAGCATAATATCGTCACAAATAGAGGAGCACAAAAAATTCGGCGGGGTAGTCCCCGAAATAGCTTCGCGGCGGCACTGCGAAAATATTCTGGACGTGGTGAAACGTTCTCTCGACGAGGCAAACTGCACCCTTGCGGACATCGATGCCTTCGCCGTAACATACGCCCCCGGGCTTATCGGTGCTCTGCTTGTTGGCACGAATTTTGCCAAGGGACTTGCCATGGCTACGGGAAAACCGTTGATACCCGTCCACCATATCGCGGGGCATATCGCCGCAAACTATCTCACCGACAGCACACTAAAGCCGCCCTATCTCTGCCTTGTGGCAAGCGGCGGACACTCCCACATTATCGAGGTCTCCGACTACACAAAGTATCACGTTATCGGCAGGACTCGCGACGACGCGGCGGGGGAGGCGTTCGACAAAGCCGCCCGCGTACTGGGATTTCCGTATCCGGGAGGAGTCTATATAGATAAAGCAGCACAGCAAGGTGATCCCAAAACATATCCGCTTCCACACCCCAAGGTTGCAGGGAACGAGTACGATTTTTCCTTTTCGGGACTGAAAACCGCGGTGATAAACATTGCCCACAACGCCGAGCAAAAAGGGGAGACCATTAACAAAAATGATTTGGCTGCTTCCTTTCAGCAGACCGTTGCGGAAATTCTCACTCAAAAAACAATAGCCGCCGCAAAGGAGTACGGCTACAAGACGGTCGCGCTGGCAGGTGGAGTTTCCGCAAATTCATCGGTCCGGGGAATGTTGAAAACCGAGTGTGAAAAAAACGGCTTCAAGCTTTATATGCCGCGGCTGGACCTGTGCGGCGACAACGCGGCAATGATAGGCTGTCAGGCGTATTACGACTACCTTGCGGGCAGACGTGCCGACGAAAGTTTGAACGCGGTCGCAACACTTTCGCTGGACGATATAAGCTGTTAGAAGCAAGATTGACGTGCAGGGAAATATATGCTATAATTAGAGGAATTTATTAGGAGAATTGACCATGAGATATAAATTTTGTCCGCTGTGTGGTACTGAATTGAATGACAGAGAGGCGGGAGACGACGGCGCTGTCCCATACTGCATAAAATGTGACAGATTATGGTTCGATACTTTTTCAAGCTGTTCTATAGTACTTGTTGCAAATGAATACAATGAAATCGTACTTTTAAGGCAAGGTTATATGTCAGATAAATATACGTCATTTGTTTCGGGATATATTGAGCCGGGAGAAAGTGCGGAAGAAACAGCTTTTAGAGAGGTTAGGGAAGAAATTGGAGTAACTCTCGATTCACTTGAATACGCTGGAACATATTGGTTTGCAAAAAATGAACTGCTTATGCACGGTTTTATAGGAAAAACAAAAAAATGCGCTCTAACCTTGTCGCAGGAGGTCGATTCCGCAGAATGGACTTCAGCACAGGACGTTGTAAAAACACTGTTTCCAAAAGCTCCCGGCAATGCCGCTTATGCCATATATGAGATATTTATGGAAAAGCTAAAATAAAAGGTATTGATATACGAAAAATCCATAAACGCAATACACCAAAATAAAAAATAAAGGAGCTAAACCAATGAGCATTTCGGTAAATCTTTACTACACAGGAAAAAACGGCAGCGCAAGACATTTCGCCGAGGAAATGGAGCAAAGCGGTACAGCCGCCTTGATACGCGGTGAGGAGGGCTGTCTGAAATATGAGTATTTTCAGCCCTTGAACGACCCCGAGACCGTCCTGCTGATAGACGTGTGGGAGGATCAGCAGTCTATAGACCGTCACCACGCCTCCGAAATGATGAAAACCGTCGCCGCGCTGCGTGAGAAGTACAACCTGCGAATGAGAGCGGAACGTTTTATTGCCGACGAGGACGGTATACCCGACAAGGATAAGAAATTTCTAAGAAAATAAGCAGAATTTGACATAATAGGTTTAATGTGGTATAATTATAAAAATGGGGGACAGCTATGAAAAAAATTTTTATATTATTTATTAAATTTATTATTATGCTTGTACTGCTGGCAGCGGCTGTGTTTGTATGCTTTTTTATAATAATTAGCCAGACAGGTTTAGGCATGGGTTCGGGACTTTCATTTTTGGGAATATTGTTGGATATTGTACTTTTTTCTGCAATACTTGTTTTGTATATATTTTTATGCAAAAAAATAGTTTGTTTTAATCCCAAAGATTATTTTGAAGATCACAGTGAATATTTTAAAGATAATTACAAATGACAAATTCTATTCTTAACCCTCTAATTTCTATAAAAAGGATTGATAAATTATGACAAGCAAACAAAGAGCGATTCTAAAGGGCATAGCCCAAACCGAGGACACCATTTTGCAGGTTGGTAAAAACGGCATTATCGACACATTGGTGACACAAGTCTCCGACGCTTTGAAAGCAAGGGAGCTTATAAAAATGAAAGTCCAGGACGGCAGTCCTCTTTCACCTGCGGAAGCGGCTAACGAGCTTGCGGAGAAAACCAAATCCGAGGTGGTTCAGGTCATCGGGAACAAATTCGTGCTTTTCAAGCGCAATCCTCAAAATCCCAAGATAGACCTGAAAGCCAAGTAATGCGCAGGGCGGTTTTCGGCGGGAGCTTCGACCCCGTCCACAACGGACACGTAAATCTTGTCAAACAAATATACGGCAGCGTAAATATTGACGAAATAATTATCATGCCCGCGGGAATTTCTCCCTTTAAGCAAAATATGGAAAGAGTCCCTGCAAGCGGCAAGCAGCGTTATGAAATGTGCAAACTTGCTTTTGCGGATATGTCATACGTTACCGTCAGTGATTACGAAATATCTTTGCCGGAGGTCAGCTACACGGTCAATACTGTCCGTCATTTGAAAGAACAGTATCCAACCGATGAGCTTTTTCTCATTATCGGCAGCGATATGCTGCTGTCATTTCATAGGTGGCGCAATTTTGAGGAAATCCTTTCTGTGTGCGGACTTATAGCTGCCTCCCGTGAAAGCGGTCAAAGTGATCTTGATGAGCTTGAAAAACAGGCGGAAACTCTGAAAAAACACGGTTCGGTGACAGTCGTCCCTATAGATACCTTTGAAGTATCTTCAACGGAAATTCGTAAAAAAATTAAAAATTCTTCCGATATATCTTGCTATGTTCCCCAAAATGTAGTAAAATATATAATGAAAAATGATTTATACTAATTCACGACCTAAATGTGTAAAAAAAATTCAAGTAAAAATTTGCGTATATGATTTTTGCGCCGAATTTTTTGTCTACACATTGGGAGTGAATTAGTATTATACCGCTAAACGACAATTTTTAGGAGGAACGCATATGAAAGTGTTAATGCTGAACGGAAGCTGTAAGCCAAACGGAAATACCAACAGAGCGCTGCTTGAGGTCGGTGCCCAGCTTGAAAAGGAGGGCATTGAGTACGAAATATATCAGATAGGCGGCAAGCCCGTTCGTGACTGCATAGGCTGCGGGAAATGTACCGAAAGCGGCTGCGTGTTTACCGACGACGGTGTTAATGAATTTATCGCAAAGGCTAAGGCGGCGGACGGCTTTGTTTTCGGTACACCGGTTTACTACGCCCACCCAAGCGGACGCATACTGTCGTTTTTGGACAGAGCTTTCTACAGCGGAGGCGAAGCCTTTGAGTTTAAGCCCGGGGCGTCTGTTACGGTGGCAAGACGCGGCGGAAACACAGCGTCCTTTGACTGTTTGAATAAGTATTTTGGAATACGCCAGATGCCTGTTGCCGGCTCTACCTACTGGAATATGGCGCACGGTCGTGTTCCGGGCGAAGCGGAAATGGACGAAGAGGGTATGCGTACAATGCGTAATCTTGCCCGTAATTTAGCTTGGATGATGAAATGCTTTGAAGCGGGCAAAAACAGCGGCATAGCTTTGCCCAATACGGAAAGCGGAGAAATGACAAATTTTATCAGATAAATTTTGTTTTCGGGAAAATGTTAAAAATGGAGTGAATTTTATGTACTCTGCCGATGAGATAAAGGATATTCTTGATATAAGGCTTTCCAAAAAAAGGTATCAACACAGTCTTAATGTTGCCGCAGAGGCAAAAAAGCTTGCGGAGCATTATGAATATGCAAATACCGAAAAAGCGTATGTAACAGGACTTCTGCACGATATTTGCAAGGAGATACCCAAGGACGAGCAGCTTGCTTTAGTAAAAGGTTCGGATATGAACGTTACCGAGGTTGAAATTGCCACACCGCCCCTGCACCACGCCATTGCGGGAGCAAGGTACGCGGAGCAGGCGCTTAACCTTTATGATGAGGATATGCTGAATGCCATAAGATACCATACTGTGGGACGGGCAGGCATGAGCAGACTTGAGGAAATAATCTACCTTGCCGACCTTATCTCCGCAGACAGAAATTACAAGGATGTTTCAAAAATGCGTAAAACGGCTTATCAGAGCATTGAAAAGGCAATGCTTGAAGCGTTAAAATTCTCCGTGACGGACGTGGTAAATAAAGGCTCAATGCTGCCGAGCCACACTATCGAAGCGTACAACTATTACATTTCAATAAAAAAGAAGGATAAAGAAAGGGCGGGTGTTAAATGACCCAGGAAGAAATTCTCTCTGCGGCGGTAAAGACCCTTGATACAAAAAAAGCCGAGGATATAAAGGTAATCGGCATTAAGGATTTAACAATAATCGCGGACTATTTTATAATTGCAAACGGTACGTCCTCCACTCATACGCGCTCTCTTGCGGACGAGCTTGAATTTCGTCTCAAAGAACAGGGCTTGGAGCCGAGACAAATTCAGGGAAACAACGGCTCAAACTGGATCATTCTGGACTATTCCGACGTTGTGGTGCACATTTTCAACAAGGAAATGCGTGATTTTTATAATCTTGAACGTCTGTGGCAGGACGGTTCAGAGGTGGATATATCAAAATATTTGTGACAGTTCGCAGCGGGGGATATAAATGAATTTTATCGTAATTATCAGGGTAAGAAAAACTGTAAGCGAGGAAGAGCAAGCCGAGAGAATACGGCAGCTTTCCCGCAAGCCGGATATAACAGAAGCCGAACAGAAGCGGTATATCGCAAGACTTATTGAAAATTCAAAAAATGCGGAAAAAGCAATAGCCGCAATAATGATCGTCAGTATTGCTTTCATTGCGGCAAATCTTCTCTGCGGCAGACTGTTGTATGCCGTTGTAACAGGGGCGCTGCTTGGCTATCTTTATTATTTCGGCAAGAAATACGAGTGGGTGTTCCCAATTGGCAAAATGCTTTGCGGAGCGGCTTCGTTTATGAGTGTACTTAAAGGAATTTATGCATTAGGTTTTCTGCCTGACGGTGCGGCAAGCGTTGTAACGGCAATTGTCGCTGCTTCCGTACCTGTGGATATTCTTACGGGAGTTTACTTTTTATACTCAAAAAAAATTGACGCATATGTAAAATATGTCGAATATGTTTCCTTAACAGAGGAGATGAAAGAGCAATGACTTCAGCAACAGACAGAGGCAGAAAAACAGCGGTATTTGTATCTGTATTATTTTACGGACTTTCCGCGCTGTCGCTGCTTACGCTGAATATTCTTATGGCGGCAGTAGGCTTTGCGGCGGCTTACCACATAAAGCGGGGGAGCCTAACAGCGAGAAATGTTGGAATAATCCTGCGTATCGCGGATATTCCCGTGCTTGCGGTCATAGCATATGTTTTCCGCAAATACGGCGCAGTCCTGCCGATATCCTCCGCAGCGGTAACTGTTTTGATAGCAGTCACGGCTCTGCTTGATGTTACAGCGCTTTTTACTCTTATTTTCAGTAAAAGCGCAAGGGAATATTTTCATGAGACAGAAGCTGTCCGCGCAATAGAAAACAGTAAAGAATAAGTTTGAAAAGCTCCGTTTTGGAGTTTATTATACATTAAAATAAGAGGCAAATAATTTCTTTCTTCTTGCCTCTTGCATCTAAATTTCTAATAGCAAAGGATTGATTATTTTGGAAAGATACGATTACGCCGCTGCCGAAAAAAAATGGCAGCAGTACTGGGAGGAACACGGCACGTTCAAAGCCGAAACAGGCAGCAAAAAGCCGAAATTTTATGCGCTGGTGGAATTCCCATATCCTTCGGGCAAGGGTATGCACGTCGGTCACATCAAGGCTTATTCGGGACTTGAAGTAGTCAGCAGAAAACGCCGTCTGGAGGGCTATAATGTGCTGTTCCCCATAGGCTTTGACGCATATGGACTGCCTACCGAAAACACAGCCGTTAAGACAGGCGTACACCCGAGAGTTGTTACAGACAACAATATAGTAAAATTTACGGGTCAGCTTAAAACGGTCGGATTTTCTTTTGATTGGTCAAGGGTGATCGATACGACAGAAGAGAGCTATTATAAGTGGACTCAGTGGATATTCCTTAAAATGTTTGAAAACGGACTTGTTTTCCGTGATAAAACCTCTGTAAACTACTGCCCGAGCTGTAAGGTCGTTCTCTCAAACGAGGATTCACAGGGAGGAAAGTGCGATATCTGCCACAGCGATATTGTTCAGAAAACAAAAGAAGTCTGGTATCTCCGCATTACCGAGTATGCCGACAAGCTTTTGCAGGGTCTGGACGAGGTGAACTATCTGCCCAATATACGTCTCCAGCAGGAAAACTGGATAGGCAAGTCCACAGGCGCGTTCGTGAATTTCACCGTTAAGGAGAACGGCGAGCAGCTCCGTATCTACACCACACGTCCCGACACGCTTTACGGCGTGACCTTTATGGTAATCGCTCCCGAACACCCGATTATCGAGAAATACCGCGATAAAATTTCAAATATTACGGAATTGGACGCTTATAAAGCCGAGTGCGCGAAAAAGAGCGAATTCGAGCGTACACAGCTTGTCAAGGACAAAACAGGCGTGAAGATAGACGGTCTGACGGCGATAAATCCCGTTACCGAAAAGGAAGTCCCCATTTACATTTCCGACTACGTTATGATGGGCTACGGCACAGGCGCAATAATGGCTGTTCCCGCTCATGATACCCGCGACTACGATTTTGCAAAGAAATTCGGTATTGACATTATCGAGGTCATCAAGGGCGGAGACATTTCCAAGGAAGCTTATACGGGCGACGGCGAAATGGTGAATTCCGGCGAGCTCAACGGCATCAGCAACAAAAAGGAAGCAATTGCCAAAATGCTTGAAGTTCTTGCTGAAAAGGGCTGCGGCGAAAAGGGCGTTCAGTATAAAATGAAGGACTGGGCGTTCAACCGCCAGCGTTACTGGGGCGAGCCTATCCCTATCGTACATTGCCCAAGTGCGGAATGGTGGCTGTTCCTTATGATGAGCTGCCGTTGAAGCTTCCCCCCGTGGAGAATTTCCAGCCCGGCACTGACGGCGAAAGTCCCCTTGCGAAAATAGACGATTTCGTGCACTGCAAATGCCCCAAATGCGGCGGCGACGCAAGACGTGAGACCGATACCATGCCCCAGTGGGCGGGTTCGTCATGGTACTTCCTCCGCTACTGCGACCCCAACAACAATGAAGCGTTTGCTTCGCAGGAAGCGCTGAAGTATTGGATGCCTGTGGATTGGTACAACGGCGGCATGGAGCACGTTACCCGCCATATGATTTATTCCAGATTTTGGCACAGATTTTTGTACGACATGGGTGAAGTACCCTGCGACGAGCCGTACGCAAAGAGAACGGCACAGGGTCTTATTCTCGGTTCCGACGGTGAGAAAATGGCTAAGTCAAGAGGAAACACCGTTGACCCCAATGACGTTGTTGACCAGTACGGCGCGGACGTTCTGCGCGTCTATGTTCTGTTCATGGGCGACTACGAGCAGGCTGCTCCTTGGAGCGATCAAAGCATGAAAGGCTGCAAGCGTTTTCTTGACAGGATTTGGGCTTTGCAGGACAAGCTTGTGGACGGCGACAGTTATCGTTCCGAGCTTACGTCCCTCATGCACAAGACTATTAAAAAGGTTTCCGAGGACATTGAAGCAATGAAATTCAACACCGCCGTTGCTGCAATGATGAGCTTGCTGAATGAAATTTCTGATTTTGGCAGCATAAACAAAGCCGAGATGAAAACTTTGTTGATATTGCTTAATCCGTTTGCGCCTCATATTACCGAGGAAATGTACAATAAAATTTTCGGCGGAATATTGAACGAGCAGGAATGGGTAAAATATGACGAAAAGCTCTGTGTGGACAGTGAGATAGAGGTAGCTGTTCAGGTCAACGGCAAGATAAAAGCAAAGGTCATGATCCCTGCCGAAGCTGCTCAGGAGGAGGCTCTGACTGCCGCAAAAGCCGATCCCGCCGTTGTTTCCGCTATTGATGGCAAGAGCATTGTCAAGGAAATTTATGTTAAGGGCAGACTTGTTAATATTGTAGTAAAATAACTGCAATATTTTGCCATGTTCATCTGTGACGAAAAAAAATATGATTTTTTGTATAGTTTTTTTTCAATAGCTATTGACAAGGACGGTATAAATGAGGTATAATAAAATAGTTATCTCTTATATACTCTGCATTGCTATGGCTTTGTTACAGTATGTATGGCGGCTTCGCGGCTTTCGGGCTTGTCCGTGAGCTTCGCGGGACGCGCTCCCGCGGCAGTTTATTCTGCATGGAGCCTAATATATAAAACCTCTGCCGCAGGGCAAAGGGAGGGAATAAAATGGCTGAAATTCGTGTTGGAAAAAACGAATCCTTGGATACTGCTCTTAAGCGCTTCAAGAGAAGCTGCGCTAAGGACGGCGTTATCGCTGAGGTTCGTAAAAGAGAACACTATGAGAAGCCTTCGGTAAAACGTAAAAAGAAATCCGAGGCTGCTCGTAAGCGTAAGTATTAATTGTAAATTATTAACGCTTAATTGAAAATGAACGGGCAATTAAGGCAGGAACGGTACGTGAGTATTGTTACCCATGGGAGTGATTTACTGCTATTGGCAGCGTATGCCGATATGGGTAAAGGCTCAGCCTTTTCTGCCCGTTTAGTTTATTTAAATGCCTTTTTCGGTAAAAAATATTTAAATCGGAATAAAATTACAAAAAACACTTGCAAAATATAAAAAAATGTGGTAAAATATATGTAAGCTTTTTGTATGTTTGCGTTAAGCAGAATATATTTCTAAAAGGATGGTTAATTTTTATGATTTCAGCAGGAGATTTCAGAAACGGCGTTACTTTTGAACTTGATGGTCAGGTTGTACAGGTCGTTGAATTCCAGCACGTTAAACCAGGTAAAGGCGCAGCTTTTGTAAGAACTAAGTATAAGAACGTTATTACAGGTTCTGTTGTTGAAACTTCTTTCAACCCGACAGCTAAGTTCCCGACTGCTTTCGTTGAAAGAAAGGATATGCAGTATTCCTACACCGACGGCGACCTGTATTATTTTATGGATCCCGAGACCTACGAGCAAGTACCTATCAGCTCAGCAGAGCTTTCCGATAACTTTAAGTTTGTCAAGGAAGAAATGATCTGCAAGGTTTGCTCCTATAAAGGCAAGGTTTTTGCTGTTGAGCCTCCCAACTTTGTTGAACTGGTTGTAACACAGACAGACCCCGGCTTTAAGGGCGATACTGCTACAAACGCTACAAAGCCCGCAACTCTTGAAACAGGTGCGGAAATCAAAGTCCCCCTCTTTATCGATGAGGGCGAGACAATAAGAATCGACACAAGAACAGGCGAATACATGGAACGCGCTTAATGCGTGTGCCGAGCCCCTTCAAGGGGCGGTTAAAATATGATTTTGGGTATGGTTAAAAAAATAAGCCATACTATGTAACATTAAACAATTGCTGCTTCGGCAGCTTTCCAAAAGGAGGATACCTATGAAGCTTGGTGAAAAAGTGTCTTATCTGAAAGGTCTTATGGAAGGTCTTGAGCTTGACGAGACCACAAAAGAGGGCAAGGTTATTGCTGCAATGGCTGATATTTTGCAGGATATGGCGCTGTCCGTTGAGGATATGCAGGATCAGATAGACGAAATTGTCGAGGTGGTGGACACTATCGACGAGGATCTTGGCATGGTAGAGCGCGATTTCTACGAGATCGATGATGATGATTGCTGCTGCGATGATGATGACTGCGACTGCTATGACGACGATGACGAGCTTTACGAGGTAGTATGTCCCAGCTGCGGCGATACGATATGCCTTAACGAGGGTATGCTGGAGGAAGGCTCAATGACCTGTCCCGGCTGCGGCGAGCTTCTCGAATTTGACTTTGAGGACGAGGACGAGATAGGGGAATAATTCCCGCTAAAATTAAATAAATGCAATCTGTTTCAGGGCGAGGTGCAATTCCTCACCGGCGGTAAAAAATTGCCGATGCAATTTTGAGTCCGCGAGCAGGGCAAAGGCGTAAATCGCTCAGCCTTGTCGATTCGGTGAAATTCCGAAACCGACGGTATAGTCCGGATGAAAGAAACAAACGCTGCGCCAAATTTTGGCATAACGCGAGGTACGCCTGTGAAAATAATTTTCACAGGCGTTTTTTCTGTAGCAGACGGGGAACGCCCCGCGGCGAAAGTCACCCCCACTGTAAATTACCTAAGCTCTGAACATTGCAAGCCCCCTCAAAGGGGGCGGCGTAAATATGAATATTCTTAACCGAATATAATGTAATTCTTTAAAGGTGGTAATCTTATGGAAAAATCTGTAACACTCGAAAAAAACAAAACCCGCATGAACACGAAAAAAATGGTCGTACTTGCGGTAATGGCAGCGCTGGCGTATATGGTAATGGTAGCTGATCAAAGTCCCCGTGGTTTTGTTTTTGAAGTACGAGCCGAAGGACGTTATAATCACAATAAGCGGCTTCATGTTCGGACCTCTTGCGTCACTTGTCACCTCGGCGGTGGTGTCCCTTATCGAAATGGTAACGGTCAGCGACACCGGTCCGATCGGCGCGCTGATGAATTTTATCGGCACTTGCTCCTTTGCCTGCACTGCATCGATTATTTACAAAAAATTCCATACAATTAAGGGCGCGTTTGCGGGACTTTGCATAGGCACCGTTTTCATGACGGTAATTATGCTTGCTTGGAATTATCTTATCACGCCTATATATATGGGAACTCCCCGAGAGGTGGTTGCGGGAATGCTGCTGCCCGCGTTTCTGCCGTTCAACCTGCTTAAAGGCGTGCTGAACAGCGCGTTGACAATGCTCATATACAAGCCCCTGTCCAACATTATGCGGAAAACGCACATTTTGCCCGAAACACAGAGCAAACCGAGCGGCGAGGGTCGTATCAAAAAGTACGCCTTTGTGTATATAATTGCAGCATTTGTCATTGTAACCTGCGCTGCGGTAATTATTATGTGGCAGCGCTCATAAAGGAGTTATTATGAAAAAAAATTTTGCACCCGTTTTCTTTGCGGCAATTGCCTGTGTGATCTGCGGTTGTTCGGACGTTTCCGTCCAAAGCAGATTTACCGAAAATTATGCCGAGATGTGGTTTGACAACTTTACGGAGGACTGCAGGGAGCAGAACAGCCTTGAATTGGAGGAATTCCCAGGTGTTGTTTTCCGCAGCGATGGCTTGAATCTCACCGTCGAGGCGGACGGCGAGGAAACTGTCCTATACAGCGGTATGCCTCTGTGGAACGTTTTTCTGACCGACTTGACGGGGGACGGTCTCCCTGAGTTTTGCTCAACAATAAGCGTTGGTTCGGGATTAATCGACGACAGAATAGTTGTCTGCGATTTTTCGGCGGGTACGGTCTATGAACTTTCCGACAGAGGTTACAACGACTATATTTTGACGTTGGAGGACGGCATACTGACGGTGCACAAAAAAAGGTATACCAGGATTTGGGAAAACGAAGAAAACGCTGAAGTTACAGGCAAGCTTGCCTTGTTTAACGGTGAACTTGTTATGGAGTAATTTTTTACATTTTGTGCATAAATATGCAACAAAGCCTATTGACAAACGCAGTGCAGCGTGGTATACTTAGATTACAATAAAATATGCCTTATCAAGAGCGGCTGAGGAACTGGTCCTGTGAAGCCCGGCAACCTAATCACATTGTGAGAAAGGTGCTAAATCCTGCGGAATATTCCGAGAGATGAGGAGCTTTTTTAAAAGATTCGCAGCGCTTGGAGTAAAGTCCGAAGCGCTGTTTTTTGTGTTAATTTTTTATAAGGAATGGTGATATTTATGTCAAAAATGCTTTTTACGTCCGAATCGGTAACAGAGGGTCATCCCGATAAAATATGCGACCAGATATCGGACGCAATACTTGACGCGATCCTTGCAAAAGACCCTATGGGACGTGTTGCCTGTGAGACCGTTACCACTACGGGTATGGTTATGTGTATGGGCGAAATATCCACACAATGCTATGTGGATATACCCAAAATTGTCCGTCAGGTTGTTATCGATATTGGCTATGACAGAGCTAAGTACGGCTTTGACGGTCATACTTGTTCTGTGCTCCAGTCTATAGACGAACAGTCCGCCGATATTGCAATGGGCGTTGACGACGCTTTAGAGCACAAAGCGGGTGAGGACGACAGCTCCACAGGCGCGGGAGATCAGGGAATCATGTTCGGCTACGCCTGCAATGAAACTCCGGAGCTTATGCCGCTTCCTATTTCTCTTGCCCACAAGCTTGCTCTGCGCCTTACAGAGGTCAGAAAGGACGGTACTCTCCGTTATCTTCGTCCCGACGGAA
>JAAGKN010000498.1_pt1 | contig 64796 bp, 52 predicted proteins | sample 6206371 | NCBI WGS metagenome assembly JAAGKN01 (sample SAMN11533720, study PRJNA540317) | gut metagenome | isolation source: fecal pellets from male and female animal of same cohort | host: Peromyscus leucopus | place: USA:CA | collected 2017
ATTACCGCCTGGGAAATCTCCTTTTCTTCCATCATACCCTCCAATATATAAAACTAGCTATTTACATTATATCTGACTGTTAAAAATATGTCAATGAATTGGCGGGAAATTTGAACTTTACAGCAGGCCCTCCAGAGTCTCCCTGATCGCCCTGATAAAATCCAGGCTGTTAAGCACCACCGGATTCTCACAGGTGGAGATGGAAACCAGAGATTTGGTCATTTTGCCATCCTCCACAGTCTTAATGCAAGCCAGTTCCAGTTTCTCCCCGAAAGCCGTCAGTTCCGGAATAGCGTCCAGCTCTCCCCTCTTTTTCAGCGCGCCGGTCCAGGCAAAAATGGTTGCGATGCCGTTGGTGGAAGTCTCCTCCCCCTTCAGATGCTTATAATAATGCCTCTGCACTGTGCCGTGAGCCGCCTCATACTCATAGACACCGCTGGGGGATACCAGCACGGAAGTCATCATGGACAAATCTCCGTAGGCTGTAGCTACCATATCTGACATGACGTCTCCGTCATAATTTTTGCAGGCCCAGATAAATCCGCCCTCAGAGCGAATCACCCTGGCCACCGCATCATCAATTAACGTATAGAAGTACTCTATTCCCAGCTCCTTGAACCTGTCCGCATACTCCTTGTCATAAATCTCCTGAAAAATATCCTTGAAGGTGTGATCGTACTTTTTGGAAATAGTATCCTTGGTGGCAAACCACAGATCCTGCCGGGTGTCGATGGCATAGTTAAAGCAGGAGCGCGCAAAGCTGGAGATCGATTTCTCTGTGTTGTGAATGCCCTGCAAAATGCCTGCGCCGGTGAAGTTGTGGATCGTCTCCCGAATTTCGGTGCCGTCCTCTCCGGTGAACACCAGCTCCGCCTTGCCGGGTCCGGGAACCTTGATCTCCGTGTTTTTATACACATCCCCGTAGGCATGTCTGGCGATGGTGATGGGCTTGCTCCATTTGCTCACATAGGGTACGATACCCTTAATCAGAATGGGGGCGCGGAACACGGTGCCGTCCAGTATGGCGCGAATGGTTCCGTTGGGACTCTTCCACATCTCCTTTAAGTTGTATTCTGTCATCCGGGCCGCATTGGGCGTGATGGTGGCGCATTTTACCGCTACGCCGTATTTCAAAGTGGCATTGGCAGAATCCACCGTCACCTGATCGTCTGTCTCGTTGCGATGCTCCAGACCCAGGTCATAGTATTCCGTCTTCAGATCCACATAGGGCAGAATCAGCTCGTCCTTAATCATCTGCCAGAGAATGCGGGTCATCTCGTCTCCGTCCATCTCCACCAGGGGAGTCGTCATTTTGATTTTTTCCATGTTTATAGCCTCCTTCTACCGCCCTCCCGGCGGTTCCTGTTTTTATTTTTCATGATGTTCCGCTCTCCATTTTCTGATTCAGCCCTGCTCCCGCTCATGATAGGCCTCGTGCAGACCGTTTTTGACCATGTTGTCATAGGCGTTGATCATATGGCGGTTGGCCAGCTGCTCCGCTCTGTCCGCGTCCCCGTCCTTGATGGCCTGCAAGATCTCCTCATGCTCCTCGTTGGATTTAGGCCCCCGGTTTTTGCTGGCAAGGGTCTTCCTGCGCACCCGCAGCACATACTGGTGAAAATCCTTCAACTGATGCTCCAGAATCTTGCTGTCGCAGGCCTCATACATAATATCATGAAAACGATTGTCAAGCTCCGCCAACTGGTCCAAATGCCCCTTCTGCGCATGGAATTTGGACAGATAGATATTCTCCTCCATCTCCTCCATCTGCTCCTGGGTGATATGTTCCGTGGCCCAGCGGGCGCAAAGTCCCTCCAACAGAGAGCGTATCATATAGATGTCCTTCACATCCTTTTCCGTGATGCCCGTCACATAGGCGCCCTTGTTGGGAATGATCTGTATCAGTCCCTCCAGCTCCAGCTGCCGGAAAGCCTCCCTCACCGGGGTGCGGCTGACACCCAGCTCCTCCCCGATGGCCACCTCCTTCAGCTCCTCATGTTCCTCATATTTTCCGCTCAGAATATCCTCCCTGAGCTTGTGAAACACTCTGCCCCGCAGGGAGTACTTGTCCGTTACCTCCTGCTTTACATCATAATTACTGCTCATCTCCGCCTCCAATGATATATCCCTTTTCCTTGCAGACCTTCTCCAGACAGGCCACGATCTCTTCATCCGTCAGCACTGTCACACGGCCGCTGGCGTATTCCTGGTCCACCCAGGCCTTGATCTCCTTTACCAGCGGCGCGTTCTTGTCCACCTGCCGCTCTCCCTTCAGCTTATAATAGGTGTTGATCCAGTGGGCGATGCCCGCCAGGCCGGAGGTGTTGGATATGGCGCACAGCACAGGGCGATTCAAAAACTTCTCCGTGTCAAAAATATTGTAAATCTCCTCATTTTTCAGCAGACCGTCCGCATGAATACCCGCCCTGGTCACATTGAAATTCTTTCCCACAAAGGGAGTTCTGGGGGGAATCTGGTAGCCGATCTCTTTCTCATAATACTCCGCCAGCTCCGTGATCACCGTGGTGTCCATACCGTTCAGATCACCTTTCAGCTGGGCATACTCAAACACCATGGCCTCCAGCGGCGTATTGCCTGTCCGCTCTCCGATTCCAAACAGAGAAGTATTGATGCCGGAGCAGCCATAGAGCCATGCCGTGGTAGAATTGGCCACCGCCTTGTAAAAATCATTGTGCCCATGCCACTCGATCAGCTCATGGGGCACGCCCGCATGGGTATGTATGGCATAGATAATGCCCTGCACGCTCCTGGGAATAACGGCGCCGGGGTAGTTGACGCCATAGCCCATGGTGTCGCAGGCCCGCACCTTAATAGGAATCTGATACTCTCTCATCAGTTTCATCAATTCCAGACAGAAAGGCACCACATAGCCGTATATATCCGCTCTGGTGATATCCTCCAGATGACATCTGGGACTGATGCCCTCCTCCAGACAGTCTCTGATCACACTCAAATAGTGATCCATGGCCTGTCTCCGGGTCATTTTCAGTTTCAGGAAAATATGATAGTCCGAGCAGGATACCAGAATACCAGTCTCCTTCATGCCAATCTCCTTAACCAGCTTAAAATCCTCCTTGCTGGCGCGGATCCAGCTGGTAACCTCCGGAAATTGATATCCCCGTTCCATGCATTTGTACACAGCATCCCTGTCCTTTTTACTATAAAGAAAAAACTCGCTGGCGCGTATCATGCCATTCGGTCCGCCCAGCCGGTGCAGATAATCATAGATCGCCACGATCTGTTCTGTAGTGTAGGGCGCTCGGGACTGCTGACCATCTCTGAAAGTAGTATCCGTGATCCAGATATCCCTGGGCATATTGTGGGGTACTATTCTATCGTTAAAAGGTATCTTGGGAATCTCCGAATAGGGGAACATATTGCGGAAAACATTGGGTTTTTCCACATCGTCCAATATATACATATGCTCCTCTATCTCCAGCAGATTGTTGTGCTGGTTCATGGTCACCGGTCGATTCTGGAAAGCTTCGTTATCCCTCATATTCTCTCCTCCTGTATTTTTGCTTCACTGCCTGTATAAGTGTATACAATTATACCGGATATGTCAATAGATTTCTTTTAAATTCACCATCCCCCACCCCTGCTGATTCCAGGGAGCGCCCAGGTCCTGGGCCGAATAAATCAGCCGCTCCCGAACTTGATTGTTGGACAGGTATGGCTCCTTTTGTAACAGCAGCGCGGCACACCCCGTCACAATGGGCGTCGCCATGGAAGTTCCGCTCTTGGCCACATAGTATTCCGGTCTTCTTTTTTGATAAAATGCATTGCAGGATACGATATCTGTTCCCGGCGCCACCAGGTCCGGCTTGCGGATGCGGCTCCCCTCCTGCCCACGGCCGGAGTACAGGCTGCAGCTGCCGGGGTCTCCCCGGCGGTAGCTGCCGTCGTGACACCCCACCATAATCACTTTCTCTCCAGTGCCGATAGCCGAAATCGTATTCTCTCCCGGACCTTTGTTGCCTGCGGCACAGACTACCACTAACCCCAATTTCCACAGACGCTGTACTGCCTCTGCCAGGGCGGAAACTTTCTCTCTGTCTCTGAGCTGTCCGATCCCCACTGAGATATTGACCGCTCTGATGTCGTACTGTTTATAATTTCTTTCCAGGAACAGAATCCCCCGGAGCATATGTTCCATGCTGCCATCCCCCCGGTGGTCCAACACTTTACATACCACCAGGCGGCTGTCCGGCGCGATTCCCCTGTATCTGCCGTCAGACATTCTGCCGCTGCCGCACAGGATTCCGCAGACATGGGTTCCATGCCCGTTGTCGTCATAACACACCGTCTCCCTGCCCTTCCCATTTACAAAATCAAAAAAGGACACCAGCCGTCCCTCCAAATCCGGATGCGCAGCTATGCCCGTGTCCATAACCGCTACGGTGATACCATATCTCTGCCAGGACTTTAAATCTATATGCTCCGCTCCGACCTGCTCTCTGACACGCTGCATCTGAGCCTTTCCCCCAATCTTATCCTTTCGCCAGGCAGCCGCGCCAAGCCCCCGCGCAGCGCCATCCATCTATAAGATATGCTACGGAATGGCAATCTGCGATAAATGGTCAAAATGAAAAAGCGGCGTGACTTAAATCACGCCGTCCTCTTCTTCCGCTGTAGCAGCAATATTGCAAGACCGGAGGCCAAAAGACCTACGCCCAATATCCATTTGGGATGTATAAAGTCTCCTGTATCCGGAGAGTCATCCCTGGTGCCGTAGCCTGTGATCACCACCTGGCCGTCTACCACATTCCCCTGCGCAAAGAGTGTTCCGCTCCCGTAAATACCATACACAGACAGATAGTCTGTGGAAAAACGAATCTGCTGGTCTTCCACGGTGACAGGCACATATTCCAACTGACCGTTGCGATCCAGTGTCACTACACGCAGTTCCTGTCCTTGCATCTGCATAGGCAGCGGCAGCGCTACTTCCAGCGTCTGCTTGCCCAGACGATTGACAACGGCTCCGCTCTCGCCCTCATACAGAGAGAATGTGTAGCACATGGTACTGAGCGGCAGCTCCTGTTGATAAACCCTTCTATATGCCTCATTCAACTGCGGGGCCTCATCTATGCCGCCCAACTGCTGTACCTGCAGAACATTCCCCGACTCCAGAGACGGCAGGCTGGCCTGCATCTCCACATCTCCCACTATGGTCAGACCCTCACTTTGGGGCGCCTGCCACCTGGGAACCAGACATCGCGGCTTTCCCATGCCCAAACGCTCGTAACTCTGTCCGGCAATCTGAATCCGCTCGCTCCAACCCTGATTCTGCACCTCTTCCTCTGTCAGATATGTGTAGTCCTGCGCAAACGCATTACCCTCCAGATGCCCGATTATGCCCTTGTACACGGTCTGGTCGCCGCCTAACACCGTATTCTCAAACTCCGTCTCGGTGGCCCCATACATGGTCAGCACATACTCCACACCTTCAAAGGCGTTCAATCGGTATCCTTCGTTGGAAAGCCGCTCTGCGGAAATCTCCTGCCCCCTGATGGGAATGCCTCCCCGCAGCAGCACCACACCGCCGCTGCTCTCTCTGGCAAAGGCACCCAGTCCTACGCTCTCCACCGTATCCGGCAGCACCACCCATTCCAGCGGGCAGTGATAGAAAGCTCTGTCACGAATAATCCTCACCCGGGACATACTGGTAATCTCTGTCAGCCCCGTACAATCCGCAAAGGCCGCCTCTCCGATGATCTCCAGAGACTCCGGCATTGACACGGATGTAATCTCCCCATGTCCCTGAAATACCTCCGGCCCAATCTGGCGAATACCCTCGGGAATCTCCACATTGGCAGCACTCCCTTTATAAGCCATCAGTATACCATCGCCCGCCACCAAAAAATCTGAATTGCCCGTCTCATAAAACTGCTGTACCCAGCCGGTATGTTCAAAAGCCTTGGGCGCAATATGGGTAATGGTGCCCGGCAGCCGCACCTGAGTAAGCTGATCACAGTGGTAAAACGCTCCATAGCCGATGCTGGTCACGCCCTCGGGAATAAGCACCTCCCGCAGACTGCTGCGGGCAAAGGAAAATTCACCGATCTCCTCCATGCCCTGGGGTAGTTCCAGAGTCCCCAGATTTTGATCTCCATAATAAGCTCTGTCCGCCAGTACTTTTCCGTCTACCAACGTGTATTTTACAGTTCCCTTGCTTTTCTCCGTGGTATATTCCTGCAAAGGCTCCCCGGTCTGAACGCTGGAAACCTCCGTCCCTGCGTCTGTCACATTGGGCTGCGTGTTATCCATAAACACTACTGCCATATTGCCCACCACTGTGGTGGAACCCAGCTCTCTCCCGGGGGTACTCTCCATGGGCTTGTCAGTGATGCCGGCAATACCGCCCAGAATATCCTCAAGCACATTCCCCAGACCGCCTGCCGGTGAATCTGGCGATGCAGTGGGCGCCGTCACCACTTCCTCATACTCATCAATATCCTCGTACTCCGGCATTTCCTTCTTTTTCTCCGCAAAATACGCGGCAAAACGCTCCCCCTCCGAACCGCTGTCATACTCTATCTCCAGCCGATAGCACCCGTCAAAGGCCGTGTCATGTACAGTGCGCACAGTATAAGGAATTTTAACACTTCTCAGAGAAACACAATCGGCAAAAGCCATAACGCCGATGCGGGTAATATTATCCGGAAAATAGACAGACCGAAGTCTGGGACAGTTGGCAAAGGCATAATCTCCCACCTCGCTAAGCCCGGTGCCCAAACTCACCTGCTCCAGAGCATCGCACCCCCAGAACGCATAAGGCTCTATCCTTTCCACGCTCTTAGGTATCGTCACCTGTGTCACCGATGTATTGTTCTGGAAAGCGCCCTCGCCAATAACTTTTACGGTAGACGGAATAGACACGTCGCTTGCCGTGCCTGTGTAGCCGATCAGCGTGCTTCCATCCATTTTAAAATCGGAAGCGGATGACGCTGCATCCGCCTCCGGTACAGGAATCTGCATGATCAGGACCGCCGTTATAATAAGCATTATCCCTATCACATTCCATTTAATTCTCATAGTAATCCCCTTACATCCATGTTCGGGTTATCTTGCCGCCACTTTCACAGGTATAGCCCGCTTATCCTTCTTAATGAACAGTATGAAGGAAATACATGCCAGGCCCATGGCCAGGAACCACTTAGGATGGATTCCATCGCCTGTCTTGGGCGTACTGTCCGGATTCACACCTTCGGACAAATCCGTGGTATCCACATAGATCACATAGGGCGAAAAATGCGTCGCCGTGAAACTGATGCAGGGAACACCGGATATAGTGGTAAACTTAGGAGACAATCTATCCAGTCTGCCATCTACCACGCCCGCAACCTTATTGTTGCCGGCATAAGGTATCAGCGAGTCCGGAATCGGCAGGGTAATGTTCACTGCCAGGCCGGTAGTATCGGTGATCTTGTTGGTTCCCGAGGAATCATAGAGACTGATATCCATGGGGAAGTACGCAAGTTTTGACACATCACCATACTCGTTCATCAATGCTCTCAGCACCGCCTCCGTGGCATTGCTGTCCTCGGAAATCTTTACCACAAAATTGTCGGAGGATCCATTCACCGTCACAGAAACCACACCTGTGTTGGACAGGCCATTCTTGTTAATAACAACCGTCGTGCCGCCTGTGCTGCCCGTGTTAGTAGTTCCATTGCCGGTATTTCCGCTGCCTGTACTGTTGCCAGGCCGTCCGGTGGTACCGGAGTTGCCGGAGCTGGTCTTAGGCTTGTAGTTAGCAGTCATGACCACATTGGAGGCAGGCATGATCAGCACAGTTCCCATGGCGTCTTTACTTGCTACCACCGCCGTGGTAGGTTCTACCGTCCAGTTGCTGAACTCCGAATTGTTGTCCGGGTTATCCGCGATTACGATAACCTGCGCGCCCACGATATAGCTGCCGGAACCGGAACCGTTTCTGACCGTCAGCGTGTAAATACCCGGCACGGGCGTAGCTGTGGCGTTAGGGTTCGGCGTAGCCGTGGGGCCCGGTGTAGCATTGGGGTTCGGCGTGGCATTGGGATTCGGCGTAGGCGTGGCTCCCGGTACAGGCGTCGGCGTTGCGTTGGGATTCGCCGTAGGCGCCGGTGTGGCATTGGGATCCGGCGTAGGCGTAGGCGCCCCCGGTCCCGCATATTCATACATGGCGCGGACGTCCATATCCCTGGTGATATTGGTAATATCCTGATCCCATCCGATGAAACGCCAACCGGCTCTCTCCGCCAGACCTCTTGGATCCGTAACCGTATCCCCGGCTCCAATGCGCTGGGTCGAAATAAGCTTATCGACATAACCAGTCTCGTCATTCCATGCATAGAAATTTACGGTATATCTGGTCTCGTCAGAGTCAATTTTTTCATATCTGGCAATTACTGTCGTATCCTTTGTTATATTGGTGCAGGGAGGCGCCCATCCCACAAAACGGAAACCCTCTTTCTCCGGCACTGTGGGGGCCTTGGCGTCCTCGCCCGGAAATACTTTGTCGGTTCCCAGCACCGTTATGCCGTCCTCATCCATAAAGGTAACGGTAAACTTAGAGTCCTCCGGGCTGTTAGCCTTATATTGGGCATAGATCACTACGTCCGCGCCGATATTCTCATAGCTGGGAACCCAGGTCTGGAACGTGTAGCCTTCAAACACCGGGATCTTGTCTGTGGGCGGAACCGCATTCTGACCGCCTATCACTGTCTGAATATCCAGCGTTCTCACATCATTAGCCGGATCGTCCGGGTTGATGGCCACAAACGTCACCGTGAACTCCCGCACTATGGGTTTATCGCTGATCTTGATATTCTCATTGTTGTCCGCATAGATGCTGGCGGCGCTGGGCTGCTCACAATAAAACTCTATGGTGTGAGGATCTTCCCTGGCAATCCCGTCATCCTCATCAACCGCGTCGCGCGGGCTGTTCTTGGGCGTATTAAACGCATCCGGATCTATATAGCTGACGCTGCCTGGAATCTCTATGTTATCAATAGGACTGTTCTTAAACGCATTCTTCTGAATCTGCTGACAGGTATCCGGCAGATACACGGCAAACAGTCTGCTATCCTGACTGGTGGTGGCAGCAAAGGCGTCCTCCGGCACCTTGTCGATGCTGGACTGTCTCAAATCCACAATTCCCACACCCGTATTATAGAAAGCCTCCTCGGCAATTCCGGTAATACCGGCCAGTTCCTCAGGTTTCACCGTAGTGGAGCCGCTGGTTCTGCCTCTAGCCTCCAGACATTCTACCACCGTATTCTTATTGCCGCCGCTCAGTCCATAAATAATGGAGTCGTCACAGACAAAGTTGGAACCGCCCTGAAAACTCACATAGCTGACATTGGGACAGTTCGCAAAGGGTCTCACACCCATGCTGTTCACATTAGCGGATATCTCCACTGTCTCCAGCTTGTCGCAGTCCTTGAAAGCATAATCTCCGACGGAGGAGGTAGCTCCCCAAATATGCAGCTCCTTCAGATTCTTAAAGCCCTCGAAGGTTCTCTCCGGAATCTCGGCGATACCCTCAGTGGTAATAATCTTATCCAGTCCGCTCTCCTCGTCTGCCTCTTTGACCGCAAACAGACTCTTGCCCACTGTGTCATTAGGATCGTCATATATCCTTGCCACTGCCTCAATACCCTGGGGCAATTTAATATCAAGAGCAGAATTGATTATCTCCCTCTCATAATCCGTCATGTTTTGCCCGGCTTTAAACTTAGCTACCGCCTCTCTGGCTGCATCCGCATACTCCTTGGTCATGTACGGCCGGGAATTTTCCGTATACTCACTGCTCAACTCCTTAAGCGTCGGATAGTCGATCAGCTCGTTCTTCTTGGTATCCTCGTTGTACTGCACCGTCAGGTTAGTGGGCCATCCGCTGTAGAACGTGATATAAGTACGCTCCTGGGATCCCGCGTTGATGTTGTTATTCGCATTCATCGCGTAATCAAAGGGACCGCTGGCCGGAGAGATGTCTCCGGTAAAGGTCAGCTTCAGGTTCTCCCCCTCCAGCAAATCGTTGTTGGGGCACGATGCCTGATGCACCGTCACATCCTGGGTTTTGAACGCGTTGGAGCCTATGTCTCCCGCACGCAGCTCGCTGGGGGACTCGAAAATCACATCCGTCAGATGGTGGCATCCCCTGAAAGCGTCCTGCTCAATCTTCTGCACCGAGGCGGGAATCGTTACCTTCTCCAGAGAACAATTGCCCCTGAAACTGGTGGCGCTGATGGTTCTGATATGGGCAGGACCCACGGCAGAAGGAATGACCACATTTTTGATTCCATCCTCAATATTGCAGTAAATCAACTCGTCATTGGAGGCAACACGATAGATCGCTCTCTTGGAGCTTGCGTCATTCGGGTCTTCTCTTATGACAATTTCATAAATATCATACTGTCCGGCATGTTTCTCATTCAAAAACTTAAAGGCAATGCCCTCATTATTGGCGGTTTCGTGGAGTGTGCCCGCCGCCGGCCTTCCATTCACAGTACTGTTCACACCTTCAAAGTAAAAGGTCTCCTTCTGCAGAGCTGCCTTAAACTGATCAAAGCTAAAGTCCGTGCTGGAACCGCTGGCAATGCTGCTGGGTGCGAAATTCGCCTGGGGATTAACCAGCGTGACGCTCTGGAGAGCCGTACAGCCCTCGATCATGTTGAGCTGCAGCGTATTTCCCTTTCCTTTTCCGCCCTCTGCATACCGCGAATTATCCTTCACACCCTCCGGGATCGTCAGGCTCTGCAGGGAACGGCAGTTTCTGAAAGCATGGTCTCCAATCGTATGCAGCACCGTCGCATTGCGCAGGCTGACATCTGTCATGGAATAACAATCCTCAAAAGCGCCGTCTCCTATGGAGCGCACCGGTCCAGGCATGTTGAACTCGCTCAACTGCTGGCATCTGTAAAAGGCGTGATCTCCGATGGTAGTCAGATTACAGGCATCCGGTATCTCAATCTTCGTGATCCGTGCGCAGTTGTCAAAGGCATGGTTACCAATGACCTGCAGACCGTCAGCCAAAGTAATTTCCTCCAGCGCGGTGCAGTATTGGAACGCGTAATCTCCGATGCCTAAAAGTTTCGAGGATATCACTAGTTTCTTGATATTACCGTTGTTGGCAAAAACGCCCTTGGCAGTACCGGCATCCACGTCCTTGGCCTCAATCCAGGGACCGGCGTAGAGATCGCCATTTGCGTTCTCTTTCAGCTCCTGGTTGCCGATATATGCCACATCCACATCCGTGATCCACTGCTGGTCAGGATTGGTGGTCCGCTCATATATTCCGCCCGTAACCGGCTGATCGTTATAATTTCCAAAGCGGTCATAAGGGTACAATTCGCCAGTCGCCGTATCCCGCACCTTTAGTATGTAGAGCTGGTCCTTACCCAATTTCAGCCAGCCGTTCTCTCCGTCCTTGGTACTGTTGTAGCAGGGGAAATACTCCGGATGCGTGATGGGCTTGCTCAAATCATCCACCTTTATAACTCTTACCTCTGTCTCATAGACCGGATTGCCTGACAAGTCTGTATCATAGACAATATTGCCGTCCGTGTCTTTCACCGGATCGCCGTTGACATCCTTTTTCGGTTTGCGGATTCTGATGCCGTCCGCATCGCTGTGCCAGTCTGAAACAAGAATTTGATTGCCTCCCTCCAGCAGATAGAAGGTCTCGTTCTTTTCCATCTGCTCATACAACGGATTGCCATAGGCGTCTGTATCCTGCACATCCTGTCTCCAGAACAGGAATTTCAGGTCCTGATTCAGGGCCACATATCCGCCGGCAGTACCCGCGCTGGAGGTGTACTTGCCATACACGTCCACGGTTTCCGGTATATTCAGTACACCGGCCGAACCCAGCGAACCGCCGCTATAACGCAGGATTACCGCCACCTTGTTCTGGGAAGTGTTGTTCTTGGGCGGCACATAGGCAAACGCGAAATCACCGTCAGCATAGATCGGCTCCGTGCTGCTCACCTCGGGAATCAGGCTTTCATCCTTGGTCAGCGTCACGCTCATCTTGTAATCTGCCGGAGACTCAGCCTGCAGATCATCCACGGGAATCGCCGCCACCGCGATGGCGGACGCCAGAAACAGCGCCCCCAGGGTTTTTCTCACTCTTTTTCTTAATCTTCTGCTCTTCATCATCTTTGCCATCTTAACAACCATTTCCTTTCCAATGACTGTCTATTTGAAATATTTGTATTGCCATTTAATCTTCTATCCGCCTGGCCACCACTACAAATCGCCCGTCGTCCACATAATAATCACAGGTGGACAGGGTGAGCAGTCGGTCGCCATAGCTGGCCGTCACTCCTGTGTCGTACAGAGACATGGCCGCCATCTCCTGCATGTTGGAATCAAACTCCTGCTGGCTCATGGCGTCTATAAACTGATAATACTTAAAAACCACATCCGTCTCGTTATAAATCCTTGAGCGAAACACATACATAATCTCATAGGTGCCCTTCTCATAGATGGAGTCAAACTGTATCACCGGATGTTCTTTATAATACTCCTCCGAGCTGTATTTGTCCAGCGTTCCGAACATATTACCGCTCCTCATGTGGTGCCCGTAGATAATCAGATTGGTGCTGGGCTTTATCACATCACAATCCTTATCCAGAAAAAGCGCCCCATTCCGGTCTGACTGCTGGTTGACATTGTGCGTCAAAAAATACTCGTTGTTGGTAGTCTGCATGACAGGGTAATCTATATTTGTATCGTCAATTTTCAGCCATCCGATTAGTCTTTTATTCTTTTATATAAATTTTTATATTCATCCAGAACCTCCGGAATCACCCGTTCCCCATCCTCCGTGTAGTGAATCACGGGGCTGACAACCATCTCCGGCGCCGGCAAATCCTGCGCTCTCTCCCGAAACGCTGCCATGCGGGCAAATTCCTGCTGGGTTCTGACCGCCTGAAAGGTGTATATACCAAAATAACCCAGACAGCCCACAGCTACCACACTGCACAGCAGAGCCAGGCGTCTTCGTATCTTCTCACGACGCCTTAACTCCTCCTGCACATATTTCTCCATCTGTTCGTCCTCTCCCGGACCTGCTGTCTTTTTGGGAGGGGCGTCCGCTCTTTTCCGGGAATCCTGTCCGGAAGATTTGCTGGAAACTTTTTTGCCCCGTCTCCCTCTCGCGGCGGCAGGGGACTTGTTTAGCTGCTGCAGGGCATCCTCCGCCTCCTCCAGGAAATCCTGACCCAACAGAGTGAAGAAAGGATATTTTTTTTGTTGTAATGTTTTGACTAGCTGCGAGAGCTGACTGCGGCTGTGAAAGTCTATCTCCTGCCGCAGCCGGTCAATAATCTGTTTGTCTCGGAGAGCCTTGCGGTAATCGGTTTCTGTCCGAAACTGTCTCCCCTCCACAATATAAACTTTCTGTGCCATAATTTTTGTCCGGTCTGCTCCTGTACTCCTCAGAAACATATGTAACCACACCTGCGTCTATCACTTCTATTTTACTATATGTTCAGATTTATGCAAGTGTTTTTCGCAACATCTTGTAAAGAATTCTGTTCAAATTGCCATATATAGGAAAAAGCCACGAGACGTCCTATCTCGTGGCCCTGTGTATTCCTATTGTTCCGTAGCCTTCTCTACACGGCTGATTGCTGACTTCTCCATAGGGATACGGCAGTTCTTATTGCTGCCAAACTCCACGATAACAGTTGTATCATCTGGAATATCAATTACCACGCCATAAAAGCCTGCTGTTGTCAGTACGCTGTCGCCTATCTCCAAGGCCGCCAGCATGGCCTGCATCTTCTTCTGCTCCTTCTTCTGCGGTCTGAACAGCACAAACCAGAGAACCACAAAAAACAAGCCGTAAAGGAGAATCATAGCAAGCAAGCCTCCCAAGCCACCCTCCTGCCCCTGTACTGCCGCTGCCTCTTCACCAGTCAATAAAATACCCATATTTATTTTCCTCCTGAATTAGTGTCGCGCTGTCTGCCGCGCACACTCATCTAATTACTATACACAATATTTTCATTCGGGACAAGTGCTTTCCGTGAAAATTAATAAAAAGTTTAGAACATGTGCATTCTCTCCAGCTTTTCTTTCTTGTATATGGAAAAGCGCCCCTGGTCCAGCGCGTCCCGTATCTCCGTCATCATCGTGTTGTAAAAGTACAGGTTATGCAGCACGCAGAGACGCATGCCCAGCATCTCCCCGGCTTTCAGCAGATGGCGGATATACGCCCGGCTGTAACGCCTGCAGGCAGGACAGCCGCAGCCCTCCTCGATCGGGCGCTCGTCCAGCTCATACTTGGCATTGAACAGGTTGATCTTGCCAAGATTGGTATACAGATGCCCGTGTCTGCCATTTCTGCTGGGATAGACACAGTCGAAAAAGTCCACTCCTCTCTCCACGCCCTCCAAAATGTTGGCCGGCGTTCCCACGCCCATCAGATAGGTGGGTTTGTCCGCAGGCAGATAGGGCACTACTTCATCCAGGATATGATACATTTCTTCGTGACTCTCCCCCACTGCCAGGCCGCCCACAGCGTAGCCGTCCAGCTCCAGCTCCCGGATGCGCTTGGCGTGTTCAATGCGGATGTCCTCATAGACAGCGCCCTGGTTAATGCCAAAGAGCAGCTGGTCTTTGTTGATGGTGTCCTCCATCTGGTTTAGCTGCTGCATCTTGCGCTTGCAGCGTTCCAGCCACCTGGTGGTGCGCTCCACAGACGCCTGCACATAGGTCCGGTCCGCCTTGCTGGGCGCGCACTCGTCAAAGGCCATGGCAATGGTGGAAGCCAGATTGGACTGAATCTGCATACTCTCCTCCGGTCCCATAAATATTTTGCGCCCGTCAATATGGGAGTTAAAATATACCCCCTCCTCCTTGATCTTGCGCAGTCCCGCCAGGGAAAACACCTGAAATCCGCCGGAATCCGTGAGAATCGGCTTGTCCCAGGACATAAACCGATGCAGTCCCCCCAACTGTTTCACCACATTGTCTCCCGGCCGCACATGTAAATGATAGGTGTTGGACAGTTCCACCTGTGTGCCGATCCCTTCCAAATCCTCTGTAGATACAGCGCCTTTGATAGCCGCCACAGTGCCTACATTCATGAAAACCGGAGTCTCGATCACCCCGTGTACGGTGGACAGCCGCCCCCGTTTGGCTCTGCCCTCCATTTTAAGTATTTGATACATACCTTTCCCCGTTCCCGCAGTTTCAATCCAACTGGTCCAAAAACTCCTCCAGCGTAAGCTCCTGCTCCATAATAATCGTGGCGGCCTCCACTCCCACATAGCGGAAATGCCATGGCTCATATTCCACACTTGTAATATATTCCTTGCCCTTGGGATAGCGCACGATAAAGCCGAACCGGGCGCAGTTTTCCTCCAGCCAGATTCCTGCCTCCGTATCTCCGAACCCCTCTTTCAAAGGGTCTCCGTTCGTCACTGAATTATAATAATCACTCACGATATCGAGGGACAGACCAATCTGGTGCTCGCTGGAATCCGGCACCATCACGACCTGGCTGGCCAGCTTGAATGCGTCCATATAGGACATACCCTTCCCCATATACCGCGTTATCTTCCTGTCAAAGAGCCATTCCTGCCTGGTGTCGCTCCGATAGGGAGATATAATCAACAGGTTAAATCCCGCCTCTCTGGCCGCCTGCATCATATCCAGCAGATCGTCTATGATCCTCTCGTCGCACTTCTGGCTTCCCTTGATCGTCGCCAGAGTAAAATCATAGTCCTCGGGGATGGGGTGCTGTTTGTTCACCAGAATAAGCCGCCAGTCATCCGCCGAGAAATCCGGCGTCTCTTCCTCTGTCTCCGGCGGCATGTCTGCCGAAGGATCTGTGGCAGAGTCCGCAGGCGCCTCCTGTTCCCTGCGGTAGCTTAAGATATCCTCCAGGACTATCTGGTCCTCATCTTCATCCTCCTGCGGCATCTGCGCCTCGTCCTCCTCCAGCAGCAGCTCCTCATCCCAGCTCTCCAAATCTTCCATATTAATCTCTGTCTCCTGCACCAGCGACACGGAATCGTCGCCAATCAGCGCTGCCAGACGCTCGTCCATCTGGTGTTCCTCACTGTCTGAGAAAATAGGGAAAGAAAAGCTGGCATAGGCGGCAAACAACACCATGGACATCATCACCATAGCCAGACGCTTTTTATTGTCCCGCAAATAATGCAGGAAATGAAAAACGGAGACACAGACGCACATGCCTCCAATGGCGATTATCCTGCGCACCGGACCCTTTTTGCTCAGCTTAAGCAGTCTGTATCTGATTACTTCCTCAAGTGTCGTCTTCATCATTACCTCAGTTCTGTGAGTGGAAATTCCATAGTCAGTCCAAAATAAGTCAACTATATCTTATCACAGCTTTTTTTAAACTGCATCATTTTTTTTCGAAAAGTTGCTATTTTTTTTAAAATTCGCTATAATCAATAAAAATAAGTCTCACGAAAAGGAGAACATGATATGGCTGGATCGACTTTCGGCAATTTGTTTCGCATTACCACCTGGGGAGAATCCCACGGGCCTGCCCTGGGGGTGGTTGTTGACGGCTGTCCCGCGGGACTGGCCTTATGTGAGGAAGATATTCAGGACTATCTGGACCGCAGAAAGCCCGGTCAGAGTCAGATCACCACCTCCCGCAGCGAGGCCGACCAGGTGGAGATTTTGTCAGGCGTCTTTGAGGGCCGCACCACCGGCACTCCCATCTCCCTGATGATTCGCAACACCTCCCAGATTTCCCGGGACTACAGCGATATCGCCTCCTGCTACCGCCCTGGGCACGCGGATTACACCTTTGATCAGAAATATGGTTTTCGGGATTACCGGGGCGGCGGACGCTCCTCGGGCCGGGAGACTGCCGGGCGGGTGGCGGCGGGAGCCATCGCCTGCAAGGCCTTAAAGCAGCTGGGCATAGAGGTCTGCGCCTACACCCGCTCCGTCGGGCCTGTCACCATAAACCCGGAACATTTTGACGCCCGGGCCATCCGCGAGACCCGCACCGCCATGCCCGACCGGGAGGCGGACAGCAGAGCCGTGGCCTATCTGGAAGACGCCATCAAGCGCCTGGACTCCGTGGGTGGTGTTATGGAGTGCAAAGTGAGCGGAGTTCCCGCCGGCGTAGGGGACCCGGTCTTTTGTAAACTGGACGCCCTGCTGGCCCAGGCCGCTATGTCCATCGGCGCGGTAAAAGCCGTGGAGATCGGCGATGGGACAGCCGTATCCACCCGCTATGGCAGTGAAAATAATGACGCCTTCCGCATGGAAAAGGGCCAGGTGATAAAAGCCACCAACCATGCCGGGGGCATTCTGGGCGGCATCAGCGACGGCAGCGATATCCTGCTCCGCGCCCATGTAAAACCCACACCCTCCATCTACGCCTCCCAGCAGACGGTGGACAATTCCGGCCACGACATAGACATACAGATCAAGGGCCGTCATGACCCCATCATCGTTCCCAGAGCTGTGGTAGTCCTGGAATGCATGACTGCTATTACCCTCTTGGACGCCATGATGGCCAACCTATGCTGCCGCATGGACAGCCTGGAGCGTTTTTATCAGGAACAACACCCGATGCGGGATTAAACTGCCGCCTGACCCCATCTGCAATATAAAAAGCCGATTCTCTCATATCCTGGGAGAAAATCGGCTTTCTTTTATGACGCATTTATGCCAGCTTGTGGAAGATGATGGAGTTGGGCGCCAGCAGTTTCATCGGCGCGCCATTCATGGTCATAGTTCCATTTTTTACATCTATCTTAAAGAATGTCAACGTACCGGACTCGTGATTCAGTGACACTATAAATTTATTGTTCGGAAAGATATCCGCGTCCTTAGGGAACTCACCGCTGATGGGCAGACAGAAATTTTTAGTCAGCAGCCCTGTCTCCTTATCCACATTGTACAGGATCACGGAATTGTCTCCCGCATTGGAGCTGATCAGATACTTGTAATCCACTGAAAAGCTCAATGCGCTGGCGGCGCTGCCCTGAGTGGCGTCCTCATTCACCGTGGAGATACTCTGTATCTTGCTGAAATAGGGAACTCCCTCTCTGTCCTCGTAGGAGTACACGTCCACACAGCATTTCCACTCATGCACAATGTAAATGAAACGGCCGTCCTGAGATATCTTGATATGTCTGGGCGCCGCCTCCATCTCACTGCGAATCACATCGGCAATCCGCAGCTTGCCGCTGTCCAGATTGAAACTGTACACATTCACATGGTCCATCCCCTGGTCAGCCACCAGCAGATATTTATTGTCATGGGTCATGCGGGCGCAGTTGATATGAGGGCGGAAATTCCGCTCTGACAGACTGCCCATGCCCTTGTGGTATATCTCGTCCGTAATACCGCCGATAGACCCGTCCTCCTCGACTTTCAGCACCGTCAGTTTACCGTCGTGATACCCTGCCACAAAGAGATACCGATCCGTATAATCCGTGGACAGATAACATCCTCTCATCCCGTTGATCGGAGCGAAATTCAGCAGTTCCAGGCTGCCGTCCTTCATAATGGTATATGCCTCCACGCCAAAATCTGTAATAGAATACAGGCACTTGCCATTGTGGGAAATGGTCACATAGGAAGAGTTGGTGATCTCCACCTTGTCCTTCTCCGAAAAACGCCCTTTCTCCATGTCCACATCATACACTCTGATACCATGACTGTCCCCCATCGTATAGGTGGATACATATGCTACATATTTCTCTTTCGCCATAGTCATATACCTCCTCCGATTGTCTCTTTCCAACACTTTATCCGAATTATAGCACAAAACCTCTTTTTGTTAAATACTTTTTTGGAAAAAGGTCCCGGCAAAATCCCGGCCGTATACGGCGGGATTTTGCCGGCTATCCTCTATAACCCTTATTCCGCGTCGCAGCCGCAGGTCTCGCCGCTGGAGATACTGGGATAATTATTATGTCTTCCCTCTCTCCCCTCACCCCATGCAGCAGGGCCGCCCGGTCTGCAGTCGTGGTCATGGTGGTCATGGTGGTCGTGGCAGTCATGCTCATCGGAATCTCCGGAGCATCTCACAGGCCCCCGGCTCTCTCTTTGGCAGGGGCAGTCATTGTCACACCCTGTGTCCCTCCGGCAGCATACATTGCCATTTCCCATATTTCCGCAGCCGCAGTTCTGACCGCCTCGGCATCCTCCGCAGGCCAGCAGTAACAGAATAATCAGACAGTTCATACGCCATGTTTCCTATCCGTTTTTGTTACTCTATCCTATGCGGCATATTCGCTAATGTGACTGTTTTTCACTGCAATACAGAGCGATACTTCTGGGGGACATCCTCACGATCTGTCCTTCCGTGACCGCGCCCTGCTGCGCCGCCATGTCTCCTGTCTCCGTGGTGAGCGCCCGGCGCCAGACTTGTCCTTTGGGAGGCCTGGGCATAGCAAAATCATGGTTCTCCCAGTGCATGTTGATGGCGATATACCAACATTTCTCCTCTTCTCCTCCGTAGGCGCCGTTGAGCAGAATTCCGATATGGCGGTTGTAAGGCTCCCAGGCGGGACGCCATGCCTCCGATCCGTGATAGGACATGTCCGGACTTCCGAAAGAGCGGTAATCCATCAGCCGGCACTCCCGCTCCAGATGAAAGATACTGTGCTGCCTGCGCAGCCGGATCAGGTCCTGCACATAGATGTACAAATCTTTTTTCTTCTCCAGCTCCCCCCAATTCACCCACGTCACCGCATTGTCCTGGCAGTAGGGATTGTTGTTGCCCTTCTGTGTCCGCCCGAACTCATCTCCCATGAAAAAATAGGGGGTTCCCTGGGACAGCATCAGCAGCGTAAAAGCGTTACGCAGCTGTCTCATCCGCAGCGCCTGTATCTGTTTTCTGCGGGAAGGTCCCTCCACGCCGCAATTCCAGCTATAGTTGCAGTCGCTGCCATCCCGGTTGTTCTCCCCGTTGTCCTCATTGTGCTTTCTGTCATAGGACACCGTGTCCGCCATGGTGAATCCCGCATAGTCCGCAAGGTAATTGATCACGCCCTTCTGCCGGGGATTGCAGCGCATTCTATGCATTACCGCCTGCAGCATGCCCTCGTCTCCTTTTAAAAAGCGTCTCAGTTCCTGCTGATACCCCTCGTTGTAGACCGCCAGATTCCGGTAAACCGGTACCCGCTCATAGCCGTATATCTGCTCCGTCGGGAAATCGTAATACCAGAGCTTGCGGTCGCTGAGAGCCGGGTCTGCGGCAATCGCGTGAATCTGCAGCGAACCTCCCATCAGATGAAATCCGTCCACATGATAGGACCAGCTCCAGTATCGCAGTACATTCAAAATCTCATCCGTGGGCACATGATCCGGAAAATAGAACTGCAAAACAATCTCCATTCCCCGCAGGTGCAGCGCCTTCACCAGCTCCCGCAGCTCCGCGGCGGCGTCCGTCCCGGCGGCGTAGCTGCGCTTGGGGGCATAATAATAGCCCTCCTGATAGCCCCAGTAATTCAGCCTGGGTTCCCGGGGCTGTTGATATTCCCGGCTGCTCTCCCGCAGCATCTCCCCGCTCGGAAACTCTATCCGTTCATAGACCGGCTGCAGCTCTATGGTAGTGACTCCCAGCTGCTGCAGATAGTCCAGTTTCTCCCTGATTCCCGCAAAGGTTCCCCGGGCTTTGACGCCGGAAGAACTGTGCATGGTAAATCCCCTGACATGCATGCCATAGCAGATAACATTCTCATAAGAAATTTTGGGACACACGTCCTCCCCCCAGTCATAGGAGGAGGCATCGATCACCGCCCGGTAATCCCGGGGACTGTGGGGAACGCCGAATTTTCCCTTAATCTCATAAGAGCGCGCCCAGCGGTCGGGAAACACCTTGTCCCCGCTGTAGAACAGATAACTGATCCGCTCGGCGCAGACACCCGTTATCACGCCGTACCGAATGCTGCCCAGCCTGTCCTGGGGGCGAAAGGCATGTTTTTTCAACAGTCTGCCGCTGCCTCTCTGGTAGATCAGCACGCCGCAGTCCTCATCCTCGGAAGGGAAAGATACTCTGATGCCATCTGTTTTCTGTCCAAGACAATACGCCCCATAGGGAAACGGAAAAGTTGTGTATGTCATTTGCCCATGTCTTCCTTTCCTGCATTTTTCTTAGATTCCGTGCGCTTTTGCGCATTTTCTATATTATATCCTTTTTCCATTCATCTGTAAATCTTATTGCAATAAAAAAAACAATATTGTACAATAAAAATGTAAACACTTATTTTCGGAAACGGAGGATATTCTTATGGCAAAATACGAAGAACCCGCTGAAGAGATGACCGTGGAGCTGTCTCTGGACAACGGCCAGGACGTAACATGCGCCGTCATTACGATTCTGGAGGTGGAAAAGCAGGACTATATCGTGCTGCTGCCCCTGGACGAAAAGGGGGAGAACCAGGACGGCGAGGTATGGTTTTACCGCTACAGTGAGAACCCGGACGACCCCAACGAGGAGCCGGAGCTGGACTATATCGACAGCGATGAGGAGTACGACAAGGTAGCTGACGCCTTTGACGAATTTCTGGACGAGCAGGAATTTGACGAGATTCTGCCGGATCAGGAATAGCGCAGCGGCCCCAGGAAGGCGGAGGGCTGTCTGGGACGCTCTTCTGTCCCGGTCTGATACAGCAGTTCCAGGCTGTCCCTGGCGCGGGTCATCGCCACATAGAATAGGCGCCGCTCCTCCTCCAGCAGGGTTTCTGTAAGCTCTTCCCCCCTCCTGTGGTGGGGAATGTTTCCTTCATTGACGTCCATCAGAAATACCCGGTCATATTCCAATCCCTTGGCGGCATGCATGGTCAGTATGTGAATGCCGCCGGAGGGATTTTTTCGTTTCCCGCCCTCACAAGACAGCTCCCGGAGCGCGCTCTCCCGGCGGCGCTGCCATTCCTGCGGGGAGCCGCAGCCCGCGCAGTCCTCCTCCAGCCAGTCCAGCACCCCCAGCCAGTTCTCCAACAGCTCTCTGTTGTCACCGGCTCTTCGCCGCAGATAGTCCTCATATCCAAATCCCTTTCTGACAAAGGTGACACCCAGCCGGGGGGAAAATTTCCCCAGCTGCTCCAGCTTTCTCTCAAACTGCTCCACGTCCCGGACAGCCCCGGGATTTCTATAGGGCGCCCGGCTGTAAAACTGCTTTATCCGCTCAAAATCCACCTCCGGATTATCCAGCGCCTCCCGCCCCACGCCAAGGCGCGGCCGATTCCATATCCGCAGGAAGACGCGCCTCTCACGACATCCACAGGCCGCCCTGAAATAGTCCGTCACATCCCTCACGATAAAGTGCTCATATATATTTCCCACCTTCTCCCCCGTCACAAAGGGGATTCCCGCCTGAAACAGCTCCGCCCCGAAGACGCCCAGCAGGGCGTTGGTGCGAAAAAGGACGGCCCACCGTTCCAGCTCCCCGCAGTTCCTGCCCCGGCACTGGGACAGCACATAGCGCCGCTCCTCCCTGCTCCCTGTAAAGCCCAGGAGCCGCACACTGCCGCCGGATTCTCTGGCTGAGACCAGTTGCTTAGGCTCCCTGCGCCGATTGCAGGCGATGACGGCGGCGGAGGCCTTCACCACCTCCGGCGCGCATCGGTAATTGCGTCCCAGCACCACATGGGACATTCCCCTCTCTCCGGCGATATAGTCCTCTCTAAAGCGCCCCATAATATCCGCGTCCGCTCCCCGAAATCCGTATATGGCCTGGTCGTCATCTCCCACAGCGAAGAGGTTCCCACCGGGAGGGCAGAGCATTTTCAATATCTCGTACTGCACCGGATTGCAATCCTGAAATTCATCCACCAGCACATGGCTGTACCGGCTCCGCCAATGCCGCAAAAGGCTATGGTCCCGCTCCAGCTCCCGGGCTGTCAGCGTCAAAAGATCATCCAAATCTATCTGCCTGCGCTGCTCCTTCTGCCCCTCGTAGCCTCGGAGAATCTCTCCGTAGCGCGCTCTCCACGGCTCCGGCAGCCGCTCCCCGGCAGTCAGCATGCTGCCTGTGTTTTTGCCATAGCTGACGGCGGACAGTACACGGCTTATCTCCTCCTGGCTCACCGGCTCGAAATAGGGGGATGTATCTCCCACTCTGACCTTAATATCTCTCAGCAGGGGATAGAGCAATTTTTGTCTGTCTGTTTCACTGATAATGCGATACTGGGTATATCTCTCAGAACTTCTGAGAATCTGATAAAAGAAAGAGTGAAAAGTTCCAAAGCTGACCTGTCCGGAGCGGGCATTTGCTGCTGAATGGGGAAACTTTTCTGTCATCTCAAGATATCTGTCCTGCATGGTTCTGGCGGCCTCTCTGGTGAAAGTAATCACCAGTATCTGACTCGGAGGTATCTGCCGCTCCCGCACCAGATACAGGATACGGCTGGTCAGTACAAAAGTTTTGCCGGAGCCGGGTCCCGCTGTCACCAGCATGGACCCTTCCCCGTGCGTTACCGCCCGGCGCTGCTCAGCGCCGAGCTGGCTATATATTGGATTATGCATTCTCTAACAGTTCAATGCCCTTGCGGATACGCCGCAGGGACTCCTCCTTGCCCAGAATCTCCATGATCTCGGTGGCCCCGGCGGGAGTCATCTGCTTGCCGGACACGGCGGTGCGCACCGGCCACATCACATAGCCGTTCTTGCAGCCCTTCCGCTCCACATAAGCCGCCAACGTCTGATACAGCGCGTCGTTGCTGTAATCCTCCTGAGTCTCCAACAGAGGCAGCACCTCCCTCAGCACCTCCAGCGAGGAATCGGCGTTCGTCTTCATCTTTTTGTGGGTGTACATGGCCGCGTCATACTCCGGCAGTTCCCGGAAAAAATCCACCATGTCTGCGATATCCGGAAACACCTCGATGCGGGTCTTGACCATGGCTCCGATCTTTCTCAGGTCGAAATTCCCGGGCAGCGCCGCTCGCAGATAAGGCTGTGCCGTCTCAAAAAACGTTTCAAAGTCCATGGCCTTGATATACTCGCCGTTCATCCAGCGCAGTTTCACGATGTCAAACACAGCGGGGGACTTGCTGATCCGGCGGTAATCAAAATTCTCAATCAGCTCCTGCAGGCTGAAGATCTCTCTGTTGTCCTCCGGACTCCAGCCCAGCAGCGCAATGTAGTTGATGATAGCCTCCGGCACAAAGCCCTGCTCCAGCAGATCCTCAAAGGAGGAGTGCCCGCTTCTCTTGGACAGTTTTTTGTGATTCTCATCCGTGATCAGGGGCAGATGGATATATACCGGCACCTGCCAGCCAAAGGCATCATACAGGCGCACATATTTGGGCGAGGAGGACAGATATTCATTGCCCCGCACCACATGGGTGATGTTCATGGTATGGTCGTCCACCACATTGGCAAAATTGTAGGTGGGGAAACCGTCGGACTTAATCAATATCATATCGTCCAGCTCACTGTTCTCCACGGTGATATCTCCGTACAGCTCATCGTGAAAGGTCGTGCTGCCCTCATTGGGGGTGTTCTGGCGGATTACATAGGGCTTGCCAGCCTCCAGATTGGCCTGTATCTCCTCCTGGGACAGCCCCAGGCAGTGCTTGTCGTAGACGCTGATCTCCTTGCCCTCCACCACCTCGGTCTTCAGGGACGCCAGGCGCTCCTTGTCACAGAAACAATAGTAGGCCTCCCCCTTGTCGATCAACTCTTTGGCATACTTCATATAGATGCCCGTCTTCATGCGCTCGCTCTGCACATAGGGACCGTAGCCGCCGTCCTTGTCAGGTCCCTCGTCGTGCGTCAGCCCCGCCGTTGCCATGGTACGGTAGATAATCTCTGTAGCGCCCTCCACAAAGCGCTCCTGGTCCGTGTCCTCGATGCGCAGCATGAAATCACCGCCGCCGTGTCTGGCGATCAAAAACTCATACAGCGCAGAGCGCAGATTTCCCACATGCATCTTCCCTGTGGGACTGGGGGCGTATCTTGTTCTAATTCTGTTCATACTCTCTCCTTAATTTTAGTTCCGTCTCTTCTCTCCAAAACCCCAAAGGGGGGAGTAATTTTCAGTTGCCAAATACGCACCTGAAAATTCTCCCGGGGTTTTTCCGTTTCGAGACTGTTTTTAGTTCCGTCTCTATTTTAGTTCCGTCTCACTGCGGAGGAATCCTGCGGGGGGCCGCCTCCTTGAACTTGTTCAGCTCTTTGGCCGCCTGGCCCAGCGCAATATTGGTGCCCGCTCCAGCGATACAGCCGCCGGGACAGGCCATGCCCTCGATCAGGCAGCCGTTCATCTTACCCGCCTTGGCCAGCAGCAGCGCTTTCTTGCACTCCGTCAGGCTCTCCGCATGTTCGATATGCACCGCTGTGCCGGGGTGATACGCCTTGACGCACTCCTCGATGGCAGAGGCCACGCCTCCTGCCACACCATAGCCGCGGCCTGCGGCGGTGGCGTCCTCCATGTGGTCCAGGGCCTGTATCTCCTCCACCAAAATGCCCCGGGCCTCAAACATGCCCGCCAGCTCCTCAAAGGTGATGACAAAATCCACGTCCGAGCGCACGCTGGTTCGCATGGCCTCCAGCTTTTTGGAGGCACAGGGACCGATAAATACCACCAGAGCGTCCGGGTGTTCCTCCTTGATTTTCCGGGCTGTGGCCACCATGGGAGTCAGCTCCGGGCTGATCTTGTCAATGGTCTCCGGAAACAGATGTTTCGCCATCATGATCCAGGAGGGACAGCAGGAGGTGAGACTGAAGGCCTGTTTTCCTGTGGCTACCTCGTTCACATAATGCTCCGCCTCCGCCAGACAGCCCGCGTCCGCGCCAATGGCCGTCTCATACACATCCTCAAAGCCCAGCTCTTTTAGCGCCGTCTTAAACATGTCCGGCGACACCCTGGGGCCAAACTGTCCCACAAAAGCCGGGGCCACCTGAGCAATCACGCTTTTTCCGGACTGCATGGCCCGAATCAGTTGGAATATCTGGGATTTGTCCGCCACTGCGCCGAAGGGACAGCTTACCATGCACTGTCCGCATGATACGCACATATCGTTGTCGATCACAGCCCTGCCGTGGGCGTCACTCTTGATGGCTCCCAGACCGCAGGCCGCCTTGCATGGCCGCTCCCGGTGGGTGATGGCGTCGTAGGGGCATATCTCCTTGCATTTGCCGCACTTAATACATTTTTCCTGGTCAATCACCGATTTACCTTTTTCAAAATGGATGGCCCCTTTGGGACACACCAGCTGACAGGGATGGGCCACACAGCCCATGCAAGTGTTGGTCACCTCGTACATATTTTCGGGACAGGCGTTGCAGGCCGACGGGATCACCTGCATCAGGGGCGGCTCGTAATATTTTTCGGCGATGTTGCTCTCCTCCACACCCTCGGTCAGATGGCCGGGGCGGTTGCGGTTCTCCGGCCGCAGGCTCATGCCCATGGCCAGACGAATCCGTTCCCGGATAATGGCCCGGTCCCGGTACACACTCTCCCAGTATTCAGATTCCTCATAATCCACCAGCTTGTAGGGCAGGGCTTCCATATCGTCCTTCAGATTCGTAGAGGTGTAGGCCAGATTGGCTACCTCCCGGAACACCATACGCCTGCGCTGCCGGATCGGGGTGTCAATTCCTCTCATACTGCTCATAGACAGTTCTCTCCTTAAATAGACTAAGCTCTATCTTAAATCATTCCCTCTGCAAAAGCAAGAACTTCTTAGTATAACAGGCTGCCCACCTGATACACCAAAGTGGTCACTGTCCAGGCCAGCGCCAGTTCAAAAGCGATCATTTTCAAGGTAAAGGCCCAGGAGCCACTCTCCTTTTTCACGGTGGCGACGGTGGCCACGCAGGGCACATAGAGCAGGCAGAACAGCATCAGACAGTAAGCGTTCAGAGGCCCAAAGCCGGGATAGGCCGCCTGCACATTGGCGATAATGGTCTCCATGCCCGCCGCGGAGTTGGCGTTGGACACGCCGAAAAGCACCGCGAAACTGGACACCACCACTTCCTTGGCGGAGATGCCGGAGAGGAGCGCCACACCAATCTGCCACATACCAAGCCCCGCCGGAGCCAGCACCGGCACCAGCAGCCGTCCGATACTGGCTCCAAAGCTGTCCGCCGGATTCTCCACCATGCCGCCGGCCCCGAAGTTCAGCACAAACCAGATGACGATGGACGCCAGAAAAATGGTGGTTCCGGCCTTGGACAAATAATCTCTCACCTTGTTCAGCACATAGATGCGTATGGTCCGGGCGTTGGGCCGCTTGTACTCCGGCAGCTCAATCAGCAGAGAATCGTTGGTCTTGCCCTTTTCCAGTCTGTTGATCGCCATGGCGGAGACAATGGCCGTCACCATGCCCACCACATACAGGGAAAATGCCGCCAGCCCTGCGCAGTCCGGGAAAAACATGCCGGAGAACAGCACATAGATCGGCAGCCGGGCCGAACAGGACATAAAGGGCGTGATCAGCATGGTCTTGCGCCGGTCATGCTCCGTCTCCAGCGCCCTGGTAGCCATAATGGCGGGCACGGTACAGCCAAAGCCCAGAATCATGGGCAGGAACGCCTTGCCCGACAGCCCCACTTTGCCCATAATGGAATCCATCACATAGGCCACCCGGGACATATAACCGCTGTCCTCCAGCACCGCCAGGGCTAGAAACAGAATGAAAATGTTGGGCAGAAAAGTCAGGATTCCCCCCACTCCCGCGATAATGCCGTCCACCACCAGAGACTTAAGCCAGCCCGCCACATGCATGACTTCCAGCAGACGGCTCACAGATTCGGAGAAAATCTCCAGCCCCTGCTCAAACACACCCTTTAGGGAATCTCCCACCGTAAAGGTTAAAAAAAACACCAGACACATAATAAGTAAAAATATGGGAACCCCCAACACCGGGTGCGTCAGCAGACGGTCCGCCTTGTCCGTGTTGGCGGCTTTTTTCTCCCGGTGGAACAAAGTTTCCGAAACCACATGCTCAATGTAGGCATATTTGCACTGGATGATTTCTTTCTCGTAGCTGCGGTCCGCCACATGGGTGACCTGAATGGGATGTTCCTTTTTGACCTCCTCATCGTCCTCCAACAGCTTGATGGCATGCCATCTGACGGAGGAATGGGTGGGGTAATGGGCCTGCATCATCACGGACAGCTTGGCAATCTTGTCCTCTATCTCCCGCGGATAGTCCAGAATGTATTCCTCCGCCCCCTCCTCATAATGATGTACCACCGCATGGAGCAGGATATCCAAGCCGGTGCGCCTAGCGGCGGACACCGGCACCACCGGAATGCCGCCCAACAGCTCCGGCAGGCGGTGCAAGTCGATCTCCATGCCCCGCTCCTTCACAATGTCCATCATATTCAGGGCCAGCACCACAGGCTTTCCCAGCTCCAATAGCTGCAGAGTCAGGTACAGGTTGCGCTCCAGGGAGGAGGCGTCCACAATATTGATGATTACGTCAATATCGTCGTCCATAACGCAGCTGCGGGTGACTTTTTCCTCTATTGTATAACAGGTCAGGGAGTAGATGCCCGGGGTGTCCACCAGCCGTATTTCCATGCCCTCGTACTCTGTCTCGCCCTCCACCTTCTCCACCGTGACGCCGGGCCAGTTGGCCACCTTCAGCCTGGAGCCGGTCAAGGCGTTGAACAGGGTAGTTTTGCCGCAGTTGGGATTGCCTACACAGGCCACATGGATAAACCGCTTTTCGGGTGTATGTTGTCTTTCCATAATTTCCTCTTTTCCTCATATTACAGACTTCCCCGAGTACCTGTGGGGATATCTGCATTGTATTTTTCATAGCTGCTCAGTTCAAAATCCCCTTTCTCATACGCACTCGCTAACCTCTATATTGGCCGACAGATGTCGCCCTAAAGCCAGCCTGGTGCCCCTGACCTGAATGATCAGCGCCCCCCGCTTTTTGCGGTTCAGCACCTTGATTCTGGTGCCGTCATTGAGTCCCAGAGCCTGTAGCCGCCGGGTCACGGCCTCTTCCACAAACAGCCCCTCCACCACGTATTCCCGCTCTTTCTGCGTCTCATACAATGTCATACGTTTTTCCTCTTTTTCATCTCTGTCGCATACTGTCATTTGACATGCTAATTATAGCCTGCCACCGCTGGTCCGTCAACCAAAAAGCGCACAAAAAAAGATGCCTTTCAGCACCTTTCAGTATATGCCGCTGTTTCGCAGCGCCTGTTTGATCTCCTCGATCATCCGTGACACTTCGTTCAGCGTTTTTACAATGTCATTCATGCGCACCTTTTCCTCGTCGTCAATGATGCCGTCCCGCATGATGTTGACCAGATCCCGCGATATCCCGTCCATATCCTGGGCATATCCCAGAAATTGCAGCACCAGACGGTCCATCTTGACGTCCTCCTGGGAGGCGCTTTGATCCTTCAGCAGAAAATCCGTGGTCACATGAAACAGACTGCTGATGGCCAATAGTTTCTCAATCTCCGGGTAGGATGTACCCAGCTCCCATTTGGACACGGTCTGTCTGCTGACCTGCAATTTCTCCGCAAAAGACGCCTGAGACATGCCCGCCTGCGTGCGGAGCGCGTAAATCTTTTCCGAAAAACTCATTGTGTCTTACCTCACTTATGTTAATCTGGTGTTAATCCAAGTTACAGTATAACATTTTATACCGTGAATGGGAACCAACCCAAGCATACAATTTCTCCCAATAAGCGCAACTAATAGTTGCCTGCCGCAAAAACAGGCTTTCCCCCCAGTGCCGGGAAAGCCTGTCTGTATTTTCTCCGTATTACCAGCCCTTTACAAAGGTGTCAATATAGTTGTTCAGACACTTTTCTATTACTCTGACTGCCTCATCCCTGTTTCCCTGCTCATTCACGGCTGTGGTCTTGTTCTCCAGCGCTTTGTACACAGTAAAGAAATGCTCCATCTCCTCCACCAGGTGGGGCGGCAGCTCGGAAATATCGTGATAACAGTTATAGTTGGGATCGTTGAAAGGCACCGCGATAATCTTTTCATCATTCTTGCCGTTATCCAGCATGGAAATCACGCCGATGGGATATGCGCGCACCAACGTCAGGGGCTGCACAGGCTCCGAGCAGAGCAGCAATACGTCCAGCGGGTCCCCGTCGTCGCCGTAGGTTCGGGGAATAAAGCCGTAGTTGGCCGGGTAATGGGTGGAGGTATGTAGAATCCGGTCCAGAATCAGGAAACCCGTCTCCTTGTCCAGCTCATATTTGTTCTTGCTGCCCTTAGAAATCTCAATCACACAGATAAAGTCCGTGGGCTTAATCCGGCTGGTGCTGATGCTGTGCCAGATACTGCCGTTCACCTGTTTCGTCTCACTCATTATAACATCCTCCGTTTCAAAATCCGCATCTGTGGACATATTATAAACTATCTCAAAGCCCATGGTCAATAGTTTCGCCCTACTTTTCAAAAGCATTTCACAAATATTTTTCTGTATCATACTATAATACCAACCAACCTTGCAAAATATGAAAGGAGCAGTATGAAAGATTTTGGCTTTGACGGCAACTGCGATAAATTCCCGATCGCCATGGCCTATGTGCCCTGGCAGCAGTTTGACAAAATCTGCGACAATCTGGAAGACGGTTTCCGTGACGGGACCATCTTTCCCGAGCTGAATAAACCCTTTACAGGAAGGAGATGTGTGAAATGCTGAGTCCGGAAGGAAAACGTATGTTAAACGATATCAGTATCGTGGGATTTGTGCTGGTAGACCTGTCCCTGTATCTGGACACACATCCCTTTGACCAGGAGGCCATGGAATACTTTAACCACTATTCCAGGATTAAAAACAAGATGACCCGTGATTTCTCCATGAGGTTTTTCCCTCTCACCACGGACCTGGCGGAATCTAACAAAGAATGGAGATGGGGCGCCGCTCCTCTTCCATGGGAAGGAGAGTGTTAATCTATGTGGAATTATGAACGCAGATTGGAGTTTCCCGTAAATATCAAGGAGCCTAACGCCCGGCTGGCCCAGGCCATCATCTCCCAGTACGGCGGTCCCGATGGCGAGATGGGAGCAAGTCTTCGATATCTGTCCCAGAAGTTCGCCACCCCCTACAAGGAGGTAGCCGGGGTTTTGAACGATATCGGCACCGAGGAGTTGGGACACCTGGAAATCGTGGGATCCATCGTCCACCAGCTGACGCGCAATCTCTCCATGGAGGAAATTGAGGAAAGCGGTTTCGACAAATACTATGTAGATCACACGCTGGGAGTCTGGCCCCAGGCGGCGGGAGGCGTACCCTTCAGCGCCACCCAGTTCCAGTCCACAGGCGACATCATCACGGACCTGGTGGAGGATATGGCTGCCGAGCAGAAAGCCCGGACCACCTACGACAATATCCTGCGCCTGATCGACGACCCGGATGTGTGCGCTCCTATCCGGTTCCTGAGAGAGAGGGAGATCGTACACTTCCAGCGGTTTGGTGAGGCCCTGCGCATCACCCAGGATCGGTTAAACAGCAAAAACTTCTATGCCTTCAATCCCGGCTTTGACCGCTGCAAGGACTGTAATGACACGCCTGTAACGGCGCCCGGATGCGATTGTGAGTGCAGTAACTAAAATGTAACACAGACAAAGCGGGACTTCCCCATGGGGAAGTCCTGTGTTTTGAGTTCTCTGAAAGCAGAGAACGAATCATCAGCCGGGTAGCGCGGACTCTCTGACCAGAATAAATGGGGTGAACTGGCGGCTCTGCCCCGCCGGGTTGTCCGCAACCAGGCTCAAAAGTTCAGGCCCGCGCCAATTTCGGAGCTGTCCGCTTTTCCCCAAAAGCTCTGTCCCCAGATCATTGGCATCCACAATCACCATCACAACGCCGGTCTTTTGCCAGACCTCGTCACAGACTCTGTCCGGCTCGCTGGGAATGCGGATACCAATGTGTTCATACTCCGTGATATCCTCTCCGTAAAAGCCGTCCAGGCCCCGTATCTCCCTCCCCAACATGCGGTAAAAAGTGCCGTGAATCCCAAGAAATGTGTCAAACCCCGCACAGGCAGCCGCCCATAGGACCCTGCCCAGACCACAGTAATTGATGGCAAACTGCATTTTCGCCGGCACCCCCATGCCCGGGCCCGCCGGGGTCCGGCGGACGAACCTGGCCAGAACCCTGGCCCATATGCCGGGCCTTACCTCCTCCTCCGTTACGATTCTTCCCTGGCACAGAGCAATGACCTTCTCACTGGAAAAGAGAATATCCCCCGGTTCGTAGATTGGTTTTACATATTTCTCTATAAGCTCGATATAACTCTCTCCGCTCTGGACAAAATGGGTTGTGATGGCATGACGGGCATATTTTTTGCCATTGGCGGAGATAAGCACTCTCTTTCCCTCATTGGCGCAAAAATCTGTAAGTTCCATAACTGATTCTCCTCATATGTGTATATTTGTGCCTTGTCTCTTTCTCACTCCACTATAGCAAGTCAACCTCTAAATCGCCTTTAAGCCGCGCACCAGGTATTTAGTGTACAAAAACAGGACTCTCCATGCGGAAAGTCCTGCGCTTCTTATATTATATTCTATTATATTTCCCTACACATAATACTGGGCCTGGGCATTCCACAGCTCAGCGTATTTGCCACCCCGGGCCAGCAGCCCCTCGTGGCTCCCCTTCTCAATCACCTGTCCCTGATGGAACACGGCGATCTCGTCACAGAACCGGCATGAGGACAACCTGTGGCTGATATAGATGGCCGTCTTGTCTTCCACAATATCATTCAGACGGGTGTACACCTCATACTCCGACAGGGGGTCCAGCGCCGCCGTAGGCTCATCCAACACCAAAAATGGCGCATCCCGGTACAGGCTCCTGGCTATGGCCAGTTTCTGCTCCTCTCCGCCGGATATCTGTATGCCCTCGCCTGCGTCCTCATGCTGGTACAGACGAGTCTGCATCCCCTTGTTGGCCTTGGACCGGTACCACTGGGCAAGGCCCGCTTTCTCCAGGCACTCCATAGCCCTCTCCTCATCACAGACCAGGCTTGCGGCTATATTCTCTCCCAGCGGGGCGTCCAGGAGCTGAAAATCCTGGAACACTACAGAGAACACAGACATATACTCCTGATAGTCGTACTTCTTGATATTAATACCATTTAGCAGAATCTCTCCCTCGGTAGGGTCATAGAGCCTGCACAACAGTTTGATGAATGTGGTCTTGCCAGAGCCGTTCTGCCCCACCACGGCCAGTTTCTCTCCCACCTTAAACTTCATATTCACATGGCGCAGCGCATACTCCTGGCTGCCCGGATATCGAAAACTCACATCCCGAACCTCCACCTCATACTCCCGGTCGCTGCGTTTTTCCACCGTCAGACTCCCCTGGTACATCTCATCCGGGATATCCAGATAGTCCAGCACCTGTTTTAAGAATGCCGTGTTTCCACGAATCTCCGCACTCTGAGAGAGCAACTCGGATATACCGTTTGCCAGGGCCAACAGCGCCCCTACATACTGGGTCACACTGCCCACCCCAAAGGCGCCATACCAGGCCTTCAGACATACATAGAGATAGACAAAACCCATCATCAGCTGAGACAGCATCTCCATCACACTGCCGATGACGCCAAAGAGTCCCTGCTGCAATTTCATAAATACGCCGTCAATGACCCAACTGTTGTTGCGGCCATCTACTTCCTGTCCGTACAGATCCTGCCGGTACATCCTCACATCCAGAGCGCGCTTATCCTCCCTGTATAATTGAAAACCATAAAAGCTGAAAAACCGATTGCCTGCTCTGCCTGACTCCGTGGCCGCGTTCAAGGCTTTCATCTGTTTGCCCGTCAAAACGGGAGCCAGGATAAGCACCGCCAGAATTCCCGCCACCGCCAGAACAAGGCCCACCTTCAACAGCGGCTCATTCCTCGCCCATGGCTCTACCGGCAGCGCGAATAAAGATACCGACAGAGCGACGCCACCCGCCACCTTGAAGACTGCTCCCACCAGCCGGGGCATCGCCCCCAGAAAATTCGGAATACCCCGCCCGGAAAAATTGGACGTCTGCAGAATCTGTACCAGTTGATCGACGTATTTGGCGTCGTCCGCCTTGGCAAAATCCATATCCAGAGCCTTCTGACCGTATATCCAGTCGATCCAGAAAATCCTTGTGGCGTTCTCTCTCTCCTTCCTATGCGTCAAAACCGACTTTATCAGCCCCAACGCCGCCGTAAGCCCCAATATCAGCAAGACCCACATGGTCAAAACCTCACTCCTGCGCATCGATGTCAGCTCGTCCAGAAACCTTGCGGAACAATACAGCGTCGCATAAGGGGACAGGGCCTCCACAATCTGTGATCCGAACTGAACCGCAAAAAAATGCGGGCTTGCTTTGGCACAGATTCCAAAAATCCTTTTATTGATCTGCCAGGTCTCTTTCCAGGAGAACTGGTCGTTGCTTTTCTCTCTACGCATCCTCTTCTTCCCCCCTTTCCCTATAATACTTGCTCTGCACCTGGAACAGCTCCGCATATCTGCCTCCCAGAGCCAGCAGCTGCCCGTGAGTGCCCTCCTCCAAAATCCCTCCGTCCTCCAGCAGAATCACCCTGTCGCAGAAACGGGTGCTGGCCAGCCGGTGGGATATATACACACTGGTGCGTCCCTGGGCCAGCTCATTGTACCGCTCATAAATATCCTGCTCCGCCAGGGCGTCCAGCGCTGCCGTCGGCTCGTCCAGCAGCATCACCGGAGCGTCCTTGTACAGCATACGCGCCATCATCAGCCGCTGGGTCTCTCCGCCGGAGAGTTCCACCGCCTCCGGGTACACCTTCTTTTCCAGCTTGGCGTCCAGACTGCCGGGCAGGCGCTCTATGCGCTCTCTTACCCCGGCCCGCTCCAGGCAGGACCACACTTTTTCTCTATCAGGCGTGGTACACTGAGCCACATTTTCCGCTATGGAGCCGCCCAGAATGGAGAAGTCCTGAAACACGGCGCTGAACAGGCGGTAATACTCCTGACGATTGTACTCCCGGATATCCACGCCGTTTAGCAGCACCACCCCCTGGTCGGGGTCCAGAAAACCGCAGAGCAGCTTGATCAGCGTGGTCTTTCCCGCACCGTTCACACCCACCACTGCCAGCTTTTCTCCCGGCTTGATCTTCAGGTTAAAATGCTCTAACACTGGCTTTCTGCCCGTGGGATATCGGTAACTTACATCCCGCAGCTCCAGTTCGTAGGCTGCTTTGGAATCCACCGTCAGTTCCCTGCCGCCCTCCATCAAAAAGGGCTCCGGAAACTCACAGAACTCCCGCATGGCAGATATCTCAATGCTCTGTCTGTGCAGAGTAGTAAAGCCGCTCAGTATGGCGGTAACCCAGGAGGTAAAGCCCCCCACGGCTGTAAAATACAACAGAAATTCCCCGGCGGACAGGTTGCCTTGCAGGGTGATATGCAGCAGATAGGCATAGGCTATGCCATTACGCAAAAAGTCCAGTGCCAGACTGACAAGGTCTGCCAGAATATTGTTTTTCTCCCGGCGTTTCTGCACATCCTCCGCCAGTTTCCGGTATTTGGCATACATCCCCTCCAACCAGTCCCGCATGCCGAAAATCCGCACGTCCTTGGCAAGCTTGGGATTGCGGGTGGCGTTGAACACCCAAAATCTGCCCCGGGAGGGTTTGGACGCCTCCTCCTGAAACTGATAATCCTTCTGGACAAAATGATAGGACACCAGATAGCCCAGTCCCGTAGTTGCCAGAGTGATTCCAATCAGAAAAGGTTTCACCTGGGTCAGCAGCGCCAGATAAATAACAAAACAGATCAGGTTCTGCAAAATGTTAAATAGGGTTCGCCAAATATCCTCCGCTGCCGATTGATTGTCATTGGTGGCCTTCTTACCCTTTTCCCATTTGTTTCGGAAAGTGTCATCCTGCAGCAGCGGATAAGAACAGGTTCCCGCCTTGGCGTTTATTCGGTCTAAAACCATCTGTCTGGCCACAATCAGGCGTACATTCTGCTGTTCCAAATACCCTTTGACCGCGCTCGTCGCCACCAGCACCAGCGCAAAAGCGCACAGCGCTCCCAGAAGTTTCTCCAGAGACTGATGCCGCTCCAAAATACGCAGCAGCGTAGGCGACATGTACAGACTGGTGACACTGATAACCACGCTGCTCAAAACCATGCAGGTTCTCTGTACCAGCAGCCCCGGCACCCTCCTGCCAAGCCGGAGCATATACAGCACATTGCTGCCCATGCCATACTGTGGTTTTTCGGCTTTTTCCTTTTTTTTCTCATACACATCTTTCATATACATCCTTCCTTTTCTCTTGTTTTTCCTGTGCCACCCATGTTACCACAAAAAACAAGGGCACCACATTTCGGGGACGAAATGTATGCCCTTGGGGACGAACGTTCACATGACTGCCGACCGTTTTCTCAGTTTTCTCATTGGGGCAACAATATCTCAGTGGTAAAGGCCCCGTCCTCGCTGCCGCGACGGATATAGCCCTGATACCGCTCAATGATCGTATCAATGCGCACCAATCCATAGCCATGGCCGCTGCCCTTGGTGCTGGCATAGCGCCCGTTCTCCTTTTTTTGTTTCTTCTGGGCCGTGGTATTGGTAAAGGATATATAGAGCTGCGTGTTCTTCATCTCCATATAAACGCGAATGAGCCGCTCCTCTTTGGGAAGCTGCATACAGGCCTCTATGGCATTGTCAAACAAATTCCCAAGAATGATACACAGATCAATCTGAGCAGTGGTCAATGTCACCGGCACATGGGCGTCCGCCCGCACCTGTATCTCCTGGGACCTGGCCAGGGAAATCTTGCTGTTCAAGATCACATCCGTCATCTTATTGCCGGTTTTCAGCGCCATATCCACTGTGTTTAAATCCTCCGCCAGCTCGTCCAGATATCCCTTGACCGCCTCCAGGTCTCCCAGCTCGGCATAGTTTTTCAGCACCTGGATATGGTTGCGGTAATCATGCCGCCAGCCTCTGGTCTGCCGGTACATATTCTCCACCTCCGCATAATGGGTGGCCAGCAGATCGCTCTGATACCGGGCAATCCGCCTGTCTATGATCCTGTCCAGAAAAAACATGCTTTACTCCTTTGTCTCTGAATCTCCGAATGCCAACGCCAGTTTCTCTGCCGCCTGCTTTTCATCCAGGGAAAAATGCCCCATTATGGATTTTGCTATCTCCTCGTCAGAGGCTCCCTGTCTCACCATGCGCAGAATGTGTATGATTATGGCCTGATCCCGCTGCGCGTTCTGCCGGAATTCCTCCGCTTTCTGTCGCTCAATTTCCACTTTTCTTCTCTCTTCCTGAATATCCAGTTTTGCATTCTCAAATAACAATCCCATTTTTCGCTCCTTTATCTTGGCAACTGCGCCTTCCACTTCGTTCTCTGGTAAATGCATGTGATAGAGCAATGCCCGCAGCACATCCGTCAGCGTCCCCAGCAGATATTCGGGTGTGTCCCGCAAAATGTATTCCATCTGTTCTTCCGGCAGGCCAGTGAATGCCGACAAATCTTCAAACGTCTGAATTTTATTGATCAGCATAGCTAGGGAAATCTCATCCCCTTTCGCCAGCAATTCCTCATTGCTGTAATCGTGCAGCGTTACCAGCTGATATTGAAAATGCGGCAGGTATTTTCCCAACAGTTTTCCGCAAAAAATTTTGTCTGCCAAATCAGTGGACGCCGTCCAACTATCTGTACCCTCGTAATATACAATAGGCAGAATCGGCGGATACTGAAATTCTTTCCGCTTACTAATGCCGGGATGCATCTTTTCCATCTCTTTCTCATAATCCTCCCATATATGAACCATATACCGGAGTAACTGCATAATCACATTATACTCCACCTGGGTCTTATGTTCAACCAGTGAAATAATGTAAAGTGGCAACTCCAGCGGCTTTGCCGCTTTTGCCAGCCTGTCTTTGGTTATGTCCGCAGAAAGTGAGCTTTCCTGCGGCGGCAAATACTTGGAGATATCCACACGCTTGACGGTATCGCTGTTTCGTTCCGTGCTGTAGAGCGGAACGTAGCGCTCGGACACATCCTCTATATCCTCCGGCTGGATTTTTCGCAGGATTTCCATGTCGGCATAATCGCGGAGAAACTGTGAGCTGAGAATATTGTCGGCAAAAATAATTTTACTGCTGCTGTCCCGAAACCTGGGATTGTTAATCTGAGGACTATTCAAAACGGTTGTTGTTTTTTCGGTCATAATGATTCCCTCCTGTGTAAATTCCGCAGAATGATAAGGAAATACCGAAATATTAAAATAGCGCACAGTTTCCCCTGCATCTCTTCTGCCAATCTCTGTTTTAGGTAAACTTGGAACGAAGTGTCCCGCTCATCTCCGGCCGAACCGGAGAACAGATATCGTACTTAGAACGTTCGATATGCGAATGTGTATATATCCTATCATTTCCGCACAAAAAAAACAAGGAAATTCAGAAATAATTTTCATTTTTTACGCAGAAAAACAACGCACCAGAGTCGTATGAATCCTGGTGCGCTGCTCAATTAGCTTTCTATAATAAGTTTTGAACCAAACTCTCCACCTTTTTAACCACCGCCTCAAAGCGCTCCTGTCCGCGGAGCGGCTCAAAGCAAGCATCCTTCTCCAATGCCTGCGAGACAGCCAGTTTCATCTCTTTGCTCCACCCCAGCTTTTCAGGCTCCGGCGCAATGGCCGGGGAGAAAAGCAGAGGATTGGGCGGGGCCATCCGCTGGTTCAGCTGCTCCGCCATCCGTTCCAAATACTCCAGCGCTCTCTCCTGCTCTCCGATTCGCAGATAGACCTCCGCAAACAGCCCCGTCCTCATATTGCCTCCCACAGAAAATGTCCCGTCAAGCTGCTCCAGAATTCTGCAAATCTCCAAAACCCTGTCCCGCCCCAGCTCCAGTCCCTCACCCAGCAGGCTCATAAGACAGTTGTTAAGCTCTGTCACCAGTTTATATGCCTGTCTCTGCAAGATACCCAGCGCCTGGTCCCGCTCTCCCTTTTTGAGATGCAGCTGCACCCAGAGAGGGGTGAAATCCGCCGTGTTCGTAATCGTCTCCCGCAGCATCTCCTCTGCTTTCTCCAGCTCTCCCTCCGCCAGGGCCAGAGACACCAGCATGGACACGGAGGACAGGTAATAAGCGGGATTCCCGTCGTCATGCACCGCCTGGGCCAGCTCCTTTTTCCGCTTTGTCCAGCGCTCCTTATTCTGCGCCCCCTGGGTCCCCCCAATCTCTGCATTCATCTCAAAAAAGGACAGCACGGCAATGGCGCTGAACTTGAGGGGGATGTCCGAGGGATATCTGTGCAGCAGCGCGTTTAGCTGCTCCTCTGCCTGGGACACTTTTCCCTGCCGGACCAACTCAACGATCTCCACCATATACTGCCCCAGTTTCTCCGAGGGCAACTCCTCCTCAAAAGCCAGCAGATTATCCACATCTGTGCCCAGTGCCCGCGCCAGAGGACAGAGCAAAGTGATATCCGGGTAAGAACTGTCCGTCTCCCATTTGCTCACCGCCGGGGCGGACACTCCCAGCGCCGCAGCCAGCTGCTCCTGGGTCATGCCCTTTGCCTTGCGCAGCGAGGTGATTTTTGTTCCCATCTGCAATTCCATATCCTATACCTTATCCCTTTCCTGATTGTTGTCCGGCCGGTAAATACAGTATACAGGAAAAAGTACTCCCCCCGCAATGGAGGGAGAGTAAACTGCTGGGCAGCTTTTCTTAACCGCCGGGAAATGAGGCGACGGCTAAAAGTAGGCGATCAGCGCCCGGTTCAGCCCCTCGTAATGCTTGCGCGACAGGGGAAGCGCCGTGCCGCCTTCCAGAATCACCTCCGTCCGGGTAACCTTTCTGACAAAGCGCAGATTCACGATAAAAGAGCGGTGAATCCGGTAAAATCCCTGATCCAGCTCTCCTTCCAGTTCCCTTAAGCTGCGTTTGACACTATAGTCCTCCGACGCATGGATGGTGGTGTAATTACGCATGACCTCCAAATAGCGGATTTCATATACGGACAGACGCACTACGCCGTCCGGCAGCGTAAGCTGCAGCATCTGCTCCCGGGCATTAATCCGCTCCATAGCCCGGTCCAGCACCTGTCCCAGACGCTCCTGCGTCACAGGTTTCAGGAGATAGTGCAGCGCCTCCACATCATAGCCCTCGGCGATATAGTCCATATAACCCGTGATGAAGACAATCTGCACTCTGGAACCCATACCGCGCAGACGCCTGGCCAGTTTCACCCCGCTCATCTCCCCCATCTCGATATCCAGCAGCAGAATATCCATGTCCCGGTTTTCCTCCCAGTTAAAGAGCAGGGATTCTGCCGACGGAAAGGAGAATATCTCCACTGCCGTTCCCGCCTGTCTCCTCCATGCGTCGATCAGGCCGCTGACATAATCTATATCCGCAGAATTGTCGTCACATATGACCAGTTTCATACTTCCCTCCATCCGCAGCCCCCTCTAAATGCAACAGCCAGCGCTTTCTGTCTATGCCTCCGGCATATCCCGTCAGGTTCCCGTCCGCCCCCACCACCCGGTGGCAGGGGATAATGACAGATATGGGATTATGTCCCACTGCGCCGCCCACCGCCTGAGCGGACATACTGGGCAATCCCTGCTGCTCTGCCAGCCGCCGTGCCAGCTCCCCGTAGGTAACAACCTCCCCATAGGGAATCTCCAGAAGCAGTTTCCACACCTGCTGCCGAAAATCGCTAACCTGGGAAAAATTTCCCGGAGCCAGTTTCAGTTGTCCCGGCTGGGGTCTGTCCCCGGCAAAATACGCATCCAGCCATCTCCTGGTCCGGGTCAAGACCTCACTGTTTTTTCCGTCAAAATCCACTCCCTGGACCTGACTGGAGAACAGCTTTTCCGGAAAATATTTCTGTCCCTGTATCCACAGGCCGACCAGCGCCTCCTTCCCCGCCGCCAGAAACAATTTTCCTATGGGGGAATCATAGGTTGTCGCATACATCATAAGCTACTCCTGTTCTTCTTCCGCAAGTTCCACATATATCGGCGCGTGTCCCACCGCAGGCAGAATTTTTTTCATCAAATCCTCCATGCGCAGACGAATGCTGGAGGTGTTCATGCAGGGATGGCAGCCAAAATACTCCCCCTGCAAAACGTCCCGGTCTATCAGCAGCTGTACCCGGTTCTCCGTATCGTGCATCAGCCCCATGACACTGACACTGCCAGGGCTGATATGCAGATATTTTTCCATATAAACCGTCTCCGCGAAGGACAGCCTGGAACTGCCGATCTGCGCAGACAAATCCCTGGTCCGAAACACCTTGTCCCCGGGCATCATCAACAGATAAAACTGAGTCCGCTGCCGATTGCACAGAAACAGATTTTTACAGATGGTGGCCCCGGCCAGGGCCTCGTCCACCGCCTGGCAGGCCTCCATGGTATTGGTCTGCGCATGATCTATCCTCTGATATGCAACGCCCAGCTTATCCAGCAGCTCATAGACCGCCAACTCCCTCTCCCGGCGGTGTCGCTCCCTCTTATCAGGCGCTCCCAGCCGCAGCGTCATCCCCTGCTCCACAGACCGAGCCGCGCCCCTATACCAGCCGATCAGCCCATCCTTTTTACAGTAATAGCCCGCACTGGTCTGTATGACCACCGACAGTCTGTCCCCCGGTTCCACACATAGCTGCGTATCCGCGTAATCGCTGTAATGAATCTTTCCCTCCCCGTCGCGGTATGTCCACGTCGCAGGGGCCTCAAACTCTCTGCCCGTGGAAACCTGTCTCCAAAGAGCCATATCCCCCCTTGGTTCCAAAAGCTCCACCTGGCTCTCGAAATACTGAATATGAACCTCCGCGGCCCGGCCCTCCTGCCCTTCCAGGGCCTCCACTGCGGGAAACCCATCATATCCCGTCCAACTGATTGCGTCCATCTGCGCCTGGCAATCCGGAATGACAATCCCGTTTAGCTGGCCGGAACGTTTCAGGCCATTGCCGCCGTCTATGCACAGAATCTGCCTTTCCCTGTCAAACACCGGGCTTACATCCTCCCTGTCCGTCCGGTACAGGCAGGTGGGCCAGTGTCCGGTGACAACGATATACTCCTGAAACCCATGCCCCTGGCTTAAAAAGTCATCGTTTTTCAGATAGCTCTCCGGGTCCGTCCCCTCCAGAGCCCGCAAATCCTCTGTGGGTATACCGCCGTGTACAAACAGATACCTCCCCGCCGTCAGTATCGTGGGGCGGCTCCAGAGAAATTCCAGCTCCTCCTGAAACTGCTCCAGCATACGGCTGCGGTACTCCGCCGCTTTTTCTCCCGTCACCTGTTCGGCGGGAATCCCCATATCCGCCAGCATCTCATGAAACAGGCTGCCGCCCCAGACCCGCTGTGCCCAGCTCAGGAATCCCGCCCAGCCCTCCACGCCCTCCGGCGAGTCATCGTCCACCTTGATAAGCCGTCCCAAATCCACATTTCCCATGGACACATACACGGGATGCTGCCTGGCCAGGTCCATCACATACTGCACAACACGCAGACTCTCAGGGCCTTTCTCGATCAGGTCCCCTACCAAAACCAGAATGTCCTCCCCACTGTAATCCATCTGCCGCAGCAACTGGATCAGGCGGTCCAGATGCCCGTGAATATCACTGACCACCAGAAGACGCTGTCCCGGCTTTGCCTCTATCTTTTGTATCGTTGTCTTTATCCTGTGTGCCATATGCTGCCCTCGCCTGTTTCGTGATTTTCAACTATAAAAAGTATACCCTACTCCCAGCGAAAAGGGAATAGGGTAATCTCCATAAAAATTTGCCTCTGAATTTACCTCTGAATTTACTTTCACTCCTGCCTGGCTCCGGGCAGCCGCCTGCGGACCAGACGGTTTCTCAGCTTTTTCCAGTTAAAAGGAATCAGCGGATAGAGATAACTGCGGTGGGACAGCGTTTTGTTACAGCACATGCACAGCCCTGCCAGAATCACCCCTGCGCCGTATCCCCAGATGCCGAATACAGCCGTCAGGACCAGAGTGATAATCCGCATAAACTTCAGCGCGTAACCCAGCTCATAATTGGCCTGGGTGTAGTTGGCGATGGCAACAAAGGCCATGTACAGCATAACCTCCGAGCTGAACCAGCCGCTGTTGACGGAAAATTCCCCCAGCACCAGCGCCGCCATGACGCTTAAGGGGGTGCTCAGCATATTGGGAGTATTGACCGCCGCCAGCCGCAGACCGTCTATGGCCAGTTCCAGGATCAGAAATTGCCAGACCAGCGGGATATTGGGCGGCTCCTTGAGCATGATGAACTCAAAACCCGCGGGAATCCACTGCGGATGATTAATCAGCAGCAGAAAGGTGGGCGTCATCAGATAAGTCAGCAGCGCGATCAAAAACCGGGTGATTCGCAGATAAGTGCCCGTCACCGGAGGAAAATAGTAATCGTCCGCCTCCTCCACCACATCGAAAATGGAGGTGGGAAGAATCATGGCCGAGGGGGAATTGTCCACCAGCAGGATCACATTTCCCTCCAATACCTGGGCCGCCGCCGTGTCCGGCCTCTCTGTATATTTAAACTTGGGAAAAGGATTCCACCAGCGTCCAGGCACCAGGCACTCCGCCAGAGATTCCTGGTTCATGGTCAGGGAATCCACCCGGATACTCTGGATTTTCTGCTTGATCTCCTCCAGAAAATCATGGTCCACCCGGGAATCCATATAACACAGTACGATATCCGTCTTGGAGCTTTTTCCCGCGCTCATCATCTCCATGCGCAGATCCGTATCCCGTATTCTGCGCCGGATCAGCGCCGTGTTAAATACCACAGTCTCCACAAAGCCGTCCTTGGAACCCCGCAGCACCTTGTCCTTCTCCGGCTCCTCCACACCCCTTGACGGGTAGGAGCGGGCGTCGATCAGCACCGCCTCCCGGTAGCCGTCGATGAGCAGCACGAAAATACCGGAAAGTACACTGGAGGTAATCTTCTCCCACTCCTTCTCCTGATCCACCTCAATATAGGGCAGGCTCTTCTTCAGCAGCCCGGCCGTATCCTCCGGCATGTCCTTCGCTTTCATATCCATAAAGTATTGCAGCAGTTTCTGCAGCAAATCATCCTTACAGAATCCATCGATAAAGTACAGAGCTGCCTCCCGGCCCCCCACCTCTATGGCGCGCGTCACCACGTCAAAATTCCGATCCGTGGCCAGCTTTTTGTCCAGCCAGGCCCGGTCCTGTTCCAGACGGCCGCTGATGGCTGCCTGTGAACCCTGTTCTCCCCGGCTGCCCTCCCCGGCGGGCAGTTGTCCGCTGTATTGGTTTTCCCCGCTATCTGACATAAAAACTCCCTTCCTGTATAACTTTCCTCTTCGTACTATTGTGCCGGAAAGAGTCGTTTTTATGCATGCGAAAAAAATTGCGAAACACTGTCGCAAACGGTTGTGAACTGCTCCTTTTTGTGGTAAAGTAAATACAATACGCGCTGCTCTCCCGCCGGGGATGCGCGAAAATCGGGAGGAGATGCCCTGTGAGAAAAAGAATGTTACTGGCTGCGGTCTGTCTGTCTCTGCTGACCAGCTGCGGCACAAATCCCATAGACGCCAAATTTAACAGCGAGATCGACGAGTTTTGTGAAAATGTGTCCGCCATCGGCGCCAAGATCGACGCCATTTCAGTGGAGTCCGAGGAAAACAGTCTCCGCTACGCCACCTCCGACCTGCTCTCCTATCTGGACGAGCTGGAAGTGGAGTTTATGAAGTTTTCCAACATAGACTTTCCGGAGGAGTTTGACTATCTGGAGGAGATAGCCGACGAGGCCGGCCAGTACATGACGGAGGCCGCCTCCTCCTACCACAAGGCCTACGAGGACGGCTATAACCAAACCATGGAGGAGTATGCCCAGGAGAACTATTCCCGTGCCTGCAAACGCGTACAGATGATTCTGGCACTGCTGCGGGGAGAAGATACCAATGATTCCAATTAATTTTTAAAAATCTATTGCATTCACAAATTTTTTCTATTATAATGAATGATATATTAAATACATAGGAGGTCTTTGTTATGGACAAAAAAGTAACCGGTATTGTGGCTTACATTTCAATAATCGGCTGGCTGATTGCCTTTTTGGCAGGCGACAAGGAGGGCGCTAAGTTCCACCTGAATCAGGCGCTGATTGTGGATCTGGCCATAATCATCTGCGCGGCGCTGACGCGGATTCCCCTGGTTGGACTTGTATTCGTGCTTGTCAGCATTTTCTTGTTTGTGTGCTGGATCATCGGTCTGGTCGCCGCCATCAAGGAGGAGGAGAAAGAGATTCCCCTGCTCGGCGCTATCAAGATTTTAAAGTAATCACTGCTATCTGCGTAAACAACAATGGGAGCGCATTTCACGATGCGCTCCTTTTGCGGAGATTCAACACCATACAGGAGGTATGGAATGTACTATTGCAAAAATTGTGGTGAACCCTATGTGTCCGACGAGGCTGTGCTGTGTGTGAAGTGCGGCGCGGGCAGAGGGCTTGGCACCAACTACTGCCACAGCTGTGGCAAACCCATAACGCCGGATACCGCCATCTGTTATAATTGCGGCGTCCCCTGTTACACCCAGCCGCCTGTCAATGCCAAGTCCAAATTGGCCGCAGGCCTGTTAGGAATTTTCCTGGGACAGTTCGGCGTACATAATTTTTATCTGGGTTACACCCAGAAAGCGATCATTCAGCTGGTACTCACCATTGTGGGGTATGTACTCTGCTGTGTGTTCGTCGGCATCTTTTTTGTTATGGCCACATCCATCTGGGGTCTTGTGGAAGGTATCCTGATCCTGGTTGGTAAAATAGATACAGACGGTAGTGGCGTACCGTTGACAGACTAACGTGCGCAGCACGAAACAACATTCATTCATTATGAGGAGGATTTAAAAATGGACGGTCAAAATTTCCAAAACAACACGTATCAGCAACCCACTCCCCCGGAGCCTAAGAAAACCGATACTCTCGCTATCGTTTCCCTGATTCTGGGTATCGCTGCTATCCTGATGGGATGCTGCATCACCTATCTGGGCATCGCTCTGGGCATCGGCGGCATTGTCTGCTCCGTTATGTCCAAGAACAAGGCAGGCAAGAGCGGCCTGGCTACCGCCGGTATGGTTTGTTCCATCATCGGTATTGTGTTCGCTGTGATCTGGATTGTCGGCAACGTTGCCATCATTGGCATGCTGGCTGCAGCTGGTATTGACGTTTCTTCCTACATGTAATTCCATGGAACAGGAAAGGTCATTAGAAGACAATTTATTCCGGCTGGGATACATTTTCCTGGGAACAAGCATTGTGGCAGGGGTACTGTTTTATTATGTACTCCTGCCACATATTTCCCTGCCCCCCTGTGTGCTGTACCGTTTTTTCGGACTCTACTGTCCCGGATGCGGCGGCACGAGGGCGTTTATCAGTCTGCTGCACGGTCATGTTCTGACTTCCCTGTGGTATCACCCGCTGGTAGTCTACAGCGCTGTGCTTTACGGGGGCTTTATGCTCTCCCATGCGGCGGCGCGGATCACACGTTTTCGCTATTTCCGCGGACTGCGTTTTCACAACTGGTACCTCTATACCGCTTTGGTTATCCTGGGAGCGAACTGGATTCTGCGCAATGTCCTGTTGCTGTGCATGGATATCCGGCTTTAAGCCACGCGGCGAATACTAATACCACAATAAACACGACATAACGCTGTCCTGTTTATTGTGGTATTATTGTTTTATCTAAATTTACAGAAGGAGATGACAAATAAATGGTAACAAATTTTTCGGATTTCTGTCAGGAATTATTAAAGTGCGGATTTTCCATGGGCGGAGGCAACGCCAGAGGAATCTACGCAATCATTCCCTTTGACTGGAAGAATGTCCCCATAGACTCTCCCATTGTATGGCATACCGGCGATCCTGAGACCGATCCCTGGGAGTGGCGAATGCGGGTTCTGCAGGAACGGAACGATATCGCCTACGGCAAGGTATTTTTCGGTACCAGCGGATATATTACCCGGGAGTGGTATCCCTTCTTTCTGACCGCGCGCAGACAGGGCATGGTCTTTGACGAGTGGTATGATGAAGGAAAGGCCAGTCAGCTGGAAAAAAATATCTATGAGGCTGTCAGCGGGAACGGCCGGGTCGCCCTCCACGAATTGAAAAGTATCTGCGACATACATAAGGAAGACTCCTCCCGTTTCGAGCGGGCGCTTGTGAACCTACAGAAAAACCTGTTTATCACCATGTGCGGACAGACCCAGAAAAAGAACAAGTACGGGGAAGGCTACGGCTGGAACAGCACCGTTTTCTGCACAGTAGAAGATTTCTGGGGAAAAGATTTGTCCGAGGAGATATCTGCGGACGTCTCCCCCAAGGATGCCTGTCAGAAAATTCATGACCATATACTGGAGCTGAATCCCCAGGCGGCAGAAAAGACAATCCGTAAATTCATTCAGGGATAGACTTACTGCATATCCCCAAACAGTTCCCCTTCCATGGAGAGAATGCTTTCCAGAGGAATGATCGTTCCGTCTGTCAGAATAAGTCTGCCTTCATACTCCTCTACTTTTTTTACCCTGCCGCAGACTGTTACATATACACCGCCGCTCTTCTTCTCGTCCGGTTGAAAGTATGTCACTTCAATCTCCGGTTTCTGTGCCAGATTTTCCTGGACGAGCAATAGCTGCCGGTCCAGTTGTTCCTTACCGCTCTCCTCCAATTCCACAGGAGAATCCGTCAGTCTGGCGGTCTCACGGATAGCCGCGTCATGCCCGGTGAGCGCTGCAAACGGCGAAAACTGGGCCGCACGGTCCGCAAGCGGCATCTGGGGGTGTCGGGGCGATACCGGGTGGGGCAGATGAATGATGTCGTCATAGCTCATGCCTTATGTCCTCCAATCTGGTGATTGCGCTCTCTGGCTGTGGCGCCCTCCTGCAGGCTCATTCCCTTCAGCACAGCGTTTTTACCGTATTTCTTTTTCACGGACAGCACAGCCTCCTGAAGTTTGCGCTCTCTGGCGCGTCTTATCTCCTCCGCCTCTCTCTCCCGCTCCAATGCCCCATAGTCGGTAAACAGTTCCAACTGTTCAAAATGCTCCGCCTTCCTTATCTCTCCCTCATCCAGAAGATGATTGGCGCACACCGTCACCCGCCGCACGGTGAGATCAGAGTTTACAATGCGGTCATACAGCTCCATAACCGCATCCACAATGGTCTGCGTGGAGGATGTGGGATCTTTCAGATTGACTGTCCCATGGGCGTGCTTGGGCACTCTCCGTCCATACCGGTCAGTGGTGACTTCCCCTTTATAGCTGCTCCTGACCCTTGGATCCGTCAGATTATCAATGTCGTATCCCACCGTGAGCGTCAACTGGTCTGTCACCAGCTTTTTTTCCACCAAATCCAGAACCAACATATCCGTCATCTCCCTGACAATCAACTTTGCTCCCGCAAAATCATAGGGACACTGCAGCACCTGGCCGGAGCTGACACTGTTGGTCTGTGGTTTGTACGCCTTGATCAGGTCCATGGTGACAGGCTCCCATCCCCAGGCATGGTCAATGAGCAGCTGGGCATTGACGCCGAACAGCCCATACAGCAATTCCTCATTGTGGTAATCCGTTTCGCCGCCCAGAGAGCAGCGGGCAATATCCCCCATGGTAAACAGCCCTACCTCCTCCAGTTTCTTCCGATAGCCCTGCCCCACCCTCCAGAAATCGGTTAATGGTCTGTGGCTCCAGAGGTTCTTACGATAGGTCATCTCATCCAACTGGGCGATACGCACTCCATTTGCATCCGGCTCTACCTGTTTTGCGCCAATGTCCATGGCAACTTTGCACAGATACAGATTCGTGCCGATTCCCGCAGTGGCGGTGATCCCTGTCTCTGCCAGTACCTCCCCCACAATCCGGGAGGCCAGTTCCCTGGGCGTCATGCGATAGGCCCGCAGGTAGTGGGTCACGTCCATGAACACCTCATCAATGGAATAGACATGCATGTCCTCCGGCGCAAGGTATTTCAGATAGATATTGTAAACTCTGGTGCTGTAATCCATATAAAATTTCATTCTGGGAGGCGCCACAATATACGACAGCTCCAGCTCCGGATGGGTTTCCAGCTCTGGAGCCACACAGGAGGAACCGGTAAAGCGCCTGCCCGGCGCCCTGCTCAGACGTTCCCTGTTCACCTCCCTCACTTTCTGCACCACCTCAAACAGCCTGGCCCTGCCAGGAATGCCATAGGCTTTCAGAGACGGAGATACTGCCAGACAGATGGTTTTCTCAGTCCGGCTGGCGTCCGCCACCACCAAATGGGTGGTCAGCGGGTCCAACTGCCGCTCCACGCACTCCACGGAAGCATAAAAAGATTTCAGATCGATTGCAATATAAACATGCTGCTTACTCATAGCTTGTCCTCACTGATTCCTCTGATCCCTCTTTTTGAGCAGAGCCGAAGTGTCCAGAGTCTGAGACTGCTGCTTTTCTGCCTTTTTCTCAGGGCGTTTCCGTTTTCTCTCTCCCTCCGTGACAATCGGCTCCGCCGCGCCCGCAGTTTCCTCCTGTGCCTCCTGCACGATTTCTCCTGGGAGATCATATTTCGCAAGGCCCGATTCTGCCGTCTTTCCTCTCTTTGAGGTTACACGCTCCACAAGCCTGCGGTACAGTCTTGTGTCCCGGGGCAGGAAATGGAATCTGCGAAACGCTATATCCATGACAAACCAGAGGATTGCCAGCAATATCAGCCATGGCGTCAGCTCATATCTCTGACGAACCGCACTCTTTCTCTGTCTCCAGAAGTTTTCCTCCGGGTCCAGGAATCTGCCATAGCGCTCCACAAAAGCTCTAAAGGCTCCGTCCCCGATATCGAATTTATATTCGTCCGCGTACTGCACCGCCGCGGCGGTTGTCACGGCATTGGTAATGTCTCCTCCGTCCACGCGCCGCACACTCAGATTGTAGATGCCGGTCATATCCGTATCCAATTTTGTCTCATAGCTCCCCGGCGCTGTGGCCTGCAGGCTTTGTGTTCTGGTGTTGCCCTCCGGATCCGTGTACACGGCCTCCACACGAGTTCCCTCGTCATATCCCACAGCATGGTAGGTTATATCCGTGTATCCTCCCGCCGTCAACACATCCACAGAGTCCTCGCCCACTTCGGCATTGCCCACACTGTAGTCGATAATGCGTTTCCAGAGCTGCACATAATCGCTCTCCCCCGCAAATCCCGCAGTCCATTGATTGCTCACATCCGTATTCCACGCCACCGTGTGGCCCAACCCATACTGCATCACTGTCAACACCGGATCGTCCTTCTCCGACGCGATCAGCACATGAGACGCGTTTTTCGGCGTTGCGCTGATATAGCCGTACAGAACGGGCCATCCCTCCTCGAAAAGTCCCTCTGTGATCTCTCCTCTGCCCACAGCCAGGGTAAACTCTCCGTTCTGCAGATAGGTGTCCCCCCTGAGAAACACCTCCTGGGCAAATATCTTGGGAATGTCCGTGGCAATGTCGGAATAGTAATAGCGTCCGCCGCAGTTAGTGGCAATCCGCTCCAGCAGTCTCGTGTCCGAGCCGTCTCCCACCGCCACCGTGGACAGTGTCACGCCCTGGCTTAAATAGGAGGAAACGAGCCTGTCATAGTCCGTGGTTTCCCCCTGTCCGTCGGTCAAAAGCACCACATGGCGTACTGAGGCATCCTCACAGTTTGCCGCCCCGTTCAAAGCCTCCCAGAGAGCCGGCTGAATCGTCGTACCGCCGCCCTCAGGTATGGTGGCAATCTGCCCTTTGATCTCCTCCTTGTCCTCGGCCAGAGTGGGCTGCACCACCCAGCTATAAGTGTCGTCAAAGGCGATGACACCCACATAGTCGCTGCTCCGCATCTGGTCCACCGCCGTCTGGGCAGCCGCCACCGCCAGGTCCAGATTGGTAGCGCCTCCCCCCGCGCTAATGCCCATACTGCCGGAGTGGTCAATCACCATGATCATGGCCATGGTGGGAATCTCATCCACACCCCGCAGCTCCATATCCACCGGCAGCAGAGTCTCCAGCACGCTCTCCCGATAGCCGCCCAGAGCATAACTCTCATCTCCGCCGCAGCAAACCAGCCCGCAGCCATAATCCTTCACATAAGTCTCAATATTGTCCAGAAAGCCTGTCGGCAGGTCCGGCAAATACACATTTTCCAGTATTATGCTCCTGTACTCCAGCATGGCCTCCAGCGTTCTGGGCGCATTCATCGCAGACACCACACCATAATTACAGTTTGCGCTGTGAAGCAGTTTTTCATACTCGTCGCTGTTCTCTCCCAGGCCGGTTATCACCAACACTTTGGGCACAGAGTCCACCACCGCATAGGCGTGATAGCTGTCATTCTCCTCACAGGTGTCCCCGTCGGCCACCACCTTGACCTCAAAGCTTTCCACATTTTCCCCGGTGACCTCCTGCCGGAACTGAAACCGGTTGCTGCCCCGGCTCAGATGAACGGCATAGGCCTGCGTCTGCACACTTCCCATCCATATCTGGAGCTGGGCGTCCGTCTCATAATTGCTCTGCACCGTCACCGTCATGGAATAGGCATCTCCCTGGTACAGATAACTGGGCAGTTTCACCTCCTCCACATAGGCGTCCTGCCCCTGATTCACCTCATAGAGCAAGGCCAGAACCTCCACCTGTCCGGCCACCAGAGCGGACGCCGTGTTGGTCAGTTCTCCCCGGGTCTCTCTGCCGTCGGTGAGAATAACCACCCGTCCGGCTCCCTGCGCCGGAATCATTGCCAGCGCTCTGGACACCGCCTCCTCAAAATTTGTGGCCGTCTTGTCCGGCAGCGACATAATCTGGGTAAAATGATTCTCCTGTGTCAGAAACTGCTCCACCAGAGAATCTTTTCCGAAGGTGACAATACCATACTGGTTCTCACGGGGTATATCCTTAAGCGCTCCTCGCAGATATTCCTCCATGGCGTCCAGATTCTGTCGGTTGCTGTTAGATATATCCACCAAAAAGACCGTGGTGTTGGTTTCGCTGCGTCTGTTTACGGACACGCCGCACAGTGCCAGGAGCAGCAAAATCACACCCGCCAGGCGCACCGCCAGATAGAATTTGCTGCGGCTGCGCGTCTGTCGCATATACAACAGCCATTCCAGCACCATCAGAATCAGAATTGCCGCTAACAGCACATTGCGCAGTTGTCTTTTTACCATCTGACTGCCATAGCCGTCCTGCCGCGCTGTTCCCGCCGCCGTCAGTTGTCCGTTGGACTGGCTGCCTGTGTCGAAGCGCACCACATATTGCTCTGTTATATCACCTGTGCCGACCTCGTACAACCCTGCCTTCCGGGTCTGTGCCGTCAGCGTATTTACATCGAAATCTGCCTGGGGATGAAATACCACCCGCTCCCCTGCCATGTAGACATTGTCGGCCAGCAGGGAGGTATCGCCCAGATAGTGGATCGCGTTGGATATAAAAATAGGGAATTCCGCTTTCAGCGGAAAATCGGATTCCCGAATATCAAATCCAACTACCACCGTCTTCACACCATTATTTTCCCCGTAATAGCCTGCGCACTGCTCTCCGGCCCACAGAAATCCAATCCCCCACTCGGGCACATCATACACCTTAGTCTCGTTGACACCCACTGAAAAAGAAGATATTCCTGTAGTCAGATCACAGTTTGTGACAGTAAGCATCACCCTCTCCACCGTGTCCACGGCATTCCTGTCGTCACCAAACACCATCTTGCCGCCAGCGTCCTGTTCGGTTACAGAGACACCTGCGTCATAGATGCGCACCTCCCGGCTCTCCCGGGGCAATGTATCCTCACTGCTCACCCTGGTCAAACTCATGCCCGTGGCCGCCTGATAGGCCTTCTCAATATAGGTGTTTCCCTCCCCGATCATCATCGCCTGTATGCGGCTGTCCTGGGCCGCTACCGCATAGGCCACATTGTCTATGGCCAGGGAATCTCCCCGGTCTTTTCCGGCAAACGTCACCGAGCCGATCTCACTGCGCAGCGGCTCCCCCTGCCATGAAAACGGGGCAAAGAAAATCAGCGTTGTCTCGCCCGCCTCCAAAGTCAGTTGTCTGACTTCCCGCAGCTTTTTCCCTTCGTACAGACTGATCTCCAGCGCCGCCTCCACATCGCTGTAATTGGTGATGCTGGAGGCACAGACTATGGACTGCTCCGTCTCGGTCCTCTCATTCTCCGTCTCCTCCCCGCTCACCGCATAGGAGAGAAAATTGTTAGCCACATTGCTCACCGCTTCGCCCATCACCATCACCTGGGCGTCAAAATAAGCGGCAAAGCTCATAGCGTCCTGGACGCCGTCTCCGTCGGTGAACACGATCACCTCTGCGGGAGCCGTCTGCTCCCCCGTCTCCGTCTCGGCGCGGCGCAGGGTCTCCACCACGCTCTCAGCGCCCTGGAGATTCTGCGGTCCGTCGCAGCAGTCCACCTGATTCAGCACACTGTACAGGCTCTGTCTGTCTCTCACCCCCACAGCCAGCAGATTGGTTCCCGTACAGTCGCTGGTAACGATGGAGAAAGCCGTTCCCTCTGAGGACGCAATGAGACTCTTCGCCTGTTCCACGGCCTCCTCTATGCGCATCCTGCCATCGCCCGTGTCATGCTGCATGCTGCCGCTGGTATCCAGCACCAGAATCAGATTGCCCGTGCCAGTTCCCCGCCTGTGAATATAGGGCGACATCAGTGCCAGTACCAACAGCAATATCATAAAAATCTGAAGGTACATCAGCAGGTTGTGGACAAATTTTTCCAGAAAAGTCTTGGCCTGCTGGTTTTTAAACATTTTATCCCACAATAGTACGGAGGATATCCTGTAGTCCTTCCCCCTGGGTTTTAACAGATATAAAATAATTACCACCGGAACTGCCAGCAGCAGCGCAAGCGGCCATAAACTCTCAAATATCATAAATCACCCTTAAATCCTGAAACACCAACTGATTTCTGTCCCTTCCTGTGTCGCAAAGTACATATGCCCCTCTGCCCTTGCTGCAGCCCTTTTTCATCCGTCCCGTCAGACGCGCAAGCTCCCGCTCATAATTGTCTATGGCTTTGGCGTCCACTGTCAGGCGCAGCCGGGACTGGCTCTCCGCGTCTATCAGATTGAAAGCCCCCTCCAGCGGCACATGCAGCTCCTCCGACGCCAGAGTGTGCAGCACCACCGGGCGCTGCCTACAGTATTGCAGATATTGCAGTAGTTTCTCGTAATCGGTGTTCTCGCCAAACATGCCCTCATGGAGAAAGTCGCTGATCAGCACCGTCACACCCGGACCGCTGCGCTGCATTTTCCTCGCTGCCGCAAGCATGTCAACCTCACCGGAAAACGTGAGCTTATCCAGCCAGTGCAGTACCCTGGGAAAAGCGCTGCGTCCCCCGCCCACCACAAGCCCCCGGCTCATGTCCTTCATATCATAGAGCCGCAGCCTGTCCATATTGCCCAGAGCCAGATAGGATATCACCGCCGCCAAATCCCTGGCCAGCTCCGCCTTGCTCTCGGAGCCGTAATCCATAGAGGCGCTGGTGTCGATAAGAACCGACACCACAGCCTCTTTTTCCTCCATATATTCCCGAATATACAGCTTGTCCAGTCTGGCGTACACATTCCAGTCCATACGGCGCAGATCGTCCCCCGGCATGTACTCCCGAAAGTCCGAGAATTCCGCAGACAGGCCCTTCTGCATGGATTTGCGGTTACCCGACATATTCAGGCTGCTCTTGTGCCACATCTGCAGCCGCAGCCGGGACAAGGTGTCAAAAAAATTTTTGTCAAGCATACATACTCTTTTCCTTGGCGTCCATAATCTGCCGGATCACGGCGTCCTCCGTGACTCCCTCAGAAATGGCGTCAAAATTAAGCAGAATCCTGTGGCGCAGCACCGGATATGCCACACTCTGCACGTCTTCAAAGGACACGTTCATTCGCCCCTCCATAAAAGCCCTCGCCCGCGAGGCGCGAATCAGCGCCTGGGCTGCCCTGGGGCTTGCTCCCTCCCGAATATATGGATGCGGCTCATGAGTTGCCATGACCAGCTCCAGAATATAGTTCATGACCGCATCCGCAATAGGAATCTGGCCTATAAGTCTCCTGGCCTCCAGCAGCTCTCCGCCCTCCATGAGACTGCGAATCTGTGGGGGCTGATGTCCTTCGGTGAGTTCCACGATACCGCGCAGCTCCTCCTTGCTGGGAAACTTTACCAGCACCTTGAACATAAAGCGGTCCAGCTGTGCCTCCGGCAGAGGGTAGGTTCCCTCCTGTTCAATAGGGTTCTGGGTCGCCAGCACCATAAACGGCTCCTCCAGGCGGTGACTCTCACTGCCCACCGTCACCGTGTGTTCCTGCATGGCCTCCAACAGGGCGGACTGGGTCTTAGGCGTGGCGCGGTTAATCTCGTCTGCCAGTACCAGATTGGCAAAAACCGGTCCCCGCTGGAACCGGAAACTGCTTCTTCCCTCCTCCTTGACCATAATATTGGTTCCTGTCACATCGCTGGGCATCAGGTCAGGCGTAAACTGAATGCGCTTAAACGATAGCTGCAGCACCTGCCCGATGGTGCGCACCAGCATGGTCTTCCCCAATCCCGGCATACCCTCCAAAAGAACGTTCCCCCCGGAGAGCATCACCAGCATGACCTGGCGGATAATATCTCTCTGCCCGATGATTCCTTTGCCGATCTCCTGCTCGCACTCCATGATTTTCTGCTGATACATTTCTAACTCTGACATTCTGTTCTCCTTATTTTGGTTCCGCATATCTCGGGAATATGCTGTTTATTTGTTTAAGTTCTCAAAATACTCCCGTATCACTGACTCCATACCGGTAGGGTATTTTCCGCTGGCGATTCCCTCGTAGGCACTGTCCGTATACTGGCCGATCACAGAGCTATAATCCACATGCTCCCCCTCCCAGGCCAGACCGTTCTGCTGCCTATAATAGTCGGAGTTCTGATCCCCGTATTTTTCGCCGGTCAGAGAGGCATCGTCCCCAATGGAATTGGGAATGCTGACATAATCGTGGACGGCATTGCTGCTGCCGGTTCCCCGGCCATTTCCGCTGCCGGTCCCCTGACCGCCGGAGCCGTCTTTGCTGCCATCTCCCGCTCCCTGACCGCCATTTCCATTGCCAGCTCCTGTTCCCTGACCGCTGGAGCCTGCTCCATTCTCCTCTCCGTCACCGTCTCCTGCCCCCTGGCCGCCGGAGCCGTCTCCATTCTCCTCTCCGTTGCCATCTCCCGCTCCCTGGCCGCCGGAGCCTGTTCCATTCTCCTCTCCGTCGCCATCTCCCGCTCCCTGGCCGCCGGAGCCGTCCCCGCTCGAATTTCCGGGCGATACTGCGGCCTGCCCAGAGTGTGTCCCGTTTGGACTTGCCGCCTGGGCCAGTTCCTGGGCGGATGCCACGCCCGCAGCCTGGGGATTCTCCAACTGCCCCGCAAGCTGTTCCAGACTTTGCCGGGCCTGTCCGTACTTGTAGTCCAGCCTCTCTACGGCAGACCCCAGGCTCTCCCAGGTATCCGCCCTTGCCAGCTCTTCCCCGGAGCGCTGCATAGACTCCATAAGCTCCTGTAGCTGCGCTCTCTGTTCCTCTGTCAGACTTTCCATGTCCACACCCTCCAGGGCGTCCACAAGCTCCTCCAGCTCTTCCAGTTCCTCCTTTGCCTGCTCCTGTACCTGATGGCGCAGCCCCGCCAATTCTCTGACCGGAGAGGGCAGAACGCCCAGAATCACCACCAGCGCCGCTGACAGGAGCAACGCCAGCACATGCCGCCTATCCGGCGAAAGCGGTATTCTGATCCGGTCACGCAACCGATTGTAATGAACCAGGGCGTCCTGCCTCTGTAGCTGCGCCAGCTCCTCTCCATCCGGACGCTCCAACAGCTCGTAGGCAGTGATCATGCGCTCTTTCAGACCGAAGGAGTCAATCCGCCTGGCCGCCTGGCTCATATCCGCCCGTCTGTATATGGCATAGCCGACTCCTGCCAGCAGTCCCGCCGCAAAACACAACCCCGCCGCCAAATGCGCATAGTAAAACGGCCACACCAGGGAGGCCAGCTCACAGAGCATCCCCGGTAAGCCCCCCGCCGCCGCGAACAGTATCCCGCAGTCAATGCATTTTGCCAGATTCATTCTGTCTCTGCACTTTTTAATCTGCTCCCGCAAATATTTTTTGATATCCATATCTTCTTCTTTCCCGCATACCTGCAGCCTACAAGTCAACTACGACTTTGCCCTGTGTGTCTTCCCCTTTGTGGAATCGATGCGCTTGGACGCAATCCACAGGAACAGAAACGAAACTCCCACAAACAGAACCGTAGCCAGAATCATCCATCGGTTTCCCGACGCCACCAGCGTAATCGGTCCCCTGGTCTTGCTGGAGCCTCCTATATTTACCAGCGTGTTTACAACAGACTCACCCGTCATAGCCCAGGCAAAAAACTCTACCAGATATACCGCCGGGTTAAGCAGCAAGGACAGATAGAAGTTCGGTTCATAAATCACATAAATCTGCGGTACGCTGCTGAGATTGTAACGCATATTTGCCAGCACGGCGCTGTACACAAGAGGCGGCACCGTCGTTCCCAGGAAAAAAACAAGGTAGAATACATAGGACAAAATCACTGCGCTGATACTCTTTTTGCAGAGGGAAGAGCAGAAAATTCCTATACTGGCGGAGAAAAACGCCACCAATACCGCAATCCCCAGAAACAAAAACAGATATGCCCAGGACATTCCTCCGATTATAAATGGCAGTGCCATGACGGGCATACTTGCCACTACATAAAACATGCCCTGTACAATAGCTGTCATAACTTTTCCCATAACAATCGAAAAGGGGGACATACTGGTAGTCATCATAATGTCAAAGGTCTGGCGCTCCTTTTCTCCCGATATGGAAGAGGCCGTCCTAACAGGCACCACCATGCCCAGGATGACCAGCTGCGTAACTGCCAGAACCGGATAGAGCCACACAATGGCGCTGTAAATATTGCTAGTGGTATATATGCTGGCACTGGTCCCCTGGATGATGCTCATTGCCAGAAAAAAGACCAGGGCCAATATCAGCTCGTAGGCGAACAACCCCCAGCAGATTTTCATGCTGCGGGACTGCACCTTCACGTCTTTTTTAACGATTGGGTTGAGATACATTTTCTCGTTCCTCCTATTTTAAAGTTCCGCATGGGCCCCTCCAGTGCCTTTACCGGCAGAGTAAATTCTGGCCGCTCTGGCGTCCAGAATTTCTCTGGGCACTGTCTGGGCTCATGCTGTTTTAAAGTTCCGCATGGGCCCTGTCCGGGGACATGCTGTTTTTAAGTTCCGCATGGGCCCCTCCGAAGGTCTGTCAGTCTCCCGTCACGCGCATGAACAGCGTCTCCAGGTCGCCCTCCTGCTTGTGGAAACCTGTCACTACCACGCCGCCCGCAATCATTTCTCCCACCAGCTTGGCGATATCCTGCTTGGACATATTGTGAGACAGCCGCAGTTCATGCTCGCCCGCGGAGTCCACCTTGACCCCCGCATGCTCGCTGGCAATGCGCAGCGCCATATCCCGGCCCTCCTCCAGTGTAATAACCAACTGATTGCTGCCGAATACGCCCTCCATCACGTCCTCAATACGTCCCGCCGCCACCAGAGAGCCGTGGTTCATAATTCCAATGCTATTGCACATCTCGGACAGCTCCGAAAGAATGTGGGAGCTGATTACGATGGTCTTGCCCATGCTCCTCAAATTCTGCAGCAGCTCCTTCATCTCCACCCTGGCCCTGGGGTCCAGCCCGGAGTTAGGTTCATCCAGAACCAGCAACGCCGGATTGTGAATCAGCGCCCGGGCCACGCACAGCCGCTGTTTCATGCCTCTGGATAGCGTGTCCACAAAGGCCTCCTTCTTATCCGACAGATTCACCAGCTCCAGAAGATCGTCTGATATCCGCTCTATCTCCTTTGAATTCATGCGGTACATAGAGCCATAGAAATCCATATATTCCCGCACCTTCAGATTGTCGTACACGCCGAAGAAATCCGGCACATAGCCGATCTGTTTTTTGATCTCCTTGCGATGAGTCAGCGCGTCCACCCCGTTGATTATAATGTCTCCGCCATCGGGCGGCATCAGCCCGCACACCATGCGAATCGTGGTGGTCTTACCCGCGCCGTTGGGACCCACAAATCCAAAGAGGTCTCCCTTTGGAATGTGGAGCGTCAGATTTCCCACCGCCTGAAACTTCCCGTAGCTTTTATACAAATGGTTGATTTGCAGCATCTCCTCACACCTCCGTCCCGGCATAGCCGTACAGGCATTCGTAGGCAGTCTCCTTACACTTGCCCGCTGTGACCCTCTCACCGTCCTTTACCAGACCTACAATAACTGCGCAGTTCTCTCCCTTTGACACCGCCTCCCTGGCGACGCCCAGCCCCAGAAACAGCGCTGACATCTCGCTCTCCGTGTAACGCAGCTCCTGTGAGGAGTGACCGGAAAGCGCCGTGACATTCCACATCAGGTCCCCCACATCCGTGCAGGCGCTGTTCTGGTATACACATCTGCCGTCTGCCTCTGCCTGCTTTATATCCAGGGTCTCTCCCGACTTCACATCCTCAAATACCATGATATCCTGTCCATACCATACCGCCATGTAGGCCAGGTCACAATCGGTCCCGTTGGTGACAGTTCCCATGATGCCGCCGCCCAGACCGTGATTCACCGCTATGTTCGCTCCGGTGATTGTACCCCTGCGCTCCGTGTGCCCGCCCGCATAGAAAAAACCGCTGTCAAAATTTTCTGAAGGCTTTTCTCCCACGGACAAGCCTTTGCTGTCATAGTCCACCGTATAAAAGTAGTCCCCAGCGCTGGAAATATACTTGCCCTCATAGCCATTCCAGCCGGGACCGGCTATCTCGTAGTCCTCCCCCAGCAACACCTTCCAGGGTTTCACCCCTGAGTGATAAGCCAGAAAATAACTGTCCACCCAGTCCTCGTCCGCCTTCTGGGCGGTGATGGAATACACCCTGGTCTCGTTGACCCGCGCGCCCTGTCCCAGCAGGAACACTCCTATAATAAACACCAGACCAAGTCCCGGCGCTCCCACCCAGTACCACTCGCTCTTTTTACATTTGCGAAGAATCAGGTACAGAACCGGACCCACCAGCAGCACATATATCCCAATCAGCAGTTTCAGCACGGAAAAGTCCACATCGGTATTCCGGTTTCCAATATAGGCCAACAGTCTCTGTCCGTAGGAGCTTAAGTCCGAGCGCCTGTTAAAGGAATAATAGCTCTGGGATTGATACATAAGCTCCTCATAAATATATTCCACGGCGTAATCGCTCAGTTTCTGCATCTCCGCGTCTCCCAGAGAGTTGAAAAAAACCGCTGCTTCCCCATCGCCAATGGCCCTGTATACAGCAGGATTTTCCGTGCTTTCCATATCGTAGCCGGACACTCCATAATCCAACTGCGCAAAGGTCATCTGGGAAAAGTCCACATCCCAGTAATTGGAATAATATCCGTACTGCGTATTATTTTGCGAAAATATATTCCCATCCTCCGGCTCAAGAATCTCCCACACCTGCATGTCCAGAAAATCTTCATCAAAGCCTGACAGCGTCTGCTCGGCATATGCGCCGGTTCCAATGATGAGCCAGCCCCCATCGCGCACCCACTGCTCTATCGCCTGAATGTCCTCCCCGCTCAGCGCTGACACGTTGAACTGATCAATCACCAGAAAATGAAGACCGTCCAGATATCCCCCCAGACTTTCCTGGTCCAACTGAACCAAATGCAGCGGATAGTTTTCACCTCGAATATAGATGTTCGTCCCACCGGCGTCCATATAGGTAAGGGAGGAATAATCGTCGGACAAAATCCCCACCAGCATCCCTGAGGACACTCCGTTCATCAGGTTTTTCAGGGACAGGGATTTCAGCGTTTTACCTCTGTCATCCAAAAAATTCAACACACACTCTCCCCGGGTGGCATCTATAGCGCTCTCGGGCACAGTGAGCGTGAACTGTTTCTTTCCCTGGGAAGGGAGAGTAATCTCCGTGTTGTAGGCGCAGTTTCCCGCGCTGTAGGACGCCTGAAAAATCACCTGTACTGTCCCGTAAAAATCCTCCCCTGTATTTTGCACCGTCACCTGCATTACATAATTCTCTCTGTCCTGTCTGAGCAGCTCTACATCGCCGCTCAAAGACGTTGCCGCAGGCTCGCTTTCCGCGAAAACCACATATTTCGCCATACCAGCCAACAGACCGGCCACACACACCAACAGGGCCGCCACCGTAATTCGTCTCCGCATAGTTATCTCCTTTTCTTTATATGTCCAGAACCGGCTCCGCCGCGCGCAGCAGACCCCACTTATTATATAATAACATACTGCATCTACAAAATCCCGAAGTTTTTATGAAAATATATTTAAGATTTTATGAAAGTTCCAAAGCAAAAAGGGCAAAGCCCTGCGAAAATATTTTTTCCGCCTGCTTTGCCCTTCTTTATAGACTGTGTATGCATGTTACAGCTTGAATATAGCCAGCTCGTCCATCAGACTTTCCGCCTCTTTAGCCAACGTAACAGTACTCTGGTCCACAGAATGCATCAGCGCCGTAAGCTCCTCTATGGAGGCATTCACCTCCTGACTGGCCGCCGCATTGCTCTCTGACACGTCTCCCAGCACCGTGACCTCCCCCGATATGCTCTCCATCTGCTCCTGAGTCTCAGCCACTGCACTGCTGATGGTATCCACCTGTGTGGAAGTATTCTTAATAGCCTCGTCAACCAGCTTAAAGGATGTAATAACCTCCTCGATGCCTTTCATGCTCTCTGCGTTGTTCTGCACTACCACGTCAATGCTGTCCGCACACTCCTTGAAATCTTCTGTGATATTGGATATAATCTCCTTGATTCCCACCAGCTCCTTGGCTGTGTTCTCCGACAGGGTACGAATACTGTCTGCCACAACGGAAAATCCCCTTCCCATCTCACCGGCTCTGGCCGCCTCAATGGACGCGTTGAGGGAAAGCAGATTGGTCTGGGACGCAATATCCTCAATGCTGGCCAAAATCTCAGACATCTTGGCTATAACCCTGTTGGTGGCATCGATCTTCTCCTTAATGCCCACCACGCTCTGTGACATAAGTTCACTGGTTTCCTGCGTAGACTCTATCTTTACCCGCATATCATTGCAATTCTCTGTAAGACTGGCAGAGCAGTTCTCAATATCCTCCACACAGACGGCAATGTCGGTAGTCTTCTCCTGCATAACCTTGATTCCATTGGTGATGCTCACAACGATACCCGCCTGGTTGGTATTGTTCTGGGCCACATCCTCGATGGCCTTGGATATCTCCTCGCTGGCACTCAGCGTGGATGCGGCGGTTCCCCGAAGATTGTCCGCCGAACTCTGGGCCTCCCGGCTGACTTCGGAGATATCGCTGACCATCACTTTCAGCTTACGCGCCATGGCGCTCACTGAATTGTTCATCGCCGCAATCTCATCCCGTCCCGTCATATCATGCACCTCATGGGAGAGATCGCCGTCAGCCACATGGCTTATGGTGCTGCTCACATTGACAATGAGCTTGGACATTCTGCTGACGATAATGTAGGCCACGATGGTCACCAGAATGATAATAAACACGGAAATGCCCAGAATGGCAGCGAGCAGCTGCGTCAGCACCGCCCTCACATCCGCCTGGGGCTTGCCCGCGAACAGCATGCCTCCGTCAATGGGGATATAATATCCATAATAGGGTTTGCCGTCCACCGACACATTGGAGCTGAAAAAGGTTCTCCCGCCGTTCAGCGTTGTATCAATAACCTCCTGGGACGCCTTGGTTCCCACCACGCCCTCTATGGAGCTGTAGGCCCTTGTGTCTCCTTCAAATATAGTAATATCAATGTCCATGTCCTTAAACGCATATAAATCATCGCTGTATCCTGTGCAGGCGACCTGAAGCTGTCCCTCAATGGTCTCCACCAGCGCATTCTTCGCTAAGATAAACGAGAACACTCCCACACCAAGTCCCAGAATCACCACCGGAATCAGAACCAGCATGATCAATTTTTGTTTCAGTTTCATTCGTATTCCCTCCTTGTATATAAATAAGCCATCCGTCTGGCAGGCCTTATCTTTTGAACTTCCATACAATTTTAGCATGTAGAATATTACATTTCAAGAAAAAACTGTACAAATATACCAAACAAAATTTGTGAAAACTTTTCCGTGTTGGGCAAAATTCTGATGACACAACAAAAACCTCCCCCGGAACAGTCCGGGGGAGGCTTAAAAAAATTGACTTTATGGCAACTCTCACTTAGAACTTGCCCTCTGTAGCCGCCATCTCGATGCTGACAGCTACAGCCACAGTAGCGCCAACCATGGGGTTGTTGCCCATGCCGATGAGACCCATCATCTCCACATGCGCGGGAACGGAGGAAGAACCTGCGAACTGCGCGTCGGAGTGCATACGGCCCAGGGTGTCGGTCAAACCATAGGAAGCAGGGCCTGCAGCCATGTTGTCGGGGTGCAGGGTACGTCCTGTGCCGCCGCCGGAGGCAACGGAGAAGTACTTCTTACCTGCCTCGGTTCTCTCCTTCTTATAGGTGCCGGCCACGGGATGCTGGAATCTGGTGGGGTTGGTGGAGTTGCCGGTGATGGACACGTCCACATTCTCTTTCCACATGATTGCAACGCCTTCGGGAACACTGTTGGCTCCATAGCAGTTTACCTTGGAGCGCAGGCCATCGGAATAGGACTTGCGGAACACCTCTTCCACGGTGTTGGTGTAGGGATCATACTTGGTCTCCACATATGTAAAGCCGTTGATACGGGAAATAATCTGTGCGGCATCCTTGCCAAGACCGTTCAGGATAACGCGCAGGGGTTTCTGACGAACCTTGTTTGCCTTCTCAGCGATACCGATAGCACCCTCTGCAGCTGCAAAGGACTCATGTCCTGCCAGGAAACAGAAGCAGTCGGTCTCCTCCTCCAGAAGCATCTTGCCCAGATTGCCATGTCCCAGACCAACCTTACGGGTATCAGCAACGGAACCGGGGATACAGAAAGCCTGAAGGCCCTCTCCGATAGCTGCAGCAGCATCGGCAGCCTTGCGGCAGCCCTTCTTGATGGCGATGGCAGCGCCTACGGTGTAAGCCCAGCATGCATTCTCAAAACAGATGGGCTGGATCTTCTTCACCTGCTCATATACGTCAAGACCGGCATCCTTGGTGATCTTCTCTGCTTCTTCGATAGAAGAGATACCGTAACTATTCAGTACTTTATTGATCTGATCAATACGTCTTTCATATGATTCAAATAACGCCATTACTTTTTACCTCCTCTTCTCTCTTATTTCACTTCTTTATCGTTTCTGGGGTCGATGATCTTCACCGCGTCAGCCACACGGCCATACTGGCCCTTTGCCTTCTCATATGCGGTAGTGGGATCGTCGCCCTTCTTGATAAAGTCGGTCATCTTGCCCAGGTTTACGAACTGATAGCCGATGATCTGGTCCTCGTCGTCCAGAGCGATACCGGTTACATAGCCCTCTGCCATCTCCAGATAACGGGGACCCTTGGCCAGGGTGCCGTACATGGTACCAACCTGGCTGCGCAGGCCCTTGCCCAGATCCTCCAGACCAGCGCCCACGGGCAGACCTTCCTCGGAGAAAGCGCTCTGGGTACGTCCGTAAACAATCTGTAAGAACAGCTCTCTCATAGCGGTGTTGATGGCGTCGCATACCAGGTCGGTATTCAGCGCTTCCATAACAGTCAGACCGGGCAGAATCTCTGCAGCCATAGCGGCGGAATGGGTCATGCCGGAGCATCCGATGGTCTCCACCAGCGCCTCCTGGATGATGCCCTCCTTTACATTCAGGGACAGCTTGCAGGCGCCCTGCTGGGGAGCGCACCA
>JAAGKN010000875.1_pt1 | contig 64793 bp, 60 predicted proteins | sample 6206371 | NCBI WGS metagenome assembly JAAGKN01 (sample SAMN11533720, study PRJNA540317) | gut metagenome | isolation source: fecal pellets from male and female animal of same cohort | host: Peromyscus leucopus | place: USA:CA | collected 2017
TTGACTCAAAAAAATCAACTACGGATGATCTTGTTGATGATTTAAAAGCTGCTAAAGGAGTAAACGAAAATCCTGAAGTAGTTGTTAAAGCTGACGAGAAAGTAAAAAGCTCTGTAATTATGGAAATTATGGATGCAGCACAGGATGCACAATACAAAAAGCTTATTGTTGCAGGTGAACCACTTAACAAAAAAGACCAGAAAAGATTAGAGGAAGAATCTACTCAAAATTATACTTCCAATAATGTAATGGATGGAGCTTCAACCCCTTTACCACAAGATAATCAATATGAGAATTGGAGTGAATAATGCGTGATAGTTTTAATGAGATAAATATAACACCGCTAACGGATATTTTCCTTGTATTGTTGATTATTATGATGGTTATAGCTCCGCTTCTTGACCAGCAAGGGTTAAACTTGGCTGTTCCCGAAGTCGTTAACGAAGAACAGATTATGAAAGATTCTAAGATAATGAACGTATCCGTTACCTCTGATAACAAATTCATCTGGGACGGACAAGAAATCGAAGCTGCAAATTTAGAACAGGTATTTAGTGATAATGCAAAAAATTATCCTGACGGATTGCTTATCCAAGCTGATGATGATTCTGAACACGGTGCAATTGTTAAGGTAATGGATAGCGCGAGAAATGTTGGTATAACAAGTATTTCTCTATCTAGAGGATAAGATACTTGAAGAAAAATATTTATCGTCTATAATCAAACTACAATGAGTATTGTCCAAAAATCACAAAAAGCACTAGAGTACGATAAAATTATGGCTGAACTTTCTGCGTTTGCAAAAACCGAGCAGTCAAAAAAGTTATGCCTTGATTTAACCCCATTTGTTCGATTTGACGATATTGAACAACAAATCCGATACACAAGAGAAGCTAAAGACGTTTTGGATTTGGCTCATGATATTCCAATTGATAAAATCCAAAATTTTTCTAAACTAAAAGAAAAAAACGAGTATTTTATAGAAGAAGAACTTGTTGATATAGCAAAAACTATGCGCACATCAAGACTTGTTCGTAACTTTCTTAAAGAAAGTCTTGTTTTTGATGCAAGCCTTAACGGTTTAGCAGAAAACCTTTATTCAAACAAAGCGCTGGAAGACAAAATATTAGAAACTTTTGATGATAATTTTACCGTTAGACAGGATGCAAACCCTGAACTAAAAGGACTTTATTCATCATTAAAAGACACAGAAACTGCTTTGAAACAACGAGTTCAGGAACTAATGAATTCTTCTGAATTTCAAACTCATTTACAGGAAAACATTTATACAATGAGAGATGACAGAATTGTTTTTCAGGTCAAAGCATCTTCCAAAAGCAAGGTTTCAGGGATTGTACACGATGTTTCTGCGACAAACAGAACTTTTTATATAGAACCTGCACAGATTGTTCCTATTAACAATAAAATCAGAGAAGTTAAATCAAAGATTTATGCAGAAATCATCAGAATCTTAACAGCTTTAAGCATGGAAGTCCGTCGTGAAATGGATGCATTAACTGCAACCGAAAAATTACTTGCAGAAATTGATTTCCATTTTGCAAAAGCTCGTTATGCCGTTAAAACCCAGTCAATTGAGCCAAAACTCAACAAAGATAAAACTATTAAAATTGATTTAATGCGTCATCCGCTTTTAATTGACAGGGTAGAAAAAATTGTTGAAAATGATTTCTCTATTGGTGGAGATTATAAATCAATTATTATTACAGGATCTAATACAGGCGGTAAAACTGTTGCATTGAAAACAGTCGGATTATTTATTCTAATGACAAAATCCGGAATGTTCCTGCCTTGCGCGGAAGCAAACATTTACCCCTTTGAAAATATTCTTGCAGATATTGGAGATGAACAGAGTATATTACAGAGCCTTTCAACATTTTCATCACACATGAAAAATGTTATTGAAATATTAGAGATTGCAAACTCCGAAACATTCGTGCTCGTAGATGAACTTTGTGCAGGGACAGATCCGCAGGAAGGTGCAATTTTAGCAGAAGTTATTCTTAAGGATTTGGCAAAAAAACAAAGCTTGTCTGTAATTACAACCCATTATGGAGAACTTAAAACATTAGAATTTACAGACCCGTATTTCAAGAATGCAAGTGTTGAATTTGATACAGAGTCACTTTGTCCAACCTACAAACTGGTAATTGGTATTCCGGGATTAAGCAATGCAATCTCAATTTCTGCAAATCTTGGCTTAAATCAAGATTTGGTTTGGGAAGCAAAAGAACTTATAATCACTCAGCGAGACCCGTCTGCATTAGCTGTCGAACGACTACAAAATACACAACACAAGTTAGACGAAAACTTAAAAGAGGCAGAAACTCTGAATGCTCAGGCTGATGAATTGAAACAACATTACGAAAAAGAATTATCTCAGCATAAAAAAGATAAAAAACGAACTTTAAAAGCTATTAAAGACCGTTTTGAGTCCCAGTTAGATAACGCTAAAGATGAAATCAAAGATATTTTAGCAGAACTCCGACGCGAAAAATCAGAAAAAGTTGCACGACGTTCTTACAACAGATTGGCAAAACTGGAACAAAATTTCCGCGGAGATTTGCATCAGCTCGAAGAAAAAGAACAATATCTTGAGCTTGATTGGGGAAAAGTAAGAGTTCACGACAAAGTTATGATTAAAGAACTTAATCAGGAGGTTGAAGTTCTTTCCATGCCGGATAAAAACAATACCTTGTATATCCAGATGGGAATGATTAAAACTAAGGTAAAAAAAGACCGCCTTGCAGTATTCAATCCTGAAATGGCTAAAAAAATTACACTTCCGAATTATCAGAAAGAGTCATTTACGCTAAAAAAACATAATATTTCTAATACGCTTGATTTGAGAGGAGAACGTGTCGAAGAAGCCTTAGATGAATTGGAAGGTTATTTGGATAAAGCAAGTTTAGCAAACCTTACACCTGTTTATGTAATCCACGGACACGGTACCGGAGCACTAAAATCAGCAGTAAGAGATTTTGTCTCAACTTCACCTTACGTTGCTAAATACAGAGTCGGTGAAGACGCCGAAGGCGGAGACGGAGTTTGTGTAATAGATATTAAATAAAGAAAAGCCGAATCGTTGATTCGGCTTTGTACGTAAATATATATTTTTGAGTCCTGCCAACCGGTGCAACCAGCGCATAGGTCTCGTAGTTCCACTTTGAGGAGCACCTGTTGTTCCTCGTCTCTCCAGTTGTCGCACTAATGTGCTCCGACCCTTATTTAAATAAGATTGAGTGCGATTGATGGAGTTTGGTTAGCTGTTGACAACAATGTTGCAGCTGCTTGTTGAAGAATTTGTGATTTGATATAGTTTGAAGATTCTTCAGCAACATCGGCATCTTTTAGGGTTGATAATGAAGATGTGATATTTTCAGACTGAACACCGATAGATTCAATAGCTGATTCTATTCTGTTTTGAGCAGCACCTAAAGTAGTAATACGACCTGAGATTGTATTAATTGCAGTATCTAATTTAGTAAGCATTGATTCTGCTGTTGTACCTGTTGTTAAACCTGCACATTTAGAAGCAAATGTAGCAATTTCTTCACCAACAAGTGTTTTAACATCAGATTTTGCAAATAATGATTTATCAAGCGCGATTTGGCTGTTTGCATCAGCATATAAACCTACCTGCAAATTAATATTGGCTGTAATAGAACCGTCCATTAATTTTTTACCGCTAAATTCACAGTTAGCAGAAATACGGTTAACTTCTTCAAGTCTTGCTGTAATTTCAGACTTGATAGCTTCTAATGATTGAGCTCCGTATGTTCCGTTTGCAGCTTGTTCTGTCAAATCTCTAACACGCTGCAAGTGAGATGTTACCAATGCATAAGTATCTTCTAAAGTAGTTAACATATCAGCACCGGTAGCTGCGTTATCAGCGGCAACATCTAATGAACCTAACTGAGTTTCCCAGTTTCTTGCGATTGAATAACCGGCTGCGTTATCTGCTGCGTGGTTAATTTTGTAACCTGTTGTCATTCTTTCAATAGCTTGATTCAAAGATGCAGTTGCTTTTGATAAGTTTCTTTGTGCAACCAATGATGAAATGTTTGTGTTAATTGTAAGTGCCATTTTAATACTCCTTTCAGGCTTACTTCCCTAAGAGCTTTCCTTGCTCTCATATTTTTTTAATTCCTCATATCAAAAAACCAATAACAGATTTTGGATTATATTTTTACAATTCGTTACAATATGGGTCTGAAAATATTGTTAATGCTATAATTTTTATTAGAGTAGGAGTTAAGTATGAGCTTAATAAAAATTAACAATTCACGCTGCAAATCATGTTATTTGTGCGTAAACACTTGTCCGAAGAAACTTATCAAGAAGTCCGATAAGACAAATCGTCTCGGAGACTACCTTGTGGAGTTTGACGACAAAAACAACGAATGTTTAGGATGCGCAATGTGCGCAAAAAGATGCCCAGATATGGCAATTGAAGTATTTAAAGGCTAGGGCTACCGGATTAAAGTAAGGAAAGATTTAATGAATAAGGATGAAAAAGTTTTAATAAAGGGGAACTATGCAATTGCGCAAGCTGCTATTAATGCAGGTTGTCAGTGTTATTTCGGTTACCCTATGACTCCGCAGACAGAAATCGGAGAGTATTTGAGCGCAAAAATGCCTGAACTGGGAAGAGGTTTTGTTTGTGCGGAAAGTGAATTAGCAGCAATCAATATGGTCATCGGGGCGGTTTCAACCGGTGTAAAAGCGATGACAACATCCTCATCCTGTGCGGTTGCACTTATGCAGGAAGCATTGTCTTATGCTTGCGGAGATGAAGTCCCTGTTGTATTGGTTAACGTAATGAGAGCAGGCCCGGGTTTAGGTTATATTTATCCTGCACAAGGAGATTATAACCAGTCTGTTTATGGCGGCGGAAACGGGGATTACAAAATTATCGTTCTTGCACCTGCTACAGTTCAGGAATGTATTGATTTAACTTATCGTTCATTCTATTTGGCACAAAAATACAGAAACCCTGTTATTTTACTGGCTGACGGACTATTAGGACAAATGATGGAACCTGCTTCATTCGGTACAAATCCTTATCCTAATGTTGATGTATCAAGCTGGGCTCTAACAGGCGCTAAAGGAAGAGAAGGCAGAGGTATTTTCTCTTGTGCTCCGGACGAGAAGAAACAGAATCAACATATTTATGATTTGTTCAAAAAATTTGAAGTTATTGCAGAAAACGAAACAACTTATGAAGAATTTGAAACAGAAGACGCTGATATTATTCTTACTGCATTCGGTTCTATGACCCGTAATATCAAAGCTGCAATGAAAGTTCTTCGTGCAAAAGGTATAAAAGCAGGCTGTTTCAGACCTGTAACACTTTCTCCTTTCCCTGAAAAGAGAATTGCAGAACTTGCAAAACAAGGCAAAAACTTTGCAGTTGTAGAAATGAATATGGGACAAATGTTCAAAGATGTTAAATACGCTGTTAACGGACAATCTGAAGTAAGCTTAATCAACAGACCTGTCGGAGAATGGTTAAGCGTTGAAGAAATTGTTTCAGCAGTTGAGAATGAGGTGAAATATGCAGCAGGTGTTTAGCATACCTAAGAGTATGAAAAAAGACTTTAAATATACATTCTGTCCGGGCTGCGACCATGGTGTTGCTGTCAGACTTGTAGCAGAACTTCTTGATGAAATGAATTTACAAGAAAGAACCATTTGCTCAACATCTATCGGTTGTTCCGTATTTTTATATGATTTTCTGGATATCGATTGTATTGAAGCACCTCACGGAAGAGCTTGCGCTTCTGCAACAGGCGTAAAAAGAGCGAATCCTGATAAATTTGTCTTCACTTATCAAGGAGATGGAGACTTCGCATCTATCGGTTTAGCAGAATCTATGCATACTGCCTTAAGAGGCGAAAAAGTCACCGCTATTTGTATTAACAATACTACATACGGTATGACCGGCGGTCAAATGGGCCCTACAACAATTATGGGACAGGTTACAACAACTTCTCCAACCGGAAGAAATGTTGATTATAACGGATATCCGATTAAAATTGCGGAACATATTGCATTGTGTGACGGAACTGCATATTCAGCTCGTGTAGCATTGGATACTATTCCGCATATTAATCAGGCTAAACAGGCTCTTAAAAAAGCATTTGAAGTCCAAGAACAAGGATTAGGTTTCGGTTTTGTAGAAATTCTATCTTCTTGCCCTACAAACTGGCACATGACACCTGTTGAAGCACATACAAGAGTTAAAGAAGAAATGATTCCTGTATTCCCATTGGGAGTATTTAAGGATATAACAATAACTAACCAGTAAACAAAAGGTTCTGCTATTGTTCATTTCGAAACGATAGCGGAAGGCGGAGCCGGGAGCGTGTTTGAGAAATGGATAATAGTTGAACCGCTCTAATCATTTAAAAGAGGAAAAAAATGGAAAAGAATTTTATAATTGCAGGTTTTGGCGGACAGGGTGTACTTCTTGCAGGTACAATTTTAGCAAATGCTTTTATGCTAAGCGGTAAAAATGTTACCTGGTATCCTTGTTACGGTGCGGAAATGCGCGGAGGAACAGTTAATTGTGAGATTGTTGTATCTGATTCGGAAGTCAGCTCTGTACATAAACAGGACACAGACTTTGCTTTAGTATTAAATCAACAGTCTTTTGATAAATTCGTTCAACGCGTTAAATCAGGCGGAACAATTGTTGCAAATTCTACTCTTGTTGCCGAAGCAAAACCAAGAACAGATATAAATTATGTATTTGCACCAATGACAAAGATTGCAAATGATTTAGGAAACGGAAAAGTTACCAATATGGTTTCACTAGGGGTTCTTTCATCTGTTTGCGATTTTGTTCAACAGGAATTTCTTGCAAAAGGTGTTGAAAAAGTTCTTGGTGAGAAGAAAAAACAATTCTTGCCTTTGAATATGAAAGCGTTAGAGCTGGGAAAAAGCTGTTAGGCTAAATAATCAAGTATAGCTCCGCCGATTTCCTCATTTGGGTCAAACGGACAGTCTTTTGGCGGATTAATTGCATTCTGAATCAGCATAACGCACAAAGGACCGAATGCGTCAGAAAGCTTTGTTTTGCGATAAATTCCTGCTAAAAAAGTCTGGATATTCGGAGATTTTGTATTGTTGTATTTTGATAGAGTCGGATAAAGCGATGCAACATCTTTATTTCCTTCATCAATCATTAAATTAAGCGCATACAAATCCTCTAAAACCTCATCTTCTGATTTAGGATTTTCAAGAGAGGTCTTTATTTCATCAAGGTTAGTCTTAAGCCTTGATTCATCAAAAACACAATAATTTCTTGTTTGATTCGGATACGATACACTGTTTATCATACCTGAATTCTAACTTAAAAGAATAAAAAATACAAAGCTCCTAATGTAAATGCAGGAACAAGAGGTAAATACAAAGGGCAAGGATCTTTTCTTAAACCTTTTAATATCATTACAGAAAGAGCCAAACCGCTTAATCCGACAAGTGCTAATGTATAATAATTTTCCCATCCAAATTTAAAAACCAAAACCGAAACAGTGAATAAAACAGAAAGAATACATACCGCTTTATGTCCGTTTTTGAATTGATTATACAAAAAGACAGGAACAGTAAATAGCATTGATGCAGCCAGCGTATATAAAAGAACCATCCATAACCCTGATAAGCCAAAACAAGCACCCAAAGCACCCGCTACATAAGTATCAGCTTCTCCAAATGCTCTATCTTTTGTGAACAAGTAACCAAGACGAGCAATTAATTCAAATAGAATAACAGCCGCGAACAAGCCAAAAACCGAATCCCAATTATGATTATATGCAAGCCCGATGACTCCTAGTCCGATTGCAATATTACAGTCAACGAGTTTTTCTTTTAAGTCAGTTACTGTCATAATTAAAAGACAGGAAACGATTACAATTGCAAAAAGTGCTTTAAGGGTTAAACCAAAGGCCAGATAACACCACAAATACAAACCCATTGTAGTAAGTTCAATTATAGGATACTGAATACTGATTTTCTCCTTACAAAATGCGCATTTACCCCTTAAAAAGAGATAAGACAGCACAGGAATATTATGCCACGGTTTTAGTTTATTACCGCAAGTTGGGCATTTTGAAGCAGGAAAAACTATGCTTTCTCCGCTTAAAGAGCGTAAAATAACCACATTAAAGAAACTGCCCAGACATAATCCGAAAATACAAACCCAAAATATAAAATAACAGTTCAATAATGAATCCATCAGAATTCCCCTTGATTATTCAAAAGTCTTACTCTATCACGAAACTCGGAGTTTTCCATTACAAAATCATTAATCAAACTGAAAACATTTTTCATTCTTCGTGAAACACCCATTTGAGAAAGTTGTAATGCTTCTGCTATCTCTTTTTGGCTCATATCCTGTTTATAATACATATCAATGAGAACACGCTCTTCCGGAGGAAGTTTATTTACGACCTCATCAAATATAATCTTGATATCAGCATACTCTGAATCACGCTCAAAACTATCATCCGCCAATAATTCTTCATACCCCAGACTGTTATCGGAAGGCGAAAAGACTTCTTCAAGCGAAACTGTAGACTTACGTCTGTCCATTTGGAGAGCAAAGTCTACTTTTCTTACTGGAACATCTAATGCAGACGCAACATCTTCGCTTGTCAGCTCAAAAACCTCTTCCTGAGAAAGATTTCTTGTAAAATTATTAATACGGACAACAAGTTCCTGAACATGAGCCGGAACTCTTATCATATTGAGTTTATCACGCAGAAAATGTTTCATTTCTCCGATAATAAAGTAACCTGCATAAACTCTGAAATTATCATTTTTTTCTTTTGAATATCGTTCTATAGCTTTTAATAAACCTATAAAACCTGCCTGAATCATATCATCGACAGGGTCATAAGAACGCCTTGCAATGGTTTTAGCAATATGTCTTACCACAGGAATCATGTGAGAAACAATTTTAGTTCGCAGCTCTAACTTATGCTGCGCATCATCAATAGAGTGGTAAACATCAAGCCACTCCGAAATCTTCGCATAAACTTCATTATTAGGCATTGTTTTTGGCAACTCTAAATTCCTCTTAAGAGTATAATAGCATAAAAATAAAGCTTCTTACAGGTAAAAGATAATATTAATAATGAAATCCGCCATTAACATATACACTGTTGATAATACTGCCGCCTTAGTTGTAGAAACCCCGACATCCTTTGCTCCGCCTGTTGTTTCATACCCCTGAGTTGCACATACTAACGAGATGAGAATACCAAAAACAAATGCTTTTAATAGGCTTATATAAATATCTTTTGTACTTAACCAAAGCCATACGGAGTTAATGTATCTTGCAGGATGCAAACCGATTGTATGATGCGAAACAATAAGCCCGCCAAAGATTCCAACCGCTTCTGCTATTAAAACCACCATTGGAACAGTAATAGCCGCAGCAATAATCCTTGGTGAAAAATAATAGCCGACAGGGTCAACTTTCAAGGTTTTTATAGCATCAACCTGAGAAGTTACTTTCATATTTGCAATTTCCGCTGAAATTGCTGTTCCTGCACGCGCCCCAATAGCCAGAGCAACAAAGCCGGGTGCAATTTCTCTAATCATAACAACAGCAATTGAGCCTCCCACATAGGCTTCTGCGCCTGTCATCAAAAACTGTTTCGATACCTGTATTGCAATTACAGCAGCTGATACAAAAACTATAACAAGAGAAATAATCAATGAATCGTAACTTATTGCAGCAGCCTGTGCTATAACGGCAGAAAACCTTGAACGCCCCGATAACGTATATTTTACGCTCAGAAACAGGTTTTGCATGCATTTACCTAAAAAGTTAATCATGAGTACTATTATAAGTCTAACGATTAACTTTTGTAAAGGAGTTTAGCAATATTTTTTCACTACAGGTTTTTATTATAATATCAATGTAGTGTGAGGTAGTGAAATTATGACTTTTCAAATCAACGGTTCAAATGGAAATTACGATAGCTATATGCAATACTTAGAAGCTCCATTAGTTAATGACAAACACAGTACTGCACCGATTCTTGATTTTAGCCCGACAGAAGAGGCTGATGCAAATAATATTGAAGCATTAGAAAAATTTGCGGACGAAAATGACGCATATTTAAGCTCCTTGCCGCCATTAGAATATGAATACCGCTACATGCCGGAAGGCACATTTGATAAAAAAGCTCTTTTAGCCACTGCCAGAGAAGAAATGGGTGCTGATGAATTGACTGTTGAAGAGTTTGAAGACAGATTTGTTATTGATGAATCAATGACAGCAGAACCACTAGATATCAACAAAGACGGGAAAATTGATACCTCGGAATACGCAGCTAATATCGTAGCTACGGATTTATTAAGCAAGGACACAACCGACCCGATTAAAGCAGATGGTATTATCACTCCAAAAGGGCTTAATGCTATTTTAGAATATTCTCAAAAAAGCAGAGCTGCAGCTGCGGCTGATTTATACGCAAACATTTATCGCACATATAATCTTGGTGAATAATTTGATATAAATATCCTCCGTGTGTTATAATATTTTTAATACAGAAGGAGTTTATTAAATGAGTGATGTCGTTATAAAAAGTGTTAATGGTGTTGATATTGTTCAATATCAGCCAAAAGGTGTTTGCAGCAAAATGATGCAATTCCGAATTAAAGATAATATTATTGAAGATGTTGAATTCGTAGGCGGATGTGCAGGCAATCTAAGCGGAATAGGAATGTTGGTAAGAGGAATGAATATTAATGATGTTATTCAGAAACTACAAGGAATTCCTTGCGGAAAACGTCCTACAAGCTGTCCTGACCAGATGACAATAGGATTGAGAGCTTATATTGATGCAAAACAGGGAGTAAATGTATAAAATGACACAAGTTACATTAATCCGCGGTGACGGAATCGGGCCTGAAATAACAGACTCTGTATTAAAAATTATTGAAGCAGCAGGCGTAAATATTGATTGGGATATCCAGACAGCAGGCGCTGATGTTATTGAAAAAGAAGGAGTTCCGCTTCCCGACAGAGTTATTGAATCAGTAAAAAGAACAGGTGTCGCACTCAAATCACCTGTTACAACCCCAATCGGAAAAGGCTTCCGCTCGGTTAATGTAAAGCTTAGAAAAGATTTGGATTTATATGCTAATTTAAGACCTTGCTATAACTTACCTAGTGTTAAAACCCGCTATGACGGAGTTGATATAGTAGTTGTACGTGAAAACACGGAAGACTTATACGCAGGCATCGAAAGACAAGTCGACGAAAATACAGCAGAAAGCATTAAAATTATTACAAGAAAAGCTTCTTTACGAATCGCTGAATTTGCATTCGATTATGCGGTAAAAAATAACAGAAAAGAAGTTTGTGTTGTAACAAAAGCCAATATTTGCAAGCTTTCTGACGGATTATTTCTTGAATGCGCAAGAGAAGTGGCAGCAAAATACCCTGCTATAAAATTCAGAGAAATTCTGGTTGACAACTGCTGTATGCAGCTTGTACAAGACCCTAATCAGTTTGATGTTTTATTACTTCCAAACCTATATGGAGATATTGTTTCCGACCTTTGTGCAGGACTTATCGGCGGATTAGGAATCGCGCAAGGCGCAAACATCGGAAAAGATTATGCGGTATTTGAACCTGTTCACGGCTCAGCACCTGATATTGCAGGACAAGATAAAGCAAATCCGACAGCAATGTTAATGTCTGCAATCGAGATGCTAAATTATATCGGTGAAACAAAAGCCGGTGAAAGAATTAAAAACGCTTTGTTTAAAACTCTTGAGACAGGTATTAAAACAGCCGATTTAGGCGGAACATCAACTTGCAGCAGATTTACTGAAAGTATAATTTCAAATCTATAGATTACTCTTCCTGAGTAAGGCAGTCGATTCCACCTTTGCTCCTTAGAGCATCTGTAGTAGATACGAAATACACTTTATCAACTCCTGCTTGCTGAAAATATTCGGTAATAATACCTTCCAGCTCAGGAGTAGTAGGTTTATTGGTAATATAGAAAGAATCACCTGTTTTTGCAGATGTTCCAGCAACACCGTTCATAAAGTTATTAGTTCCTGTAAAAGCAGGAATTTTAACTACTTTATACCCGCCTGCCGTTAAAGCTTCTTCTGCAAGAGTTCGAGCAGATTTTGAAGACTCACAAAGTTCTTCGAGTTCCTTAATCAAAATCTCTTTATCACTGGAGAATCCCTCTTTCATTCTCACACTGCTTTGTGAAAAGAGAATAAACATTTGCATAGTTTCATCAGAAACAAGTCCTTCTAATTTTTCAGGAGCCTCATTATAAGTATCAACAACTTTCGATACCATGAAACGCAGTGTAACAGGGGTATCCTCTAATATATCTTTAACCGAATCAACAGTATAGCTTCTACCCATGATATCTTCTGCATTATCGCTTACCTTGTCTAAAAGCTCATATAATCTGCTTTTAACATCTTTATAATCAATATCCAAAGAAGGTATTGATGTCTCTTTTAGTAATCTTATGGCTTCCTCATAATCAGGCACTGCAAACTCACCGTTATGAAGCGGGCGATAAGTCATATCAATATGAAAATCATATTGGGGAATGAAGGTTACATTCTCAACTTTTAACCCTAAATCAGAAGCAATTTGCTGCTTGGCAATCTCAACATTTTCTTCCGTATTCTCAAGCCCCATTACCTTTAATGTATAAGCAATCGAACTTTCACCTACAACCGCAGCAGGAGTTCCATCTGCTAAACAGGTATTTAGAACATTACCGCCTTCCAGATAACCGGAACCATAGTACCTGTTATTATTATCTATATCAAGATCAAATGCATTACCTTGATTATACACGCGCCCTTGACCGCCAACAACACTCCTGTTATCAATACTTAACTTATCAACTTTATCAAATGACACGTTTTTATCACAATAATATTGAACATATTGCTTCCCGTCAGCTCTTCTGATACTGGAATCTTCAATCCAAGGATCATTTCCGCTTTCAACTTCTTCAACCGTAAACCCTTGCTCCTCAGCAATTTCTCTCAACTCTTCTTTTAATTGCGGCAAAAAAACAGCTGTTGAACTGCCGGATAACTTAATTGCAGTTATATTTCTATCCAAACCTTCCGACCAATTGGTAGTTTCCGGTTCAGAATCCGGAAGGTTATCAATATCAATCTTTCCCTTTTTTAGATTTGATTGAAATTTTTCCAGTTCATTTTGTTCTAAAATTCCGTTATTTTTAGTTTTCTTAACCAGATTATCAATATAAGCAAATATTTTATTAAGTTTGTTCAATTCTTCTGCCTGAACAACACCATCTCCATCGTCAACAGCCTCAAAAACAGAATTCAAAACTGCATTATCCGTATTCAGGTCTGACCAGTTCTGCCCATAATGCACTGAAATATCTTTAACCTCATTATTTTGGTTAAAGTACGAGAACATTTTAATAAAATTTTCATGCGGACCGCGATTAATTCCCATATTGAAAATAACGGCATATCACATCAAAAACTTTAATTTTAATTTACATTTCTTAATCTTTCGATAAAGCTCTTAAGTCTTTCCATCGCAATTTTAAGGTTTTCCAGAGAATAAGCATAAGATATTCTTAAGAATCCTTCACCGCTGTCTCCAAATGCTGTACCGGGAACAGCAGCAACTTTTTCTTCTTCCAGAAATCGTGTTGCAAATTCCTCAGAAGTCATACCGAATTCTTTTATACAAGGAAATACATAGAACGCTCCATAAGGTTCAAAACACTCAAGATTCATTTCTTTAAACGCGTTGAGCAAAAATCGTCTGCGCTGATTGTAAGCTTCACACATTGCTTTAACATCATCGTCGCCATGCTTTAAAGCTTCAACAGCAGCGTACTGGCTTGTTGTCGGTGCACACATTATTGCAAACTGATGAATTTTAGTCATTTGTTTAATAATGTTTTCTGGTGCGCAAGCATAGCCCAAGCGCCAGCCTGTCATAGCATAAGCCTTTGAAAAACCGTTAATAAGAATTGTTCGCTCTTTCATACCTTCCAAAGAGGCAATAGAAACATGTTCTCCTTTATATGTCAAAGCACTATAGATTTCATCAGAAATAACATACAAATCTTTTTCAATAATAATTTTTGCAATTTTTTCCAAATCTTCGCGTTCCATAACTGCACCCGTCGGATTATTCGGATATGCAAGAATTAGCACTTTTGTTTTATCGGTTATTGCGGCTTCCAACTCATCAGGAGTCAAACGAAATTCATTCTCTGACTTAAGGTTGATTATTACGGGTTTTGCACCCGCCAAAACAGCACAAGGTTCATAAGAAACGTAACAAGGCTGAGGAATAATAACCTCGTCACCGGCATTAATCAATGCTCTGAGTCCGATATCAATAGCTTCCGAACCTCCAACTGTTACAATAACTTCTTTTAAGGGATTGTATTCTATTCCCTGATGACGTTTCTGGTAATTACAGATTTCTTCTCTAAGTTCTTTCAGCCCTGAATTTGAGGTATAAAAAGTTTTTCCTCTTTCCAGCGCATAAATACCTTCATCACGAATATGCCAAGGTGTATCAAAATCAGGTTCGCCAACTCCGAGTGAAATCGCATCCTTCATTTCACTTACAATATCAAAGAATTTGCGGATACCTGACGGTTTAATATTTTCAACGATTTTTGAAAGTGGTTTTGTCATGGAGTAACAACCTCACGTTCATCGACATGCTCTTTATCAAAAACTGTTCCGTGATCTTTGTATTTTTTCAAAACAAAATGAGTTGCAGTTGATAAAACACTATCGAGAGTTGATAGTTTATCAGAAACAAACCCTGCAATTTCTTTGAGCGATTTTTCTTCCAGAGTAATCAACAAATCATACCCGCCAGAAATCAGATAAACAGCTCTAACCTCAGGGTAGTTGTAAATTCTTTCCGCAATCTTATCAAATCCCTGACCACGCTGCGGAGTAACCTTGACTTCAATAAGCGCAGTAACTTTTTCAATAGAAGTCTTATCCCAATTTATAAGCGTATGGTATCCGCAGATAATTCCTTCCGATTCAAGCTTAGAAAGTTCGTTAGCTACATCTATCTCTTCTTTTCCAAGCAAAACCGCAAGTTCATTTACACCAATACGACTGTTTTTTTCAATTAATCTTAATAGTTCTTCTCTCATACAAACTTCCTTCCGGCTTGTAGTCACACCCAAGAGGATGACTTGTAGTTTAAATTCATATTTGTAGTTTCACTAATGTCATCCGACAATGTGTTCTTTTCTTTTTGCATACTTTTTCTTTTAGCAAAGAAAAAGTATGCCGATGGGGAGACTCGAACTCCCGACCTATTGATTACGAATCAATTGCTCTACCACCTGAGCCACATCGGCACATAAGTATTCTAACATAAAATTTATCCTTCTCTATGTTGACTTTTTTTATCGGGTCATTAAATCTAAAGTATGACTAAAGATTACTACAAAATTCTCGGCGTTGCGGAGTTTGAATCAGCCGAAAACATAAAGTCAGCTTATCGTAAGCTTGCAAGAAAATGGCATCCTGATGTTGCAGGTAACACAGAAGATGTTATTTCAAGATTCAAAGAAATCAATGAAGCTTATGAAATACTATCTAACACAGTAAAGAAAGAAGAATATGATAGAGCTCGCAGATTCTATTCTTACGCAAAAGGCGAGACTCAATCTCAAAAAAAACAAGAATCATATACAACCAAACCTAACGAAAACGAAAATCAACGCGGTTTCTATTTCACCTGGGAAGATTTTCTTGCTAAAAGAAAACGCGAAACTAATTACAGAAACGACAGCGCATCTCAGCCAAAACGCGGAGATGATATTCATACAGATATCGAAATCTCTGTATTTGAAGCAATGAGCGGTGTTACAAAAACAATAAACATGCTTCAAACCCAAACCTGCCCTAAATGCAGAGGTAAAAGATTCGTAAACGGAAGCTTTTGTTCTCATTGCAATGGTAAAGGCGAAGAAACAAATTATAAAAAATTTACGGTAAAAATCCCTGCGGAAGTAAAAGACGGTTCAAAAATCAGACTTGCAGGCGAAGGAAAAGCAAGCCTTGACGGCGGCAAAAACGGGGATTTATATATTACTGTTCATATTAAAGCAACTCAAAACTACAAAACCGAAGGTTTAAATATTCTCAAAAACATTCCTATCACACCATCAGAAGCTGTTCTTGGTGCGACAATCAAAGTTTGCACAATCAACGGCTGCGTTAACGTAAAACTCGCTCCTAATACACAAAACGGACAAAAAATCCGTCTTGCAGGATGCGGCATAGTGCAAAATGAAAAAGTTGGTGATATGATTATTACTGTAGAAATTCGTATTCCAAAAAACCTTACAGATGCAGAAATTGCTCTTTATAAGAAATTGGAAGAGATTTCATCAGTGAATGTACGAGATAATTTATAATGGCAAATACAGCACTAATAAAAGAAGTTTTTACATCTATTCAGGGGGAAGGTCCTTATATCGGTTATAAACAACTCTTCGTGAGATTTTGCGGATGCAACCTTGATTGTGATTATTGCGATACGGATTTCAAGAAAAAAGGAAGCAAAGAGTATACCATAGAAGAACTTGTTGAACTTGCTAAATCAAGTTCTGACTGTCATTCTATTTCACTTACAGGTGGAGAACCGCTCTTAAACACAGGATTCTTGAAAGAATTTTTACCGCAATGCCCTTTACCTGTTTATTTGGAAACAAATGCGACTTTAGCAGGCGAATTAAAAGAAATTATTGATTATACCGACTACATTTCAGCTGACATAAAACTTCCAAGCTGTACGGGAATAAGCGGCATGTGGGAAGAACATGACAGTTTTTTTGAAGCAGCTAAACAAAAAAAGCTTTTTGCAAAAGTAGTTTTTGATGAAAATATTACTCAGGAAGAAATAACCAAAACTTGCAAATTAGGTGCAAAATACGGTATTGAAATCATTTTACAACCTAAAATGTGCGGAAATTCATTCTGCGTTAGCAATGATTTTTTAGAACGAATTACCGACAAATTTTTACAGAATTATAAAAAAATCAGAGTAATTCCCCAAACACATAAATTTTTGGATGTAAGATAGAATAATGTTAAGAAATATTACATAAATTGTAACATTTTTTGTAAATTTTGTTATTAATTTTCACGGCATGGCATTAAGAAGATATATAAGGATATAGGTCAATGCCAAAGGTTAAAATCAAAAATATATCTATAACACTTATCCCTGCAAGCTTTGCGCTGCTCGGGGGGGGGGGTAAAACCCGCTCTACATAAGCGTTTGAGGAGGTTGTATGCTTAGCATTAATACAAACCTCCAATCTCTTATTGCACAAAACAGTCTTAAGACATCAACTCTTAAACTTAATACCGCAGTTGAAAGAATGACCACCGGTTATAAAATCAACGGCGCAAAAGATAATGCTGCAAACTATTCTATTTCGACTAATATGAGCACTAAATTGAGTGCCTACAATATAGCAGAAGACAATGTCGCAACAGGTTTGGATTATATAACAACAGCAAGCGATAATCTGGATATAATCAACAATAAACTTACCCGATTACGTGCGCTTGCCGAGCAAGCTGCCAACGGTACTTATGGCAAACAATCCATTAGTGCAATGAATAAAGAAGCAGCTGCTCTGATTAATGAAATATACAGAACTCGCAACAGCGTAGAATTCAACGGACAGAAAGTTTTCGGCTCATCAGGTATAGATGAACAAACCGCAGGAGCAAAAGACTTAGTAGTTAATGAAAACGGTTTTTTACAAGATATAGAAGTCCGCGACACAAGCAAAATGACATCATTAGCAAGTATTGATGAAACTCAAACTCTTGCAAAAGGAACTTACTCAATTTCTTCAGCTGATGAGTTAGCAAAACTTGCCCAAATGCATAACGCAGGGAAAATAACAGCTGGTAGCGAATTTGTACTCGGAGCTGATATTGATTTATCAAATTATAACTGGACACCTATAGGTGGTTACGAAAATCGCTTTACAGGTACATTTGATGGCAATGGATATAAAATTACAAACCTAAATACAAACCAAGCAGCTGGATATCAAGGACTTTTCGGCGGTACGGAAAATGCTGTAATTAAGAATCTCGGTATTACAAGTGGCGAAATTATTTGTGGCTATATCAATAGCGGCTCTTTAATAGGGTTTGCATCTAATTCCACTATAACAAACTGCTTTGCAACTATTGATATTATAAATATAGACGTTGATAGCGAATGGCTCGGCGCAAATGGAGGCTTGATTGGACGAACATTCGGAACTTGTGATATTGATTACTGTTACACAACAGGTGACATTAAAAGCACGGGTAATCAATGTGGAGGTTTAATAGGTTTACACGAAAATGGTTCTGTTACAAATTGTTTTACAACAGGCAATGTTGATAGTGAACGTTATGCTGTAGGCGGGCTTATTGGACACTCGTCAGGAGGAAATATAGAAAACTGCTTTGCAACAGGTAATGTAAGTGGTAAAGAAGGAACCGCCGGGGGATTAATAGGATGTGCAAATAATGGTTCAATACGGAACTGCCATTCGACAGGAAATGTAAAAAATCAAGTTAAAGACCAAACCGTTGGTGGTCTTCTTGGCATAGCGCATAATATTAGTTCAATTGAAAATTGCTACTCTACAGGAAATGTGAATGCTGCATCTAATTTCGTAGGAGGATTTATTGGTTGCGTAAGAAGTAGCTCTTCAACTACAATAAAAAATTGCTTTTCTACAGGTGATGTTAATTGTAGTGGTTTTTCCGTTGGTGGCTTTTTAGGAACAATGGAAAATATTACCAATCTTAAAATCACAGATTGCTACTCTACAGGAGATGTTAGTTCAACATCTTATTATGTTGGAGGATTTTTAGGTCAAAATAATAGTTGTACAACGGAATTTACAAATTGTTACTCTACCGGCAATGTACAAGGAAGCAGTACCATTGGAGGATTTTGTGGTTCAATGAATGGGACAAATACTGTTTCAAATTGCTACTCCTCTGGAACTGTTAACGGCAAGAGCGGAAGCTCAATCGGTGGATTATGCGGATATATGAATTCAACAAGCACACTTGATAATTGTTATGTACTTGGAGAATCAGACAATCTCAAAGGTGTAATCGCAGGCTCTTCACAAGGTACAATCACAAATTGTCATTATTCATCTTACTACGAAGACAAAGGTATCAAAATTGTTTATTCAGGTAAAGATGCAACCGACAGCAATGCTTATACAGGCGTTGTTCCATATAGCTTTCACGAAAACCATGTCGGTTTACAGGTTGGTATTGATGGTGACATGAACAGTCGTATAAACGCTGAAACATCAATATCGTTAAGAAACCTTCGAAATATACTTACTACAGGTATACAACAAGATGGAACATTAGAACTGCTTGATAGCATTATAAACACTGTTTCTGAAAAACAAACAAAACTCGGTGCTTCTCAAAACAGACTGGAAAGCGCATTAGAAGAAATATCCGCTCACTACAATAATATTGCATCTTCTCAATCTACACTAAGAGATGCTGATATTGCACAAGTTTCCTCCGAATTCATTAAACAGCAGATTTTGCAGCAAGCAAGCGCAACACTTTTATCTACTGCGAATCAGAGTCCTGCATTAGCTTTACAACTAATCTAATTATTCGAATAAATCATAAAGTCTTTGACGAATATCTTTATCCGACAATTCTTCTGTAATCTTATTCAAATCCATCGTCATTTGATAGTATTCGGCAGCAAGGGATTTATCGCCGATTGCCTGATATGCACGACCAAGATTAAAATAAGCCAATGTATAATTTGGATTAATATTGATTGCATTTTTAAAATAATCAACTGATTCTTTCGGATCACCCAAACCGTCAAGATAAACCACGCCAAGATTGTTCTGTGAGATTTCAAAATCAGGATTGAGTTCAATAGATTTATGGAAGGCAACAACTGCTTCTTCCAGGTAATCTTTTTCCCAAAGTGCAAGACCTGCTTTTGCATAAGCCATAAAGTTTAGCGGGTCAGTTGTGATTGCATCGCAGTATGTCTTAATCGCTTTGTCCAAATCATTCTGAGCCATAAATAAATCACCCAGAGATAATTGAATATCAATATTATTCGGATCCAAAACCATTCCCGCATTAAAAGTTGCTTCTGCCGCTTCAAAGTTTTCTTTGATTTCAGCATAAATTGCTCCGAGAGCATGACAAACAATTGAAGTCCATTCAGAATCAGGATTCAATTTGATTGCCTGTTGATAATACTCGATAGCATCATCATAAAGTTCGGCTTTAACATAAGCATAAGCCAGTGAATTGTTGTAGTATGGATTTTCAGGATTCATTTCTTCTGCAAGTTTGAATGCGGAAACAGCATGAATTTTATCCGATTTTTGTAAGTACAAATGACCCAATTCATAATAGATCTTATCTAAATCTATACCGAATTCTAAAAGCGAATTATAATATTCAATTGTCATGTCAACATCATCAGGAAAATATGTCTGATTGATAGTTGCCAGTTTAATCAAAACTTCTCTGTCCGTCGGATTAACTTCGTGAGCTCTTCTGTAGCATTCGCGTGAAGCTTCAATATTGTTGCATTCCAGAGATAAATCGCCCATTTTTTGATAGAAAAGATTTGATTGAGAAGTTTTTTCAAGTCCTTTTGAATAAGCTTCCAGTGCAGATGGGAATAATTTCATTTTTTCAAAAGTTTCGCCAAGGGTTTTGTAAGACATGATTGAAAAATCATTTGCCAAAAACTTGCAAAACATTTTTACAGAAGGGCAATCCCACATAATCATCATGCTTCCTGACAAGAAATAATAAAGGAACTTAACCATGTCTTTAACATGCTTACCGTCACCTTTAATCTTGTTTAACAAAACTTTTGACAAGAACAAGCGAGGGCGTGCAGAGTTTTTACCCGAATTTGAAATAGCAAGAGCGAATTCCTTTTCTGCTTCTTCCATATTTCCGTTTAAACATTGAAAATACCCTGTATAAATATGCGCATTCGGATTATTCGGCTCCAGACTCAAAGCTGTTTTACATTGTTCTAACGCACCTTCGACAGAAATTTGACCTTTAATAAGCAATAAACTCGCGAGACGATAATACGCTTCAGAGATAGAAGGATTGTTTTTAATAGCATCAATATAACATTCTATTGCATGCTCCAAATCTGCATCCTGCTGTTTAATAAGATATTTTTCATGAGCCATTCTTGCTTCTTTTAGTATTGAATCTGATGAGCTCGATAGGGGCATTATCGGGGTAAGAGTCTGTTCTGTCATATATTCTCCGGGTATTAACTATATAATTTAAACGTACTCTTTTGTAATCGACTCTCAGATTTTTTTCTTTAGCAATTTTTGAAGTAAATCATCTAAAAGGTTTAAATTTATTTTTTATTTTTAAGTCCAAATTAACGTATCTTAACATCGCTATTGCATTTTAGATATGTTTAAGTTATTATCGACTTGTCAGAAAAAACCCACAATTAAATAAATCGTTAATACCTGAATTTCGGGCATTTTTAGCATTGATTATTTGATTGTTTATATTAGAAAAAAGTAGAACACTATAATTAAACATGGAAAGGTTTAAACATGTCAGAAGAAAAATTAGAATCACAAGTAGAAGAAACAACTGCGGAAGTTGTTGAAGAAGCTGCTGTTGAAACTGTAGAAGCAACAGAAGAAGCTCCTGCAAGAAGACAACGCGGTGGCAGAAAGAAAAGAGTTGAAACTCGTGAAGAAAAACCTGAATCAGAATGGAAAGAACAAGTTGTTCAAATCCGTCGTGTAACAAAGGTTGTTAAAGGTGGTAAAAAATTAAGCTTCAGAGCTATCGTTATTGTTGGTAACCAAAAAGGACAAGTTGGTGTTGGTTGTGCAAAAGCTTCAGAAGTTATTATTGCTATCCAAAAAGCTATTGCAGACGGTAGAAAAAATCTTATTACAGTACCTATTTTCAAAACAACTATTCCTCACCCTATCACAGGCAGATCAGGTGCCGGTGCTGTTATGTTAAGACCTGCTTCACAAGGTACAGGTATTATCGCAGGTGGTGCTGTTCGTTCAGTTCTTGAACTTGCAGGTATTGAAAATATTCTTTCAAAATCTTTAGGTTCAAAATCACCTCTTAACGCTGCTAACGCTACTTTAGAAGCTCTTAAATCATTAAGACCATTCAACGAAGTTGCTAAAAAACGCGGTTTAACAATGGCTGAACTATTAAACTAGTGGGCTATTTAAGTTAAAGCTTGAAATGAAATAATAAAAGGACTGGTGCCAAGCAGTATTTTGCCAGTAGTCACAATATAATATAGTAACAATGACGAAACAAAATACGGTGAAAGTACAAAATAGTCTAAGAAGTAAAGTTAAAAAAGGATAAAAAAATGGCAAAACAAATAAAAATAAAACTTGTAAAAAGCTTAATCGGTGCTTCTGAATCACAAAGAAAAGTTGCACAATCATTAGGCCTAAGAAAACTTAACCAGGTTGTTGAACACTATGACAGTGCTACAATCTTGGGCATGGCAAACAAAATTTCACACTTAGTAGAAGTATCTGAATAATAAAGTAACCCGAGTGAAATCAAAGATTTTGCGCAAGGGAAGAAAAAAAGACTGGTATCAAGCAGTATTTTGCAAAGGAATAGTTATTTAAGTTAGTAGTAATAACAAAACAAAATACGGTGGAAGTACAAAACAATCTAAAAAGTAAAGGATAAAAAAAATGACAAATATAACATTAGAAGATTTAAGACCTGCAGAAGGTGCAACAGGAAAATCAAAAAGAGTAGGACGCGGACGTTCATCAGGACACGGTAAAACATCTTGCCGCGGTCATAACGGTGAAGGACAACGTTCAGGAAGAACAGCTAAAAGAGGTTTTGAAGGCGGACAAATGCCTGCTTACAGAAGATTGCCTAAATTAAAAGGTTTTGAACTTATCAATCCTAGAAATTATGCAGAAATCAATGTAGGCAGATTAGAAGCATTATCTATCACTGAAATTTCTTTAGCATCTCTTAAAGAAATCAGAAAAGCTCACCCTTCTTGCGACGGTTTAAGAATTTTAGGCAACGGTGAAATCAAAAAAGCTATTACAGTTAAAGCTGATTATGTATCACCATCAGCAAAAGCTAAAATCGAAGCAGCAGGCGGAAAGGTTGAATTAATATAATGGCAGGTGTAAACGGCGGAATGAGAATTCCTACAACAGAAGATTTGATGTCAATGTGGAATGCATCAGGCTTGAAAGAGAAATTGATTTTCACTTTCTTAATGCTTATATTGTTCCGCTTCGGCATTCATTTGCCACTGTATGGTGTAAACAATGAATTTTTCTCTAATTTAGCAAGTCAGAATAATATCTTAGGTTTCTTAGATTTATTCTCCGGAGGAGCTTTAGGAAAAGTTTCAATATTTGCACTAGGGATTGGTCCTTATATTACATCATCAATCATCATGCAGTTAATGGCTGTAATTATTCCTGCATTGGAAAAATTACAGAAAGAAGATGGTGAAGCAGGCAGAAGAAAACTTTCTCAATACACACGTATCTTTACGGTTGTATTAGCAGCTTTCCAAGCTATGATTTTTATGGGATTTATGGCTCATACAAATGCTATCACAGCAGGTGTAAACCATACAATGTTTTACATTTCTTCTGTTTTAACATTAACAGCAGGTTCTGTTCTTGTAATGTGGTTATCTGAACTTATCACAGAAAAGGGCATCGGAAACGGCGGCTCTTTAATAATCTTCTGTGGTATCTTATCAGGTATTCCGCTTTACTCTTCAAGAACAGCTCAAATGATTGCCGGACAACCGTCTTTAGGTTGGAACTTAATGTTCTTATTAGCAATTTTCTTCGTAACAATGATTTTCATCGTTATTATGCAGGAAGCTATAAGAAAGGTTATTATTGTAAACCCTAAAAGACAGGTTGGCAACAAGGTTTATGGCGGAGTTAACACATTTATTCCGTTCAAACTTAATCCGGGCGGTGTAATGCCGATTATCTTTGCTGTCGCAATCCTATTGTTCCCATCTACAGTATTGGGTATTATAGGACAAGCAAAGCTACCTGAAGGTTGGATACAAAACATGGTTGTAACTTTGAATCACGTATTCAATCCAAGCGGAGCAACATACTATGCAATATATTTCGTTATGATTGTTGCATTAACTTTCTTTTACGCTTCTATTATGCCAAATATGCAGCCAAAAGAAATTGCAGACAATCTGAAGAAATACGGTTCTTCTATCCCTGGTGTAAAACCCGGAAGACCGACAGCGGAAGCATTAGATAAAATCTTAACCAAAACAACATTTATTGGTGCTATGGGATTAGGTATTATCGCATTGGTTCCGGCATTTGCAAGTTATATTACAGGGATAACAACTCTGCAAGGTATCGGGGCAACATCACTGATAATCATGGTCGGGGTTGCGCTTGATTTAATAAATCAGGTTAAAACTCACCTGTTGGCAAGGAATTATGAATCATTCCTAAAAGAATAAAAATAAATAAAAAAGTCGGGTGGTTTTCAACCACCCGACTTTTTTATTATCTCATTTTGTACATAACTTTCATATTGTTATCAAATATAGATGCTGTACAAGTGTAGTAACGACTGGAATTCGGCACACGATCATTTGGACACTCATCTCTCCACTCTAATGGTGAATCTCCTGCCGAATCAGCTTCTAACGCAGAAGAACCTACAGGTACTAATGAACCGTCATTATGTAACAAAAATGCAAAAATATCGGTTCCGGGTAGGTTTGGAGTAGCCGGTCCGTTAATGTCAACAAGAACGGTTCCGACACGAACTCTGTGAGGAGAGCCGACAGTATTAGCACCTCTTGTCATACTAACCCAATACACAGTACCGTCTTTTGAGAGCCAAGTACTGTCATTATTACCCATTACAACCGGACCAATGGTGGAATCTCTTGGGATTTGAGCAGGGTAACTCCCTCTGAAACGTGAAATTTTCAAATGCTCTTCAAGCCCTTCTCTATAATTAACAATTGAATCAAGAAACCCGCCATCTGAAAGAGAATCAACATTATTTTCTTCTAACAATTTCTGATTAGCTTGTTCAAACATTGATGCTGCTTTTCCAAGTCGAGGACCGACTTGAGCACCTTGTGTATCGTTCAATAATGACGGAAGTGTTAATGCAGAAATTACACCGATAATCCCAAGTGTAATCAAAACTTCCGCTAAGGTAAATCCAGATTTTTTCATATAAATCCTCTCTTCTAGTATATAAGCTCTAAAAAACACAACACAATGTATATTATGTTGCGTTTTTATAACTGTATTATAGCATATAGCGGACTCTTTGTGAAGTTCGTATTAAAATTAAGATTATTAAAATATCTGTAAAAAGCTTATTAAAACTGAATTAGACACTATTATAAAAACGCAACATAATATACATTGTGTTGCATAATTATCAAAGAGAGGTTTTATTACATGAAAAGATTTGGATTTACTCTGGCAGAGGTTCTAATTACGCTTGGGATTATCGGTGTAATTTCTGCATTAACACTTCCGTCATTATTGAATGATACGCAAGGTGCTCAGGTTGGACCTAGATTAGGAAAAGCTGTATCTATGTTTGAGCAGGCTAACCAAGCGTTATTAGAAGAAAACAATGTTGATTCTTTATCTGATGGCGGATTTTATACAAGCGATGGAGATACTAACGGAATCAGAGCTTATGCAACAGAGTTAAGCAACCATTTAAAAATAACACAATATCGAGGCACTAATTATAGTATTGCCGATGATTCTAGAATAGGAAACTCACCAATAAACAATAATGGTAGAAGTTGGATAACAAAAGATGGAACGATATATCATATTGCATTTTGGGGTTTCCGTCCTGCCGGAAACGTAGCACCACATAATCGAATGATAGGTGTTGTAGTTATAGATATTAACGGAAATGCATCGCCAAACCTACCCGGAACAGATGTGTTTGCATTCAGCTTAAGAAATGACGGTTCATTGGTTCCTGTAGGCTCATTCCGATGGAATTTAAATGATGGGGATACTCAATGGCAAAATACTTGTGCTAATGACAGAGTACCTACAGCTGGAAACTATTATACTTGTACAGCCTCGATTTTTGAAAACAATATGAAAGTTCTTTACAAAATGAGATAATATAAAAAAGACTTCCTTTACGGGAAGTCTTTTTTTATGTATAATTTGACATGAAAATAAAAAACAATTTAATGGAAGCATCCGGCTTTCGAGTAGCCGGAGAAAGAAGGAAAAATGGTACCGGAAACAAAAAGTTTTCAAATTGAAATCGGCGGAAAAACCGTCACAGTAGAAACCGGCAAGTATGGACAATCAACTAACGGAAGTGTTACAGTAAGATGTGGCGACACAATGTTATTTGTTCACTGTGTTGTTTCAAAAGAACCAAGAGTAGGGATTGACTTTTTCCCATTCTTATTGACTATGAAGAAAGAATGTCTTCAATCGGACGCATCCCTGGCGGTTACAACCGTTCAGAAGGTAAAGCAAGTGATAAAGCTATCCTTGTTTCACGTTTGATTGACAGACCTATTAGACCTCTATTCCCTAAAGGATACAGAAATGATATTCAAATCGTAGCTCAATTATTCAGCTACGACCAGCAAAATCAGCCTGATACATTGGCTATGTTAGGCGCATCTTGCGCATTAATGCTAAGCGGTGCTCCTTTCGAAGGCCCTATCGGTGCTGTAAGAGTTTCAAAAGTTGACGGTCAGTTAGTTGCTAACCCAACTCACCAGCAAGCTAAAGAATCAGATCTTAGATATCGTTGTATCAGGTACTCACGATAGCGTTATCATGGTTGAAGCAGGATGTAAATTCGTTACAGAAGACGATATTATGGCTGCTGTTGAATTTGCTCAAGGCGAAATCAGAAAACAATGTGAAGCTCAAGTTGAATTTGCTAAACTTTGCGGAGTTGAAAAACAAGAATTCGTTAACCCTTACGATACAACAGAATTGAAAAACATTATCAACGAAACTGCTCACGATATGATTTTTGATGCTTATCACAACTTTGACAGAGCTTACAGACAACAAAAACTTGAAGAAGCTAAAAAGCTTGTTAAAGAAAAAATTGATGCTCTTCCGGATGATCACTACATCAAACAAATTATTGAAGAAACAGGCATTGACTTTGTTGCAGAAGAATTCAAAGCAGCAGAAAAGAAAATTATGCGTACAATGATTCTTGATGAAGGTGTTAGAGCTGACGGAAGAAAACCGAATGAAGTTCGTCCTATCTGGTGTGAAGTTGGGGTTATTCCTCGTGCTCACGGTTCTGCAGTATTTACAAGAGGTCAAACTCAAGTTCTTTCAGTTGCAACTCTTGCAGGTCCTGCAATGAAACAAGAACTTGACGGTGTTGACCCTGAAACTGAAAAAACTTATATGCACAAATACATCTTCCCAGGTTTCTCTGTTGGTGAAGTTAAACCTCTTAGAGGTCCTGGAAGACGTGAAGTTGGTCACGGTAACTTAGCAGAACGTGCTAATATTCCTGCACTTCCATCTCAAGAAGAATTCGGATACACAATCCGTGTAACATCTGATGTATTGGAATCAAACGGTTCTACATCAATGGCTTCAACTTGCGGTTCTTCAATGGCATTGATGAATGCAGGTGTTCCTGTTAAATGTATGATTGGCGGTGTTGCAATGGGTATGATTACCGAAGAAGGCAAAGAACCTGTTGTATTAACAGATATTCAAGGTATTGAAGACTTCCTTGGCGATATGGACTTCAAAGTTACAGGTAACGATGACGGTATCACAGCTCTTCAAATGGATATGAAAGCTAAAGGTATTGCAAATGATACTATTAGAAGAGCTTTGGCACAAGCTAAAGAAGGCAGATTGCATATCTTAGGCGAAATGAGAGAAGCTATCACTGAACCTGCTAAATCATTATCACCATTTGCACCAAGCATTACAACAATGACAATTCCTACAGAAGATATCGGAACAGTTATCGGACCTGGCGGAAAACAAATCAGAGCTATTATTGATGCTTCCGGTGCTGAAATCGATATTCAAGATACAGGTGTTGTAACAATTACTTCTAATGATCAAGAAGGTGCTGCAAATCGCTAAGAAAATGATTAACGATTTAACCTTCAAACCTGAAGTTGGTATGGTTATCAAAGGTAAAGTTGTAAGAATTATTCCTATCGGTGCATTCGTTGAATTAGGCGGCGGCAAAGACGGTATGGTTCACATTTCTCAAGTTTGCAAGGAAAGAATCGAAACAATTGAACCACACGTTAACATCGGTCAAGAAGTTATCGTTAAGGTTATCAAAATCGATGACAAAGGCAGAGTTAACCTTACAATTAAAGGTGTAACAGAAGAAGACAAAGCTAAATTAGGCTAGTCTTTGAGTAAAATTAAACGGGTGCTGCAAATGCAGCACCCGTTTTTTATTACACTAATTCTTTTATATCAACTACTCCGATTACAATTGCTTTAATAGCTGCTTGTACTCTGTTCTTTACACCCAGTTTTTCATAAATCATTTCCAAATGAGCTTTAGTTGTATGTACAGAAATATGCAACTCTTTTGAAATTTCTTCATTTTTCATACCTTGTGCCAATAAAAACAGCACACTTTTCTCTCTTTCAGTCAATACTTGAGTCATTCTCGTCATCCTTTTTCATTTCTCCATCCATTTTGTTGTACTCCATTCACCGCCAAAAGTATATCCGTCAAGTAGCTATAAATTTTGTAAAGTTTTGTAACAAATACTAAAAAGCCTGAAATTAGCTATAATTTCAATACTTTTTATATATATAAGATGGTATTATAGGATTTTTAAGTAAGATGACAACTCCAGGATTTGATCCAATGCAAATAATGAATATGGGTATGTACAGCGCAAATGGCGTTGATGCTAACACTATCATCAATGCTGTTGGTCAACAAGTTGGTGGTCAAACTTACGGAAATATAGCTTGGTTTTCAAATGCACTACAAACTTTAAGCAATGGAAGTGACGAACAAAAAGCTTACGCTGTTCAATCAATGGTAAGCAAAGTTATGAACATTTTTACAGATCTTTCAACAAATAATGCTCAAAAAGCTGATAAAACCACAGGTGCAAATGAAAAGGCAATTGAAACAAATACTCAAAATGCAGAAGAAACATTCAAAGGTATTAATGACACCTTACAAGCTCTTTTAGACAGATGTGATGCTGACAAATTAACAATCGAAACTGCATTGGAAAAAATTGAAGAACTTGGCGGAGAAAAAGGTAAAATTGCAGAAGCTCAAGCTCAATTAGAAGCTCAATTAGAAATTATTGACGAAAACAAAAAAATCTTAAATAATCCTGAAACAAAACCGGAAGACAGAACAGCTGCAATTTCTGCTATCCTAGCAGCTTGTGGAACCATTGGAAGCCTTGTTACATCAGTTCAAGAATTACAGGCTGAAATTGAAACTCAAAATGAAGTTGTTGCTACAGCATCAGAAGACTTGCAAGAAGTTTCAGATTTAATTACAGAAACTGTTAACGAAGGAACTCAAGATGTTCAATCAAATTTAGAAGAAGCAGCAAGACTTACTACAGAAAACATTCAACTTCAAGCAGATAGCATTGAAAAAAGTGTTTTGGGTGGGAAACAAGTTGCAGCAGGCACTGCAATGGAAAGCGGCCCACAGGCTATAGTAACCGGTTCAGAAGGTGTTCAACTAATTGCAAGCGGTACTGACAAAATTGCAGCTGGTACAGTTTTAATGCAAGGTGCAATCAGTGGTTTTTCACAAATTGGTCAATCAGTTAACGGTATGGCTCAAGGACTATCACACTTTGTTAACTTTGCAAACGGTATCGGACAATATAATGAAGGAGCTCAGAATCTTGTTGGAGCTTATAATATACAATCAGAAGCAATGATCACTGCTACAGGATCTTGGTCAAAAATTGCAGATGCAAATACAGAACTTGAAAACTATGCAAGAGAATATGCTAATAATATGGGCGTAAGTGAAGAAGAACCAAATGAAGCTCAAACCGCTGAATTCACTTTTGACACAAATATTTTTAGAGAAGCATTCAAACTTGAAGCTTAATTCCTTCCAAACCTCTTTACATACAAACTGTTTAATTGTATGATAATATTGTTAGATTGGAGGAATTTTGGTAGAGAAGTTTAAGATTCAGGGCGGTGAAACTCTTAGAGGAGAAGTTTCCGTTGGCGGTGCTAAGAATTCTGTTTTAAAGCTTTTGGCAGCTACACTTTTAGTTAAAGGCTGTACCAAAATTTATAATGTGCCTGAATTAACGGATGTTGCAATTATGCTTAATGTGCTCTCTGATTTGGGTGCTAAATATGATTACAATAAGGCTGAAAAATCAGTTACAGTTGATGCTTCAAATATTACTTCAATCACAGCTAAGTATGAACTCGTAAGCAAAATGCGAGCTTCATTTACCGTATTAGGAGCGCTTGTTTCAAGATGCAAAGAAGCAATTGTTGCTCTTCCGGGCGGATGCGCTATCGGGGAACGCAGAGTAGATTTCCATATCAAAGGATTGGAAACTTTAGGCGCAAAAATGAAAATCGAAAACGGTTATGTTCATGCTAAAGCTCCAAAACTTGTCGGTGCAGATATTTATCTTGATATTCCGTCTGTTGGGGCTACTGAAAACTTAATGCTTGCAGCTGTTACCGCTCAAGGTTCTACAAGAATCCAAAACGCTGCCCAAGAGCCTGAAATAGTTGATTTAGCTAATTTCTTAAATACAATCGGTGCTGATATTACAGGTGCCGGGACATCTGAAATCGTAATCAACGGTGTAAAATTAGAACAGCTTCATCCTGCTGAATACACGACTATCCCTGACAGAATTGAAGCAGGTACTTTTATGGCAGCAGTTGTTGCTACAAAAGGAAAAGCGTTGATTAAAAATATCTATCCCGCTCATTTGACATTCTTTAATGACAAATTAATCCAAATGGGTGCAAGTATTAAACTTGCTGAGCCTACTGCTATTGAAGTAAGCTGTAAGAACAGATTAAACTCGGTTAACTTTGTAACTCAGCCTTATCCCGGGTTCCCAACAGATTTACAGGCTATTGCAATGACTCTTTTAACAACTGCAAACAGCGTAGGTATCATTACTGAAAGTTTATACGAAAACAGATTTATGCAGGTACCTGATTTAAGAAGAATGGGTGCTGATATTCATCAGGATAGAAACCATGCCATTATTAAAGGAGTTAAGCATCTTTCAGGAGCTAGCATTGCTGCGCCTGATTTAAGAGCAGGGGCTGCGTTAGTGATTGCAGCATTAATGGCTAACGGAGAATCAATCGTAGAAAAACTTCATCATATCGATAGAGGCTATGAGTGTTTTGAAGCTAAACTAAGAGGCTTAGGCGCTAAGGTCACAAGATTTAACGATGAGGTAATAAATATGGGGGTATTAAATGAGTCCCGCTTATAAAAGATGGTATGACCACGATCCAAAATTATTGGAAGTTATTGAGCTTTTAAAAAATTATCAAGATGAGCTAAAAGAACACGCTGTTGTGTTCTTGGATAAATTGGAACAAAAGGTATCCAAGGATGCACTTGATAAATTTTATGATTTGGTAAAACCTGTTAATGGCAGCAGATGGTACGATAAGGACCCTGTAATTTCTAAAACCGTTGAAATATTGAGGGTTGTGCCTCCTGAAGTTCAGCATGCTTGTGCGGAAAGATTCATTGCAGCTATTAAAGAAATGGGTATTGACTACGAAAGTCCTAATTTTGACTAATGAAACTTGAACAGAGTCTGTTTTTTGACAAACTTATAAGGAATATAAAAAAGCAAAAAAGTTTTACACTAACGGGATTAACCACGTTTAGCCGTATTTTGCTGGTTAAATATATTAGTGAACTCTCCGGTAAAAAAGTTTTGTTTGTAACATCAACCGAACAAAGCGGGTTGCGTTATAAGTCAGATTTTGAAAAAATATTTGATATTGATACTGCATTTTTACCTTATCAAAATACCTCACCTTATGAAACAGTTATTGGAAATCTTTATGATTACAGAAAACAAATTGCAACACTAAGAAACAAATCTGATATAGTAATCGCTCCTGCAAAGGTTCTAACCGAAAAATTTCCGACAGAAGAGTTTTTCAAAGAAAATTCTTTATCTCTCAAGGTCGGTGATAGTATTTCTCAAGGAAAATTACTGGAAAAATTAGTATCGTTAGGATATAAACGCTCAACAATGGTTTCTGATATTGGAGAATTTTCTATTCGAGGAGACATATCTGATATTTACCCGCTTACAGATAATCCTGTCAGAGTCGAATTTTGGGGCGATGAAATCGTTGATATAAGATTCTTTGACAATGAAACCCAAAAGTCGGTTGAAAAAATTAAAGAGATTGAAATCAATCCTTTATACAAATTTGTTTTACCGCCGATTGCACCGGATGAATTTTCGCCTGCTCTAAAAGAACAGTTCCGCGAAGAAGGTTATTTTGAAGGGGTGAATGTTTATCAGTCTTATTTTAACACTGAACTTGTAAGTGTTTTAGATTATTTTAATGATTATATCGTAGTTTATGATGAGTATGCAGAAATTACAGCAAAACTTAACCAAATAGATGAAACCTTAATCAATACTTATAACGAAGCCTTAAAACTAAATCTCATTTACCCCCTTAAAGAAATTAATCATTTTTCGGAAGCTGAAATTATTCAAAAAGCAGCAGGATTACAGAAGATTTCTTTGAATAATTTCTTGTCTGATGAATCGAATGAAGTTATTGATATTAATGCAGAAAATATTCCAATATTTGATGCTGATATGGATAAGGTTGCAGAGTTTTTATTATCAAAAAAAGGTTATCAAATAACTATTGCAACGGATTATAAAGAACGTGTAAAAGAAGTTCTTGCTGAATACGGAATTTTTGAAGTAAATTACATTAATAATATCAGTTCACTAGGAACAATTATTTCAGATGGAAAAATCATTGTTATTACGGATAGAGAGCTCTTTAATAAAAGACAAAAAGATATTCCGTCAGGTAGGAAACGCGCCTATAAAGAAAAAGCAGAATACATTGAAAACATCAATGATATTAAACCAGGAGAGTATGTAGTTCATACCGTTCACGGTGTCGGAGTTTATCAGGGACTTACGCAGCAGGAATTTGACGGACAGCTAAAAGATTATTTGACAATTGAATATGCGAACAAAGATAAACTGCATATTCCTGCCGAACAAATAAACATGCTATGCCGTTATAGGGGCTCGGGGCAGATTAAGCCTAAACTTTCCCGAATGGGCGGTTCTGATTGGGAAAACACTAAGAATAAAGTCAAAAAAGAAGTTGAAACGATTGCTTATGATTTACTTCGTTTATATGCCCGCCGAAAAATGCAAGAAGGAATTTCATTTGCCGAAGACTCTCCGCTTCAAATGGAAATGGAAGAAGCTTTTGAATATATTGAAACACCTGACCAGAACAAGGCTATTAATGATATCAAATCTGATATGGAAAGCTCAACCCCAATGGACAGACTGGTTTGCGGTGATGTCGGCTTTGGCAAAACAGAAGTTGCAATGCGTGCAATGTTTAAGGCTGTAACATCATTAAAACAGGTTGCAGTTATTGTGCCGACAACGGTTCTTGCATTACAGCATTATCAAACTATTGCAGAAAGATTCAAACCATTTGGAGTAAATGTTGATTTACTTTGCAGATTCCGTTCTCAAAAAGAACAGAAAGAGACGTTAAAAAATCTTGCCACAGGCAAGTGCGATGTTGTTGTAGCAACACACAGACTTTTGCAGGATAATGTATTCTTCAAAGATTTGGGATTGCTTGTTATTGATGAGGAGCATAGATTTGGTGTAAGACATAAGGAAAAATTAAAAGAGTTTAGAGAAAATATTGATATTATTTCAATGTCAGCAACACCGATTCCGAGAACTCTCTATATGTCACTTTCAGGAATCAAAGATATTTCAATAATCAACACTCCGCCGCAGAACCGTTTACCGATAAAAACTTTTGTGGGCGAGTTTAATGAACAGACAGTTAAAAATGCCATTATGAATGAGCTTGACCGTGACGGACAGGTTTTCTATCTTTATAACAGAGTTGAAACTATTGAAGAATTTAAACTTGAGCTGCAAAAACTCGTTCCTAATGCAAGAATATCAATAGGACACGGTCAACTAAGCGAAAAACAGCTTGAAGATGTGATTATAGGATTTGATAATCACGAAAGTGATATTTTATTGTGTTCAACAATTATTGAAAACGGATTAGATATTCCAAACGCTAATACTATTATTATCCATGACGCAGACAAACTCGGTTTGGCTCAATTATATCAATTGAGAGGCCGTGTCGGAAGAAGTGAAAAACAAGCTTATTGCTATTGTCTTTATAAAAAAAGCAAAGAGCTCTCAAAAGAAGCCTCCGAAAGACTTAAGGCTATAAAAGAGTTTACAACACTTGGCAGCGGCTACAGAATTGCCATGCGTGACGTAGAAATCCGCGGGGTAGGCAATGTTTTGGGTACAAAACAGCATGGACACATGATTAATGTCGGCTTTGATACTTATTGCCAGCTTCTTGAAGAAACGGTCATGGAACTTAAAGGCGAAGGAGTTGCAGCCAAGAAACCGGCAATTGTTGATATTAATGTGACAGCATTTATTCCTGATGAATGGGTTGGCTCATCTGAACAAAAAATGATTGAATATAAACGTCTTGCTGATGTTAATAATGAAATTGAGCTTGGCAGTATAGTTTCAGAATGGAAAGACAGATTTTCAAGAATTCCTGATGAGGTTGAAAACCTTATTAAACTTATTAAATTAAGACTCCTTGCCACAGATGCTACAATTTCTGTTATAAGAGAAGCCGGAGATAATTTAAGGATTTACACTCCGTTTACACAGTATGAATGGAATATTTTGAAAAACAATTTAGACGGTAAAATATTAAGAAGAGTAAAATTTACTTTAGCGCCAAAAAGCTGTAACGAAGGGGTTTCAATACTTTTATTAAATATTCAGCATTCAGGATTTGAGGAAGTATTTAACATTTTATCAAGTTTGTTTTATGATATTAAAAAGATAGTTAATAAATATAATAAGGGATAAGAGGAGTTATTATGAAAAAAATTCTTACTTGCGCAGCTTTATCGGTAATGTTGCTTTCAGGCTGTACATTAGGACAAAACAAAGAAGCTATTATTAAAGTTAACGGTGCTGAAATTACCAGAGGTCAGTTTGATACTGCTGTTGACAAAGAAATAAATAACTCTCCATTCAAGGCTTTTGGCGGAGCTAATAACTTTGTAAAAGAAGATTCTAACGTAATGTATTTGATTTTCAAAGAAAAAGCTACTAAAGAATTAATAGTTAAAACACTTATTGACACAGAAATTCAGAAACGCGGAATCAAAGTTTCTGATGAAGATATAAAAAATGAAATGAAATCTATTATTGATAAAGTTGGTTCTAAAGAAGAATTAAGCAGAATCCTTAAACAAAGAGGTGTTTCTAATAATGAATTTACTGAAGATTTAAAAACACAAATCAAAATCAAGAAATTAGTTAATTCTATAGAAAAGATTTCGATTTCTGATGCAGAAGCAGAAAAATATTACAACGAACACAAAGATATGTTCAAACACGGAGAACAGGTTAGAGCTTCTCATATTCTTATTTCTGCTGATACTATTAAAACAATTCAAGAAATCAAAGCCAAAAACAAGGATATGGAACCGGAAGAATTAAACAAAAGAGTTGAAGAAATCTTTGCAGCAAAAAAAGCTAAAGCAGAAGCTGTACTAAAAGAAGTAAAAGCAAATCCTGATAAATTTGAGCAGATTGCTAAAAAAGAATCAGAAGACAAAGTCAGCGGAGAACGCGGCGGCGAATTAGGTTTCTTCTCAAGAGAAGCGATGGTGCCTGAATTTTCTAACGCAGCATTTAGCATGAAGCCTGATACAATCAGTGAATCTCTTGTAAAATCACCATACGGTTACCACATAATCAAGGTTACAGACAGAATTGAAGCCGGATCAACTCCATTTGCCAAAGCAAAAGACGAAATCAAATTCTATCTTGAAACCCAAAGACAAATTAAAGTTCTTAAAAATCTTACAGACGGATTAATGAAATCTGCTAATATAGAATACATAGATAAATCATTTGATCCAAATAACAAAGGAAAGATTGAAGAAACTCAAACCAAAGAATCTGAAAAAGAAGATAAAAAAGGAGAATAAATGAACACCGCTACAATCATTGGCAGAGCAGGACAAGACGCTGAAATAAGATATTTTGAATCAGGTAAAGTGAAAACGACTTTTTCACTTGCTGTAGGCAGATGGGATTCAAAAACAAAAGAAGAAGTTACAGACTGGTATAATATTGAAGTCTGGGATAAGCAGGCTGAATTTGCCGGAGAATATATAAAAAAAGGCAGACAAGTCGTTGTTGACGGTAGAATTTCTATCAGCAAATGGACTGACCAAACAGGCGAAGAAAAAGAAAGATTTCTTATTATAGCAAACAATGTAAGATTATTAGGTTCAAAAAGAGACGCTGAGTAATGATTTTATCTGATTTGGTCGGAATTATTGCCGATGATTTAACAGGCGCTAATGATACCGCACTACAATTTCATCAAAAAGGTGCCAGTACAAAAATATTACTGGATAGTGATTGTGAACCAAAGGTTAAAGCGGGGACAGAGGTGTGGGCTCTTTCAAGTGAGTCCAGAAATATTGACCCGGGTCAGGCTGTCTTATGCACGGGAAAAGCTGTAAAAACACTAAGCGAAAACTTTTCGTTTGATTATTATTACAAAAAAATCGACTCGACACTAAGAGGTCATATTGCAAAAGAAACTCTGATTATGCTCGATATGTTAGGGTATGATGCAGCAATTATTCTTCCTGCATTTCCTCAGGAAGGACGAATCACTGTAGGAGGATATCATCTTGCAAAAGGTGTACCCATTGGAAAAACAGAAATGGCTATGGATCCGCACTCACCTATTACGGAGTCGCATGTACCAACTCTTTTAAGAACCCAGCTTGGTGACAGAGAATATGACATTGTTGGAACAATTGAATTAAGAACAGTTTTAAATGGTGCAGGGCCTATTTTAATGAGAATTAATGAGCTCATTAAAGAAGGGAAAAAGCTTATTGTAGCTGACGCTACATCTATCACTGATATTGAGCAGATTGCACTTGCAATTAATAAATGTGATAAGAAACTTTTACCGACAGGTACTGCAGCAGGCGCACAGGTATTATCAAAATACTGGCTAGCAGGGATTGAAAAATCAGAATCAGAAGTTCATATCGGAAACAAAGCAAAATTAATCGTATCAGGAACTGCAACACAGATTACAGCTAATCAGATAAAAAAACTTGAGCAGTCAGATGACTATGATAATGTAAACTTTATTGCACTTGATACTAAAGCTATATTAGACGGAGTGAGTGAAGATATTGTTGAACGCGTTGTTTCAAATTTAAAAAGCGGCGTGACGGTTTGTGTTCATACTTCAAATCTAATTGCTAATTTTGACGGATTTTCGGAAGATTCTTATAATGCAGAACTGACAAGAGATAAGTTTGCAGGGATGATTACCGATTATCTGGCTGAGCTTACCAGACAAGCAATGGAAAAAATTGATTTTGTTCTCATAACGCTCGGCGGAGAAACTTCTTATAAATGCTGTAAAGCAATTAATTCTAACGAACTTAGATTAATAGATGAAGTTGCACCGGCTATTTCTATCTGCCAGGATATTAATAGCAGATGGATTATTACTAAATCAGGAAACTTGGGTAATTCAAATACTTTAATCGAAATACTTAATTATTTGGCGCATCATGAATAAATACTCTGAAAAAATTGCAATACTGACAGGAGATCCAAACGGTATCGGAGCTGAGATTACCATCAAGGCTTTGAAAATGTTGAATTTGCCTTCAAAGGATATTGTAATAATTTCAAATTCCAAAATTCTTAATACTTACGGCGGAATCAATAATTATGAAGTAATTGAAATTGATTACCCGCATAGAGTTGACCCCGGAGTTATAAGCGCAGAAGCTGGGAATTTTGCATTCAGAGCTCTACAAAAAGCTTGCGAAATTCGACCAAAGTTTATTGTAACAGCTCCAACATCAAAAGAAGCAATGCATCTTGCAGGACATCATTTTAACGGACAAACAGAAGTGTTAGAGCATTTTCTTGCTCACGACGGACAAAAAGCTGAGATGTTATTCACTTCACGTGATTTCAGAGTACTCCTTTTGACAAGACATTGCGCATTAAAAGATGTAAATATTACAAAAGAAATGCTTGTCGAAAAAACAGAACGCTTACGTTGGTATTTCCAAAACAAACTTCTAGTTAACAAACCTTCTTTTGCATTATGTGCACTAAATCCACATGCAGGAGAGAACGGCATCATTGGCAATGAAGAAGATGAAATTATGATACCTGCTGTTGAATTTTTAAGAAAACGCGGTATCAATATTACAAATCCAATGCCGGCTGACGCGTTATTTATTAAAGGGGTAAGAAATTATATTAAAGGTGAAAAATCCCCTTATGATTGTTATATTGCTTGCTATCATGACCAAGGATTAATCCCGATTAAAGCAGCTGCTTCTGAAAAAACAGTTAATATGACAATCGGCTTGGATATAGTAAGAACTTCACCAAGCCATGGTACTGCATTTGATATTGCAGGCAAAAACCTTGCCAATCCCGATTCAATGATTGAAGCAATTAAGACTTGCTTGTATTAAACGCTTCTGCAATCGACTTATTGTAATCTGGTCTCAAAATACCTTTTTCTGTAATAATACCTGCAATCAATTCATGCGGAGTTACATCAAATCCCGGATTGATTACATTAACTTTATCAGAACAAATCCAATCACCGTTAATATGAGTAACTTCTTCATGTGAACGCTCTTCGATAGGAATTTCCGCACCTGTTGCAATAGAAGTATCAATTGTTGATAAAGGTGCTGCAATATAAAATGGAACATTATGATATTTTGCAGCAATTGCAACCGTATAAGTACCGATTTTATTAGCAGTATCGCCGTTTGCAGCAATTCTGTCAGCACCGACAACAACCATATCAATCATCCCTTTGCTCATAAAATACGAACACATACCATCCGTAATAAGCGTTACAGGAATACCATCCATTGCCAGTTCAAAAGTTGTAATTCTTGCACCCTGCTGACGAGGTCTTGTCTCATCTGCAAAAACCTGAACAGTATTGTCTTTTGCAAAAGCCGAACGCACAACACCAAGAGCTGTACCATAACCTACCGTTGCCAAAGCGCCTGCATTACAGTGAGTAAGAATAGTTGCACCTTTTGGAACAACCTCAGCACCGTAATCCCCGATTTTTTTATTGATTTCAATATCTTCATTCTCAAGTTTGATAGCATTTTTCTTAAGCTCTTCAACAATTCCTGCTATATCAGAAGTTGAAGCATTAATAACATCAATCTGCTTCTGGCAAGCCCACATAAGATTAACGGCAGTAGGGCGCGATGTCTTCATGTATTCAGCTTTTTCAATAAGTTTTGATACAAAATCTTCACGGCTTAAGCCTTCTTTAGCAAGCTCTTGAGCAAATAATACAACCCCGTGAGCACCTGCAATACCTATAGCCGGAGCACCGCGAACAATCATATTTCTGATTGCATCAAACATTTCCTGTCCGTCTGTTATATTAACAAACTTGTATTCATAAGGAATAACGGTCTGGTCAACCATTCTTGAATATGTATCTACCCATTCTATTGTTTTAATCTTTGATTCAAATGCCATTTTTTAAACCCTTCATTTTATTTCAAAATCTATACTATTATTTTCGCCGTTTTGTTTTTTCATGCCGGTTATAAGTTCATACACGTATGCGGTCACAAGTCCTGAAAACCCGTTAAACATTGCACTCAATCCTGCCATAAATATAATCAGCAATATCATTACGACAAAAGAACCGAATCCGCCTGTTAAGAAAAATCTCATAAATCCTTGAGAATAAGCAGGAATTAACCAACCTAAAAGCATACTAATCGGAGTGTAAACAATTGCAAACGCAATAAATGATACAAATCCGATTGCACCTCCAAAAATACAACCTTCTTTTATGCTGATAATTCCAATCAAATCATTTTGTTTCAAATAAACTAAAATAAAAGCAGAAAGACAGGTTATTGCTACCAAAAACGTAAATAAGCTTATATAAGGCACTATTGAGATTAAACCCAGTATTGCACCTGCAAAAGCACTTAGTATTGATAATTGTTTTAATAGAAGTAAATTCATTCTAATCTCCTGCGTTAATATAGCCTTTTAAAGCAGTGTGAGCTGCTACATAAGGCGAAGCTAAGTAAATAAATCCTTTTGTATTTCCCATTCTGCCCTGGAAATTTCTGTTTTGAGTTGCAAGACAAACTTCTCCGTCACCAAGGATTCCTGCGTGCACCCCTACACAAGGTCCGCATCCCGGAGCAAGAATTGCAGCATTGGATTCTACAAAAATATCAATCAAGCCTTCCTTCAAAGCCTGTTTAAATACATCTTTTGAAGCAGGAGAAATCAACAGTCTTACATCCGGATGAACTGTTTTCCCTTTTAAAATATCGGCAACAACCCTTAGGTCTTCAATACGGCCGTTTGTACAAGTTCCTACATAAACCTGATTAACCTTTACATCCTTAAGCTCATCAGCTCTCTTTGTATTATCAACAGTATGAGGACAGGAAACTGTATGAGGAACATCCTCTGCATTAATTTCGATTACTCTTTCGTAATCAGCATCGGAGTCAGGAAGAATTTGTTTGAATTTATCTTCTCTACCACGCTCTTTCAAGAATGCTTTAGTTTTATCATCAGCAACAAATAATCCGCATTTAGCACCTGCTTCTACAGCCATATTAGCTAACGTGAATCGTTCTGACATAGACATATTATCAATAGTGTCACCACAGAACTCAAGAGCTTTATAAGTAGCTCCGTCAGCTCCAATCATACCAATCAAATGAAGCATCAAATCTTTTGAACAAATACCATCTTTAAATCTGCCGTTTACAACTATTTTATAAGTTGCAGGAACTTTTAACCAGGTTTTACCTAATCCCATAGCAACAGCAATATCAGTAGACCCCATGCCTGTAGCAAACGCGCCCAGAGCACCTGAAGTACAAGTATGAGAATCTGCTCCAACCAGAACTTCTCCAGGATTAACAAAGGTTTCAATCAATCTCTGGTGACAAACACCTGCTCCGACATCTGATAAAACAGCTCCATATTCTTTTGCGAACTCTCTTAAGACAACATGTGTGTTTGAAAGTTCTTTTCTCGGACTCGGAGAAGCATGGTCAATAAACAAAATCGAACGTTCAGGATTCTTAAGCTTTGTAAGTCCCAGTTTTTTGAACTCCTGAACTGTTAAAGGTCCTGTTCCATCCTGAACCGCAGCAACATCAACACGTGATATTACAAGTTCTCCGGCATGCACATCTTTTCCCGCATGGTCGGAAATAATTTTTTCTACAAGAGTCTGCCCCATAATCAAATTCTCCTTATCTCTTATTTAATATATCATAAAATTGATTTTTATATTAGAATAAATATATAAGTTGATTAGGAGAGAGAATGGAAAATATTAAATCTGTTATTAAAAGCAGGGCTTTTATGTATTTTTTACTGGCAATGCTGTCACTGTTATTAGCATGTCTGTGTAATGAGTATGATTATGATTTATTTGCAAGACTGATTGTCGGAGAGCATTTCTTTGCGAACGGCTCTATTTCATATCAGGATTTTATGTCTTATACACCGACTCACATCTGGTTTGACCACGAATATGGAGCAAGTCTTGTATTTTATTTGTTCTTTAAATATTTAGGACACTTTGGCTTAGTCTTAAATCAAGCTGTCCTATTATTCCTTACAACATTTTTTATTATAAAAACTCAGGATTTACATAAGAATAATTACCCGCCGACATTATGGTTTTCAGGAGCTTTCTTATTAGTATTTGCGCATTTGAATCCGTCATTAATAAGATGCCACATGTTCAGCTTTATGTTCTTTTCTTTACTTCTATATATTCTGGAAAGAACAAGAATTTATAATTCAAAAATTGTTTATACGCTCCCGCTTCTTATTGTACTTTGGAACAATACCCATGGCGGAGTAGTTGCAGGGTTAGGCATAATCTTTATATATATGATAGGCGAACTGCTTAGACGCAAGCCTTGGAAAAAATATCTCGTTGTTCTTTTAATTTCAACTCCGCTTTTAGCAATAAATCCATGGGGATGGGATTACTTTTATTTCTTAATCTCCGCTAACACTAAAAACAGAATGTACGTTACAGAATGGTGGTATGTATTTGCTCTAAGACACGTGCAATATTACTATCCTGCATTTATAATCTCATTATTTACGGTTGTAACAGCAGGCTATAAAGCTATCTGCAAAAAGAAGTTTGATATTACAAAACTATTGGTACTTATTGTTACGGCAGCCCTTGGCACAATGCATGTTAAGTTATTGTCTTTGTCAGTTATTACAGTAGCAGCGCTTTATTATAAAGATATTATGGCTTTAATCGCCAATAACGGAATCAGATTTTTAGAAAAAACAGCTTATGCTCTATGTGCTCTTTCAATTCTTTTTATTCCGTTCACTCACCCGTATAAAACATTAACAAATATGACAAAATTTCCTATCGCAGAATGTGAATTCTTAAAAATCAACAATATGGATGGAAATATTGCAACAGAATTTGCACTTGGAAGTTATGTAGCATATAAACTCTACCCTAATAATTTAATTTTCATGGACGGAAGATATGAAGAATGTTATTACGACAGAGAGTTTGATACATTTATTAATTTTGTTTCAGGCGAGGACCGCTGGGACGATATAATCCTGAATTATCCGACCGAAATACTTATGCCGGATAAAAGTACTAACATCTATAAGGTATTAAAAGCAAATCCTTTCTGGACAGAAATCTTTGACGGACCTCTTTGCGGAATATTTATTCCGACACAGTTTGTCCAAAAAGAATATAAACAACCAAGTCTGGATTTAAAATACTATGAAAAAATTCTTTTTAAAACAAACGGCGAATTTGGGAAAAAAGACGAAGAAAGGCTAATAAATGAATAACCCGCTTAAATACACATGTTTATTTGGAGGCGGAGCCATAAGAGGCTTAGCCTATGTTGGAACAATACGCGCTCTTGAAGAGCTGGGAATTGAATATGATATAGTAGGAGGTTCCTCTGTAGGTTCTATATTTGCGGCTCTTGTAGCTTGCGGCTATAAATCTTATGAACTGGAAAACCTCTTCTTAAAAGTAAATTTTGAGTTATTCAAAGATATTCATCTCGGGCTTACCAAAAGCTTTGGACTATCAAAAGGCGGAATATTTGTCGATTGGTTAAATGAACTTATTTCCAGAAAAGCAGAAGATGTAAAGAAACGAAATGTTAACTTTGAAGACCTGCAAAAAGAGCTGGTTATTATCACAACAAACCTTAAAACATTTACTACGCAGGAATTTTCTAACAAACAAACTCCTGATTTTGAAATAGCTAAAGCAATAAGAATTTCATCCAGTATGCCCGGCTTAATGCCTCCTTATGATTATAATGGAGCTAGCCTTGTTGATGGAGATTTGCAAAAAGCATCTCCAATGTGGAAATTATCAGACACCGTTAATAACTCCGAAAGCAGAATCCTTGAATTCAGACTGGAAGGAACTTGCAGCGAAGAGAAAAACTCACCTATTTCATATATAAACACTATCTACAGCTGTATTACGGATGTAGCAACAGGATTTGTAACCGAAGTATATGGTCAAAATGACAGATATGACTGCATTAGAATAAATACAGGAGACATTTTCTTTGCAGACTTTAACCTTGATAAAGAATCAAGAAGGAAACTTATCAACGCAGGATATGAGCAGACTATGCACTACTTTAAAGAAATATTACCTGCTAAAAAAGAAAAACTGGAAGGCATTTATGCTAAAGCCTTAAAATTCTTAAAAAATGCCAACAAAGGGCTGAACTCCAATAATGTAGAAGAAACTCAATGGTGGTTCGGAGATTTGTTTATGCTTTTATGCGAAAACAAAGAAATTGTTGACCCTCTTATTTATAAAGAAATCCTGGAACTGAAAGAACTTGTTATGGATTCTGTAACAACAATCCTGTTTTTCCATACCAGATTCAAAAATACCAAAAAGATTTCAGAAGCTATGAAATCGGTCATAAACCTTCTTGACGAAAGAGTTACAGAGTTAAGATTATATCTTGAATCAAGCAAATAATTATTAACTTTTGTAAAGATTTCGCAAAATCAGGGCAATTTTTGTAATATTTCTTAACAAAACACTTGAATTTTATATACTTTTTATATATCATAAGTATATAAGGATTATGTGTTATGTGAGTTTACCCCCTAATCCTTAAGGTTGCTAAATAAGTTACATTTACCTATAAGGAGTTTATCTATGACAAAAGCTATTTCTATGAAAAAAACCGGTGCTACTAACCCTGCAAGATGCGGATTTGTTTCTATCACATCAAATTCATCAGAATTGGGTTACTATTTGAGAAAAGTTAATGCTGCAAAAAACCTTACAGCTGCTGAAGAAAAGGAATTGGCTGTCAAAGCTAAAAACGGCGACAACAGTGCTAAAAAAGAATTGGTTCAAGCTAACTTAAAACTTGTTTTAACTATCGCAAGAAAAGCTATTCACGTATCTAAACTTCCTCTTGTTGATTTAATTCAAGAAGGTAACTTAGGCTTAATGGTTGCTGTAGAAAAATTTAATCCTGAATTAGGTTACAGATTTTCAACTTATGCAACATGGTGGATTAAACAAGCTATGTTCAAAGCAATTTCTGAACAATCTTACTGCATGAAGATTCCTGTATATGTACAAGAAACATTGTCAAAATTTTCAAAAATTAAACGCGAAATGGAAAGAGCATACAATACACAAGTTACAAACAGCGAAGTAGCAAAAAAAATGGATATCGAACCTGAGAAAATTGATAACTACTTACAAGCATACAGCTCAACCGTTTCAATCGAAGGCTCTTTTGATGCAAACAACGGCAGCGAATTAAACGTAGCTGATGTTGTTGCTGATGAATCTGCTACAGTTGAAGAAAATATTGAATTTGAAGAACTAAAACAAGAAATTGCAAATGTTGTATCAACTCTTAAAGAAAGAGAACAAGCCGTAATCAAAATGAGATTTGGACTAGAAAACTTCGCAAAAACAACTCTTGAGGATATCGGAAAAATGTTCGGTGTAACAAAAGAATGCATCAGACAAACAGAAGCAAGAGCATTAAATAAAATGAGAGCAAATTTCGCTTAGTAAAAAGGGGCGGTTTTAACCGCCCCTTTTTTGTTTTTATAAAGAGTTAGTATATATTTGCGCAACCGCCTCTTTAGTTGCTTCCGTAGGTGCAATTCCAAGTAAACCATCAAGCGACGGAGTTGTAAATGCAAGATTTACAAGGTTAGGAATATCAGCTTCCGTAAACCCTTCATCTCTGAGTTTTGAAGGCACACCAACCGATTTCAACCATTCGTAAACTTTAGTTTCAGCTTCCGCCGCAGTATTAATACTTCCTGCAATCGGTTCTAAGATATATTTAAGCGTTTCAGCTTTAGCATCAAAAATATTTCTTACAACAGCAGGTAAAAGAATTGCTAACCCTAAACCATGAGATAGTTCATGTTTTACTGCGCTTAACGGATGTTCAAGCGCATGCGTATAATGCAAAAGTCCGTTATCAAAACAAACACCGCCCAACATAGCAGCATAAGCAAGATAATAACGAGCTTCCAAATCATCAGCGTTTTCAATCGCTTTTGGTAAGTATTGAGAAACTAAAGTAATAACTTCTCTTGCTAAAGTAACGGCATAAGGGGATGTAACTTTTGAGGTTGCTGCTTCTACTACATGATTAACCGCATCAATTGAAACATATCTTGTTTGTTTTGGAGACAGTTTCACCATCAATGCAGGGTCATCAATTGCATAAGTCGGATAAATACAGTCATAAGCAATCGCAGGCTTATAATCTTTTTCAGGAATTGTTACAACCGCAAATCTGTTAGTCTCTGTTCCTGTTCCGTGTGTAAGATTAATTGCCACAATAGGAGCAGCCTCAGTAGGTGCAAATGTAAATTCATAAATATCATTAGCAGTTTTATCAGGATATTTTAGAAGAATCGCAACTGATTTGCCCGCATCGGTTGGTGAGCCGCCGCCAATAGCTATGACCGCTTTTGCTCCAAAATCTATTGCAATCTTTGCTGCTGCATTTACGGCAGTAGTTGTAGGATTAGGAGTAACACCATCATAGTTAACGTATTCAATACCGTTATTTTTCAGGGCTTTTTCAACAACATCCCACGCTCCTGTCGCTTTATAAGCATTCTTACCGCTCATAACAATAACTCTATCCAAATCTTTTGATTTAAAATCTTTGGCTATGTCTTCGATTTTATTAATCGCACCGCAGCCAAAATAAACGCAAGTTCGGGTTCTAATCTCACGAACATCATGGATTTTAATATCCTTTTCCCACATATAAACTCTCCTTTCTATAATAAAGACCACCCCTCAATTATAGCTGAAATGTAACACATTGTAAAGTTCTACATCAGCAGTCCCCACCAGCGCGAACCCGCTTGTAGTCTGTTCGAAAGGCACACTGTAAGTCTTGTTTTCCACCAGTAGTCTCATGAAATGTGTGCCGCCCCTTGTTAAAAAACTTGCAATTATTTGAAAAATGTATATAATAGACTCATAAGGTGCTTGAATTTTAGTAATGACGGGCACTCGAGAGTACTTAGTGTATAGGAGAGTTTATTATGAACAAAGAAGAATTAGTAAAAGAGATTTCAAAAAAGACTAAATTGTCTCAAAAAGTTTCATCTGATGTATTATCAGCTACTTTAGAAATCATCCAAAAAACAGTTGCTAAAGGTAAAAAAGTTACTTTAGTTGGTTTTGGTACTTGGGAAGCTCGCAAAAGAGCTGCTAGAACAGGCAGAAACCCTCAAACAGGTAAAGAATTGAAGATTGCTGCTAAAACAGTTCCTGCATTCTCAGCTGGTAAATCATTCAAAGAACTTGTAAAATAGTGCTACGCACGTACATTTTGGACGGCGGACATTAGAAAAGCTACTGGCGGATTGGTCGAGACGACCGGTCCGCCTTTTTTCTGGGACGCCCGGAGGGTTCATGCTGGTTGGGACACCCTCATCAGGGCTCCGCCCAGCTTCTCCCGTCGAGGGAGAAGCATCAATTGCGTTTTAGAATTACTATGCAAGTAAAGTACGTCTTTGTTTTTGAGAATTTCTGGCATAACTCACTGATTTGTTAGTCTTGCTTGCCAATCGTTCTTGATATTCTTTAACAAGCGGGTCATTTTTTACTTTCACTTTTTGCAACAAACGCCCCTTATCATCTATATCAAAGCTATTTCCTTCAAAAATAATATGTATCGTTTCTTTTTTACCGTCTGAATTGTAAATTTCTATAACTTTATCAACTCTTTGGAATGTACCTTCGTCAAAAGATGCCACGTAATTTTCAATTCGTCGAGCCATTTGCTCAGATTTTACATCTTTAAACATCACTTCCGGCGAACCATAGACAAAACTATTCGGAGCTTCAGGTTTTACTGATGTAAAAAAATCCTCCATGGCATTTCTGGCTTCACGTACAGAAGCTTTTACCGGAATTTGTTCGCCGTCGCTTCCAAGTTTATAGAGCTCACCATCTTTCAATATCGTTTCAGTTCCCGTTTCAAGATTTCTTACAGTATAATCATATCCATAATTACGATTAGGTCTACGGGTTATTATATGACCATCTGCTTTTTTTGTTTGTGAAATATCTCTAATTACGTATGCGTCTCCTAATTTTTTGCTCTTTTCAATGGTGTCAGCAGCCCATTCCCGCCAAAGCCCTCTTTCTCTTTCATAAATTAAAATATTTCCTTGTTGGTTTCTAACATAAGGGTTACCAAAACCTAATTCACGCGAAAACATAATTTCTGCATCTTCTGCTATACCTAGGACTTGTCTGAGTTGTGGGTCTTGTAAATATGCATCAAACCATTTTATTTTCTCAGTCTGTTGAGCAATCTTCCTTTTTAAAGCAGCAGCCGTGCGTAATTCTTCTGCATGGTATTTTTCAGCCAGTTTTTGCAGTTCATTGCTCTTTTGATTTTCCACTCTTACAGATATTCTGCCGTCAAGTTTCTGATTTAACTCATTATAAACCTGTCTTCCTTCTTCTATTTTTAATGCACGTGCTTTAGCTTCCTGTTCTGCTTTAGCCTTAAGTATTTTTTCTTTAAAAGCCTTTAATTCTTCACTAGACAAAAATTGTTCATCTAATTTTTCTATTTTTGTTAACATATCAGCCGTTAATTCTTCCATTCCTGCTGTATCATTAATATTTTTAAGCGGTTTTGAAATTTGCAAACTTTCTATTTGTTTTTTTACAATTGAGATTAATTCTTCTCTAAATTCTTCCGGAATTTCATCCTTCGGCATTTCCTGCAAAAATGTACTAAGTAATGTCTCTGTTGGAGCCGCTGTTGCAACAAGTTCACCATTTTGTAACGACATCTGCACTGCGAAGAAATCATCTTTTGCAGGTTTTGACGCTGCATTAAATTGCTCAATTAAATGCAGCTCTTTTTGACTGTCAATTATTTTCTTATACGCTTTATCCCCTTCTGTCACTGGATTAAGGTATTTTTCTATTTGTTCAACACCTTCTTTATTTTTATAGCTTAAAATTTCTCCATTAGGAGCTATTTTAAAAACATTCCCGTCATGAGTAAAAGTTTCCAAACCAGACTCATATTCTTTCATTCCTTGTTCCCAAAATTCAGCGTATTCTTTTTCTTTTGCACTGCGTTGAGCTTCAACCCACGCTTCATTGCGTTTGTCGGATTCTTCTATTGCTTTTTTAGCCTCAGCCTGTTCTTTTAACCAGTTTTCATAGTCTTTGTTTTCAGAGGCAGGGTTAGTTTCAGGCTTTGGAGCCTCTGTTGGTTTTTCGGATGCTTTCGGCTTAGGCTTAGCATCTTTTTCAGCAATACCAAAAAGTTTTTTGATATGTTTACCGTTAGCAAAAATTCCGTCAGCAAGTGCTGCTAATCCAATAACTACAGCGGCTCCGATTGCAGCTTTCTTTACCGTATCATCGTTCTTCTTTGAAAAAGTATCAGCATCCGGTATCTTTTCATAATCATTTCTTCTAAAAGATAGACTTTGTAATGTCTTAGAGTTTTGAACAACAACCGGTTGTTCTGCTTCGCTAATTTTTAAAACCATAAAATTCCCAATATTTTATCTTACTAATATTAATAAAACATAAAAGAATAAAAAATTGCGTAAAATAGAAAAAACGGAGTACGGGAATTATCACTCATTGGGGGTAAATGCCGGTTTTTCAGATAATTCCCGCACAAACTTATTTTAACTGTTTGTAACAGTAAGTACATGCGACAACGGGATTCCGCCTTGTACAGCAGGTCGGTTTACAACCTGACCTTTTACATACATAACGGTCGAACCGCCGCCATCAAGATTCATCGCATTGACACATCCAAACTCTTTCATCAGATTCGCAAGCTCAAATAATGTTAAACCGATTGAAGAGCCTTCACGACCGTCAGCTGTCACCATAACCAAATGGTTTTCTTTTGTATAACCGATTGCCGTCCTTGGATTTCTGCCTCCGATTGATGCAAGTTTTTGCGCGGTCATATCAACATAGATTTCATTATTTTTTATTAGATACGGCCCACCGCTTATAATATGATTAACACCTTCCCAACCGGGATTTGTTTTTACATTCAGCTTGAATTTTTTAGCCTTAATTATTGTATCTATGTTTTTTGCCGAACCTACAACAACAAATCCGTTTTTAGGAATAATATTTGCCTCAATGGAAGCTTTAACAAATTTGCCGTCAGCTATAACTATTTGTTTACCATACTTAGGAGAAGGCGGAGAAACTGTTCCCCACTCCGGCGTATAAACGATTGTATGTGTCGACAACATTCTAGGCTGATTGATATTATCAATTTTAAGCCCTCCTATATTAGTATCAATACTCGCATTTAGCTGCACCCTTGCCATATCATAACCGCCATCAAAAATACCCATTGCCACACGGTCATATATAGGGCCCGTATAAACTTTTTTATTAATCATAAGCGTTCCCAATGGAACTCCGCTTTGCGGTTTAAAATACCCGCCGTTAATAGCTACTATTGCATTATCTTTAGCGGCTATTGATGAAATTTTTCTTCTTGAAGCCAATGTATTGGAAGCAATTTGCGGTTCAATATTAAGATTACCGTTTACACCCTGACAAATTTCTACAACATTTATTCTTACTGGTCTTCCATTGTAATAACGAACCATTTTAATATGTTTAACACCCTTGTCTACATCAGCAACTTTTGCACCTGCGTATTTTGTTTTAATGTTTGAATCAAACAAAAGTTCTCTGTTTGCTTGTTCTTCTTTAATATAATTCAGAGTAGGAGAAATCCCTGTATAATTTCCAACACTAATCCCGTTTGCAGGCAGACTCAGCATTAAACAAATGGCAATAACTATCCCCGCCGCGCTCGTCGCGTTTTTCTCAATCCTTGGTCTTTGTAAAACTAGCGTATCCATGGGTTTCTTCCTGTGTTTTAAGTAACCGGATACCTTTTTTATTTAAGAGTGGTGTGGGGTTAATTAACACTCCGGGGTAAATATACGGGACGGCTTCTCGGTGAATCCTCCATTTTTTTATTTACCGCCACCGGCTACGCCTTTAAGTAAGACTACAAGCCGTTGTTCTTTTCAACTCTCGGGGTAAATATATATTAGTGTGAAGAGTGGAAAACTTTTTCGATCGGGTGAGATATTCGAACCGGCAAATGTATATATCTCACCCTACTTATATTATATCATACACTTAATATTTATACAAGCCTTATATAATAATACTTTAGAGCTATTTTTATAATGTTATAAATACACTTATTATCTGTGATATAATAATTTTATGAGCATTATTTCAATTTTAAAAAGAAAAAATAAAACAACATTATTCACAACTCCAAGCCACGGGGGGAAATTTTGTATATTCCACAAATTCTACCAATGGTACAAATCCGATATCTCGGAAGTAGATGCCTATGACCCGCAAACAGGGGTTATTGAAGCAGAAAAAAAAGCTGCAAAGATTTATGGAACAAAATATACAAAATTTTTAACAAACGGTTCTACAAGCGGAATACTAGCCGCAGTTTTAGCAAGCGGAGGTAAAAGAATTTTAGTATGGGAGAATTCTCATCCGTGTCATAAAAATGCCTGCAAATTAGCCAACGCAGAAATCATCGAATACAATTTACCCCTTGATGAGGAATGGGGTGTTTATAAAGCAATCACCTCCGAACAAGTTGAAATGCTTATAAAAGATAATCAACCCGATACAATAATTATTACCTCACCTTCTTATGAAGGTATGGCTGCCAATATCGAAGCAATAAGCCGAATTTGCAAAAAAAATCATGTTACACTGATTGCAGACGAAGCTCACGGCGCGCTTTATCCGTTTTCGGAAAGATTACCGCAATCAGCCGTTAAATTTGCAGATTTTACTGTTCAATCCTTGCACAAAACAGCAGGAGGCATAAACCCGACAGCATTATTACACTCAAACAATATTGACCCGGCAGAAGCATTGAATATGATTTCAACAACATCACCTTCCTATCCTATGCTGGCAACAATTGAAGCAAATATCAATTATCTGAATTCAACACGCGGAAGAAAGAATTTAGAAAAACTTATCGATAACATCAAAGCTCTTAATTTACCTCAAGGCGGAGATGACATTACCAAAATACTTATTAAAAAAGAGGGCATGAGCGGATTCGAACTTTCCGATATATTATTCAACAAATACGGAATCGAAGATGAACGCACAAATAAATTATCAACAATGCTTTTATGCGGAATCGGAACAGGAGTGAACAAACTCAACAAGCTCAAAAAAGCTTTAAGCAACCTCGGTTTTTAAATCATCTTTTTTACAAGCTGCAACAGCAAGAGAGTCACAACGCTCATTATATTCATGACCGGCATGACCTTTCACCCAGATAAATTCAACATTATGTTTTTCTTTCGCAGCAAGCAGGCGTTTCCATAAATCAACATTCTTAACAGGGCTTTTGCCTGCGGTCTTCCAACCTTTTTTTATCCAACCGTCAATCCATTTTTTTTCAAAAGCATCAATCACATATTTACTATCCGAATAGATAGTAACGTCACAAGGCTTTTTAAGAGCTTCCAAGCCAATTATAACCGCCAACAACTCCATTTGATTATTAGTAGTTAATTTATAACCTTCAGACAACTCTTTTTCATGTTTAACCCCATTGTCATCTATATGCACTAAAATGGTGCCGTAGCCTCCGACACCCGGGTTTCCGCTGCAAGCACCATCAGTATAAATATTTACTCTAACCATCTTGAACCCACTTGTAACTGGACTTTAAGGAACACCTGAAGTGCAAAAAACCAATTTGGCACAAAACTGATGTGTTCCGTCCCTTGTTAAAAATTATGCTGCAATACCTTTAATTTCAGAAATCAAGTATTTAGCAGCCCAAGCAAAATCTGCATTATCTGAAGCAGCTTTTTTAAGATATTCAACAGAAGCTTCGCCGATTCTAATAAGAGCCATTGCAACAACACCTCTTTGAACTCCGCGTACTTCCTGCAATTTATTAACTAATTCAGGAACAACAGATGTACCTTGTTCAACAAGAACATTTTCAAGTTTATTTTTAGTTGTGTTATCAGCTGTTTCTAATTTACAAAGAATTTCGTCTACCAATTGCATTTCATATCTCCTTATAATAAATATTTCTTTTAGTATTCATATTATAAGGTAAAATTTTAAGAAAACCCGATTTCCTTACATAATCTTAATACGATATTAATTATTTAATAATCAAAGTATCGCCAGGATGTATCATAATATGTGTGCCATCAGCTTCGTAGGTTAAATTATTTAATAGTATAATTTCTTCCATTTTAGCCACAATTTGAGCATTATTAGGATTTTCTAATAAATTCTTAGCAATTTTCCATAAAGAATCACCGCGAACTACTGTATAAGTTTTATTTTCAGGTGTTTCCGGTTCCGGATCATCTGGAATTGGATTCTCCGGAGCAGGATCTACCGGATTAGGATTGACCGGCGTAGGGTCATCAGGGGTTGGATCAACAGGTTCAGGGTCGACCGGAGTCGGATCTACAGGAGTCGGATTAACCGGTATAGGATCCACAGGCTCAGGATCGGTAGGCTTTGGATCAACAGGTTCAGGCTTTTCAGGTTCCTCTTTGTTGCTGCCGAATAAATCCGTAAACCAATCGCAAACATCGTCATAAACTTCACTTGTCCAATCGGTAAATCTTTCCCATAAACTTGGCTCAGGTTTCAATTTTGTAACTGTAAAGGACTTTGCCATCATCTCAAAATCCCCTCTTGGAATACGTTCTATCTTTGTTGTATCCCACGGATTTATTACTTCGACATAATCTTTTGTAATTTTCTTTACTGAAAGAGCATGACCACCGCCGGCTTTGGTTGTACCATCAGGACCGTCCTCTGCAACAATAACTCCAAATGTAATTGCATACTCTTCTTCATGTCCCATGCATTTATCCAACATTTTTTGTAGATCAGAATCAGAATTGTAATGATTTTCAATCTCGCCTATATCTACCGATTTAACAGAACACAAGTTGTAACCTTGACCGGTATAACCATATTCACCATATCGATACAGTTTTAAAGGATTGTCCTGTTTTTTATAATCAAAATAAAAATCGGATTTTTTACCTGTTAAAACATAAACTGCATCAAAGGAGTGCCCGCTTGATAATACATCTGCATCGCTGTCACCTTCAATAGTTTGTCCAACACTATATATATCATTTGTTGCTACACCCGTATTTTTAATAGTTTGATTTACTTCTGCTCTGAAAGCCTCCATTGCAAGCTCTAACAATATAACCTCAAAGTCACCGTAAGCATAAGAATTTCCTGAATAGTTCTTAACTTTATCAATAGCACTCTTAGTAATAGTATATTCACCTGTTATCAAACATTCATTCTGAAAACCTTTTTCGTTATACCATTGCTTTGCAACCTTTGCGCCGGGTAGAGATATTGTATAAGAGCCATCGCTATTTGCTTTTATATTTTGAGCCAGAAGCTGCTGCCCGTCTTCTGACAATGCCAGAGATTTTACCGCTGCCAAAAAGTAACAGTCCCCGCGCAAAGCCTGCTTAAAATCATCAATTCTGCCATTTGCAGCAGCCAAATTTGATTCGTATTGTTCTAATTGCATTCTTGAACAACTAAATCTGTCCGGACGGACATTACCCGTTGCAAGAGAATCTGCCACACTCTGTGTATCAACAATACGGACTCCACCGTTTTGTTGACCTAAAATATATGGTTTTTCTTGATTTTGCTCTATTCGGGTCATTAAATATACTCCATATACAATTAAAATATACTACAACTATGGAATTGCCAGTTTGTAACAAAATATTTACAATTAACAGAAAAAGTGTAAAATGTACAAATTTTTCAGTTTTTATAGTAATATATTAGGGTTACTAAATTTAATCATAAAGGAGGCACATGAATTGGCAATAGTTTCATCTTCAATTGACGCGCTGGAAGAACAGCACTTGGACAAAGTAAACTTAGGACAACACGTCTTAGCAGAGTTTTTTGAATGTGATCCAAATATTCTTAATAATATCGACAAAGTCGAAAAACACATGGTTGACGCAGCCCTTGAATGCGGAGCTACAATTGTACAAAAATGTTTCCATATGTTTAATCCGTACGGAGTCAGCGGTGTCGTTATTATTTCGGAAAGCCACTTAGCAATTCATACATGGCCGGAACTAGGATATGCAGCAGTAGATTTATTTACATGCGGCACAAAATGCGACCCTAAAGTTGCATACGAATTTTTAAAGAAAACTTTTAACTCTCAAAAAGCTTCTTTCACAGAACTAAAAAGAGGCATAATTGACAGAGAAACCCTCAAACTTGCAGAGCAGCCTTTTGAAGTTGCAGAACAATTTGAAGAATAAAAAAAGAGGTCTTAAAGACCTCTTTTTTTATTAGCAAATTTTATTTTTAGATGTTTTTAGTTAGTATGAAAATATCCCCTATAACAATTCCAAATAGCGCATTTACTCAGAAGTTAAACCAAAAGACTAATATCTCGGAAGCTTCTGACTATGAAAAAATCAGATATAATCCTAATTTTTCATCAATTACCTTTAAAAACCTTTCTCCAAAATATTTAAAAGCGAAACAATACTTAAATTCCTGTGAAATCAAATCAAAAACCGAAACCATTTTACAACGCGATTTTGATTTAAACAAATTAGATGGGATTCAAGAAGGTATTAAAATCTTTAAAGGGCTTAATATGAAAGAAATAGCATTTTTCTTACTAACGGCAAGAGAGTTTGCTATATTCAGAGGATGTTACAATATGTGCTCACATTGTTATGCTGACGCAAAACCGCCGATAAAAGAAAAAGATAATTATATCCAAAGAATGAGTTGGGAAGATTTTACATCTATTACAGGAGGCATAAAAGAACTTAATAGCAGATTGGGATTCTATGCAACTGCTCCTGAGGATAATGAAATAAACAAATATAGATATTATGCAACACCATTCCATGATGCCGATTGCATTGATATTGTTTTAAGAGACAATAACGGTAGAGAATATGATTTTATTGATATTCATAAGGAATTGCATGAAGCCACCGGTCTGAGTGTAATATTTGATACCGCAGGATGGTTTCCCAACAACAAAGCTGCACAACAAAGAGCAGAAAAGATTGTAGATTATTTTAAAAAGCCTGAAAATTTTAAAAACAAAATCCTTTTTAATGTTTCATTTAATCCATTCCATTCAATAAACACTAGAAGTATTATGCTTTTAAAAGAAGGGAAATCAGAAGAGCAATCAAAAAGACTTAGGGATTTATATACAACAAGAATGGCAAATGTATTATTTACACTTACTCCGCTTCTACGTTACAAAGAGTTTAATTTATTGGCTAGAAGCTTTGAAGACGGAATCGACGGATTAGAAGGCTTTAGCAAATCCGACCTGGACTCTTTATTTAAAGAAACGATGGCTAAGCTTAAAAAGTTGTATATTGAAGACATGAATACAACTCAAAAATATATTAAGAATAAAAAAAATATTTTAGATAAATTACATCAATATAAAAAGCGTTATTCTGTTGATACCCAAATAGATTACACAGAAAAATTATACAAGATCAGCAGTAAAGATAATTCTTGTTCACAACAAACCAACGAAAGAATTGAATACAACAATGAAATGGTAAAAGATGTTCAAGATAGTTATTTCAAAAATTTTATTGGAATTCTTGATTCAAACGGCAGTTTTTATTTAACAACATTCATTGCTTCTTATCCTACAGAAATAAAATTAAACCTGTCTTCTTCTGACAAAACAACCGCTCCTATTCGCCCAAATCTGCAAGAAAATATAGTTATTACGAAAAACACGATAAACAATATTAAGAATTAATAAACAATAACGCAATTTTCAGCCCCGCTGCGTTTTATATATAATATGGTTATGAAAGTAGGACAGATTAATCCTGTTTTGTTTAGGAATATTCAGCCACAGCAAAAACAGGAAGTGCAGGAAAATACAAACCAAATTATGGAGTTAAATACAGTAACTCCTGATTTTGCTGTCAAAATCCCACAGAAATACACATCTTTAGGAATACAAGAAACAGAAAACGGAATAAAAATTCACTCCTACAAATTAGCTAACGGATATCGCGTAAGCATAATTCCGATGGAAGACTCTCCAACAACCGTCAAAAACTACGTTAATGTGGGTTCAATGAATGAAACCGATAACATTAAAGGTATCAGTCATTTTCTTGAACACATGGCATTCAACGGCACAAACGGCTCGGAAGGTTACACCAAACTAAATCAGGGAGATTCTTTCCAAAAAATCGAACAACTGGGCGGCTGGACAAATGCAAGTACTAACTACGCTTTAACAGATTATGTTAACTCAACCCCGCTGCTTGAAAAAAGTGATTTGGAAGAACAGCTTAAAGTTATTGCAGCAATGAGTGATGATTTGACACTTGCTGATGAGATGATAACAAAAGAAAAAGGCCCTGTTTGCTCGGAAATCAACATGATTCTGGATAATCCTCAAACAATTGCGATTGATGAAACCGTGCGCTCTTTGTTTAACATAAGAAGTTCAGCTGATGAACTTGTCGGCGGAAGCGTAAAGCATATCCAAAACCTGACAAGAGATGACGTCAAAAAATATTATGATAAATATTATACTCCTGACAATATGAATCTTGTGATTACAGGAAACATAGACCCTCAGGAAACAATTGAGCTTGTTTCAAAACTTTTTAAATCCAATAAACTGCCTCAAGGCAAAAGATTTGAAACTGATTTAACTCCAATCAAATCCGGCGTAAGAAAAGATTTTATTACAGATAAAGCAACTACTGCTAATATAATCTTTGGATTTACAGGCCCTAAAAATAATGATACAAAATCAAAAATTGTATTTGAGATTCTGGATAATTATCTCGCTTCTTCAAAAATAAATCTAAGCAAAGAATTACAAAGACTAAATACAGCTCATCAAGATTTTGGGATGGAAAAAATCAGCACAAACCCGAACAATCCATCTATGATTTATTATGCATTGGAATGCAGTGAAGAGAAATCAGAAGAAGTACTAAAGGCAATCTATGATATTCTTTCAAACATAAAAGAACCTTCTCAAAAAGATTTAGATAATATCAAAGAAAAGCTTATCCAAAATCATTCCAATGCGCTTGAATATTCTGTTGCATTAAATTCCATGGTCGGAAATGCAATATTCCAAAATAACATGGATTATATTACCGAATATGAAAAAATCGTAAATGAAATCACCTCAGATGATATAAAAGAATTTATTAGTAAACATCTGGATTTATCAAAAACAGCTTTAACAATTGTGCACCCGTCAACAACGCAAGCAGAACTTAAAGCAAATCATACAAAAGCATCACAGCTTAGTTTTAAAGGCAAAATCCAAAAACTTGATAACAACTATAAACTGGGTATAGAAGAAACAAAAAACAAGAATGCTCATTTTGATATAAATCTGTATTTTAATATACCTGATGAAAACCCTGCTATAAAATCCGTTCTCGCAAATATATATCAACAGAATCTTAAAAATGATGATTATTTAAAATTCGCGGAAGAAAACAACCTCGATATAGATATTCATTTAAGCAAAGATAATCTATCCGTGAGCGGGTACTCCGGAGAAAAGAACTTCGAAAAAACTCTCAATACTGCAAAAGAATTTTTAAACAATCCTGCTATTACACAGGAGTATCTGGATAATGCAGTTTCAAAAATAAAAGAAAACATTACACGTTCTCAAGATACTGCATCAAGTATTTATTCAGAGAATGAAGCAAAAACAAATCCGCTTTATACATCAAAAGAAGACATTTTAAACGGTTTGAATAACGTTACTTTAGATGATGTCAAAGCACTGCATCAGTATATTTTAAACAATTCTACAGGTACAATTTCTACAAATATTGATAATACGGAAGCTTTTGAAAAATTGAATAAAATTCAGGATGGCAATTTTGAATTAAGAAATACTTATCTTCCAAACGAAAAAACTTTTGTATTAACCAAAGACAGAGCTGTTTCTCAAGCCGATATTATGCAGACATTCAAATACGAATGGAATAATACACCAAAAGAACGTGCATTAAGCGAAATAATGAATACAATTTTAACATCTTCTCAAACCATAGGCTTATTTAACACGCTTCGAGAAAAGGAACACCTTGCATATACGGTTTATTCCGATAACGATTGGCGAGGAAACTGCGGCGAATTGTCATTAAACATTTTTACAACAACCGATAACAAAGAACTTGGCGAAATTAGTTATGAAAACGTACAAAAGTCAATTGATGGTTTTAACCGTCAAATAGGAGAACTTCTGGATTCAAAATACACTGATGCGGATTTAGAAAGTGCAAAACGAATCCTAAAAGCGAACCTGCTTCAAAAAGAAGGTGTCTGGACAAAATTGAGCTCTGTAAACAGAAGTCTTAAATACTCCGAAGATTTTGACACTCAAGTATTCAATGAAATAGATAATATCACAAGAGCTGATATTGACGAATTTGCGAAAAAAGTTTTCTCAGGAAAACCAACATACTCAATTGTTGCAAGCAAAGATACTTTAGAAGCTAACAAGGATTATTTGGATACATTAGCTCTCTAGTCTTTTTAATCCTATCCGCCTGTGATTTATAATCATTTGCAAAAAACAAGGATTCAAGACATTTTTGCAATGAAACAGCTGAGCTTTGAATATTCTCTCTATTAAGTTCAAGCATATCAGCTGCCATTTCCGTATTAGAAAGCGCTAACCTTGTCGTATCTCTAAACCCTGACGCTGCAATCAACTTAGCAAGTTCATTGTCTTTGATGTTCTCACAAAGAGCCTGAGCTACAAAAAGGGGTAAATGAGAAATTAATGCGACAGCTTTATCGTGCTCCTCCGGAGTTGTAATAATAATGTTTGCACCTAAATCATTTATAACAGTTTCCAACTCTTCTGGAACATCACCATCTGTTGGAGTCACAATCCACTTTGCCTCTTTAAACAATTCAGGAAACGAATTACTCCAACCACTATGTTCCGTTCCTGCCATTGGATGAGAAGGGATAAATCGATAAGAATACTTTTTCTTTGAGACAAAAGTTTTTAGACTGCATACGTCCGTAACAATAGTATTTGGAGATAAATAAGATTCCAATTTATCCAAGACATCTAAAGTTGCACTCATTGGTGTACAAACAAAAACAATATCACAATCTCTTAAAGTTGAGTAATCAGATGAGATATTCGTTTCTTTTACGCTGCGTGAAACACCTACAACCTCATACTTATCACACAATCCCTTAAAGATTGAACCGCCTATTAAGCCTAAACCAACTACGCCTATTTTCATTTTTCACCAAACTTCCCCATTTGTAGTCTTATAACCAATCCTTATATTTACCCCAACAAATCTCTATGTTTGAATGTTTTCACACCTTCTGCGTAATCTTTTACAATATCGCCGTATCCTTGAAGTGTGTATTTATAAATAGTTAAACCTTCCAAACCGACAGGACCTCTGGCATGAGTTTTGTTAGTAGAAATTCCTACCTCTGCTCCAAAACCATAACGGAATCCGTCTGCAAATCGAGTAGAAGCATTGTGATAAACACCTGCCGAATCTACCATATTCATAAATATTTGAGCATTTTCTCTATCTTCGGTAATAATTGATTCGGTATGACCTGAAGAATATTCGTTTATATGCTCAACCGCTTCTTCCAAAGAATCAACATCTCTGCATGCCAGAATTTTATCGGAATACTCTTTATGCCAGCTTTCAGGGGTAAATATAATTTGAATACCAGCTTGTTTCAAAGCTTCAAACAATTCATCCTTCCCGCTAAAATCCTTATGAATCAAAAGAGTCTCAACAGAGTTGCACGCACTCGGGTATTGAGTTTTAGCATCAACAACTATGCGTTTTGCTTTCTCTAAATCAGCTGACTCGTCGACAAAAATATGACAAATTCCGTCTGCATGCCCAAGAACCGGGATTTTTGTATTTTCTTTTATAAATTTAACAAGACTGTTTCCCCCGCGCGGAATTATTAAATCAATGTATTTATCCTGCTTAAGCATTTCAGAAACATCATCACGCGAAAACACTTGTGTTAAAACATTTTTCGGAAACTCTTCAACTTTATCCAACGCGGATTGGATAACCTCCATAATAGTACGATTAGTATTAGCTGATTCTTTGCCGCCTTTTAGAATTACTGCATTAGAAGATTTAATAGCAAGCGCGGAAATCTGCGTAATTACATCAGGACGAGCCTCAAAAATTATCCCCAAAACACCAATAGGACAAGATTTTTTTGTTAATACAAGCCCCGTATCAAGTTCACGCTGTAAAAGAATTTTACCAACAGGATCTTCCAACTCGTAGATATCAACAACGCCCTTTATCATATCGCGCATTTTGTTTTCATCCAGTTTCAAGCGATTTAAAACTGCTTGAGATACAAGAGTTTTAGCTTCTTGTAAGTCTTTTTTATTAGCTTCAAAAATTCGTTCACGATTATTTTCAAGAGCTTCTGCAATATTTAATAAAACCTTATTTTTGATTTCTGTTGACAAAGAAGCAAGTTTCTTTGATGCAAATTTAGCTTTTTTAGCCAGCTCTGTAAAATTAGATTCTGCCATTTCTGTATCCTTCCGCACGCATGCAATATTGGAGTCTGCGCAAGTTAATCATAGTAGAGAATTTTTTGCGCATCAAATGTTCCTGTAAAGATTTTGCGGGCATTTCTTCCGTAATTTTCGGCTGTTTTACAACAAAACCCGACAAGTTCATAAACGGAACAGAATTCCTGTAATCCATATAAGGACTCTTTCTCTCAAATTCGTGCATAAAAACTCTCCATAAAAAACTGATTGTGATAAGTCAATTTTATGTAAAAGACACCCGCGTAACAATACAACGTTAAGAAAAGTTTACCTAGATAAAATCATCCAGTGTATATCTTGTCTCAGGTCTGTTTATCATCTCATTCGTAATTTGGCAATCTTCTCTTAAGTTTGCAAGCTTAGGTGAAGCTGTTTTATTTTTCAGATTCAGTTGAATTTCTGTCGGAAAGAATCTTGCATAATCCATATGATAAACCCGTCCGTCAGCATCAATCAGTTTGTGTGCAAGATATCTGTGATATCTGCCGTGTTCCTGCAAATCCCGATACATAACTTTTGTTGACTCCGTATGGTCTTGCATTGGAGCTTTTATGCCAAATGAATTCATAAATTCCAGCATTCTTCCGGAAGAATTTAGGGCTGTACTTATTTTACCCATTTTATTTCTCAAAACTTCAAGATTTTGTTCTAAATCATTCTGAGATTTTATATATTTTTGTTCACCTTGCAAGTCTGCCTCATAGAGTTTCGCAACTTTTTCTATAACTTGCTGTGACAAACCAAACATGGTTGCAGCATCAAATCCTTCTGCGTTTACGGCATTGAGCCCAAATGCACGCTGCATAATATTAAACTTTTCCTCTTTCAAGAGCGGTGTGAATGTAAAGATTGCATTAGCAATTCTATCCGTAAATTTTTCACGCAAACGACTAGCTCTTTCAACATCACCGTTTCTTAATGCCTTAACTGCAGCTACATTGGAAGCACTAAAGACATTGAACGATAAGTTAAACTCATTTAATTTATCCATATTTTCAGGCTTAGAAAAATATTCTACATATTCTTCTGCCCTTTTTTGCATCATCTTATTTTCAGGAGTCCAGCCTGATGTATCAAAAGCCGAACGCCTGCCAAGACCTTCATACAATTCTGTAACCAAATCTCTATAATCATGAACCTGACCTTTTTTATCTTTAACCGTCAAATTCATACAATCGGAGTCATAAAATAATTCCGTAGTTTTATATATTTTAGCGTTATTATGTCTATGCATATTCTCTCCAAATAAAGGAAAACCGCAAAGACGTTCTCTAATTTTCTTAAATCCATTTGTTATTGATGTAAAATCTTCCCAGCTCATTTCTCGATTTGAAGGTTTAGCATCCGCATAACAATAACCACACATATTGTTACATCCGCGTTTTACGGCAATGACATGAAGATTTTCACTCAAATACTGAATATCCTTCATTGATAGACCTTTAAAAACATCTATGCCGTATTGAAGCCCTTCAATTACTTCCATACTTAAGTTTCTGAACTGGAAGTCGTTACCGTTTGGACGGCTATACACTTCTTTTGCCGAAGCTGCCACAATCTGTTGAACTCTTTTATAGCGCATATAGTCCTTAAGTGCAGTTATCGGATTCGCTTTAAAAGAAGGAGTTCCTGTTTGATTTTGGATTTCAAATCTGTCATTCTCATAAACAAATCTTAGTTTTGTATTGTTTTGAGCGATATTCAAGTTATAAGTGTAATTATTATTAATTTTCATAATCATTAGAAAACAAGTAAAAAAAAATTTTTGCTAATAGTTGAAAAGTTTTTATGTTGCTGATATAGTAGAGGAGAACTAAATATCATTTGCGCGCGTAGCCCAGTTGGATAGAGCGTTTGGCTACGAACCAAAAGGTCGGGGGTTCGAATCCCTCCGCGCGTACCATTTAAAAAGAGTCTTCGGACTCTTTTTTTTGTATATAGCCCCGTTGTATTTTCACGATTAGTTTAAATTTTTTCAACAAAGCAATCGAAAACTTTTTGAAGTAAAAATATTTTACTGTCAGGTCGTCAAACAGACAAATTAACAGGATTTTTTCCTAATGTATTTGGCTGTTTTCAATAAAGGAAGGAGAATGAAATGACTACAGTTGAACCAATTAGAAATATTGAACACTTAAAAAAGTTAGAAAATTATTTTGCACGAAGAAGCCAGCGAGATTTATTATTACTCACAATTGGAACTAATTGCGGATTAAGGATTTCAGATATTGTAGCTCTCAATGTTGGTGATGTTAAAAATAAAACTCATATTCAAATTATAGAAAAGAAAACCGGCAAATTTAAAAAGTTTCCTATAAATGCAAAATTAAAACCAATGTTTGATGAATTTACAAAAGGGAAAGATTCTGATGATGCGTTATTCAAATCCCGATTCGAAAATCGCATGGATAGATTTAGCGCATATCGAATATTAAAGGCGGCATGTAAAGCTGCAGGACTACACGAAAAAGTCGGAACACATACTATGCGAAAAACATTCGGATATCATCATTATAAAAAATATAAAGATGTTGCAATGCTCCAAAAGATATTTAACCACTCAAGTCCACAAATAACTTTAAGATACATCGGAATTGAACAAGACCAAATTGACGAAAGCTATACAAACTTTATTTTATAGCCTGAAAGTCTTTATTTACAAAGGAGTAAACAGTATTTTATCATCACATTATATTCAAAAAGTAATGGAATCATTCCTTAACTGGATTTTAGCACAAACATTTGTATTTTAACATTCATACTTTGCAAGAATTTTTATTTACTAAAACATAATGGTCTTTAGCAAATTAGCAACTCACAATGTCACCTTATATTCAATTTGTGACATGTTAACTTTTTCATCTGCTGAAGCACATATTATCATAAACAAAATATGAAATGTTTATTTGTTAAAAAATATTGTGATAGCTTATTATTTAATACAAACAATAAGGCTAAAGCCCAAATATAAACTTGTTTTTCACAAATGTCACAAATTGAATATAATGTGA
>JAAGKN010000425.1_pt1 | contig 64728 bp, 56 predicted proteins | sample 6206371 | NCBI WGS metagenome assembly JAAGKN01 (sample SAMN11533720, study PRJNA540317) | gut metagenome | isolation source: fecal pellets from male and female animal of same cohort | host: Peromyscus leucopus | place: USA:CA | collected 2017
CCATACAAAACTAAAAAGAAGTAAATATGAAGTGTTACAAATACTGAGCATCTCATTGACTGATAAGACTCATCTGAGAGACCTCTTTAATAAAACTAAATTTCAAAATGACAAAGAACGATTCGGACCAAATGGGCCAAGTTTGTTTAATTTTTAATTCGTCCCAATTTTAATGGGACACTAATGATAAAACATCTATTGTAATTAGTAAGACGCAAATAGAAGGCGAAATGTTCCCATAAACAATTCATTTTAATTTATATTAACAAGAAAGTTCCGACAAGCCTAACCAGCGATAGCCTAAGGTTCCACAAATACAATCACAGGATTATTATCGTTTTCCGGTTGTTCCCAATCGATTAGGTAACGTTTGTCATCCGAAATGTATTGAGGAGTAAAAGCGGCCTCATCCGGAAACTCAAATAGATTTTCCGAATACACAAGATTGGCATAAGCCAATTGCTCACTTTTTTTGTCATAACATAATGTATAAGTATCCTTATTGGAGAAGTTATACATATAAATCCGATCATTGACCTCTCCGGATACGACCGGCATGATTTTTGTCTGAAACAAATTCTTCTCAATATCATCCATAGTTATGTTGTAACGTAAATCCTCAGGTGTACGGTATTTTCCAAGATCAAGTACCGCATAAGGAATTAACTCGAGATCATTGGAGACCTTGAATATGGTATCGCAGAATAGCTCCTTAAAAGCTACTGTATTTTGTTTGTCAAAAGCCCGGAACTCATAGGTAAATGTCATCACAAAATCCGGTTTTTTATAACTCTTATAGTAAGGTACACTGTCTAAAACGATCGTATCTTGGCAGAAATAAAGTCGGGTAGATACATTGCCAGACAAATTCGGAGTATATCCCAATAATATATTGCTTTGTGGCAAAAGACAGAAATTCCGAATATTTTTATTGGGAATATGAAATGAGCGATGGTAATTTCCTTTCCAATCATATACTTTAATTCGGCGGGGACTATCTTTTATATAGATAGAGTCATTGTAAGGCTCTAAGCCGGATATTTTCGAGAATTCACTCGGTCCTCCTCCTTGCTTGCCAATATCATATAGGAACTTTCCCTTCGTATCGAATACGGAAGCCCTGTTACCATGCTGTACCAATAATTTATCATCATGTTTGATAATACGGTCAATATACTTGATCAAGATGGAATCATTTGTTTCCAATGGAACAAACATAACAGATTTTGCCCAACTCTCCAATGCGACCTCTTCGGGAGAGTGATCAAATGTGGAAGACATGTCAATAATTATGCATTCCTCTCTTCTTTCGCCTGTAGTAGTACAAGCAGCCAGGAATATAGCAAACACGAGAATATACTTTTTCATTGTTATATATTTTAAAAATTCAATACAATCTTATTTTCCCTATTTAATCCGATTTTTCCCGAACAAACAAAAAGACTGATTATCTAATATTTTAGCACAGAAATTATAGCCACTTACCCTTATATGGATCATACTTGCAATATAAAGGAGATGAATACTCATTTTCAATTGATTGAGTAAATGTTCTACAATCTATACACATAATACGATGCTCACAGTCTTGACATCGGTTTATCTCAACCTTTCTTATCTTTCCCAATCTAACAAATTCCTCATTTCGTAAATAAGAAAAATCTTTATCCAAAATATGACCAAATATTCTAGATGAGAAAATACATCTTTTTACGAGACCTATCTCCGTCACACAAATTTTTCCAAACAAGCATGTATTTCCCAATATAAAATCCCTATACATTGGCATATTTACAACAAAACTATCAAAAGATATATTTGCACATTTTTGGGATATAGATGATATTTTTTCAACATTAAAGATATAGTAAACACCTTCAGATATAATCTTTTTAGACTCTTCACATCCATAAATAGAGATTTGTTTAATTCTAGGATCTACAAACAAATTCACATTTTTATCAAATGTTTTCAAATCCAACACAAATTCTATATGAGAAAAGGACTTATCCCAAAGAACTTTAAATAAAAATTGAAGATCTATAGTATCTTTTACTATTATCTTTATTGCCCACACTCCAATTTTTTGCAGTTGCAAAAATATATTCTCCAAAAGAGCACCATCACTTTTCAAACCAACCTCCAAAATCGAATTAGTAAACACCTCATTTTCAATAAAAACATCATCCAGAGATAAGAATTCTATTTTATCATCTGAAATAAATGCATATCTTCGATCTAGTAAAAAGTCCACATACTCATCTAATATTAATCTATCATCGCTATTATATCTATCATATATAATCTTCAAGCTATTACCTCGCAGACCTTCCAATATACCTACCAATGCATTCGGTATATAATCAAATCTAGAATATTGTAAATCACAAATTGTTGAACGACTAAAGCCTCTAGTCATTACACAATTAGGATAAAGCATCAAATATCCCTTACATCTAGAATATTTACTCATATCTTAGCTATTGGTTTATAAAAATTATCACAATGATAATTCTTATTATTATACAATCTAGAATAACATACTTTTTCATTTTCCACCACAACTTCTTTTTCTTCAAAAACACTTTGTTGTTTATAATAAAATATTAATGGGTACAGGCTATTCATTTTCATGATATTTCTCAATTAATTTATCTGCTATTACTTTATATAAGTCACAACCACACGCTGCCGCATAACCTCCAAACTGTCCTTGAGGGTTCACTTCCAAGAAAATATATTCCCCATCCTTATACACCATATCAATAGAACCTGTATCCAAACTCGCTAAATTCATAAAATCAATTAGTTTACTTTGAACATCTAGAGGTATACAAATCAAAGATATTCGTAAGCCATTTCGTAATTTAGGATTGATCCTAAAGTCTATTTTGGTATCATCAAATTCTTGAGAAAATATAGCAAAAGGGAATAACATTCCACAAAGATAAAAAATTCGAATATCCATATATTTGTCAATGTATGTTTGGACTATAGAGTGAGCAAAAGATTGTGGCAAGCGTTCTATGTCAAAGACAAGATGAGGTGATACTAAATAATTTTCATTCCTGTACTTAAAATCAAATTTATTCCCAATAGATTTACAGATAACATTTTCTTTCTTTCTGCAAAAGTCACGTAAAATCACTTTATCTCCTGTTACAACCGTAGCAGGTATATTCAACCCCACCTTATGAGCTAAATAAATCATCTCAATTTTGTTTACTTGCCTCTTCTTACCAAGCCACTTGGCATCATTTAATAATAAATAAAACAAATTATTCAGCTCTACAAATTCCGAATAGACAAGATCAAATAAATCCCCATCAGTCAAACGTTCTTTTAAGCACTTTTTGATAGAAGATTGTCTCCTATACCAAAATACGGATTGACTCAAATTTTCTTTTGTAATAATATAATCATACAATTTTATACAAAACCCTTTTTTATCAACCCAAACATTAAGTCGCCTATTTATAATAGCATATGTTAAATCAAACCGAAAGAATGGGACATTCTTTATATGCAAATAACGCAAAACTTTATCTGTAGAAACATCACTATCTTGACTTAACACATAAATCATAATTATTCTTTTTATAATATCGCACAATTAAAATATTTTCTACATATAACTCTGCGAACATATGAATGACACATTTATAGATACACTAAACACAAGATTTTACAACTACAAACATCTACTAATTTATATCATTATTTCACACAAAACACTCTTCTAGCATCACATCTGTCATAATAAATTATATGCTAAAAAAAGAAAAGCTCCCTTAATATAAGGGAGCTTTTTTCCATGCTACTTCATTCCGGCTCTTGTTCAACATCATCAATGTAATTTCCGTTCGGAGTGCAAGTAACCTCTTTTCCCCCACCAAAGATTTTACTCAACTCTGACTTATCAAGCTCCTTGCTTGCAAATTTTTCTGATTTTAGAGATTCTAGTTTATCCATAACTATTACATTTATAAGATTACGTCTGCAATATAGTAAAAAAATCAATCATACAGACATACGACAATAAAAAAACATTCATTAACGTAATATTTTATCACATTAACACGCAGCAAATATTCAATCCTTACGAAACTCTTTCTCTTGAGTAACTAAACATTTTCCGATTAACATCCTCTTTTTCCACTTCTGCGTTCGCCACCGCAAACAGAGTACCGCACCCCGGGAACATTCGTCCAAAGCGAATGCGAACCACATGCCCGCTAAGCCTAATCCGAACACGATACCGAACATATACCCGCAGAATACGGCAAAGAACCACATACAGAATAACTCGATAATTACCGGAACCACTACATCGCCTACCGAACGCAAACAGAAAAGGAACAGCAGTACCGTGGCTCGCCCTTGCTCCAAGAGTACATCTACCAGCAAGGCTCCCATCGCGATCGTTATGATGGCTTGATTCTCCGTGAATATTCCCAATAAAGGACGTCCCAGCAGATAAACCCCGGTACTAGCGACCAGCGTAATCAGCAACGATCTCCTCCAAGCATACCAACTCAATAAATAAGCGGCTTGCTTCTTTCTCGCACCCACCAAATTGCCGGTACAAATAGAAGTAGCTTGCGCGATCGACAAAGAAAAGATATAGCCGATTATCACGATATTCATCACATAAACACGAGCTGTCAAGTACTCATTACCCAGCATATTGATAAAGTAGACAATCGTCACCTGCGAGGCATCATACGAGATTTGTTCCGCCGCCGAAGGCAAACCGATCTTCAACACATCTTTCAACTTCTGAAACGGGAACGGACGGAAATAAGCCAAAGGGATACGAGGCACCAACCGCTTGAACAGCATGATAAACAAAAGTGTCATCGCCACTCCCCGGCAAACAGAGGTAGAGATCGCCGCTCCTTGTACACCGAGGGCAGGGAAACCGAAATGGCCAAATATCAACGCATAATTCCCAAACACATTCAATACATTGATCAGCAAGGTCACCTGCATCGCGTAATTCGGCTTGTTCGCCGCACGGAGCACCGCCGATATCGTAAAACTAACCGCTTGGAAGAAGCCGAACCCTCCGACAATGTGCATATAAGTCTCAGCGTCCGGCATCAGATCCGGACGGATATCCATCAGGACCAACATCTCCCTACCGAACAAGAAAAGCATCAAGCTGATCAAGCAACCTACGCCGGCGTTAAACAACAAGGAGGTTCCTAACACCTGAATAAAACTCTTATTATCTTTCGCCCCGAAATAGAGGGCGCACATGACGGAAGTTCCGGTCGTGGTTATATTGAACAGCAGGAATACCATGTTCAACAATTGATTCACCACACCTACCGCCGCCACTGCGTTATCGGAATGATGGCTCAGCATAAGCGTATCCACCACGCCTAAAGTCAACATCAGCAAGGTTTCCAGAAAGATAGGCCCTGTTAATTTAAATAATTTGCCTCTCAGCCCTCTCGGGGCACGGAATAGTCTATACATGTCCATTGATCTGCTTTCTACCTAAACACCTTTTTTACGAGTCCGCGAAGGTACAAAGCTTTACGCTAAATAGGTTTCGCTATTTCTATTATTTTCCGTAATTTTGGAATATAATCCTTATCCCTTTATGATAAGGACTTTAGAGAGATGAACCGATTTTGAGGTAACGAATTGCCAACCGTTCTTGTTGCTGCATTCTGCTTTGATGTGCTTTCTTGGCATCTCGTTTGTGCCACAAAGATAATATTATTATTTGAAATAATCACTCATATAAAGAAACATTGCTATCGGTGTTTGATATGGTGTTATTTGAAACAACAGGACTTCCATAATATTCTATTAGTCGTCCATTATCATGCCATTCTCCGAACATTATATTATTGCGAGTATTCTCTATGAATTTGGATAACCTATTTGCAAATACGGCAGGTTGAGATTTCTTGATTTGAATCGTATCTATTCTGACACGCTGATAAAGCGGAGGGAAATTACGGAAATTATTCCAAACCGTATCATCCCCTTTTAAAGCTTCCAATATTTCATTGTCTATTAGGAAAGAATCCATGTTTTTAGGATAGGTTGCCTTGCCAGCATCGGTCATTCTCCCTAAATATTCCATTCTTCTGCATCGCTCTTTATTCAGTTCAGACCATGCACTACTTTTTTTTCTTGGGGCGAATCTTTGATAAGCTATCCCGTCAATACGTTTCAATGTACTGTCTATCCATCCGAAACATAACGCTTCTTCCACAGCGTCAATATACCAAAACGTAGTATTGTCCGATGGCTTTCCCCTTTTGACTTTTACCCAACATTCTGATGCTATCTTGTGGTTCATTACGAGCCATTCGCGAAACTCTTCCCGATTACAAGCATCCAACAAATACGCCATATCTTGTTTGTTTAGGCAAACAAAGTACAGAACCCTTGCTTGTTGAACTGATAGTACATTTCAATACGTTCTGGAGTATCGTTTTCCAACAACAATAACAGTTCTTTTGCAAACTCAAGAGTCGCAGAGCCATTTGCTGTTACTATATTTTTGTCACAAACAGCCTGAGTATGGATATACCCGTCAGCATTCGTATAGTTTTCGCTTCCCCATATCTTGAGTTGTTCCAATCCATTTCCGGTATGTTTGACAGTATTGAGGAATCCATGTTTTGCCATAAATGAAGCCGCATTACAAATAGCACCTATAATTTTACCATTTTCAACGGCTTGTCTGACAATATTCACTACCTGCTCTGCAACAGGTGTATTCCAGCCGAAACCGCCAATCAGCACCAAGGCTGCATAATCATCGGGCATATTGTCAAATGAGTAATCGGGCAACGTCCGAAATCCTCCTATTGATTTGACCTCCTCCAAAGTAGGGGCAACCACTTTGTTGATGTACTTAGGATTTTCCTTTAAAGCGTATTCATCAGACGAAATAGCTTGTGAAAGATATACTATTTCGTGTGCTGCATAATTCGGTAAAAGTATGTATAAGACTTCGTTATTCATAACATATTTAACGTTGATATTACAATATCAATTCCGAATACAAAAGTACAAAAAATCCGTGATATAACATTCAACTATCACGGATTTTATTATGGTTTACAGTTTAATACCCCGATTTTGTCTCTTTGTAGGCATTCCTAATGCTTCCATAAACTCGTCTTTCTTACGTCTAAACCAACTGATATGTGAAACACCGTCTATGTTGAGTTCAAATTTTCCTTCCTCGTCTTCTTTTAGTGAACATACCATTTTATCGACCTTGAAATGCTGGTTGAACTCACGGGAATATAGTTCGCCTCTAATGGAAACATCCTTGAACGTGCATAGTTTCCTAATGACGGCATCGCCAAAGTGTAGAGTATCACGCAGGAACTTTATTGTCGGCATCAGTTTCTCCACATATGGAAAATAGCGTTTGACAAAATCTGCAAACTCGGACAACTTGCGGTTCTGCTGCTCGTATGCGCTTTTCACCTCCTGCATCTGTTTGGCTTGCCGTTCCTCACGTTCTTGGGCTTCATTTTCAAGTTCAGAAATGCGGTTTTGCAATGCAGCATTTTCCCTCTCCAATGTCTTGACCTTGTTACTGCCGAAAAGAGAACCTACACTTTCCGCTATGTTAGTGGCTGCGGTCGTGGCTGCACCTTTCAGTTTCTCGGTCTGTACCTCTTTCTTGGCTCGCCTGAGTTCTTCCTGTGCCGTTTCTTTGCAGTCTCGAAGTTGCCCTATGTCTGTTCGTAACTGTTCCGTCTCATACTCGCTGCCGATACCTTGATAGGCGTTGCGCACCATTTCAGCCGTAACGTATGCCTCGCGGTCTGAAATGCGCTGGTAGTGTTTGATGATTTGCGCCTTGATGTTGTCCAAAGCGTGGTTGATGTCCCGTGCCTCTACGCTCTTGCCTTTGGCTCGGTTGCCTTTCGCATCCCAAAGCGTTTTCGGGATGCTCCGTTTGCAACTGAACTGCGCCACAGTCCCGTTGATTGTCACTCGTCCCATGATGGGGACAATACCGTTTTTCTCCTTGCTGCCGTTCACGTAGAACAGCACTTTGAATGTGCTTCTTGCCATACTCGTTTTTTTGCAAAGTTATCTATCAACGAGTTAGACTTTGATACGCAAATCGGCGCAGAACGGCGCAATCATTGCAGGGAGCGTTAAAAATGCATCCCGCTACGGGTAACGATTTGAAAACCGTTCTGCTTCATAGAAGTGCTTTCCTTTGCGTTTCCCGTTTTTTGCGGTTGGCTTCATTTGGCACTGTAAACGCTTTAATGATAGTCATTTCAGTGACATTTCAACCTCTTTTCTCGGTTATTCCAAAGATTTTTTTGTAAGTTTGTATCCGGTTGAATAATTTTTGATGAACAAACGAAGACAAATGGACAAGAAACTACCTATATGTATCGTATTAGTCATGTTGATGAGTTGTTTCTCCTGCAAACAGCCCCAACAGCCCATGGAAGACGCAGACATGGATACGCAGTGGGTGGATAGCTCACAGCATCTGTATCAATACGGCATCTGTATCGATTCCTTGGACGTAAAAGAGTATTTGATGAAAAACGGGGATAATCCCGCCTCCATCTTCTCCGGGCTGGGCTTTTCGGCCTTGAAAGCAGACAGTATCAGCAGGGCATCCACCCATGTCCTCGATCCGACGAAACTGCGAGCCGGCATGCATTATTACACATTTTCCACGGTAGATTCCTTGGAGACGATCCGATATATCGCCTTCGCCAAGTCGCTGACCGATTATGCCGTAATCGACTTGACCGGAGATACGATCAACGCCTATGAATTTAATAAGCCGATCACCCTCAAGAAAAAATATACGGAAGGAGTATTAAACTCTTCCCTATGGAACGTGATCAAGGCCAACGGAGGTGATCCGTATCTGGCGATCAAGATATCGGACGTGTACGCTTGGCAAATCGATTTCTTCGATATCAAAGATGGAGACTCATTCAAGGTTCTATACAATGAGGCTTACATCGACGATACCACCGCCTTGAGCATTGCCTCTATCGAGGGGGCGATCTTTACGCATCAAGGCAAAGAGTTTGTAGCGATTCCTTTCACCCAAGACAGTATCTTCGAATACTTTGATGAGGAAGGGAACAGCCTTCGCAAAGCGTTCTTGAAAGCCCCATTAGACTTTTTCCGGATCACATCCCGTTTTACGAACGCCCGTTTCCACCCGATCCTCAAACGATACCGGGCGCATCATGGGGTTGATTACGCGGCACCGACCGGTACACCGGTACGCAGCATCGGAGCTGGTACGGTTATCGCCAAGGGATATCAAAACGGCGGGGGCAATTTCTTGAAAGTGAAACATAACTCCGTATACACCACGACTTATATGCACTTAAGCCGCTTCGCCAAAGGAATCCAAGTAGGCAGCCATGTGCAACAAGGCCAAGAAATCGCTTATGTAGGCTCCACCGGACTCTCTACCGGACCGCATCTAGACTTCCGTGTCCACAAAAACGGGCAACCTATCGATCCGCTAAAAATGGAAGCTCCCCCTTCTGAACCGGTGAAACCGGCCTATAGGGATAGTTTCGCTTTCGTTAAGCGGCAAATCTTGGCGGAAATAGATAGCTTTCATGTAGCCACAGTTAGTAAAGCATCTGTTATATATGAGAAAGATAGTATCAACCATTTAAATAACTAGCGTATGAAATTCTTGGGGAATATAATATGGTTACTCTTCGGAGGGATTATAACAAGTGTAGAATATCTGATATCCAGCCTAATACTAATGATAACGATCATTGGTATACCTTTTGGCCTCCAGACCTTAAAATTAGCGATACTGGCTTTATGGCCTTTTGGCAGCCGTGTCGTAGACGAGGGGAATTCCGGAGGATGCCTGTCACTTATCATGAATGTGATCTGGATATTCGTCGGAGGCTTTTGGATTTGCCTTACGCATCTGGGATTCGGCCTTTTGCTATGTATCACGATCATCGGCATCCCTTTCGGCATGCAACATTTTAAGATGGCAGCTTTAGCCTTGGCGCCTTTCGGAAAGAGCATCCAATAAGGGAACGTCTGACTTTTCTGTAGAAGACAGACATCCGGCAAGAATTTAGGCTAGGATAAGGTATTATACCTATTTCTTTCTATACCTATACGTTCTCGCTCCTTATTCTATTTCATAAATCACGGTATGGTACGTACAGACCACGCCTTGGTTTGTATAGATCAAGCCTTGGTCTGTAGAGTTCACGGCGTGATCTGTAGAATTATACTAGATATTCAAATGAATTCATCCGATATCTTTCAAGTATTCATAAGGAAGGAGGGAAGTATAAATAGCGTTCATATACATCTCCCTCATAGGGCCTAGGGGCGTTATAGCTCGATCTGGGAAACCGAGACCGGAGTATTCATGAAGATAGAGGCCGCCTCAGAAAACTTCTCTGCCGACTCCGTGGTAAGAAAACGGCAACTTCCTCCCTTCGTGAGTTTACGATCCATTTCCGGGTGACGCCCTAAATAATCTCGCAAACTCTCCGCTACATGCTCGCCTTGCGAGAATAGAGTGATGCCGGAAGGAAGAAAAGCACGGATCTTATCCATCAAAAGGGGATAGTGAGTACATCCCAAGATAAGCGTATCGATTTGCGGATCTACGGATAATAGATGGTCGATATGCTTTTTCACGAAATAATCCGCTCCCGGAGAATTAAACTCATTATTCTCCACCAAAGGGACCCACATGGGGCAAGCCTCGCCTGTCACTTGGATATGTGGGTACATCCTGCCGATCTCTATCGTATAAGAATTGGACGTAATCGTACCGCTCGTACCTACGATACCGATATGTTTAGTACGGCTGATCGTATCCACTAACTCAACTGTAGGACGGATGACTCCCAATACACGACGATTGGGATCCCATGTAGGCAAGTCTTTTTGTTGGATCGTACGAAGCGCTTTCGCGGATGCCGTATTACAAGCCAAGATCACCAATTGGCAACCCGACTCAAACAAGCGCGATACCGCCTGACGGGTAAATTGATAAACGACCTCGAACGAACGGGTTCCATAAGGAGAACGTGCGTTATCGCCCAGATAAACGTAATCATAACCGGGCATCAACTGATGGATCTTATCGAAAATCGTCAGTCCGCCATAACCCGAATCAAAAAGACCGATCGGACCGGGAGCTTGTGGAAACATATCAGAACCTTTCTTTTATAAAGTACAAAGGGTGCAATCCTTTCGGAAAACACCCCCTCTTTTATTCTATAGAATAAATTTTCTCGCTAATTACAAACCGAGTTTCGTACGAACAAACGGAGTTGCGTCTACCGCATTAGTACCCGTATAAAGCAAAGCTGCCGGATCGATGATATACGTATATCCCTTCTCCTCGCCTACCTTCTGGATAGCCTCGTGCAACTTCTGTTGGATCGGTTGCAACAATTCCTGTTGTTTCTTTTGTACGTCTTGCTGAGCTACCTGAACGAAGTTATCCATACGTTCTTGGATATCTTGAATCTCTTGCATTCTTCTCAACTTGATATTTTCTGTCAATGAATCTTGCTGCGCTACGAAGTCTGAATATTTCTTTTGGTATTCATCTTGCATTTGCTTCAATTCAACTCTATATTTCTCATTCAAGTCTGCCATTTGTTTTTCCATACCAGATACCTCCGGCATAGCCATAAACACCTCTTGAGTTTTTACAAACGCAATTTTAACTTCCTGAGCGATAGCTCCCAACGGGAGAATCATCAACAATAAAACAATAAGTTTCTTCATTTTTACTATATAATTACTTTGTTATTAATCAAGCTTTCACACTTTTCATGCATAAAGCGCACAAATGTAAGCATTTATTTTGAATATCCTAACTTAATCAGCACTTCATTACTGATATCGATCTTCGGAGAAGCGAAAATAATGCTCATAGCTGAAGCTCGATCCCAAACAATTTGATATCCCTTGTCTTCCGAGATTTCTTTCACCGCATTATACACCTCGTCTTGAATCGGTTTCATCAAACTCTCGCGTTTCTTATATAACTCACCCTCAGGACCGAAATATTTACGCTTCAGATCTTGCGCCTCTTGCTCTTTCTTCACGATCTCTTCCTCACGTTTCGTTTTCATCTCGGCAGAGAGGAATACCAGATCGCTCTGATAATTCTTATACATATTCTGAGCTTCTTGCTGAATCGCTTCCACCTCATTTTGCCATTTCTTGGAAACTTGGCTCAACTGCTCATTGGTCATTTCGTAAGCCGGAATATTCTTCAATATATATTCCATGTCGATTAAAGCGAACTTCTGTGCCATGCCGGCAAAAGAACAAAGCAACATCAGACAGCTCAATGTGATAATCTTTTTCATACTCTCTTTATTTATAGTTCTACTTTATGACTGCAAATATAACAGAGGGTTTACTTACAGCCTACCAATATTCGTTAAAAGTATTTATTTAAACGTAGAGACGGGGCGTACCCCGTCTCCACATACGGAACACGCCCCGTCTCTACATACGAAGCTATACCCGATCTATATTTTAGAATTCCTGTCCGATGATAAAGTGCAGGTTACTACCGCTACGTTTACCACTACCACCATAATTCGGCTCGTCGAAACCATAAGCCCAGTCGAGTCCCATCAAACCGATCATCGGCAAGAATATACGGACACCGACACCAGCGGAGCGTTTCAAGTTAAACGGATTAAAATTCTTCAAATCAGTCCAAGCGTTACCAGCCTCCACAAATACCAATCCGTAGATCGTAGAGGAAGGCTCCAGCAAGAACGGATATCTCAACTCCATAGCCAAACGAGAATAAGCGTATCCATAAGAGTTGTAACCACCATTACCGGCGATACTACCATTCTCATAACCTCTCAAACCGATCGTTTCCTGAGCGTAGGTACTGGAGTAACCACTCATACCGTCACCACCCATATAGAAGGTTTCGAACGGAGATTTCTTATCCTTATTATAGGTACCCAAGAAACCATACTCAACACGGGTCATCAGTACCGGCGTACGTTTCACGGTCAACGGAGCCAACGGAGAGAAGATCTTCGCTTTGAACTTCCATTTATGATACTCGATGAATTTATATTTATCCGGGTCTGAGCTTGACATCGCCCCATAATCCTTATTATCAAACAAAGAATAAGGAGGCGTAGCCGCTACAGACAACATGAATTGTGAACCCTTACGAGTATACAACGGGTTATCGATAGAATTACGTTGCAACATCAACTCCAAGTTGATATTATGGCAATTTCCGTTATTAACCAAGAAATAGTCCCAATCATGCATCATATACAACTGATAGTTCAACGTCGCCATAAACTGGAAGTAGTCATCCGGCCAATTCAAGCGTTTACCATAACCGGCCGCTAAACCAAACATCATGATAGACTTATCCGGATCGTAAGCGTACTCATAACTATTACTGTAACCATAGTTGCCATAATAGTTACTACCATAGCCATAACCGGGATAGCCATAACCATAACCGGGATAACCATAACCATAACCGGGATAACCATAACCATAGCCGGAATTGCTCAAATAATTGCTGCTGATATCGGTTTGCTTTGAAAAATAAGCGCTGACAGACAATGTATTCGGTCGTTTACCGCCGAACCAAGGATCCATGAAGGAGATGCTGTAAGCCTGGTAGTAACGCCCATTCGTCTGGCCGCTCAAGGTCAATGTCTGTCCCTCACCTTGCGGGATGATGCCCTTATAGGTTTTCGGGTTTAAGAAGTTCTTCATAGAGAAGTTCGTAAACTTCAAACTTAACTTACCGATCACACCCGTCTGTCCCCAACCTGCGGAGAACTCGATCTGGTCATTCGCCTTGGAAACCAAGTTATACTCGATATCCACGGTTCCATTCTCAGGATCAGGCAGCGGCACCGGATTCATGTTTTCCGGGTCGAAGTGTCCCATCTGGGCCAACTCACGAACGGAACGCATCAAATCCTCGCGGCTGAACAACATACCCGGCTTCGTACGCAACTCACGGCGAACGATATCCTCATACAGACGGTCATTACCATTAATGATAATACGGTTGATCGTCGCTTGCGGACCCTCTTGGATACGGATCTCCAACGAGATAGAGTCATTCGCTACATCCACCTCTACCGGATCGGCGTTGAAGAACAAATAACCGTTATTAAAATAGACATTCGAAACGGCATCCTCATCCGTACTCAAACGTTCGTTCAATTTCTTTTGATTATACACCTCGCCCGGTTTCATACCCAGCACGGCCATCAAATAGTCCGTAGAATATTGCGTATTACCCACGAAGCGAATATCTTTCAAATAGTATTTCTCACCTTCATCCACTTTCAAGAAGATATCTACCTTCTTCTCGTTAAAGTTCGCTACGCTATCGGACAACAATACGGCGTCGCGATAACCATGCTCGTTATATTTAGCGATTATATTTTTCTTATCGTTCTCATATTCCTCAGTCGTGAACTTCTTCGTGCTGAACATCTCCAAAATACTGGTTTTCCAGTCGTTCGGCAAGCTGAACTTCTCGTTCGTCTTCTTCATCGCCTTCTTCAACTCCCGGGCGGTCAGTTTTTCGTTACCCTCAAAATAGATACGATGGATCTTGGTCTTTTCATTCTTATCGATATTGATATCCACGATCACCTCGCCTTCATTCGCGGGATCGTCCTTTTGCTCGATCTCGACATCCACGTTCTTAAAGCCTTTGCCATCGAAGAACTTCTGGATCACGATCTTGGCACGATCCATGACGTTCGGTGTCACCTGAAAACCTTTCTTCAAACCCAGCTTCGCCTCCAAGTCCTCACGCTCGCCCTTCTTGATCCCGTGGTAATTGACTTGCGAGATACGCGGACGCTGCTTCAGCTGGATCTCCAGCCAAATCTGGTCGCCCTCGATCTTCGTCGCCAAGATCTTCACATCCGAAAACAAGCCATGTTTCCAAAAACGCTTCACTGCTGTAGTGATCTCCTCTCCCGGTACGGTAATCTCATCGCCTACCGACAAGCCCGAGAAGCCGATCAACACAAAATCATCATAATTCTTGATACCCGTAATCTTTATATCCGCGATCTTGTATTTCTTCGCGGCCAACGAGTACGAAATGACCGGCACTTCTGCCGGCGCCTCAACTTGGGTAGTGTCTATTTCTTGGGCAAACGCACCGCAAGCGAAACCCAAGCAAATAAAAAACAGCACTATTCTTTTGTACATATAACAGCTATTGTTTATAAGATTAATTGCTCACTTGTCTTACCGAAACGACGCTCCCGTTGCTGGTAATACAATATAGCCTCATACAACTCTTCTTCTCTGAAATCCGGCCAAAACACATCCGTAAAGAAGAATTCAGCATATGACAACTGCCATAGCAAGAAGTTACTGATGCGTTTCTCTCCTCCGGTCCGTATCAAAAGATCGGGATCGGGGATATTTTTGGTCGTCAAGTGGTCCGAGACCATAGCCTCGGTTATATCATTGGGGTTTATTTTCTGTTCCAAGACCTCTTGGGCGAGTTGCCTAGCCGCTCTGGTGATCTCCCACCGGGAAGAATAACTAAGCGCCAGAACAAGTGTGGTTCCCGTATTCGCCGAAGTCGTATCGATACATTTTTGCAATGTATTATAAGCATCCTCACGCAAGCGGGAAAGGTCGCCTATGGCGGTAAGGCGAACGTTTTTCTTCATCATGTCCGGAGTCTCCCGGTGAATGGCGGAGACCAGCAAGCTCATCAGCGCTTGGACCTCTTCTTCCGGACGATTCCAGTTCTCGGTAGAGAAAGTGTACAACGTCAGATATTTCAATCCGAGTTGAGTGACCGCATCCATAATCTTACGGACCGAAACAACGCCTTCCTGATGCCCGAAGCTACGGTCTTTCCCCTTCGCCTTGGCCCAACGTCCGTTCCCGTCCATAATAATTGCCACGTGCCGTGGCAAGCGATTCTTGTCTATTTTCTCAATCAACGACATTTTTTATCTTACTAATATTCACTTATATTTTTCGCATTGTTACAAGTACGACACCTCGGGCCGAAATCCCATGTAACAGACAACAACAAGAAAGAGTACCAATCTTTATTCTTAAGAGCGCTACCCTTAACACCATACGGATCGTCCAACATGTCCTTTCCCTCTAGGCCATCGCCAAATAACTTACGAAACGAGAACTCGCACCCTAGATTAAGGCGGTTCTTGATCTTATATTTCATGCCCACGCCTAAAGGAATATTCGGGCTGGCGAAAGTCTTCCCGCCACCCGGAGCCACCGTCAGCCCTATGCCCACCAAGACATAAGGAGAGAAACGCTTCGCCCCCGCATAGTCGAACTTATCGCTATACGGGAAAAAGTTGAACTCTGCCTGTCCCCCCAACTCCATGATACTACGGTTGAAAGAGGTTTGGGCATTATTCGGAAAAACGTTCTCCATACCTTCGGTCTTACCGGAAACCTGTCCCCACATCAAGTTGGCTTTCAAGGCCCAACGAAAGTTGATGTTATACCGGAACACGGCTCCCACCGCCGGATTCATTCCTTTAAATATCGTATTCTTGTTGGCGTCGCCCATATAAAAGGCGCCACCAGCCATACCACCGATCTCGTACTTATATTCCTGCGCCCAAAGCGTAGGAATCGTACCCGCCAATAGGATGATTATGAGAAGCCGCTGAAAAAAAGTTGAAGTCATAAGCCTTGCTGTTATATATACCACACTTCTTTTTCTAACGCTAAAAGCCTCATAAAATTATACATCTCCTATCGAACTTTTCTATTCCTTCGGGATCAAACGATTGATACGGCCTCTCCAAAGTTGGTTCAAGTCATTGGAACCAGTGCTGGTCTTTCCTCCGAAAATGTTCACGAAATTCTCTTTATCCACAATAATTGAGGAAAAGCCTCTCGCCGCATAGTCGGTCGGTAACACCACCATCGAGTCGATCAACGACCAAGAAATACCATAATCTATCGATTGATACATATCTTTCAATGCCTTGTTCGAAGCGTCGATACCTCCGATCAAGAAAAACTTATCGTCATAATTCGTGATCACCGCTCCCTCACGCTTCGTGAAGTTTGCGTCACCGGAAGCCATCAACGCCCAAGAGATACCATCCATGGTCGCCCAAGTCGTATTAACCACTTGGTTGTCCACGGTACGTCCGCTGGCGGTCATCAAGTACTCATGATACATTGCGGCATATTGGAGATTGCTAAATCCGGTAACAGGGAATCCGCTAGGCACCGCATCTCCGGCGATCCACTCCATGGATTCGTTCATCGCATAGAACGCTAACTTTCCTTCCTGATCCACGATCGTAGCTAAGGCGGAAGGCTGTTTCGTGCCCTGCTTCACGCTACCCAAAACGTATTTCACGGAAGGGGCGTTCTCTACAGCGCTCCAAGTCAAGCCATCCTCGGATCTATATAAAGTGCCATTTGTAGCCGGCACATATAAAGCATTGTTATACTCAGTAATCTGGGAGATCAAAAGCCCATCGGAAGGCAGACCGGTCAAGGATAATGACTGCCAGCCCTTAGGCGCACTTACCGGAGCGTAATATAATTGGTAAGGTTTACCGGACTCGGCGGGTTTCACATACATAAAGTAATTCTCCGATCCATTATAATCGTAGGTTACCACCTTCTGATCCTTCACGGTAATGCCAATCATAGGATTCGCATACATACTCCAAACCATAGAGTCCGGAACCACTTGATGGATATTCACCTGCGCCATATAGACTTTTGTCGTGACTTGGTCATACGCATGAACCACGAACTTTACCGGAGCAGAGAAATCGATGGAGTCTGATAAATTGTTTAAGTAATAAGTAGAGTCCGGATAAGCATACGGGCTTACCTCTATACCGCTAAGCGCATAGCTACTGGCTGCCGTAATCGTACAAACAACTTTCTCGATTTTCGTGCCAAAAGGCAGAGAGTCAATGTTAAAAATCCGCCCCGTCAGTTGGTCGATCGTAAACTTCACGGTATCCAACCCCGAGATAGAATCACTACTTAGCTTAAAAGAGGATATTTGGCAGTTCTTAACCAATTCTATATCAGTGACATCTTCTGATTTCAAACAAGAAGACAACACTAATGCAAAACAACCTGTTATAAATAGTACTAATTTATTTTTCATCAAAAACATAAGTTTGTCGCATATAAAGGCACAAAAGTAGAAACATTTTTTGCTTTCACCCTAATACCTGCTAATATTTATAATATTTTAGTTGATTATATGAGCCTTAAAATTCATAGTTATGGTTTTTCGAACTCATCGTTATGATTTAAAATTTCATAGTTATGATTTTTAATGCTCATAACAGAACGTCTAGAGATGCCGCTAACAGCCTCCTTTCCAAGCATCGGCGCATGCACCCCTTGATACAGGCGAACCGGAGCTGTTTCCACCCTCGCCTCGTCCCATACATCCGCTTCCACGAAAGAATTAATCAACTGGGCCCCACCTTCCACCAATAAGGAATCCAACTTCCGGGCAGCAAGATGATCTAGCACTTGCCGGATCACCGGGCCCTCGAAATCTATCCGGATATACTCCATGTTCTCTCGGTTTTCCACTTCCTTCTCCGTAAATATTAATGTACGTGAGAAACCATTCAGCAACCGATAAGAATCGGGAATAACGAGCCGGCGATCCAATACAACCCTAACCGGAGAATTACCGGACCAATGGCGCACGTTCAATGAAGGATTATCCAATAAAGCGGTCCGTGTACCGACCATGATAGCCGCCACCTCCGAGCGAAGTTTATGCACCAAGCGTGAAGTCTCCGGAGAAGACAAAACCGTGACCGGCTCCGACACGTCCATACGTAAACGGTCGATAAACCCATCCTCGCTCTGCGCCCATTTCAAGATAATATAAGGACGGCCTTTCGTTTGTAGCGTCATAAACGCCTTGTTCAACACACGGGCTTCTTCCTCCATCACGCCTGTGACTACCTCGACACCGGCCTCACGCAACATCCACACGCCTCGCCCCGACACCTCGGGAAAAGGATCCAAGCAACCGACCACCACCCGTGGAATCCCTTTCCGGATAATTAACTCGGCGCAAGGAGGCGTCTTCCCATAATGAGAGCAAGGCTCCAGACTCACATAAATCGTACTGTCTTTCAACAAAGACTCGTCTCTCACGGAAGCGATAGCATTCACCTCGGCATGCGCCTCCCCACATTTCCTGTGAAATCCCTCACCGATAATACGGCCCTTATGCACAACCACCGCACCAACCATCGGATTCGGACTGACATTTCCTCTCCCTCCTTTGGCCAACTCGATGCAACGAGCCATGTATTTCTCTTCAACCTCTATCATAATCTTTGCATATAAACGGTTTTTACACTACTTTCGCGATAAAACAAGAGTAAGATATGACTGAGACCATCGCCTACATCCGAAATTCCCTCAAAGATATTTATCCTCCCGGCGAAGCCCAAGCGCTCGTCCGGCTCATCATGGAACGTGTTTGCGGTCTTTCTACCCATCAACTCCTGTTAGGCAAAGGTAAAGAATTATCTGATACGGAGAAATTTAAAATCAAGGAGATTGTAGAAGGACTGCGTTTATACAAGCCCATACAATACTTATTAGGCATAGCGGATTTTTACGGGATGGAGTTTAAGGTGACGCCGGACGTATTGATTCCCCGCCCGGAAACCGCCGAGTTGGTCGAGCGGATCATCACGGACTACCGAGGCCAAGCCCCTCGTATATTAGATATTGGTACGGGAAGCGGCTGTATCGCTATTTCCTTGGCGAAACATCTTCCGAAGGCTGAGGTAGCGGCGGTGGATATATCACCCGAAGCGCTCGCCGTGGCCGAGGAGAACGCCCGTATGAATCAAGTTTCCGTATCCTTCCATGAATTGGATATCCTTTCCGAAGGTTATTCCAGTTTCATGCAAGAGGAACAAAATTTTCACGTACGTGAAACTAGATTTTCATGTACGAGAAACAAAATTTTCACGTACGTGAAACTAAAATCCCATACGGAGGAAACCGAAGCGTCTCTTATAGGAAGCTTAAACTGCATCGTCAGTAATCCCCCTTATATAATGTATAGAGAGAAAGCGACCATGGAAGCGAACGTTCTGGAGAACGAGCCTCATCTAGCCTTGTTCGTTCCCGATGACGATCCGCTTCTCTTTTACCGGGCCATCGCCCGCTTCGGACAAAGGCATTTGGTGGAAGGCGGGCATCTATACTTCGAGATCAACGCCCTTTGCGGAAAAGAGACCGTAGCGATGCTACGTCAAGAGAATTACACCGAAGTCGAATTAATACAAGATTTATACGGAAAAGACCGTATCGTAAAAGCAAAAATATGAAAGAGATAACCGAACCCGAGATGTTGCACCGGGCAGCCGCCTATTGCTCCGCCGCCGAACGCTGCATACAAGACGTACAGAAAAAGATCGATGCCGCCGGACTTCCCCCCGACGCCTCCGAGCGTATCATCGCCCGCTTGCTGAAAGAGCGGTTTATCGACGAATCCCGTTACACCCGTTTCTTCGTGAACGATAAGCTACGGTTCAATAAATGGGGACGGGTAAAAATAGGCTACGAGCTTTATAAGAAAAACATCCCCTCCCCGATCCGGGAAGAATCGCTCGCCGCCATTGACGAGGGAGAATACCGCTCCATCTTACTCGATTTACTAAAAAGCAAAAAGAAATCGACCAAAGGAAAAGACGAGCGGGACCTATTCAACAAGTTACTCCGTTTCGCCGCCGGACGAGGTTTCGAAAGCCGGATCACGTTGGATTGCCTAAGCCAATTATTCAAAGGAACAGACTGCGAGGATTATGCCGACGACATGGAATAATCTGCTCAACCTGTTTTTCCCAAACTTATGTAAAATATGTAAACGACCACTCGTCGAGGGAGAAGAACAAATTTGCCTGAAATGCCTATGCGACCTGCCGCACACAGGATATCATCAACAGGTGAACAACCCCGTCGAGCAACTTTTTATCGGAAAGAACCGGATCGAATACGCCACCGCTTATCTACGATACGAGAAAGGAGGAAAAGTACAAAGCCTGATACACTCGCTCAAATACCATGATAATAAAGAGCTGGGCTATCTACTCGGACGGCAGATAGCGAGAGAGCTCCAAGCGGATCACAGCCCGATATGTACCGTAGACCTCCTTATCCCCGTTCCTCTGCATCCCCGCAAAAAACGGCAAAGAGGTTACAACCAGTCCGAATGGATCGCCTCCGGCATCCGTTCCATATGGGATATTCCCATCGATACGCAAAGTCTGGCCCGTACCACCCACACAAGCACCCAAACTCGTAAGGCCATTTACGACCGCTGGTTAAATGTATGTTCCATTTTTAATGTCATTCATCCGGAAAGCTTAAAAAACAAACATATCCTGCTCATAGACGATGTGATCACCACCGGAGCCACGATTTCTGCTTGCGCAAAGGCTTTATCCGGGATTCCGGGCATACGCATCAGCATCTTAGCCCTGTCTATCGCATAAATATTAATAAAAAATTAACGTACGATATTCAAGGTAATGTCATTCAGTTTATCTATTTTTGCAGACTGATATAAATATAGGATTGTATGAAAACACTGGAAAGATTAGTAGCAGAGAAATTATTAAAGATTAAAGCCGTAAAGTTGCAACCGGCCAATCCGTTTACTTGGGCATCCGGCTGGAAATCTCCGATCTACAATGACAACCGAAAGACTCTTTCTTATCCGGTCGTTCGTAGCTTCATTAAATTGGAGTTGGCTCGTGTGATTAGTGAAAAATTCGAGAACGTAGATGCCATTGCCGGTGTTGCTACAGGCGCGATCGCTCAAGGTGCTTTAGTAGCCGATTTATTAGGATTGCCATTCGTATACATCCGCTCTACGCCAAAGGATCATGGATTGGAAAACCTTATCGAGGGAGAATTGAAACCGGGTTCTAAAGTAGTGATCATCGAGGATTTGGTATCTACCGGAGGTAGTAGCTTGAAAGCCGTACAAGCCGTACGTAACTTTGGTTGCGATGTCGCGGGTATGGTAGCTATCTTTACCTATGGATTCCCTGTAGCGGAAGCCGCTTTCAAAGACGCTAAAGTAACATTGACTACATTGAGTAACTACGACGCTGTCTTGGAAGAAGCTGTCCGTACGCATTACATCGATGAGTCTGAGATCGCGGTTCTTCAGGAATGGCGTAAAGATCCGGCTAACTGGGACCCGAAATAAGTAATAAACAAAAAGACACTCAATGACTGAAGAATTTGTGAGTGAGGTCAAACAGATCCCACACAATGATGAACGTATCTTCACGATGTTGTCCGATCTTTCCAACTTGGAACGTATCAAGGATCGCATCCCGCAAGATAAAATAAAAAATTTTGAGTTCGACAGCGATACCTGTAGTTTCGCTGTCGATCCCGTTGGTAAGATTACCTTCCAGATCGTAGAAAGAGAGCCGAATAAATTAATCAAGTTCACGACGACCAACTCTCCTGTTCCCCTTTTCTTGTGGATACAATTGAAACAGGTGGCCGAGGACGACACACGGTTAAAAATCACGGTTCGTGCCGATCTGAATCCGTTCTTGAAACCAATGGTATCGAAACCTTTGCAAGAGGCTGTGGATAAAATCTCGACCGTTATCGCCTCCTTGCCTTATTAATTCCTTTTTCATTATGGCTCAGAAACTTTGGGAAAAAAATGTACAGGTAGATCATGAAGTAGATATATTCACGGTAGGTAAGGACCGTGAGATGGATCTTTACCTCGCTAAATATGACGTATTAGGCTCTATGGCGCATATCACGATGTTGGAAAGTATCGGTTTGTTGACCAAAGAGGAACTAAACGTCTTATTAGCAGAATTACGGAATATATACGCCGTAGCGGATCGTGGAGAATTCATCATCGAGGAAGGCATCGAGGATGTGCACTCGCAAGTGGAACTCATGCTTACACGTCGTTTGGGCGATATGGGCAAGAAGATCCATAGCGGGCGTTCCCGCAATGATCAGGTTCTATTGGATCTGAAACTTTTCACCCGTTCGCAAATACAGGAATTGGTTGAGTTGGTTTCCGGCTTGTTCGACGTTTTGATCTCCCAGAGTAACCGGTACAAGGATGTACTGCTTCCCGGATATACGCATCTACAGGTAGCTATGCCCTCTTCGTTCGGACTTTGGTTCGGCGCTTACGCGGAGAGCTTGGTAGATGATTTGCAACTTATGCAAGCCGCATACCGTATTTGCAACCGTAACCCGCTGGGTTCCGCCGCCGGATATGGTTCATCCTTCCCGCTAAACCGCCAGATGACTACGGATTTATTAGGTTTCGACTCGCTGGACTACAATGTGGTATACGCCCAGATGGGACGTGGCAAGATGGAACGCACCGTAGCTTTCGCTATGGCGGGTATCGCCGCTACGCTCTCCAAGTTAGCGTTCGACGCTTGTATGTTCAATAGCCAGAACTTTGGCTTCATTAAACTGCCGGATCAGTTCACGACCGGCTCCAGTATCATGCCGCATAAGAAGAATCCGGATGTATTTGAGTTGACACGTGCCAAATGCAATAAGCTTCAAGGCTTGCCTCAGCAAATCATCTTGATCAGCAATAATCTTCCTTCCGGTTACTTCCGGGATCTCCAGATCATCAAGGAAGTCTTCCTACCGGCTTTCGACGAGCTGAAGGATTGCTTACGCATGGTAACTCATATGATGCGTGAGGTGAAAGTAAACGAGCATATATTGGACGATGATAAATATTCTCTCTTGTTTAGCGTGGAAGAAGTGAACCGCCGTGTCTTGGCCGGAATGCCTTTCCGTGACGCTTATAAGCAAGTAGGTTTGGATATCGAGGCCGGTAAATTCGTTCCTTCGAAGAGCGTTAACCATACACACGAAGGCAGTATCGGTAATCTATGTAATGAACCAATCGCCGCCATGATGCGTAGCGTGATAGGTTCTTTCTCTTTCGAACGGATGAACGAGGCTGAAAAGAAATTGATCCATGGATAAGATAAGACGGATATTTCCACTTTTGATCTTGTTTACGCTATTATCTTGCGCAGATACGATAGAGACTCGTATTCCCTATCGTATCGTTAGTCTAGAATTGGACCTCACTTATCAAGATAAGGCGTTAAATGCAATACAAGCTTACAAGATCTACACGCAAGCAAATATAGATCAAGATCGTGAGCAAACAGGTTTTGGAGGCGTATTGGTTTATCATGGATTGTCCAGTAACGGAACCGGTGCATTCTTTGCGTTCGATGCAGCTTGTCCTCATGAGGCATCCGCTAATGTCATCGTAGATGTGGACGAATCTGCCGTATACGCCATTTGTCCGAAATGCGGTAGTAAATTTGAACTTTTAAACGGTATCGGCAATCCGGTGGAAGGGCCTTGCGCTGAGGAGAAACAAGCCCTCAAACAATATGTCGTCGATACAAACGGTAATAAAATTTACATCCATAATTAAATTTTTTACCGAAAATGTTTGGTAGTATAAATATTTGTACTACCTTTGCACTCGCAAAAGAGAAACAAACAATGCGGAAGTAGCTCAGTTGGTAGAGCATAACCTTGCCAAGGTTAGGGTCGCGGGTTCGAGTCCCGTCTTCCGCTCAACTCTTAGAGAAGAGGTGGATGCTCGAATGGTGGAATCGGTAGACACGAAGGACTTAAAATCCTTTGGCCATTGCGGCTGTGCGGGTTCAAGTCCCGCTTCGAGTACGATCTAATTTAATTGCGGAAGTAGCTCAGTTGGTAGAGCATAACCTTGCCAAGGTTAGGGTCGCGGGTTCGAGTCCCGTCTTCCGCTCGCTTCCAAAAGGCCTCGCTGTTCGAAAGAATAGCGGGGCTTTTTATTTCTAAAATATAATCGTATCTTTATCTTCAATTAAAGTGAGGGTTATGGAATAAAGAACTTTGGCTCATCGATCATGGAGCTTCCTTATTTTTCCATTTCTCATGGGTAAATTGGCAAAAACATGCGATCGGCCCTTTCATCCATATCAAGGATCATGTATTATTGCCACAAGCGACGCTGCTGGAGGAAGTAAACAAAGATTTCAAACGTATCTTAACGGAAGAGAAAATTCGTGAGATCGTAGGTCTAGTACCCGACGATTGGTTACATTGGAACGATAGTCCCGGTACGCCTCAAGAGATACGTGATGTATATATCCGGTTCTTAATTGACCGAATCGCCCATTCTGACACGTTTATAAATGAAGCTCGACATGCAAGACAAACACTTATATGAATATGCCGTAATCCGTATCGTACCGAAAATCGAACGGGAGGAGTTTATCAATGTAGGCCTTATCATGTTCTGTAAACGGCCTAAATTCATCAAGGCTCGCTATCATGTAGACGAGGAGAAACTTCGTCTGTTCACATCAGATATAGATAAGGAATCTTTGTGTACGAATCTCCACGTTTTCGATAAGATATGTTCCGGCGCGAAGGATGGAGGTCCTATAGCCAGCCTAGATATTCCGGAGCGCTTTCGTTGGCTTACCGCCATAAGAAGTGCCTCTATCCAAACCTCGCGTCCACATCCCGGTTTTTCCAACGATCTAGAACAGACATTTGAGAGATTATTTCAAGAATTAGTCTTATAGATAATAAACATAAATCTCCGTATCACGATAAAAGAAAAAAGACGGATCGTTTAAACAACCCGTCTTTCCTTATTGAATTAATAGATATTATACTTTTCCTTTTAAGTCCGCATCCATAGCAGCGGCAGCCTTACGACCGTCTCCCATCGCCAGAATCACGGTAGCTCCACCACGAACGATGTCACCACCGGCATACACATCGCCTAAAGCGGAGCGCATACTGTCTTCCTCCACTACGATCGTACCCTTCTTGCTCACCTCCAAGCCTCCAAAGGCACGGGGTATTAATGGATTCGGAGATACACCGACGCTAACGATCACCTCATCCACATCGATTGTTTCGATAGCGCCCTCGATAGGTACCGGACGACGGCGACCAGAGGCATCCGGCTCGCCCAATTCCATCTTCTGCAAACGCATCTGTTTCACACGGCCTCTTTCATCACCTATATATTCGATCGGATTATGAAGCGTCATGAACTCCACACCTTCTTCCTTCGCATGTTTCACCTCTTCCAGACGGGCAGGCATCTCCTCCTCGCTACGACGGTAGACGATCATAGCACGCTCAGCACCCAGACGACGAGCGGTACGGACAGAGTCCATAGCGGTATTTCCTCCACCGATCACGGCCACCTTCTTCCCTTGTAGCACCGGCGTATCACTTTCCGGATTCGCCGCATCCATTAAGTTTACACGGGTCAAATACTCGTTGGACGACATCACGCCCACAAAGTTCTCACCCGGAATGTTCATAAAGTTAGGCAGACCGGCGCCACTTGCCACAAACACACCCTTAAAGCCATCCGCATGCAAATCATCATAACTGATCGTCTTGCCCACGATACAATCTTTCTCAAACTGTACGCCCATCTTCCGAAGGCCATCAATCTCCACGTCCACGATCTTATTCGGTAGGCGGAACTCCGGGATACCATATTTCAATACACCACCGATCTCATGCAATGCCTCGAACACAGTCACATCATATCCACGCTTCGCCATATCTCCGGCAAAAGACAATCCGGCAGGACCGGAACCTACCACGGCAATCTTGATACCGTTCTTCTCCGCGATCTCCGGAACCGAGATATTACCGCTCTCACGTTCGTAATCAGCGGCGAAACGTTCCAAGTAGCCAATGGCAACCGCTTCCTTACCCATTTTCAAATGGATACACTTGCTCTCACATTGTTTCTCCTGCGGACATACACGACCGCAAACAGCGGGCAGGGCACTTGTCTCCTTCAAAGTCTTAGCTGCCTCCAAGAATTCCCCACGCTCGATATTCTTGATAAAAGTAGGTATATTGATATTTACCGGACATCCCTGCATACAAGTAGGATTCGGACAATCCAAACAGCGCTCGGCCTCTTGCATAGCCTGTTCTTTTGTCAAGCCTAAGTTAACTTCCTCCAAACGGGTACGACTCCGGTATTCCGGGTCCAACTCGTTCATCTTCACACGGGGGATATCCGCACGTTCTTTATTTTTCTTGCTTTTGCGAAGTGCCTCCCGCCAAGGTTCGGCACGACGAGCAGCGATTAATTCTTCTGTTGTCATGATTCAATTACGTGGTTTCGTTATTTCTTCTCTATATCCTTATAAGCGCCGAGACGCATGATCATCTCATCAAAATCCACTTGATGAGCATCGAACTCCGGTCCGTCCACACAAACGAACTTGGTCTTCCCGCCTACCGTGATACGGCAAGCACCACACATACCCGTTCCGTCCACCATGATCGTATTCAAGGAAGCTACGGTAGGAATCTCGTATTTCTTTGTAAGAGCGGAAACGAATTTCATCATAATAGCCGGACCGATCGTAACGCATAAATCCACCTTCTCCCGGTTGATCACGCTCTCCACACCATTCGTCACCAAGCCTTTCGTACCCAGAGAGCCATCATCCGTCATGATAATTACCTCATCCGAGTTTTGGCGCATCTGCTCCTCAAGGATTACCAAGTCCTTGGTACGGGCCGCCAATACGACGATCACACGGTTTCCCGCCTTATGGAAAGCCTCCACGATCGGCAACAACGGAGCGACACCTACGCCACCACCGGCACAAACAACCGTTCCAACCTTCTCGATATGGGTAGCCTGCCCTAACGGACCCACCACATCCGTGATATAGTCACCCTCGTTCAATTCACAGATCTTACGGGATGAGCCGCCTACCGCTTGGATCACCAAGGTGATGGTACCTTTCTCGGTATCCGCCCCGGCAATGGTAAGAGGTATACGTTCGCCTTTTTCGCCAACCTTCACGATCACGAAGTGACCGGCCTTGCGGGAGCGGGCGATCAAAGGAGCCTCGACTTCCAGCTTCACCACGTTGGCTGAGAAATGTTCTTTACTTACAATCTTATTCATTATAATCGCTACTGTTGATAGTTTGTCTTGTTTTGCTGGCAAAAATAAGATAAAAAAGTGAATATAGCCCTATTTTCCTTAACAAAAGGCTTTATTCAAACAAACCTTCATCACGCACTAACATCAAAATAGCGGAATGAGGGACAATCAAGAACTTCTCGTCATTAAAATTGATCTCGTAAGCGGCATTCTGCAAATAGACAGCCAAATCACCTTCACGGGCTTGAAGCGGCAAGTATTGCACCTCCTCCCCTTTCTTTTTCTCCCAGACCTCATGCTCCTCAGATTGAGAAGGCAACGGATATCCGGGCCCCGTCTTTATGATATAACCCGCTTGTATCTTCTCCCCTTGTTGAACCGAGGGAGGCAGATACAATCCGGTCTTAGTCTGGCTCTGTGGATTCTTAGGCTTAATCAATACTTTATCGCCTATCATCAGAAATTTATCGATGTCTTTTTGATCTATGGATAGTTGCATGATTATAAGATGTTAAATTTTTATTTCGCGAACTTACGGAAAGTTTACCGAAAATAAAAGCGAGCCTTCGGGGTGAAAGCTCGCTTTTACAATTTATATTCAACTCACATTAAATAGAACGTCCCTTGAACACATTCGACTCGCTCGAAGGATAGAGATTTCCCGTAAAGGATATACGGTTGCTATTAAAGTTAGGCGATACCGTAGCAGTACATTTATTCGTACCTTTCGCCATACGGAACGTAACCCTAGCGGATACCGCTACACCCTGCACATTCATCTCGTACATAACGTTTCCTTTTTTGTCAGTCTTCATCTGTACACCGGAAGTTGTTCCATCAACCGTTATACCTCCTATTCCGTTAGGACCGGCCGCCGGAGTATTAAACACTAACTGGATGATAGCCCTCTCACCCTTCACCGAAACGAAGTTCGTGTTCGGAGTAACATAAACAAAACTACCGCGCTTAAACTCTATACGATCCGCTTCCAATACGAAATCCTTATTCTTCAAAGCTTGCATCGCTTGTTCAAACAATGCGTTAGCCTCGGCTTCCTCCGCAGCTTTCTTCGCTGCCTTCTCTGCTTTCTTTGCTTCTTTCTCGGCCTGCTTCGCAGCTTTCTCTGCTGACTTGTCCTGCTGTGCCATCATCGACCCTGCACCAAATAATAAAACGGCGAGCAATAATACAATCTTCTTCATATTAACTCATTTTTAAATGTTTATCTATAAAAGTACTTTTATACATCAATAAAAATACAAATAACATCGACATAAGTTCATCTTTAACCCTTATTTTTCACGTTTTTAACATGATACCATAAAAAGCCCCATGCGGTTACCGCCGCGATGAAATCGGAGAAAGGTTGCGCTAGCCAAACGCCATCCAATCCCCAGATCGGAGGAAATAGCAGGATAGCCGGTATCAGGAATAAAACCTGCCGACTTAGACTCAGAAACATCGCTTTCCATGCGACACCGATACTTTGAAAAAACTGGCTGATCGTAATCTGGGAACCGACAACGAAAAAGACCAGCATCGTCAGACGTAATCCATTATCCGTAATCGACACCAATTCGGCATCCGTCGAGAATACGCTAACGATCAGTCTCGGGAATAATAAACTGACGATACATCCTACCCCTGTAATCAAGGTCGATACTATAATAGACAACCGCAAGGTAGCCAATACCCGGTCATGATGCCCAGCGCCATGATTAAACCCGACAATCGGTTGCATCCCTTGGGCGATACCGATAATCAACATAACCAGCAGCATGGCGATACTGGAAATAATACCGCTGGCTCCAATCGCCAAATCGCCTCCATTCTCTTTCAAGGCATGGTTCATGATCACCACAACCACACTGCCCGCCAGCTGCATGGAAAATGGAGACATGCCGATCGTAAATATATTCCAAATAATGGAACCTTTCAACCGGAAATATTTCGTATGGAAACGTACGATACTATCCTTGCTGATAAAATGACTCATCACGAAAGCGGCACCGGCGGCCATGGAGATCACCGTAGCGATAGCGGCACCCTGTATCCCCATATCCAGCCAGAAGATAAAGATCGGGTCTAGGATCACGTTCAATACGGCACCGATCATCATCGTGAACATCGCCTTTTTCGGATATCCGGAAGCACGCATCACGGCATTAAAGCTAAAGCTTAATGTAGCCAGCAAATTACCCGGGATAGCGATATATAAATAGTCTTTCGCATAAGGTATCGTCTGCTCGCTTCCTCCGAACCACGTTAACAAATCATCCAAGAAAATCATACTGGGGATAATCGTCAAGGCTCCGATAATGAATGTCAAAGTGAAAGCGTTTCCTAATACGTTATCTGCCAGATCATTCGCCTTACGGCCTAGATGAATGGAGACCCTTGTAGCGGCTCCCGCACCGATCAACATTCCAAATGCCTGCATAAAGAGTAGTATCGGGAAAGTCAAAGTCAATCCGGAGATAGCTAGCGCACCCACTCCTTGTCCGATAAATATACGATCTACGATATTATAAAGAGCATTAACCATGGTCCCGATAACGGCGGGAATCGCGTAATGTACCAACAAACGGCCTATATTCTCATTTTCCAGCCGCCATGTAATCTCATTTGACATATATAACTTATGATTTATGAATTATGATTGAGATCATCTCCGCCACACTTCCTACGATTCTCGTGCCCTCTTCCGCAGGGAACTGAATACGCAGGCTATCCGGAGCATTACAATAAACACTTATATAATCCTCGCTAACCGACGAGGGCTTAAAGCCATTCCGGATCAAGGCATTCCCAACCCAATAAGAAGTCATAAAATCCCCCTCAACCCCAATAAGCTTTGTTGGAGCTGCCGTATTCAATTTCCCGGTATTCGGATCAAACACGATTCCTTCCTTGCTAAAGAAAGTCTCGAAAGCTCCTCCCATAATCAAGTCCTCCGGCGTTCCACATGCCATTGGGCGACTTTTCTCCTGTAACCATAGACAGTCTCCCAGCTGGATCGCCAAATCAAGATCATGCGTCGATAGCAGAATCGCTTTTTGTTGCTCTACCGCTAAAGTATGTAACAAGACCATAGTCTCTATCCGACTTGTCACATCTAAAAAGGCCGTCGGCTCATCCAACAATATGATGGGGCATTGCTGAGCCAAAGCTTTGGCGATCATGGCTTTCTGACGCTCGCCATCACTAAGTTCCGACACATAATTATAAGCCTTATGAGCGATACCGGCGGCAGCAAGCGATTCCTCGATAATCCTGCGATCTTCCTGCCTTAATTGTCCGAAAAAGCCGGTATAGGGATGTCTTCCTAAAGAAACCAACTCATAAACGGTTATTCCACCGGCATTCGTTTTCTCCGTGAGAACAACACCTACCATCCGGGAAAAATCACCTTGCGAGTAAGAGGCCAACGGCTTTCCTTTCAATTCGATCTCGCCCCCCAGAGAGGGCTGGAAGCCGCACAGCGTACGCAATAAGGTAGACTTTCCCGCACCATTCAACCCGAGAAGGCAAGTCACCTCGCCCGGATATAAATTCAAGTCGAGGGCATCATGCACCAACTTTAGGTGTCCACCTTTCAAAACATATCCAATACTCAGATTTCTTGTCCTTATAACCGGAATCCTTTCCATAACCACTAATTAAAATATTGAATATTCTTCCGGTTTACGATTACATAGATAATAACCGGCGCACCCAGCATAGGTGTCACCGCGTTCAAGGGTAAAATCGTGTCGCTTCCCGGTACGACCATCAATAAATTACAAAGCAAGGCGATACAGGAGCCCGTCAACATCGTTATCGGCACCAATATCTTATGATTGGAAGAACCAAGCATCAGCCGTGCGATATGCGGAACCGCTAATCCGATAAAAGAGATCGGTCCGCAGAAAGCGGTAGTCGTAGCGGTCAATATCCCCGTACATAAAAGGATGGCTATTCGTGCCCGCTTGATCCGTATACCCAGATTAGCGGCATACATCTCTCCCAGCAACAAGGCATTCAGAGGCTTTATCAGCAAGACAGCCAACAGCAACCCGATCAATGCGCAAGTCCCGAAGAAAGGCAATTGTTCCAAGGATACCCCCGAGAAATTGCCCAGCCCCCACATCACGAAAGCATGTACCCTATCTGTCGAGGAATAATAGTTCAGTATAGAGATAACCGACGAGGCCAGATAGCCGATCATTATACCGATAATCAAGAGCATGACATTGTTCTTCACCTTCGCGGAGAAATAGATAATCAATCCCAAGATCACGCAAGCCCCTACGAACGCGGCGAGAATCACCGCCATATATCCGCTGACCGGCCAATCCGTAAACTGCCCCAGCGTACCTCCAAAATACAACATGATAGCGGCCACTCCCAGATTAGCCCCATCACTGATACCTAATATAGAGGGTCCGGCCAACGGATTCCGGAATAAGGTTTGCAACAACAGCCCACTCGTAGCCAGTGAAGCCCCCGCCAACAACGCGGTTATCGCCTGTGGCAAACGAGATTGCAACACGATATTCTGCCACGCGATCTTATCAGATCCCTTCCCCAGCAAAATATCCATCACGTGATCCAACGGGATCGATACCGCCCCATACGCCAGCCCTCCCACAAAGAGCACCAAAAGAACCACCCCCAACAACGGATAAAAAAGCAACGCCTGTCTGTTCATGCCGCGAAGGTATACAAAAAAGTAGTTATATCACACTTCCCGGATACACGTCGTGCTCACGAACAAACTCTTGCCAGACCGTCTCGGACGGATCAAGAAGAGATAGCGAAGTCCACCCCGCATTATTTTCAAGGAGGCTTCCGTATATGCGATCGTTTTCGTACATTCGCGAAGTGAGACAATAAACAGGTTTAACTAAAAAAGTATTAGCTATGGGAAAATTCGTGAATCCGTTCACGGATCTTGGATTCAAGATCATCTTCGGTCAGCCGGCCAGCAAGCCGTTCCTGATCACGTTATTGAATGAGTTACTGGCAGGCGAGCACCACATCGAGGACTTGGAGTTTCTGGACAAGGAGGATCACGCGGAGCATGTGCGGGACAAGGGGATCATCTACGACCTCTATTGCCGTACCTCCACGGGAGAGTATATCATCGTGGAGATGCAGAACCGCAGGCATCCGAACTTCCTGGATCGTACCCTGTACTACATGTGCCGTGCGGTGAACCGGCAGGTCGAGTCTCCGGTTTCGGTAAGCGTGCCCGGATTAGATACCGGAGAGGAGGGCATGGAGATACGGGAGCCCTCGGCATCGTATGGTACGGACTATAAACTGAGCGTGGTGTATGGCGTTTTCTTCATGAACTTCAAGGAGCCGGACTTGCCGGATCGTTTCCGGGTGGATGCCGGTATCCTGGATATGGAGAGCCATGAAACGCTAAACCCGCGTTTTCGACAAATCTATTTGCAGTTCCCTTATTTCACGAAGGAACTGGATGAGTGTGAGACTTTATTAGAAAGACTTTTTTATGCGTTAAAGAACATGGAACATTGGATTCGAATGCCGGATACCTTGAAAGAGCAGGTATTCGCCCATCTATCCCGTCTGGCCGCCGTGGCGAACCTCTCCCCTGAGAACCGCCTCGCCTACGATCGTGCGGTAGATCGCTACAACGTAAACCGCCTCGCAGAGGAAGGTTTCTTGCAGGAAGTAGAGGAAGCAAAAGAGAAAGCGATAGCGGAGGCTGTGGCAGAGGCTGTGGCAGAGGCTGTGGCGAAAGCAAAGGTGGAAGCGGAAGCAAAAGGTATGAAGGACGGTTTGGAGAAAGGAATGGAGAAAGGAATGGAGAAAGGAATGGAGAAAGGAATGGAGGAAGCCCGCCTGGAAATGGCCCGACAATTGAAGCTGAACGGCGTGCCGACAGACATCATCGCCCGCAGCTCCGGCCTCTCCAAGGAAGAGATCGAGCGGCTGTAACGCCACCGAGGCCCATCCCCCGGATGACCCAAAGATAACGCGGATCAAGCGGATGAACACGGACTTATATCTTGAATCTTGATATATGATCCGTGAGCGTTCGCTTGATCCGCGTACTTCTTTGTGCCATTTCCATCTAGGCACACATCCCCTTTTCTTTCAAACGGCTAGTTCTCTGGCAAGAAAGCGATATGGAACGTCTCGTTTTGACCTGTTGAAGGACAATAACCACTTACATCTATATCTGTTCCGTGCAGGCTACCGTAAGGCGTGCTATTACTGCTCAATAGGACTTGATTACCGGAAGAGCCGATAACTAAACCCGGGACAGACGAGGTGAACGTATAAGACGTGAGAACCGGAGAAGTGATATAAAGATACATTGTCGTAATGCCATTTGGGATTCTCAAATTACTTCCTATTTGGAATGTGGCCCTATATCCCGAGGATGTCTCATACCACCCTGCCACGTTGTAGATGACACGTGCGTCATTCACACTTGGAGCTTCCACATAATTAGCGGGCTTTTCCGCATAGTTAGCGACAGCAATGAATAACATCACTAACAAAAGAAAATACTTTTTCATAACTGTAATGCTTAAGATTATACAAAGAGGGCTAGACGACCCCTTAAATAAAGTTCCATCTAGCCCAAAGAATATTTTTAGAACGCAGGATAACCCGGATTCTGTGTCAATTTCGGATTAGACTGCCATGCCGTTTGTGATACGGGGAACAGCTTCAGATGCTCGCTGCTCTTTCTCTCACAATTAGAGGAAGCCCACATACCTTTGTCGTAGCAACCGAAGCGGATATCATCCTGACGAGAGGTCAATTCCCATGCGAATTCCAAACGGCGCTCCAATTGTACATCCTTCAAGGTAGCGTTCGCGATATTGTGGTTCGTATTTCCATAAGCACGCGCACGTACGGCGTTCACCAATTTCGTAGCCTCGCTCGCGCTACCGCCACTACGAAGTAACGCTTCCGCTTTCATTAGATATACATCTGCCAGACGGAATACATGATAGTCGTTACCCATAGCACTATTTAAAGAGCTGGAATACGGCCACTTGTTGGCGCGATAACCAGCCTGCTGCAATACGGCTCCCCAGTTGGTTCCGTCATATTGCGTACCCGGCATCATGGCGATCTCAGCCGTATAATCCAATTCCAGATTATAAGCGGTATAAAGCTTCTCACCCGTACTCAAATCGTATTGTTGTCCCATCAAGAAGCTACCTTCGTAGCGTGGGTCATCCTCCGGAAACAACTTCACGTAATCAGGCTGCGCGCACAAACCGTTCCATGCGCCAAAAGGAGCGCCATACACTAGATTTTGTTTATAGTGTAGGGAGTTGAGGTGTAACTGATTCTGTCTATTAGTATCAGACTCGGAGAAGATAGCCGCCAAGATCGCCTCCTTGGAGTTCTCGTTGGTCAAGGAGAAGTTATCCTTCCAGTTCGGCTCCAGGATATAGCCCATAGCCAACACCTTATCACATGCGTTGATTACTTTCTCGTAGGCATTGCCTGCGCAAGTCACGCCCCAAGCCTCGGCGTTCAGGTAAAGCTTGGCCAATAAGACTTGGGCGGCACCCTTCGTGAACTGGCCATAATTGCCCTCGCGATCCGGGCACTGGTCGGCGATGGCCTCTACCTCGCTCACTACCCAGTCGTAAACCTCCTGGCGAGACTTACAATCCGGCAACTCCTTGTCCTCGCTGCTGGTTACCAAGGGAACGTTACCCCAAAGGTCTACCATCTTATAGAACCAAAAAGCGCGTACACCACGTACGGAAGCCAAGGTCTGCGCTTTCTTCGTATCGGACAACGCCTCCGTGTTCTCGATCACGGCCAAAGCCGCGTTACAGGTACCGATCGACAGGGAAGCCGTGCTCCATGCGCCACGCACGCAAGAGGTCTGCGCCGTATAGTCGTGCATATAGATCTCGCGGTACTGTCCGCCGTCGTACCAGTCGCCACCCTGACGGGTCGGTTTCACGGACATGGAGCCCGCTTGGTCATCCAGCGCATAAAAGTCTCCTCCAAAATAACTGCGCAACGTGTTATTGACCGTACCGACCAACGCGTCGATCTCGGTCTCTGTCATACCAAACGTATCGGCGGAGAGCTTATCGTAAACCTTCTCGTCCAGATCCGTACAGGACGGCATCGATAGCAACAAGGAAGCCCCGGCCAAAATGGATATAATTGTCTTTTTCTTCATGATAAATGCGATTTAATGATTAGAATGTCAAGTTAACACCAAACGTGAATGAACGTGCCTTCGGCATGTAGTTACGGGGCTCGATACCCGGATCCAAGCCGGCATTGTTATCACTGGCCTCACCACGGAAGATCTCGACTTCAGGATCCAGACCCTTATATCCCGTGATCACGAACAAATTCTGGGCTGCTACATACAAACGGGCCTTATTCAGCCAGTCAATCTTCTTCGTGTTGAAAGTATAACCGATAGACATGTTGTCCAAGCGAGCGAAAGAGCCGTTCTCGATATAGTATGAACATACGCGGGAATTCTCGCGCAATTTCAGCAAGTCATCGTTCTGCATGGCGTTCGTTCCACCGATATAGGTATTGTTGCCATACGCTGCCAACGGGTTGTTCAATACCTTCTGGCCTATGGACCCGCGGATAAAGAAGCTCGCGTCCCAGTTCTTCCAAGTGAAAGTGTTGTTCCATCCGAATGTCAGATCCGGTTGGGCGTCGCCCACATACGTGCGGTCGTCATCGGAGATCTGGCCGTCGCCATTGATGTCCTCAATGATGAAATGGCCGTCAGCGTCAAGGCCGTTGCATTTCAACATGAAGAACTGGCCTACCGGACGGCCTTCCTCTACCACGTGGGAAGTCACGCCGGAAGCACCGCGGATCCAAGGATCACCTACGTAAACACGGTCGGTAGAATACAACTCATTAGACAGTTTCGTGATCTCGTTCTTGTTGTGAGACAGGTTGATGGAGGTATTCCAGTTGAATGTCTTGTTACGGATCACGTCTAGGTTCAACATTACCTCGATACCCTTATTGCTCATATCGCCCACGTTAGCGGCGATCGTGCTGTATACGTATGTCGGGGTTGGAACAGAGTAGTTATATAACATGTCGGAAGTCTTCTTGTCATAGTACTCAACCGTACCGCCCAAGCGGCCATTGAACAACTGGAAGTCCAAGCCGACGTTAAACATCGCGGTGGATTCCCACTTCAAGTTCGGGTTCGCGTTCTGCGACACACGGTAAGCGATCAGCTGAGAGCCGGCGGCATTCGTATAGGTACCGTATGCCTCGTAAAGCTCCAAGGACTTATACGGGGTCAGACCATCCTGGTTACCGGTCACGCCATAACCCACGCGAAGCTTCAAGTCGCTCAACCAATCCTTCGTGTTCTCCATGAAGGCCTCTTGAGAGATACCCCAAGCCGCTGATACGGACGGGAACCATCCCCACTTATTATTAGCACCGAACTTAGAGGAACCATCACGACGAACAGTAGCCGTAATCATATAACGCTCGTCATAACTATAGTGAGCACGGGCGAAGAAGGAGATCAACTTATACTCGTTACGTGAGGAAGTCACGTCTCCCACCTTCAACTCGGAACCGGACTGGATGTTGTCGGCTCCCATGGAAACCACAGCGAAGTTTCGCGCGATCGAACGCTGGCTGGCGAACTGGTTCGTTTCCCATGAATAACCGGCCAACGCGCTCAGCTTATGCTTCTCGTCGGCGCCGAAGCTCTTATCGTAGTTCAACGTCCACTCCATCAACTCACGGTCCCAAGTATTAGCGCGTCTCTGAGCGTAACCACTGCCCAAAGCAGCCTTGGTACGCGGATCGTCCCATTGGCTGTAATCGCTGGAATAGCGGCTCTTGTACAGGTTCACCTTGGCGTTCAAGCCGTCGATGATCTCGAACTGGATGTCGCCCTGTCCGTAGAAGTAGTTGTTCTTGGATTTGCGGTAGTTCAAATCCTGGCTCTGTACCGGGTTACCTTGGTCGTACTCGGCGTTGAAATCCGTGAAGTAAGTACCGTCGGAATTGAATACCGGAAGTACCGGGGCCATGTTGTAGGCCAGGATATAATCATCCGCTCTAGGCATCTGCATATCCGTCAGCGTGGCGGATCCCGTCAAGCCGATACGCAAGCGGTCGTTGATGGCGCGCTGCTGGAACTGGAAGCGGAAGCTATGGCGCTTCATCCAGTTGTTGCGGGCGATACCGTTACGATCCAAATAGGTATAGGAAGCGCGGTAGTTGCTCTTGGAGGAGCCGCCGGACAAGGACAAGGAGTGGTTTTGGGAAATACCCGTGCGAAGCATCTCGCCGAACCAGTCCGTATCGGAGTTGAAACGGTCGAAACCGCTCAGGTCGTTACCCAGCGTGCGGTTCGCGTCGCGCCACTCCTGTGCGTTCAGCAGGTCGGGCTTGTTGGCCACCTTGTCCATGGTTACATAGCCGTCGTAGTTTATCTGGGTCTTCGATCCGGATCCTCTCTTGGTCGTGATCAAGATCACACCGCCGGCGGCGCGTGAACCGTAGATGGCGGCCGAGGAGGCGTCCTTCAAGACGGAGATAGATTCGATATCGGACGGGGAAACCGTAGACATGTCGCCACCGGGCACGCCGTCGATCACGATCATCGGGCCTTGGTCGTTCTGCAACGTGGAGGTACCGCGCAGGCGGATCTGCGAGTTACGCGTCACGTCGCCCGAGCCCGAGGTGATCTGCAAGCCGGCTACCTTACCCTGCAACAGGTCGGAAGCGTCGCGGTTCACACCCTTGTTGAAGTTCTCCTCGGAGATGTTGGCCACGGATCCGGTGATCTCCTTACGGGTCTGCGTACCGTAACCGATGGCTACTACCTCGCCCAGGTTCACCACGGAGGGAGACAGCTTGATTTCTACCGTCTTACGTCCCTTCACGCTTTCTTCTACCGTGTTGTAACCGATGAAAGATGCTTGGAGCACAGCCTTTTTCAAGTCATTTACGGTAAGGCTGTAGTTACCGTCCATGTCGGTGATGGTACCGTTGGTGGTTCCTTTCTCGACGATGTTCGCGCCGATGATGGGCTCACCTAGTTCGTCCAGGACTTTTCCCTTAACGGCGCCTTGCTGGGCGAAGGCCGCCGTCATGCAAAAGGACATCAACACCGCAAGTATCGCTACCTTGCAGCGTCTGAAAGAATCGAAAGTTTTCTTTCTTTGCATAATTAATTTGTTTTTAGGTTAACAATGGTTGATCTATTAGATTCAACGTTACTATAATATCGGCACAAAAATAATAATTTTTTCTAATAACATCATCTTGGTCTATTAATTTTATAAAAAAACAAAAAAAAGCCGCCAACCGAAGTTGGCGGGGAATCTTATATATAGTACTACCTGCGTGGTACCCGCAGCTCTGTCAGATCTCGTCCGGGCTTTCCGAGTCTCCGGCACCCGGGTTCTGGTTGTCTCCCACGAACATGGCTACTACGCGGGGAGCGATGTAGAAACCGTAGCAATAGCCGGCGGCCTCTTCGGGTATGGTAGCCTCCACGCGGTCGTTCTGGCGAAGGGTAACGGTAAGGTCGGCCGTCGCGTGGCCGGCCGTCTGCGTGGCGGTCGCGCCGTAGAGCACTTGCACGGGCGCCGTCCCGCCCAGCCGCGAGCCCTCCAGCACTACCTTGTCGTCTTTCCCGATGGCGAATGCCTTCGAGCCCGTCAGCCTAACCGTGCCGCCTACGGTAAGCTGCGAGACGACGGGGCCCACGGGCGAGGCCAGATCCTCGTTGCCGTCCGGCTCCAGGGCTACGCTGACAGAGCCGTATGCCTTCCGGGCATCGTCCTTGGCGAGGTTGCTGTTATACTCGTCGAAGAGCGCGTTTATCACCACCAGCCGTTGCGACGACACGAGCAACTTGCCCTCTCCCCGCCGCGAGTGCACCCAGGCGAAGGCCCCCTGCCCGATATTCTCGCCGTGCGAGAGGAACCCGTTCGACACGCTGAAGCCTACCGAGGGGGCCACCTGGCGCAGCGGCGAGAGGTCGGCGGCGTCGAGCGTCACCTTGTACATGTTCACGGTGACGAAAGGCACGCCCGTCTCCACGTTCACGTTTTGCAAGACGCTGAAATAGGAGATCGCGTCGCCATACTCGTACAGCTCGTTGTTCGTCACCACGGCGCGGGCGAAATCCGCCACGGTCGTCGTGTCCGAGATTTGCAGGTCGCCCAGGGCGATATCCGAGTAAGTATCCGTCCCCAGCCCCTGCGTGCGGATGGAGACGAGCGACCCCTCCGTGATCTGGTAAGGCGCCGCCACGCAGTACCCCGCCGCGGACTCGGCCCGCGTCAGGAAGACGGGAGCGCTCTGCAGGTTGATGCTCATGAAGCGGTTGAAGTCCGACTGGTCTCCCCGTCTCCTCCGGCTTCGCTTCCTCTCGAAGCCATCCTTCAACAGTCCGTGGAACGACCTGTACATCGCGACGATGTTTGGAAACTTGATGCGTTGATTTACTTGCAAGGCGGTCTTCGGATTTTTCATGTCCCGGACGCGTGCCTTGACGATTTGTTCTCCACTAAGGACCGCGAAGGTTAAATTCCCCGCAGATCCGCTGACCTTCGTCATGATGCCATTACCAATTGCCATGACTGTAGAATTTTAAGGTAGGAAGACTCACCGGCTTGTCCGGCTGCTCTTCGCTAATAAAACAAGGATAGGAGCGGAAAGGTTCGGGGCAAGGCCGCGCCGAAAATAGGGTTCACGCCAAACTGGTTAAAAATCCATAAAGATTCTTGTCGGTTTTAACACAAAATAGCCCCAAGGTAAGGCCAGTGTAGCTCCAGTGTAACTCCAGTGTAGCTCCAGTGTAACTCCAGTTCTAGTGACTGGCGTTACACTGGAAGAAGAATTTTAACAGATCAGCCCCGAAACGGCCCGAATCGTTAAAAGCGTTTTAACACGATTTTTTCCCGCCTTGTTATATAGTAGTTCTTCATTCCCCGGGCACCAGACGGACGCCATGAAGCGTGCCAGCCAGCGCCCTGGCATCGGGAGGGCGTTACCGCATGTCCGGTAGAGCTACCGCTCCAGCCTCTCCCTCTCCTTCAGGATACCATTCCTATAAGCGTAAAGCAACTTCCCAAGGTCCTTGATCTGGCATTGGAGGTCTGCCCCTTTATCCGTATCTTTCACCATCTGGCGATGGGAACTGAGCTCTACCACGATCATCGTGGATTTGATATCCAAGCCTTCCTCGATCGCTTTCGCCCGGGACTCGAAGGGCTCGTGCTGCACGAGCTGGAAACCGCGGGAGTGATATACCAACGTATAGCCGGCGATACCGGTTTCCAAATGGTACGGGCGGGAGAAGCCGCCATCTATCACCAGCATCTTCCCGTTCGCCTTGATCGGGTTCTCGCCTTGATTGGAGCGGACGGGGACATGCCCGTTGATGATATGCCGGTGCATACCCGCCACCCCGAACTCATCCAATATCTTATCGCAGATTTCCTCCTGCTCGCGTAGCGTATAATAAGCCCCTTTCTCCTCCTTATGGGTCTCGGGCTCCCCGACGAAGGCACGCTCGAAGGTCGCCATCTTGCTCTTGTCGAACAGGGGGGAATCCTTGCCGCCCCATAAGTACCAAATATAATCGTGGGCGTATTCCACCTCCTCCTGCTCCCCGGTCTTAAAGTAAGCCGTACGGATCAACTGGTCCACACGGTCCAATAAGGCACGGCCCTTATAATCCTGCCCCAAGATACGTACTGACTTAAACGTCCCATCCGGATTCATCGGGATAGAGGCATGAAACAGTAAATTGGAATTACAAACCTGATACATCCCCCCATGCCGGAAGAAACAACGCATATGCTTTTTCATCTTCTCGCTACTCTCGAAAGAATGCAAGATCTTACGGATCAAATCCTCCTCCTCGATCGAAAGGCGATACGGGTCTCTCGGGTCTAAAGTAGGCCAGTTAGTATCTTTAAGCGTATACTCCTTTCCATCGATATGAACCACTCCCCGCTTCAGGTCGATATGGTGCAATAACATCCGGTCGTCCATCTCGAACTCCGGACGACGGCGGATGATCTCCCCCTCCAGCTTGAACTGGATGATGGTGATCGCCTTGTGCATCTGGGCGACCAGGCGGGTGGTCTTCTCATCCATCACGTTATCGGCGAACTTCGTCTTCGGCATGAATAACGCACAAGGATCGTCCCCGTACGCCTCCATCGCGAACGTGGCCAACGGCAAGAGATTGATGCCATACCCGTCCTCCAAGGTAGCCATGTTACCAAAGCGCAGACACATGCGGATCACGTTGGCGATACTTACCAGATTGCCCGAGGCGGCTCCCATCCACAAGACATCATGGTTGCCCCATTGAATATCGAAATTATGGTAATCGCAAAGGATATCCATGATCAGATGAGCGCCCGGACCCCGATCGTAAATATCGCCGATGATGTGCAGCAGGTCGATTGTCAGCCGTTGGATCAAGTTACACATAGCGATAATAAAATCGTCCGCACGTCCCGTGGAGATGATCGTACGGATAATCTGATCCACATATGCGGACTTATTCGGTTCTACGGAAGACTCGTGCAATAACTCCTGAATAATGTAGGAGAATTCCTTAGGCAAAGCCTTACGTACTTTCGAACGGGTGTATTTGGAAGACACGTTCCGGCAAACACGTACCAATTGATTCAAGGTAACTTGATACCAATCTTCCAGATCTTGCTCTTGGCTCTTGATCAGTTCCAGCTTATCCTCCGGATAATAAATCAAGGAACAAAGCTCCTTCTTCTCGGATTCCCGGAGCGTATTACTGAAAATCTCGTTCACCTTGCGCTTTACGGCACCGGAAGCGTTTCTCAGCACATGGCTAAAGGCTTGATCCTCGCCATGCAAATCACTCAAGAAGTGCTCCGTACCCTTCGGTAGGTTCAAGATCGCCTCCAGATTAATGATCTCCGTACTGGCATCCGCGATCGTCGGGAAACTCCGTGCCAACAATTGCAAATACCGTAAATCGTTTTGTACAGATTCGGCTATAATATCTTTTGTCATCTTATCTCTTATTTATACGCGAATATAAATAGATCCGGTCATTTAAACCGAACCTGCTCCGGTTTATTTTTCTCGGCTACTTGCTGGATCTCATAGGGGCTGACCTCTACGGTGCCTTTCGTCAATTCCGGAATATTGTAAGAATACAACTGATAGTCATACTTATCCGGATCTTTCTGTACGGCCGCGAAGAACAAGCAAATAGCTTCTTGATAAAGCACCGGGAATGCCTCACCCCGTTCTTTCATCAATTCCATATAATGCATAAAAGTCATCAAATCCTTATAAACCAAAAGATATCCCATCCCATATTCGAAAGCCGGACGGTTATCGGCATGATCATCGATCAGGAAAGCCAAAGCGTTCGGAAAGATCAAGGTCAGGTCCAAAGGATTATCGGTAATCGGAAGCATCGCCCGTTTTGCCGCTATCCAATCTTCCGACGCGCAAGCCACGGAGTCCAATAATGGACGTTGAGCGGTTGCCCAATCCCGGTAATGCGGGTTCGATTCCAGTATCTTGATATATTTCTCCGCCGCACGATATTCGCCGGTTACCAGATAAGTCTCCACCAAACGCTTCATCAAACGAGGTTGCACGCAACGTTGTGAACTTAATACCCCCACAAAGGCAAAACGTTGGGCGGCGTTCACTTGCCCGACTTGCCAAGCTACCTCACTCGCCTCGATCTCCAACTGTTTTTCGGATCGTAAAGATAGAAAGTATATAGAAGATGGCAAAAGAAAAGGTTTAATTACTATATTGAACACGGAACACACGGAGCGTGTGCTCCATGTTCAAAGCTATATTTCTTACATCTGCGGCTCGCCGCCGCCGGAACCGCCGCTCTTCATATCATCGTTGCTGATGCCTCGTTTCACTTTCTTGATGGCATCTTTCAAGGTACCGAAACGGTAAGATACGCTAACCATCAGCATTCGCATCGTGCGGTAATTGATGTCGCGGCGGAAGAAGGTATCGTCGGAAGTCGTGCTCTCCATCTTCATCCGCTTCCAGAACGGGTTCTGGAAAGACAGCTGAACAGATAGCTTTTTCTTCAAGAAATCCTTATTCACGGAGATCCCCGTAAAATAGAACGAAGATCCCTTACCCTGCAACTGTATCCAAGGCGAGAAATACCCGCCGTTCAGATTCAAGCGAAAATCCAACGGGAAGTTGAACTGCGTACCGGCGAATATACGGCCGCTGAAACCGCTGTTCGCCATATCATTCCTCTCGCTCTTCAAATCCGTATAATCCAAACCTCCATTCATATAGATACGGAACAAAGGAACCGGGTTCCAGTTCGCGTACACGAACAGGCCGGTAGACTGCTTCTTTCCTATATTACCGTAAGTAGTCTGGAAAACACCCGGGTTCTCCGGATCGATGAAGGTATACCGCTCGATCGAGTTGTTCACGAACGTGTAGGTCGCGCTCGCGTTAATGCTGAACTTCTGGGCGAACATACTATAGTTCAAGTTGATATTATTACTCTTCTCCGAGTCCAGATTCGGGTTACCGAAGGATATGTTCTGCGGGTCTGCGTTGTTTACGTAAGGATTCAAATACCAGATACCCGGACGTTGGATACGCATATTATATCCCAAGCGAAGCTGTTGCGCCATATTCAGTTGATAAGAGACGGTAGCGTTTGGCACCACGTCGAAATAATGGGTATCGAAGTTCATATCGGGAGCCATCTCATACTTCACGTCCAAAGCGGTTCCTTCCGCACGGACACCTGCTTTCACGCCAAACTTATCAAACTTCATCGCATAGCCCAGATAAGCGGAATAGATATGCTGGGTATGACGGAAATGGCTATCCTTGGAAGTAACATCCTCCCATATATTCAGCGAATCGTTGAAAGCGGTACGATCCGTATTACTCCGGCTCTGTCGGAATATATATTTCGCGCCAACCTCCAAGGTCTGATCCTTCCACGTAGGGGTCGTATAATCCACCTGCCCGGTGTGCTCGTTCGTAGAAGCCTTGTTGATATTATTTTGCGGATAGCCGATCCAAGGATTGTAATTCACGGCATTCTTTAATTCCGTATAATCCTTGTTATCATTGGGAGAATGGCTGAAACGGTAGGAGATCGTCAGCAACTCATCTTTTTTATGGGTAGAGTGTTGATAATCCACGCTCACGTCCGTAGAACCAAACGTTTCCGTAGCGTCCGAATTACGATTATAATCGTATACCGGATTACGATTGATATCCTGCATATTCACCGTGTATTCCGAACGGTTCGTCATCTTACCATGGAATAAGTTCGCCCCTACGGTCAGCAAGTTCAAGGAGTCGATCTCATAACTGCCTTCCAGCGAACCAAACTGGAAAGGTCCGTTATTCTTCCTACGTCCATTTTGCGTCAAGAAATGTTGCTCGTCATTTTCCAAATCCTCACGTATCGAGGTAGACTCATTCCAAGGCTCCCTATTATAATTGTAATTATAATTCGCTGTCAACCCGAGCTTACCTGCTTTAAGGGATATATAGCCGCCACCGCCTACACGCCCCAACGAACTACCGTTCACACGAACCGTACCGGTATATCCTTGCAAAGCATTTTTAGTCGTAATGATATTAATAATACCACCGATACCCTCAGCGTCATATTTAGCGCCCGGGTCTGTGATCACCTCTATGTTTTTCACGGAATTGGCCGGCATACTCTTCAATACCTCAGCTGGATTATTACTCAACAGGTTAGAGGGTTTACCATTCATGTAGATCTTGAAGTTCGTGGAACCTTTCAATTGGATTTGGTCATCTCCATCCACGGTTACCATCGGCACTTTGCGCAACATATCCAACGTATTGTTGGTCTGTGCCTCGGGGTCATCTTCCAAGCTATAGGTAAGTTTATCGATCTCAGCCTTCACCAAAGGTTTCTGCGCCGTAACCGTCACTTCCCCCAGCCGCTGGTTATCCTCCTGCATATACAACTTACCCAAATCCAAGTTCCTCTGTTTATCCGAGATCGTAAATATTTTCTCGGCAGGAGTTTTTCCTATCGATTGCATAGAGATGATGTATTTGCCGGCGCTACTCAATGGTGCCTGAAACTTACCATCCACATCACACGCCAAAAGCTTGACCGGTTTCTCGGGGGTTTTCGCTAAAGCAATTCTCAACGTCGCATAGGGTACGGACTCGTTACTCAGCGAGTCTAACACCTGTCCTTTAATTGAATAAGAACCGGTTTTATCTGCCTGCGCATACAGAGGAAGCGCAAGGAACAGTACCCAAAATAAGGTAAATAATTTTTCTTTCATACGTTCATCATCTATTACATAATACTATACTTATCTCTCAACTTCCTGAACTAAATCACACTGTTTACGATTTATTCGTACAAAATAAAGACATTATATACATTCATTGGTTATTATTTCTCATAAAAAGTCTGAAAAAAGAAATATATCATTATTTTTGTACATCTAATTTTCTAAATAACAACATTATGAGAACTATTTTTTGTGTATTAGCCACTTTGATGTTGGGCTTGACCGGTATGCAGGCCCAGAGTTTAAAAGCCATTAAGTTGAATACTCCCGACAAGACCCGGGGCACTTCGGTAATGAAAGCCTTGGCAGACCGTCACTCCGAGCGCGAGTTTGCCAACAAGAAACTCAGCCTACAAGATCTTTCCGATTTGATGTGGGCCGCTATCGGTATCAACCGGGAGGATGGGAAACGTACCGCCGCTTCCGCCTTGAATAAGCAAGATGTGGATGTCTACGTATTGATGGAAGAGGGCGCTTATCTGTATGATCCGAAAGCCCATCAACTGAACCCGGTAGCGGAAGGCGATCACCGTCCACTGATCGGAGGAAAGCAAACCTCCGTGAACTCAGCTCCCGCTTGTCTATTGATGGTTTCTGATGTTTCCAAATTCGGCAATGTAGGTACACCACAATTACGTGAGCGCTTTGGAGCCTTAGATGCCGGGCTAGTCTCTCAGAATATCTCCTTGTTCTGCTCCGGATGTGGCTTGGTAACGGTTCCCCGCGGCAGCATGGAGGCAAATGCGTTGAAGAAGGTATTAAAGCTATCCGACTCCCAAATCCCGATGATCAATCATCCGGTAGGTTATGCGAAATAATAGGATTATACACGTAGGCTCACGAGAATAATCTTGTGGGCTTACGAGGATTCCTCACCGTGTTGCTGGGTGAAAAAGTGAGCATCATTGAATTACTCGATAGCGAAGGTAATCAACTCACCGCCGACGATAAGTTCAACAGGGTAGACATCAAGGCCAGAAACCATATATTTACGTCCTTAAGAATACGGTCTTACAGCACAACTTAGGGGCGTAAATATACAAGCCAAGCGATCAAGGCCAGCAGAACGAATATGATCACCAAGATCGTATTCCCCCACCGAATCAAAAAAGAAGGCATCTCGCCGATCATGTTACGTACCTTCTCGCTACGCAATTCGATACGATCCTTTTCCAAATCCGCTTTTTTCTTCATCTCATTATACGTTGCCATATATTTAGTTTCCTAGTTCCAATTGATTCTTTACTAAGTTATAATAAGCGCCCTTGCGATCGATCAGCACGTCGTGGGTGCCTACCTCCACAATACGGCCCTTGTCAAGAACGACTATTTGATCGGCATTGCGTACGGTACTTAATCGATGGGCGACGATGATTACCGTCTTGCCCCGGTAAAAGTCCGTCAGATTCTCCACTATAGCACGTTCATTGTTAGCATCCAACGAATTCGTCGCCTCATCGAAAAAGAGATAAGAAGGGTTCTTATAAACCGCACGGGCTATTAAGATCCGTTGACGCTGGCCTTGGCTTACGCCTTGGCCGTCCGGACCGATAACCGTATTATATTTCAAGGGGAGACGATCGATAAACTCCTCTATATTCGCAATACGGGCCGCCAACAACAAACGGACCTTGTCTATCTCGCCGTCATCAACCGCTATATTGCGGGCGATGGACTCGGAGAACAGATAACCGTCCTGCATCACAGCACCGCACTGGTCGCGCCACCACGACAGGCTAAAGGAACGCAGGTCATTGCCTCCCACACGGATATCCCCCACGACCGGGTTATAATAGCCCAGCAATAATTTGATCAACGTAGTCTTACCACTGCCGCTCGTACCCACGATCGCCGTGATCTTCCCGCTTGGGATACGGAGGCTCACTTGGTCCAGCACCTTCGGGGAATGGATGCCCTCATACTGGAACGTCACGTTACGGATCTCCACATCCCGGTTATTCCCGTTAAAGCCCGTTATCATGCGCTCTTCCGTCTCCTCCTCCTCCCGGTCGCGGATCTCGCTCATCCGCTCCAGGCTGATCTTAACATCCTGCCAGCTATAAAGGAATTGCACGAACTGCTCCACCGGGGCGTTCAACTGCCCGATGATATACTGGATAGCCAGCATCATACCCAGCGACAAGCTTCCGCCGATCACCGCCGTGGCAGCCACGACCGTGATCACGATATTCTTCACCTCATTGATCAGGATACTGCCCGCTTCCTGGCTCTGTTGCAAACGCATCGACTCAATGTTCGTACGGAACAGGTCCGCCTGTATATCCTCCCATTCCCAACGGCGGCGACGCTCGCAATGCTGGAGCTTGATCTCCTGCATGCCATTCAGCATCTGCATCGTCTTCGACTGGTTTCGGGCACGTTGCTCAAAATAGGTGTAATCCAGCAACCGGCGTTTCTTCAGGAAAAGCGTCACCCATATCGCATATAAGGTACTACCTAGCACGAATATGCCAAATATCAATCGGTTATAATAAAGCAATACCCCGCCAAATACGATGAAGCTGAAAGCGGAGAACAACACCGTCAATGTCTGCGCCGTGAGAAAACGTTCCACCCGTTCATGGTCGTGGATACGCTGCAACAAGTCTCCCGTCATTTTCGTATCGAAAAACGACATGGGCAAACGCATCAACTTAATCAAGAAATCGGAGAGCAAGGAGATATTCACCCGAGCGCTAATATGCAATAAGATCCAACGGCGGATAAAGTCCACGGAGGCACGGCTCAGCACCAGCATCAATTGTCCCACCAAGATCAGATAGATCAAATTCAAATTCTTTCCGGCTATCCCTTTATCCACAATCGCTTGCGTAAGAAACGGGAAGATCAATTGCAAGACGCTGCCTAGCGCCAGTCCGAGCAACAATTGGATAAAGAAACGTTTATAGGGTTTCATGTATCCCCACAAGAAACGGAAAGGATCTTTCCCCGTATGCCGTTCATCTTTCCGTTCGTAAAATGCGGGAGTCGGCTGCAAGGCCATCAATATCCCTTTTTCCTCCCCTCTCGAACGGGTACTGATCCACGCATTACGAAACTCATCCTCATTGATCCGTAATAGATTCTTGCCGGGATCGGCAATATAGAAAACATATTCACCATCCCGTTTCTTTTTAGCGTCATAGAGTACGACGAAGTGATCCTGGTTCCAATGGAGGATACAGGGGAAAGGGCGTTGATCCACCATCTTCCCCAGGGTCATTCGTCCACATATCGTACGGAATCCTATATACTCGGCGGCATCAACCATACCCAACAAGGAAACTCCTTCTCGAGAGACAACGCAAAGCTTTTGCATCGTCTCGGCGGAATACTCCTTGCCGTGGAACTTGGCGATCATACGAAGGCAAGTGGCACCGCATTCCATGGAGTCTGGTTGTTTGATATGAGGGAATTTGTTCATTTTTTTATTCACATCTTATTACTTCATTTCACAATTCACAAGAAAAAATAATGCACACAGAAAGCTTCTTTTATTTTTTTGTAAAAAATATCAGTGTTCAAACCTAATGAATACTGTTTGAATTCTTCTTGTGAGACAGGCATTACCTTCTTCGATGGAAAAACAGATACAGTAAAATGATTTTTCATATAATCTAGGTATCTTGTAATCTTTAAAGCACCTAGGTTGTTTTCACCGTAGAAGAAAGTCTTGTTATGAATAGACTCTTCGATTTGAGACAGCAGAAATATCCAAAAAACATTTTTAGCGGTAGAGCCTATAAATGAGTTACCCAGCAAAGGATGTATCTTTAGCAAATCACAATGTCCTTTTGGTTGGTTAGTGAAAAATAATTGAGAGTCGTTGAATAATGGCGATATTGATTGGAAACATTCGGTGTCTAAATTAACATAGAGTCCTCCATGAAGATACAATATCATGTATTTAGCTAGGTTTAAACGTTGCCGTTGGGTAAATACAGATTTATACAGCAGATAGAAATCAGAGAAATCAGAGAATAGTAAGCTCTCAACCTCAGCTGAACACCAAAGATGATAGTCCCAATCAGGATTATACTTTTTCCATGTATTGGAAAGTATCCTTAGATTACAGGGCATCATGTCCTCACTGTCTGCAATCCATATCTGATGTATGATCTTATTCATTAAAAACTAATTATTTTATGATACTACGTACAATGTTAAAACAGATGATCTTGTTTCCTGACAGGATTTGATCCAATAGTAGATTAGATTCAATAGGTAAACAATCTACCATAGTAGTTAGGTCACTAACAAATAACTCATCAAACCACGGGATGTTTTTATCGTTTAATACAGTCTTTCCATAATTGTAGTAATGAATTAGACCTTGCAATCCTGTATCAAATGAGAGATCCTCTAGTCTACGCAAGTCTTGCCGTAGGATATATCTATTAATACGTAAAATTGTTTCGGTTATATCTTTGTGTAGAAAACCATTTTCCAACAAATACACCAATCCCCAAGCTACACCAGCCAAACCTGTAGCTAAATCAACAGATTCTTTATACGAGAGATTCTCTAATAAATCCATAAGCAACCCTTCCGCTAATTCATTATACTCCGATTCTCCACTATAGTTACTATAATGGAAGAACAATATAATCATTCCCATTTTCCCATTGTATAATCCGACATTTGAGATTAAGTCCACCCTAAACAATGCTTGATGTGTTGCTTTAATAACCGTGTCTCGATCCAAATCAAATAAAAGATTCCGTACCATCCGTATTGTCATTTTTCTTATAAACACTCAGCTTCTTATCCCAAGCCCCGAAAAAATAATGCGCACAAAAGGCATTCTTTATCTTTCCATAGAATAAATCAGAACCAACACCTTTCCTATAGTTTTGAAAATCCTCCTTACAGACGGGAGAAACCAAATAAGAAGAAAGCGTAGATGCACCATATTCATCCCTTAACTGATTAATAAGCCTAGATAACATATATGGACCAGTAGTATTCAATACGATATCATCTCTATAGATCCTGTTTTTAACAGTAAAATCTATATCAGACAAGATGCGTAACCAGCCCTTATGATTATTAGATGAACCCATAAAGGCGTTTCCTACCACTCTCTGCTTTGATCCATTAAAACAGACCCAATGCTCAGGAGGTTCCATTCCCAAAAAGAATGACTTGTTTTCTACAAGAGGGTCTATAGATTTAAAACATTCAATATCTAAATCCACATAAACTCCACCATGGCAATATAAAATCATGTATCGAATCATATCCAATCTCTGTATATTAAAAGGTAAAGAATGATAAAGATTAGCCCACTCTGGGAAATAAGAATCCACCAATTCTACCATCTCCTTTTTATTCCAAAGGTGATATTCCCAATTTGGGTTAAATCTTTTCCATGTACATGAAAGGATCCTCAACTGGAAAGGTACATTATCACCATCCCATATTTGATGTATTACTTTTTCAATAGCCATAATCAAAACCTATCCTCATTAGCTAAAGATTCATACTTTTTGTTTATCTCAAGAAATGAGTCGAAACCCGATTTTAAAATCGTAGAGTACTCCTTTATGAGATTTTCCAACATTTTTCGATGCTCTAGCATGATCTCCGTAGCATTCCTAAGATAGATGCCACAGGTCTCTCTTAGCATATTGTATATATCATTCTTTAGATCTGAAGGAAATAAAGTCTCTAGTATAAGTAACTTATTATAGACAAAATAGTTTAGATCCATTTCGTATGGGAAACCAGTTCTGAATATATGGCCAATCTCCGTATCCTTGATAAGATAACATCCTCCTCCTTCCATCCAAGCTTTGATACTGATGTAGGGTTCCTCAAATCCATATTGTTTCAATCCTTCATAGCCTCTTATATACTGCCAATATCGTTTTGAGGAACAATAGGTTGCACCATATACACTGGGTATTTCAACAATCTCACGTTCGGGATGCAAATCTTTTCTCATCCACGTAGGATTTAAGATGTTATTCTTGTCTTGGAAATTGATATATGCGCCAAAATGCGGTTTTCCTTCGACAAAGTTTCCATTCAAGTCTAACGTCTTGCAATTAGCGCAATACACCGCTCGTTGATTGTCACTTGTCACCTCTACGATTCTTTTCCACCAGTCATTATCATAGAATCGCATATGTCCATCTACAGTCAAAAAATAATCGGTCTCTATCATTCCGATACCTAAATCTCGAGAAAAAGCAGGTCCTAAACGTTTTTTATTCACCATGTACTTAACCTTATATACCCTTCCGATCTCCTCATAATCAAAAGAGTCGGTCGAGGCATCATTGATCAGCAGGATGTCCACATTATCTCTTGCTGTTTCCCTAATGCTTTTAACGGTCTCGCATATTTCAGCACCTTCATTCAAAAAGGGTATGATTACTGTTAAATTCCTCATGGTTTTTGATCTTAATAAAAATATTCATCTATCTGTATATCCTAATCATTTTACGATTCCTGCATCTTCATCCACATAATTATAGATTTGTTTCTGCGATCCCTTGTACTTACGCCCTAGGTCAAAGTTCCAAGCAATACTGAGCCTTACCTGGTTTCCCTCGTTTCTTACGTAAGAAGCCGTACTCTTTTGAACGTACGCTGAGTTCAGTAACTCTTTTTGGGGTGTCCCATCTGGCAAGAACAGATTTTGCACGCTCAACTCATATTGTATGGATTTATGTCGATAGCGGAGCGAGATGTTTGCTCGAGCAGGAAAAATCAGAACTGTCTCACCTGACTGCATCTTTGACTTGATCGTATAAGAGGCAGATAAAGACCAGTCCTTATAATTTCCTTCCAATTGGAAGCCACCAAATGTATTGGTCAAAGATTGCTCAAAATTGTTTCCTTTGTCTATATATCGGTTCAGTACGCCAAAAGCAGACAGATTCAATCGATCTCTCACAACCTCCCAATTTGCATACAAATACCCTTGGATATGCTGATGGAACTTTTGATTCTCCGGATGATACTCTAAATAATGATGGCCTTGGTCTTCCCGCAGGTAAATAGAATTATTTATGAGGTTACGAGTGTACTGGTAGAACAACCGAGGGGCGAAGGAGAAAGCACCCTTACGAAAATTGAACGTAAAATTGTTGGCATAGGTCTCAGCAGGAACCACATTTGGATTTCCGACAAACAATTCATAAGGGTTTTGCCATTGCTTGAAATCACTCATATAATTCAGAGTAGGCAAAAATTGCAACATAAAAAAGTTATACCTAAATGAGATATTCTCCTTGAAAGAATAGGCTAGTGTTAGTATCGGTCGAAACTGCCACTTCGAAAAATGGGTATCCTCTTCCTTGAAATATATCCTAGAAAAGCCTGCCCCTACTTGATAGCTGAACTTGCTTAATGCACCTTGCAACTGGGCATACCCATACACGTCCGAATTATTCATCGTATTGGTAACATCCGCTCCCTCCATGGTATAAATATTCTCTGTGTGAGATTGCGTAAAGCGTAATCCGACGGAGAAATCAATAGCTTGACTGAACCGGTTCTCATAGATGGCTTCTGCTTGCAGAGTTTGTTTCTTTCCATCTGTATTGTATGAATAGTTATACAGGGATTCATTCTGATTATTTTCTTGATAGTTTCGAAAATAATCAGAGGAAATATACGTCGCTACCACATTAGTTAAAAAAGTTTGATTCTTACCGAGTTCTTGTTGAAAATAAAGATCAATTGATGGCGTATAATTTCTGTTTTTCGTATGAAGTAAAGAGGTGTAATTCATTTTGTTTAATTCATCTATTACATTTTGTTTTGAAACTTGATCAGGTACGCTAAATTGATTCCGAAAAACCACGTTAAAGACAGTCTTTTCCTCATTGTGCCAATTGTAAGAAAGAGATAGGTCATGTCTCTCCGATTTTATGGGTTCTTTCACTCCCTCTTTGGATAATACAAGTTTTTGATTCGGCAAAAACAGCTTCAAGTACTCATCCTTAAAACTGTCTTTATACTTCGAATAGGAGATACGGTAATTCAAGCCCAACTCCGACTTTCGGTTGTTGTATTTTAGAAAAACTTGGTCGTTCGTATAAGGTGAAGTAAGAGCTATCTGAGCATTTCCTCCAAGGGATAATCCATACTCTATTCGTTTCAGAACGAAATTTATCACGGTGCCGACATTGCCATAGCGCATGCCTGGCAAATCGATATATTCCACTTTTTTAATCTTTTGTGGATCGAGGGCAGTAATCTCATCTATTGTCACCTCAATATCATTAATGCGTAATTGTACGGGCCGATCGTTAATGGACGAAATTGAACGATCGCCCACATTTACGATTAATCCCGGCAGCATGAGTTGGTGAATCATCTCCAAGGCAGAGAACGACCTTTCTACGATTCCTATAGGGGGGAATATCACCTGTCGGTCCATTTTCGTATAATTGTCTGCCGAAACCACAATCTCATCCAATTGTTGAGTGACCGGAATAAGCTCGATAGTTCCAAAGTCTAGATTCTCCTGCGCATTCCTTACGTCTATCAAGGTTGAACGAAATCCTATATTGGAAAAACGCAATACATAATCGCCTACTTTGGGAATATTAATACGAAACTTTCCATCCGCTTGCGTTGCATCCTGGGAGACAACAACCGAGTCGGAATTTAGCGTAAGAATACTTACGCCCTCGATACATTCACCTGTTTCCTTATTAACGACTATTCCTGTTACAAGAATTGCATGAATATGAAAACTCACTAGCAAGGAGAAGAAAAGCAATAATTGTTTCATAGCACATTATCTATTTAAGGTGTAATCTTTGTTAGATTTTAGATTTCTTGCTTTGCAGAAACATTTGCTCCGCCCAAAGAAGTAGATATTTGTCGATAGACATACCCATATGTTGCATGGAGCATACTTTATGCAAATCTTTCCAATTTAACTCCATACACTTTTGGCTGCAAGGTCCCATACAAACAGGAAGCATCTTACAAGCCAAGCACATAGGATTCTCAAATGTAGTTCTACCAAGCCTTTTTGACAGAGTAACTTGATTCCACACGATATCTCCCGCATGGGTTAATATGCCTTCTGCATTTTCTTTCTTTAAGGTTCGCCCATTACAACGGTATACATTGCCATCATAATTTATGATGGCAAAATCATAATCTTCCGCAGGACAGGAATAATCTCGAATTTTCATATTCCCAGACTGAACCGTAAAGCCTTCTTTTTGGAATTTACGAATTGTTTCTAGCAATAAGGATCGTTGCTCTTTATCACCGGCAGATTCCATTGTTTGCCAGACACGTTCCATGTGGACTAAAAATTTACTACGATCCAAGCCTTGTAAATCCTTGATCAAAGGATCTATATTTCCCAAAGTCGCATCATCATAATTTATTCGAAGGGTTACCACAAAATCTTCTTCCAAAGCAGGAATGTTATCAGAGATAAGGTATAATGAATCCAGTATTTTATCGTATGTTTCCGCATTATTGATTTTCCCTATACGCACTTTGTCATGTTTCTCCTTGTTCCCATCCAATGTTATTTGAAACACAGGATTCGTTGATCGCAATTTGTCTATATTTTCCTTATTGATAAGGGTTCCATTGGTTATGAAAAACGAAGTGTAGTTTACACCAGCTCTTTTACAGATCTCACGAGCCTTATCTGCTAAAGGATATGCTATCTCATCGAAATAGAGTAAAGGTTCTCCTCCAAAGAAACTCAAAACGAAAGAGTCCACTTGTCTTAACTGAACTTTTTTCTCTATGTATTTCAATATGTTTTGCTTTACTTCATCGCCCATCTTCGAGTTTGCCACATGGCTCTCATAGCAATACCAACATTTTAAGTTACAGTCTTGAGTAGGATAAACCATCAATCGTAATCTTCGGCTAGGACTAAATGTCGCAATTTTATGCTTCAGTCTTATTTCTGCCAACTCATCCCGTTCGTCAGAGATCAAGAAACCACTACTTACTAAAGTATCATAATGCGATTTAAATGTTCTCTTGAAATCAGACTCTGCCATAGACATGAATGAGTCATATACATGATTACTTACACAGATGAGAGTATGTGTAAATGAGTTATAACAAATAACAAAACCTTTTTGCTTAACAAAGATATTATAATTACTTTTTTTCATAAACGTTTTCTTTTATGGCTACACAAAACTCGAACGCAGCGGTTCTAATATTAAAAATATCCGAACCGCCGTTCCTTTGATTAAGCCCCAGAGCAACCCGTTCCACATGTGTTACCACAATTATTACCACAATTGGTTCCACAGACACTACCACAATTAGATCCACAGCTACGTGTAGCCCCACCTCTTACAAGAAAAAGCTCATCATCAGAAAGGACAAGATCATCAAATAGTAGTCGTTCTTCTTTCTCTATTTGTCTCATAACATTATAGTTATAAAGTCTAAAATTCTCTCTCTAACACTTTTCCAAAATGGCAGAGAGTTTAACCAAAATGGAAATGTATACAACAGAATAAAATCGTCTTCCAAGAATGATATTTAAGGTTCTTTGAGGAAATATGGCACACCTCGTCCATTCTCAACCCAATACCATTCGTCTGTCTCTTCATCATAAATCCATTCACCACCCTTAATGGCGGAAAGTTCTTCCTTCGACAACAAATCACCAGTTTCCATATCTATATGCTTTTTAGTCTGTTACAAAAATATAAGTAAAATTTCGTACTATATCTAACAAACACCTAATTTTTGTCTAACAAAAGGCTAACAAAACGAGAAAAACGTATCTTTTTTAAGATTATTCATTATCTTCACATCCAAAATAACGAATCTATCATGAAACACTCCTTATATATTGCGGCCATTATGTTGCTAGTCTTAATACTCTCCCAAGGATATTGGCTATACAATATATATAACGCTGAAAAATATAAAACGCAAGAAGTCCTTGAAGAACTATTCGAAGAGGCTATCAAGCAAGAAATGTCCAAGCGAATGGTTAGCAACAAACCGAAAGACCCCAACAACCCCAAAAGAATCATAAGAAGAGCTAATGATATGACACCAGAGGAACGAGCCAAGCTAAAAGGAGATACCATAACCTTATCACAAATAAAAAATCGGAATCTAAAAGATAACTATGCCGACCTTTTAACGCAACGTATGCAAGACGGTCTACGTAATGCGAATAAACCCTTAAAACCAAATGTATTAGACAGCCTATTCAATAAAACATTAACTGATCACAATTTACAAGCAATATCTTATATAGAAATATCAGACTCTACCCGGCAAACCGTAAATACGGTAGGAAAAAAATTCAACCTTTCATTTTATAAGTTCCAAACAGAAAAGCTCCCGATAGGAACGCAAGGATTACAATATGTACAGGCTTTCGTTAAATTACCTCTTTCTGACATTGTCCAACGAATGCTCTTGGCTTTTACCGTATCTTGTCTAATCATCCTTACCTCGGCGAGCTGCCTATATTATTTATTAAGAACAATACGTAAAGCCCACGCCCAACTCCGAGACCGTGAAATAGCCGTTCACAGCGCCATCCACGACTTGAAATCTCCGCTGAACACGGCGTATGCCTCTATGGATCTTATCGCTAGCCTAGAGAATGAACCGATGAAAGTGAATATATTAAATACCGGAAAAACTCAGATAAAACAGTTGATAGAGATCATCGAATCCATGCTATCACTATTGAAGACGGCGGATGGAAAAGAAAGCACACGAAGGTCACCTATAGAAATTAAATCATTTATTGAGCAAACCTACCAAGCGATAGTTAGGCTCTATCCTAACAAGATCCCCTTGTTCAAGCTTGAGAAAAGCGAGAATTTCCCCGACATGATCCAAGCCGATACCGTTCGTATGGAACGTTGCCTCCGGAATTTGCTAGAGAACGCATTGAAATATTCGAATGACGATGTACGAATCACCGTAACGTTGACTATGAAAAACAACCATTACCGAATAGCCATAAAAGACACTGGTTGGGGAATCCCCAAGAAAGCCCAGAAGAAACTCGGACAACAATTCTTCCGGGTGAAACAAGCCGACAAGCCAGCGCAACCGGGATATGGATTAGGTTTGAGTAGCGTAATGCTAATGGCTAAAGAAATGGGCGGCTCCCTAACTTTTCAGAGCGAGAAAAATGTAGGTTCAACGTTTTTTATTAACTTGCCGGCCGAAAACTCATAACACTATATGGAAGATAAACAGAAAGTGATCTTTATTGAAGATGACCTAAACCTTGGATCGATCATCTCAATGGCCTTACAAAGCAAAGGATACGAGGTTTGCTACGCCAACACGTTAAGCGGTATTCAAGACATGATAGAAAAAGACTGCCCTAATATCCTGCTTCTCGATCTGGAAGTTGGCAATCAAAACGCATTGGATTATTTGCCTTTTATTCGTTCAAAGCATCCTTCATTGCCTGTACTGATAGCCTCTTCCCACAACGAAGGGGAGGAAATAACACGCTGCTATGAAGCCGGAGCTAATCATTACACCAAAAAACCGTATGATATACAAGAAATAGATTTCCTAATCCAAAGGTTTTGTAAAAAGGCCAGTCCGATATCAAATAGTATATCTATTGGAGATTACCAACTGGAACTCTCCACTCATAAATTATTCTATAAACAAGAACTGTCAAAAACATTAAGTCCTAAAGATTTCAAGTTATTCTATCTGTTATCCGAGCAATTAAATCAGCCAGTAAGCAGAGAAAAGCTTTTTCATGAAATATGGGATGGGCAAGAAGTTCATGATAGCCTAAACAACAGCATCTCGCATTTGCGCAAATTATTGGAAAAAGATACCACACTTTCAATAGATACCGTAAAAGGAGTTGGATATATATTATCAAAAAAAGACCAACTCTCCTCATCGTAATTAAGGGGGGCTTATTGTAGATTTCTAGATACGCCCTTGTTCCCTATCGCATGATTCGGGAAAAACACGTACGACTTTTTTGAAAAACACCTACGACTTTTCCCAAAAACACGTACATGTTTTGAGTAAAAGATCATCCTGTTTTTAACATACTAATAATCAGTATATTATATAATTCTTTTCATTACCAAACTTATTGTTTGGAATTTATATCGATCCTATAGGGACGTAGCGTGCAGCGTTTGCTACCTAAAGAGTTTTCATTATCTTCGCGGAAAATTAATTGAGATGTGGACGTTCTTTATCATACTTCCAATCCTGTATCTTGCAGGGAATATTTATATTTATCTAAAGGGAAAACAGGCTTTGAAAAGCCAGTCTACCGGAGTTAAAGTATTGTTATCCATTGTTTTTTGGGGAGGAGCTTTATCATTCTTCAGTAGTTTTCTATTCAGGAACCTAGATATGCCGGCTTCTTTCGCTCAAACGGTTTCTCAAGTAGGGACAGGATGGCTCGTGTTCACTTTATACATGGTATTAGCCCTGTTGGTATTTGATATCTTACGACTTTTCCACCTACGTTTCAAATACTCATTCTATTTATCATTATTCTTAACACTCAGCTTATTAGGATATGGAAACTATAATTACCAACATCCTGATACACGAGTTATCAACATGGTTATCAACAAACCGGCCGATACCGATGGACAGTCGCTGAAGGTCGTAGCCATTAGCGACATACACTTAGGATACGCTACCAACAAGACGATGCTTGCCGGATATGTGGATATGATAAACGCCCAACGCCCGGACATCGTTCTTATCGGTGGAGACTTGATAGACAACAGTGTCGCACCTCTGCGATACGAGCATATGGAAGAGGAACTGTCCAAGATCTACGCCCCATTAGGCGTTTATATGGTACCGGGTAACCATGAGTATATCAGTGGCATAGAGGAGAGCGAGAAATTCATAGCGCAGACGCCCATCGTACTTTTAAGGGATTCCGTGGCTATCTTGCCCAATCAGATCCAACTCATAGGACGGGACGACCGGCATAACAAAGGACGGAAAACTTTAGGTCAGCTTACCGCGAACCTTGATAAAAGCAAACCTGTTATCTTACTAGACCATCAACCCTACGATTTAGAGAAAACGGAAGAGGCTGGCGTAGACTTACAGTTTAGCGGACATACACATCGAGGACAAGTATGGCCGATGAACTGGATCGTGGATCATCTGTTCGAATTAAGTTACGGGATTAAAAAAATCGGAAATAGTACGATTTATGTCTCATCCGGCTTATCTTTGTGGGGACCGCCTTTCCGTATCGGGACGGACAGCGAGATGGTGGTGTTCAATATTACATTCAAAGAGTAAAGATGAAAGTATTTATTCAATCGATCGTAGCGCAGCTATTACTAAATCCGTATATTTTCAGGAGAGGATATCAAGCGCTTCCTCCTAAGAAAAGTTGCCGGATTCCTTTTATCTTGTTTTTCGTACTCGAACTATCGCTTTATTTTTTCGGATTTATTTTTAGGAATGAACTACCTGATAACGTGATAATCACGATCCAATACATCTGTAACACTTGGTATATAGCGTCCATTTATATCACTTTATCTCTCTTGGTACTTGAGTTGATCAGGCTCTCCCAACGTATCAAGCCATGGTTCCCCAAATGGATAGAAGGGCATTGGCAGCAAACCAAGCTAACCCTGTTTTTTCTTATCGTATTCGGTGTTACCGGTTTAATGATTCACGCATACCATACGGTAATGAATCCGATTGTTAAGAACGTATATATCACGTTGCCCAAAGCCGCGGGGGATCGGGATAGTCTGACTATTGTCATGATGAGCGACTTACATATCGGAGAGGTTATCGGGAAGGACTTGGTACAAAAATATGTGGCGCTCAGCAACGCACAGCATCCGGATATGGTGGTATTAGCGGGGGATATCATGGATTATGAATCCCGGTTCGCGGAAAACGCCCACATCGAGGATGATTTAAAACAATTAAAAGCTCCGTTGGGAGTATATATCATTTACGGGAATCATGAATACCGGGCAAACCGGAACGCCAAATATCGTTGGCTGCAAAAGACCGGAGGTACGCTACTAATAGACTCGGTGGTCCAACCGGACTCAACTTTTTATTTGATAGGGAGGGATGATTTCATCCATAAGAAACGAAAATCGCTTCATTCGTTAATGGAAGGGGTGGATACCGGCAAACCGATTATCGTTTTGGATCATCAACCTTGGTCGTTCGCCGAGATGAATATGAATGGGGTGGATTTGGGACTGCACGGACATACGCATAACGGGCAGTTATGGCCTTATCCCCTACTGATGAAACTTGTGTATGAATGCCCGTACGGATATTATAAGAAAGGACCTACGCAATTCTATGTATCTTCCGGCATTGGTATAGCAGGACCTCCTTATCGGGTGGGAACCGTCTCGGAATTGGTCGTATTGCATATCCGCTTCAAAGCCCCCAAACAGACTGGCGAAAGAGGGAAAAGCACGATGCCCATTCAAGGGAGCTGACAATGGGCATCGTAAGCTCGCTTGAATGGGCATTGTAAGGCCCTTAGAATGGGCATCGGCAGAAACCCACCTATTCGGTACCCTTGGTGGCCGCTTCCAACTCAACCGGCACGCTCAATGTACGCCTGTATAAATCCGGATCGCCCAATACCTCCAACGCTTTCTCCAATACAAGATCATCTTTCAAGCTTTCTTGCAACTCTCCTCGTTGGTAATAATAACGTTTTACGATCTCGGCGGCCATTACTCGTTTCACCTCATCCTTGAAACGATCGAAATCTCTTTCCAGATTCGGAGTCAGCTTAGCCTCTAATTCCTTGAACGCAGTAGAATCCTCCTCCAGATACCCCTCGAACTCAGCCACTTCTTTCAAGTTCTTCAATACTTTCTCGCTTTGGCGGTCATACGTGAAATTCTTGGACTTGGCGTATTGCTTCAAAGCTTCGAAATCCTCATCGGAAACCGTAAATTCCTCGATAGGAGCGATCGTCTTATGCTTTTGTACCCAATCCGTAACGAAGTCGAACAAGACCGTATCCGCCGCCAAATAATACATCATGGTAGGCACTTTCGGCTCCTTCACCTCAAACTCCGGACGTACGCCACCCCCATCACGAACCGGACGCTTCTTGGACGTATAGAATACGGAAGTCAAGCTATCCGGAATAGCCGCCACGCTACCATCCTCTTTCCGGTGCGAATAATCGATTTGCTGGATGCAACGACCACTCGGGATATAGTATTTACTCATCGTGATTTTCACTTTCCCATTATAAGGCAGGTCACGAGGAGCTTGCACCAACCCCTTACCAAACGAACGTTGTCCCACCAACACGGCACGATCCATATCCTGCAAAGATCCCGATACGATCTCAGCGGCGGAAGCCGTACCTCCATTGATCAATATAGCCAACGGCATTACCGTATCCAAAGGCTCCGTAGAGGTTCGGTACGTACGATCCCATTGCTTGATCTTTCCTTTCGTTGAAAGCACCTCGCTGCCTTTCGGTACAAACATACCTACGATTTGTACGGCACCTTCCAGCACGCCGCCGCCGTTACCGCGCAAATCCAGTACCAAAGACTTGATATTATGATTTTTCTTTAAGTCCAAGAACGCCTCTTTCACCTCTTGAGCACTCTTGATAGTAAATGCCTTTAAATAAATATAACCGATACTGTCATTCTTAACCCCGTAGTAAGTAACTTGAGGTGTCGTGATCTGCTTACGGGTAATCTCGAACTTCCGGGGTTTCTTCTCGCCCGGACGTTGGATCGTCAAAACCATCTTCGTATTGGGAACTCCTTTCAACAACTCGCTGACCCGGGAGTTTGTCGCCTTGGAAACATCGATCGTATCGATTGCCAAGATCAGATCGCCCGGCTTCAGACCCGCTAAATCGGCCGGCATTCCCTCGGTAGGCTCGGCAATCATCACGCCTCCCTCATTGTTACGCTGACGGATCAAGGAACCGATACCTCCGTATTCGCCGGTCGTCATCAGACTCAATTCCTCCGTTTTTTGCTCAGGATAGTATTCCGTATAAGGATCTAAACCAGCCAACATTGCCTCGATTCCCCGCTGAACGGTTTTATCCACATCCACTGAATCCACGTAGAACATCTCTACTTCTTTCAATAAAGAATTGAAAATGTCTAGGTTCTTACTCACCTCAAAGCGGTTATCTTTTTGCGCCCATCCCGGCACTACGCTACTTGCGACGAACAGCAAGCAAAATAAACCTATAATTCCTCTTCGTTGAACCAATCTGTACATACAATATTTAGTTAATTAACGGCATAAATGTAAGGAATAATACGCCGCCTAAGCCAATATCCCTTTTACTTTTAACTTTATTTGTTCCCATTTATCATACGGAATCTCCGGGCCAACCACGTCGATCACATAGCCCGCCAACATCGATCCGATGCGTGCGGATTGTACCAAAGACGCTCCTATGGATTGACCGTATAAGAATCCGGCGGCGAAGTTATCACCGGCGCCAGTCGTATCAACAGGCTTGCCCCCCTCAGCCGGGACAGAATAAAATTGACCATGACTACCGATCAAGGCACCTTCCTTTCCCAAAGTGACCAATGAGACCTCTACCAACTCAGACAAGGTATGTACGGCCTCAGCAGCCTTCTGCCCGGTAAAAGCCTCAGCCTCAATCTCATTAGAGAACAAAATATCCACATATTTAGGAATGATATCCTCCAGCATTCCTTTAAAAGCATTCACGATATTGAAGTTCGACAAATCCAGCGCTACTTTCAAGCCCAACTTTTTAGCCTTCTCCATCGTAGAACGAACCAACGGCTCGTTTACGAGCAAGTAACCTTCTATATAAATACATTGATATTTACTTAGCATCTCCTCGGTGATCTCATCCGGGGTTATTGTCGGGGCCGGGCCAAGGAAAGTCCCCATCGTACGTTCCCCATCCGGAGAAATCATCACCGTACAGCTACCTGTAAGTCCATCCGTCTTGATAAAATAGGAAGTGACACCCGCTTTTTCCAACGCATCCTCATAAAATCCGCCGATCGAATCATCCCCGATCTTACCGATAAAACCGGAATTCGCCCCTAAAGAAGACATCGAACGCATCGTGTTGCAGACAGATCCTCCCGGGGTTTGCGTACGTGGCAAGCCAGCTAAAGTTGTACGGATAGCGATCATTTGTTCCCTGTTAATCATATCCATAGCTCCTTTCTGTATACCGATTTCCGATAGGACATCATCATTTTCAAGCCTCAATAAAACGTCAACCAAAGCGTTTCCTAAACCTATTGTATTCATTTTTTCGTAATTTTTTTCGCAAAGATATTGCATATTTCGAAAATACCCCGTACTTTTGCAGTGCAATTTCAGAAAGGGGTTACGGAATAACCTTTGAAAGAGCGAAAAAATTCTTCCTTAGCTCAGTTGGTT
>JAAGKN010000293.1_pt1 | contig 64716 bp, 52 predicted proteins | sample 6206371 | NCBI WGS metagenome assembly JAAGKN01 (sample SAMN11533720, study PRJNA540317) | gut metagenome | isolation source: fecal pellets from male and female animal of same cohort | host: Peromyscus leucopus | place: USA:CA | collected 2017
CGGTTTTTACCTTCTTTTTTGTTATTTTAGTTAAAAGAAAAACAAGCACAAATTTCATTTACAGCACCTGTATTTTCGCGATTCCGAAAAATAATGGTGCTGTAAATAAAATTTGTGCTTGTTTTTCTTTTAGACTATTTCAAAAATTCTAACGGAGGAATTGCAGCAAATTCTTCATATTCTTCCATACTTACAGTATTTGGAGCTTCATACTCATCCTCTAAACTTTTTTCTAAAAGTTCCGGTTGTTTTTTCAGCAATTTAGAATCCGCACAAGCAATATCTCTGCCTATAGATTTTATAGCAAGTTCAACAGCTTTTTCTGATGGCGCACCATCCTCCGCAACTGTTTCCTGAACATCATAACTTGCCCAATCTTCAGGTAATTCATCAACAGTTATATATCCTTGTTCTTCATCAAGTCTTTTATCAACTTCATTTTCTAAAATATCTGTAACATATTCTTTTTGAGATTCAAAATGACAAGGAAGAACAAGCTCTGTTCCTATAATTTCTTCAGGATCGCGTTTTTCATATTTTTTAAGCATTTCAGCAGCAACTTGAAGATGACCTATTTCCATTTGCATAAATTCTTCCCAAATAAGTTTCAACTTATCATCTACTTCATCTTTATAACAATTATAATAGTTACATACTTCCGTAAATTCGTGTAATAACCATTTTTCAAGCATTGTTTCAGTAGGGTCAACAAGCGTTTCATACATTGTAACGTGTTCCTCTTCAACGTCACAAATTTCTGCATATAAACGTTTTAAGTCTGTATTACCATACATAAAGCCGTGTTCTGCATAATAATTATGTGTTTGTTGTTCACCCGAAATTAAAGTTAAAATATTTACCTTTGTAATTGGTGAAGTTTTATCTTTATCATAAGGTTTACGAATTCTTATAGCATTATCATTATGGTGATATTGAGTTGGTCTGCCTATAACAACATCAGTCATAGCCTGCAATATTTCATTCGGGTCTGTCTCTTCAATCATATAAGCAAATTGAGAATATCTATATAAATGGTCAAAGTCTTCTAACAATCCAAAATTAAATGTTTCTTTTACATATTCATCTGGTTCATTTTGTGCAAGCCAAGCAGTTAAATCAACAGCAACTTGTTCATAACCCAATGTTGTATCAAGTACAGTTTGATTGGGCGGTGTTAGCCAGTTAACTGTTGTTTGCTGCATATCTTCAATTCTTCTTGTCTGCACAAGAATTTTATTTAATTCTGTATCTGCTGATTTTCTTACAAAACAATGTTTAAATGTCCATGCATTTGTTTCTATACCATTCATTAAAATTTGTCTTGTTCTCGTATAACAATCGGCTTCCATTCTGTTATAAGGACGTCTTACTATATCATGCCAGGTTCTTATTTGTTTCTCTATTGGAATACCTTTTTCTTTTAATACGTTCATTATTTTTTCCTTTCTAAAATTTAGGCGGTGTTTATGTTTAATCATATAAGTAGTATTACTTGAAAAAATAATTTAATTTTCTTTAACGAAACAGACAGCAAAGCACTGCACTGTTTGAGTGAAACGAGTTTGCAGTGCACAAGTTGAGTTTAAGAAAATAATTATTTTTGAGCGTAATACTACTTATATGATTAAACATAAGCACCGACCTTCTACAAACAAAGCGAATGAGCAAAAAGCTCTGCAACCTTGTGGTTATAAAATCTACCATCGTCTTTTGCAAAAAGATTTTCCCAATGACTTTCGGGACTGCCATCTTCTGAATATGACGGATTTGTCATCATAATATGATGAGTATTTGTGTCATATCTAAGCGGGAAAATATCATTAGTTTGCATAAAACTCGGTAGTTTATCACTTGCTAAATAATAACCAAATAAAGCTGTATTTATACGGTTTAACCTTTGCTCATAAGTTATACCGCCTTCGTAGTTATCATTTTCAATTTCGACCCCCGGAGCATAAACCCTGTTATATTTTAATTTTTCAGATAATTCTCTTACGGCATAAAAATCATCACCGGTAATAAAATCAGTACCTGCATTTAACCCCATAAAACGATAACGTTCAAAATCATCAGAACTTTTTTCACCAACAAAACTTATGGTTGTTTTTCCGCTTCTTGCTCGAATTTCGTTCAAAATATATTGCATTTGCGGATATTCGGGTAAATCACCCACACCTGTGTAGTTTTCGCAATCATAACCGCCGATGTGTTTTGCAGAATCTATAAACATAGCCTCAAACCCTAAATTCATGAGTTTTACACTTTCGTTTATATAAAGTTCTACATGTTCAGGATTACACCAACTAAATGTCTCATCATGGCTATTTGGATACGCAACTTTTATTTGATCAGCCGAAATTACAGTTCTAAAACCTGTTTTTATACCGCGAAAATGCGCTAAATCATTGAAAGCTCGCAATTGTTCTTCGGGTGAAATTTTATCAGCAATTGAATAAGAAATAACATTATCACTATAACCCGCATTTAATTTAATTCCATAAATTGAATTTTCTTCAAACGGACCTTTATTATAACTATCGCCAAAAATATTAGGGAAAATTTGCGAAATAATAACACAATTTGCCCAGCTTTTAGCAGATGGCGGAATTGCAGGTAAAAGCTTTATGCAACTAAGCATACCACAGCATGTTCTGTCAAAATTCATTTGTGCAATTGCACGGTTATTAAGCTCTATATAATTAGCTAATCGACCCCAATTATCACCATAATCAGGACTATGAATTTCATTAGGAAAGTTCTCATAAAATATATTACTTTCACTCAAAGTTGCAATAGAATCTACCGCCTGCTTGACGCTTCGAGCAAGAAGTTCAGACGGAAGAATATTTGCAACCCATTTTTTAGAACTATAACAGCCTATAGAATGATAAGTTCTCTCTTTTGTCCAATCATCCTCTTGTAATAGAGTGTTTTCGCCAAGAGCTTTTAATAATTTATTTACAATATTTTCGTTCATAATGAATATTTATTAATTCCGCAAATAAATATTTCATTACACAGCTGGAGCACCGTAGTGATAATTACTTTTTTAACAAAAAATAATCCGGGTATTGTAATTTTTTTTTTAGCATATAATAATATAAATAGCTTTATGGCAAGGTAGCTCAGTTGGCGAGAGCGCACGGCTCATACCCGTGAGGTCGAGAGTTCGAATCTCTCCCTTGCTATTTTTATTTGCCTAATTTTCGGCTAGTTGGTTTCTTTTTTTGTTCTATTTTTGGCGCACGGCTCCCTCTCATAAAACGATACTTAATCGTTTTATTTCGGCAGAGTCCGTGAGGTCGAGAGTTCGAATCTCTCCCTTGCTATTTTTATTTGCCTAATTTTCGGCTAGTTGGTTTCTTTTTTTGTTCTATTTTTGGCGCACGGCTCCCATAATGCTTAGGGTTATAATGTATTAGAGACTTTTTGATGGTGTTTTATTATAAAATAGTTTGATTTAACGGCGATTACAGCCATTTTTTAGTATTGAGATTTACTGATCTTTTGTTACACTTTTGTCTCTATTCTTGCATTAATTTGCACCAAGTTTTAAAAAATTCTGTTTAAAATAGCCAAAATACCCAACCAACTCAACATTCCCCGAGTGCAAAACAGTGCAAGAAAGTGCAAAAATAATTTGTCTTGTAGGTTTAGACTAAAAATATTTATTTTGAGATTGATATGGATGGTCTATTAAAGACATTTCTATAGACTTTCCTATTTGAGAGTTGAATTTTTTTGCTTCTTCATAATCAATTACAGATATCTTTAAAGTTTTATAATATTTTTTTTCATAAGTATCTGTAACTTCCAAAAGAATATTCACTTTGTTATTTTTTATTATAGGTTCACAATCACCCCAAAACTCTGGACTCTCAAAATATTCTATGCCATTTTTCTCCTCACCTTCTCTTAAATATAATTTTGTGTTGTTTTTAATTAATGCATTTTGTTGAGTAAAAAAAGGATAAACTTTTTTATATCCATTCATTTTAGCTGTAAAATCTTCTAATGCATTAATTGGGTTGAGCCAAAATTGTTTAAATACATACTTTTTTGATTTTATTTTGTAGCCCACTCTTACTTTAGTTATTGAAGTAGAAATATTACCTGTATTTCTTATTCTCAAATATAAAACAATCGCAACTCTGTATGTATCAATACTATCTTTTTGGTGACCTGTTTTTATTAAACACAAAAAAGAAGGAATATTAATTAAATCAAATTCAAGCTTTGGTTTTCTCTTTATATGTGTAAATATGCCAGATATCCACCCCAGAAGAATTGATATAATAAAAATAATAAGTGTCAAAAATCCAGCATTTATGTTACACCACTCTATAATATCTTTTATAAACATATTGTCACTGTCTTTATTTATTATTATACACAAATTATATTTAATCTTACACGCGTCGAATTGTTTTTTTATTAGTATTTTAGGACTTGACTTCTGTCTCAAAACGAGTGATGAATGTGTGCACGCATACATTACAAGGATTTTGAGACAATGGAAAATCAAATTGAGACAGACAAATACATCCCCGAAAAAGCAAAGCAAATTGCACTTACAAGGTATCGAGTCTGCAATGTTTTTGGGTATAAAAGAGCGGTATATCGTCGGGTTTATCTTTTATAAATTCCTCAATCTCGACTTTCAGGTTCTAGTTAATTGGGAATTTTTTGTATTTATTAGTTTTCTTTTCTCTTAGTTCTATGTAATCTTTGTCTTTTAAGTCTTTGGCATCGAGGGAGAGAATATTGGCAATTCTTAGTCCGCTATTTATGCCAAAGCTAAAAAGTAGTGCATTTCTTTGTTTCTTTGCCAAAATCTGCTTCATTTCTTGGATTTTTTCCATACTTTTTATGGGTTCGACGATGTTCATTTGTACCTCAAGGTTTTGAGCCACAACATTAATGCCCTAAAAGACAGGAAAAATAAAGCCCTGCCACGAATTTGAATACAAACGGCCGGAGTGTTGACCTCATCTTAATCTCAAAAAATACAACATATCATTCTAATGTTGTATTTTTTGTCTTATAACGAAATTAAGCTTTGGATAATATGTTATCTATATATTGACTTTTTAATAAAAATAGTATAATATATTATCTATGAATGAATTTATTTTTTATCCTAAATCTCCAAACGATATCGCAAAAGAATTGGTTGAAAAGATTAAGCAGCATCGAAAATTGCTTAAAATTTCACAAGAGCAACTTGCGGCAAAATCTGGTGTTAGCCTGGGTTCTATTAAAAGGTTTGAATCAAAATATGAAATTTCACTAAATTCTCTGATAAAAATCCTGATTGCTCTTAATTTAGAAAAAGATTTTGAAAATTTGTTTACGCAAAAAAGCTACAATTCTATTGATGAGGTTATAAATGGACAACTATAAATATTTAAAAGTATTTTATAATGATATTTTAGTTGGTACTCTTGCTAAAACACCTGAAAGAATTGTGGCATTTGAATATGATTCGGAGTGGTTAAATAAAGGGTTTAGTATATCACCTTTCAGTTTGCCACTTGTCAAGAAAGTTTTTATTCCTAAGTATGAACCTTTTGATGGGTTATTTGGAGTTTTTAATGATAGTTTACCTGATGGTTGGGGAAGACTGCTCGTTGACAGGTTATTTCTAAAAAACAAAATAAATCCAGTTGAAATTGATAATCTTAATCGTCTTGCAGTTGTCCAAGAAAGCGGTATGGGGGCTTTAACATATAAGCCTGAGCACAGGTTTGAAACAGGAAATGATATTTCTGATTATGATACTCTTGCTCAAGAATGTTCAAAAATTTTAGAATCGCAAAGTTCAGACAATTTAGATGAACTTTTTCAATTAGGTGGCTCATCTGGCGGAGCAAGACCTAAAATTTTAACTTCCATAAATAATGAAGATTGGATAATTAAATTTCCGTCATCAATTGACCCTAAAGATATTGGAGAAAAAGAGTATCAATATTCATTATGCGCCAAAGATTGCGGAATTAATATGACAGAAACCAAACTTTTCCCGTCTAAAGTGTGCTCGGGTTATTTTGGTATAAAAAGATTTGACCGTAAAAATGGCAAAAAAGTACATATGGTATCGGTAAGCGGACTATTAGAAACAAGTCATAGGCTTCCTAATCTTGATTATAATTTATTGATGAAGCTTACGCTTGAGCTTACAAGAAATTATGAGGACATTCAACAATTATTCAGGTTGATGTGTTTCAATGTATTTGCTCATAATCGAGATGACCATTCAAAGAATTTTTCTTTCTTGTATAACGACAATAAACACGAATGGCACCTGTCTCCAGCTTATGATTTAACTTATAGTTCTTCTTTTAACGGGGAACACGCAACAACAATAAATGGAGAAGGGAAAAACCCATCCTTAGATGATATTTTAGCTGTTGCAAAAAATATAGGACTAAAAGAAAAATTTGCAAAAGATATAGCATTAGACATTCAAGAAAAATGCAAAAAATTATTTGATTAATTTTATGTAAATCTTAATCTGAAAGTCAATTTAATCTATATTCGACAGTTTCATTACATCGGCACAGTCTGTGAGGTCAAGAGTTCGAATATCTCCCTTGCTATTTTTATTTGCTTAGTGTTTTATTTGTTTATCATATTTTTTAATTTAGGTATTTTCTAAAAATCAAATTTACTATATAATAATAGCTACAGTTAGATTATTGAGTGGAATTTAAGAATATGAAAAAGAACATTTCTAGTAATAGTAATGCGGGCAATATTGGTTATTTTTCAAAAATTTTAATTGCCGCTTTGCTGATTAATTTTACAAACTATGCAAACAATGCACTTGCAGAAGATACTTCAAAACAAAAATCTTTAACCTACTTAAAAGAGGTTAAATTTGTTGATGGAAAATATTTAGATGAAAATGGTAACGAAGTAAAACACGTTATTACAAAATATGAGAAACAAGACATAATAAAATACTATGACCCAACTACAAAAAAATATGTTACTGAAAATGAAAAAGTTGAAGGAACAAAATATAACACTGTTAAAACAACTGTGATGGAACCACATTATTATATTGTTACGTTAACAAAAAAAGAATACGGAACAGGTTCTTCAGAAGTTAATTTTACTTGGAAAGAAAATGTAGATGGTTCTTATAAACTTGAAAAAGCAACAGACGACACAACAAAAGATCTAACCTTCAAATACTCAAATGAAAATACCTCGGAAAGACTTGAAAATCCGACAGGGGATATAAATAAAAATTTCATTGGAAATGAACTTTCAGCACCAACAACAAATGTTTATGGTGCAGCTATTTATAACAAAAACAATAATATCGGAACAATTACCGGTGATTTTGTAAATAATTCAATGCCGTCTGTTCAATGGACTTTTGGTACTGCTTTATATAATGAAAACGGAACAATTGATGGTATTAAGGGTAATTTTATAAATAATACAATGGAGAAAACCAGCTCGGGTTATGGATATGGCGGAGCTATTTATAATACAAAAGAAGGTAAAATATCCAGCATCGAAGGAAATTTTATTGGTAATACCATTAAAGCAGGCAGCACAACTACAAATGGCGGTGCTATCTATAACGGCGCATATTCATACAGTGATAAAGGTGCGGAAATCGGCAATATTACAGGTGATTTTATTGGTAATGGTGTTGAAAATTCCGGTGCTCGTTCTGATATGCATGGCGGTGCCATATACAATAACAAAAGCTCTAAAATTGGAGACATAACCGGAAGTTTTATAAACAATTATGCAATACACACGGGCACATACACAGGCTTTGGAAGAGGTGCTGCAATATACAGCCAATCAGGAAGTATTGGAAATATTGTAGGTGATTTTGTAAATAATTACATTTTAACAAACACAGGTTCGGGGCAAGGTGGTGCACTATATAATGATGGCAGTACATTCCAAAATATTACCGGTGATTTTATTGGCAACCATATAGAAGTAAAAGATGTAAAAGACTCTGCATACATATACAATTACGGTGGAGCAATATACAACTACAAAGGTAAAATTGGAGATATCAACGGAGACTTTATCGGCAATTATATAAATGCTCCCGGTTATGCACAAGGCGGTGCTATTATGAATTACTCTTCCGGAGCATATATTTCTTCAATAAACGGTAATTTCTATGATAACTATGCATATTCTTCTGAAAACTATGCTTATGGCGGTGCGATTGATAACACAATGGAAATTGGAAGCATTACCGGTGATTTCGTAAATAACTATGCGAAAGGTAAAGCATCTTCATCATCTATGGCAATTTCCGGTGGTGCAATTGCAAACAGATACGCAGGAAATACCAGTTCATTAACAATTAAGAACTCAAACTTTTATAATAACCATGCAGATGCAACAACAGGAAATGCATTAGGTGGAGCAATTTATAGCCAAAGAGACTTAAATATTATTGCAGACAATGGAAAAAGCAATGTATTTCAAGGCAATTATACAAGTGCTAACGGTGTTATTGATGATAATGCAATCTATATGAACAAATACAATGATTGGAATGATAGTAAAGATTACGCTCCAAGTCTTACTTTAACTGCAAATAACAATTCAAATATCACATTTTGGGATAATATAAATGGGGTAGATGGTTATAAAGTTAATATCACAGGAGACGGAACAGGCTCCGTGTCTTTATACAATGATGTTAAAAATGCAGATATTTCTGTAGATAATGTGACTGTTGACTTCGCAAATAATATTATTCGTGACTACGAAATAAAGTCTTTAACATCTACAAGCAATGCTAAATATAATATTGATATAAGCTTTGCTAATGAAAATTCAGACAAATTAGTAGTTTTAAATCCTGCTGCCACAGCCGGCAATATTATCAAATTGAATATTCTTAATTTTGTTGATGAATATCAAGGTTCACCAATTACTGTACAAGTTTTAAAAACTACAAATGATAATATTCAATTAGCACTTTCTGATAATTCAATTTTGAAAGCTGATGTTGCAGATACTATATACAACGATAATATTATTCAAGAACCTGATGCTATCAGTCTTGCAACAAAAGATACCACCAACGATAGTATTTTAATTAACGGTAATGTTTATGATGCTTTAGATACCATAAACTCAAACGAAAGTACAAATGAAAAGAATTTTATTTTTAGAACAGAAGATAAATACATTGTTTCTACCGATTTAAAAAATTCTGCTGCAGGCACTTTGAATATTAAAGGTCTTGAAGAAGGAAGTTCTGTAATAGACGGTAATTCGCATTATTTATTTAACCTTGACAAAGAAACGACATTAAATATAGATAAAGTTAAAATAGAAAAAGCTTCTTCTGTAATCAAAGCAGACAATGCAAATTCGGTTATTAATATTTCAAATTCTGAAATTGTTGACAATACAGAAGGTATATCTACTGCAGGTAAACTGAATATAAAAGGGAATACAACAATTTCCAATAACGGTTCCGGAATAAATTTAACTGCTGATAGTTCTATCGTAACAATGGATGCAACAGATGGCGATATCAATATCAATGATAAAATTAACGGTGCAGCGAATTCTAAGCTGGCATTAAAAAATGGTAATATCAATTTAAAACAACAAGTTACAGGCAGTAATATTGATGTTGATAAAGCCAATATTAATCTAAGTTCGGATAATTTATTAAATAACTTAAATTTAAATATATTATCCGAATCAACATTAAACTATGCAAATAACTCTATTAACAACATTGCTTTTAATTCCTTAAAATTAAACAGCAATATGAACCTTGCAGTAGATGTTGATTTAGCTAATCGTTCAATGGATACAATAAGTGCAACATCTTTAGATGCAGGCAGTTATAACATTAATGTAAGTAAAATGAATTTACTTTCAGATGCAAAAAGTAACAAGACTTCAATACCTTTTGCCGACGAAATATTAAAAAACAGAGTAACAACAAGTGTAAAAGAAGTTGCATATTCACCAATCTATACATATAACGTTGATTATGATAATACAAACGGCAACTTTAACTTTACAAGAATTGGCGGAGACACCCCATCATTAGATTCATATAACCCTGCAGTACTTGCAAGTCCTGTTGCAGCACAATTAGGCGGTTATTTAACACAATTAAATTCATATGATGAAGCCTTCAGAAATATGGATATGTATATGCTTATGACAAAATCCCAAAGGCAGACACTTAAAAATATGAACAAATATGCTGCTGCTAATGATTCAAACTTAGCATTCAGTCCGTTAAATACACCATATTCAGATAAAGCAGGTTGGTTCAGACCATATTCTACTTTTGAAAGAGTAGGATTAAAAAACGGGCCGAAAGTTTCAAATGTAGCATATGGAACCTTTGCAGGTCTTGAATCAGGAATGCATGAATTCCAAAACGGTTGGGATGGAATGATGAGCATTTATGCCGGTTACAATGGAAGCCATCAAGCATATCAAGGTAATAAAATATATCAAAACGGCGGTACTTTAGGCTTAGCAGGAATGTTATATAAAAATAACTTCTTTACAGGTTTAACAGCCAACGTCGGTGCAAATGTTGCAAATTCAACAACAATGTACGGTGATGATGATTTTGGCATGTTTATGACAGGTGTCGCTTCAAAAACAGGCTATAACTTTGAAATGGCAGACGGTAAATTTATAATACAACCAAGTTATTTAATGTCATACTCTTTAGTAGACACATTTAATTATACAAATGCAGCAGGAGTGAAAATTAAATCTGATGCATTAAATGCAATACAAATTGAACCCGGATTAAAATTCATTTTCAATCTTAAAAACGGAATTCAACCTTATGCAGGTGTAAGTATGGTTTGGAATATTTTAGATAAGACAGACTTTAAAGCAAATGATGTTTCATTGCCTGAATTAAGTATAAAACCGTTTGTAAAATACGGTCTTGGCGTAAGAAAAGTTTGGGGTGAAAGAACAACAGGTTATGTTCAAACCTTCTTAACAAGCGGCGGAAGAAACGGTGTAGGAATTCAAGCAGGATGCAGAATTCGAGTCGGAAGCTAACAACAAAATAAATAACAAGTAAATAAAACTCCTCTTTTGTTGAGGAGTTTTATTTATATAAATCCTAAATAATCGAGAAAGCAAATAAACAATAATATGCGGCAGGAGCAGAAAATATAAAAGCATCTACTCTATCTAAAATTCCGCCATAATCAAAAAAAGCAGTTCCGCTATGTTTTAATCCCAACTCTCTTTTTATTAAAGAAACAGACAAATCGCCAATTTGAGAAAATAAAGAAATTACTATGCCTAAAATAATCGTTTCTATAATTGGCATTTCCATAATAAAATGAAGTCCCAAACATGCAAAGCAGCTTAAACACATATTAGAAACTGCTCCTGCCACCGTTTTATTGGGGCTTATTTCCGGAGCTAAAAGTTTATTTTTAAATAAAGGTCCAATTTTAGAAGCACCAAAATCTCCAAGCAATATTGCACTAAAATAAACTAAAATAAAAGCAAATTTATGAGCAGAGAAAAAATAAAAAAGTTTTACTATATAAAGTGTACAAAAAATAAATATAAAGCCCATAATGGTTGCAAAACATGAAGACATATATGGCTTTCTGTTTTTTATTATTGTTAAAAAGAACGATAAAATTATGCCTAAAACTAATATAGGCGTAACAAACTCGGTTGCATTATATATATAAAGAAAAGAAAGCAATATACCAATTGTTTCGGGCAAGAATTTATGTACACTGATTTCTTTTGAAGAAAACATTTCTCTATATTCTTTTAAAGAAAAAATTATAAAAGGAATTGAAACAATAAACAAAGCAAGTTTTGATATTACAATAGCTGAAAATATTACAAATAGAATAACAAACCCCAAAATATATCTTAATGTTTTTTTGTTCATATTAAATCTCTTTTATTAAAAAGTATAATAACATTTTGAATATGCAATGTCGATAAAATTTATAATACCATATACTTTTATAATAAATTCTTAATCAAAAGAATTAACCCTACAAACTGGCTTTATATATTCAAAATAGTGTATAATTGCTAATAGAAGATACAGAGGAAAACATAATGAGAAAAATATTTTTAGCAATAACAATAATTTTTATAGGCTTGGTTTCTTATGGCGCTGATTATTCAAGTTTTAAACTTGATAACGGGCAGAATGTTATTATAAAAGAAGTTCACGATAACCCGATAGTGATTATTGATACTTGGATTAAAACAGGTTCAATAAATGAAACAGATGAAAATAACGGTGTTGCTCATTTTTTGGAACATTTATTTTTTAAAGGTACCTCAAAACACCCTGCAAAAGAATTCGACCAGATTTTAGAGGCAAAAGGTGCTGTTACGAATGCCGCTACAAGTAAAGATTTCACTCATTATTATATTTTGATACCATCACAATATTTTGAATTAGCATTAGATTTACATTCCGATATGCTTCTAAATCCGTTAATTCCAAGAAAAGAGCTTGAAAAAGAAAGAAAAGTTGTAATTGAAGAAATTGCGAAAAATAATGATAAACCAACAACCGTTCTATACCGCAATTTAGTTCAAGGTTTTTACAAAAATCACCCATATAAACGTGATGTTATAGGCACAAAAGAAGTTATAGAAACTATCTCAAGAGAACAAATTCTTGATTTCTATAACACTTGGTATACTCCAAATAATATGACAACTGTAATTATTGGTGACATAAATACTCAAAATGCGTTAGATTTAGTTAAAAATAAATTCAATAAACCAATTGAAACCAACATAAAAAAACAACTTTCTGTTTATAAACTTGATAAAAAACCTGCTAATCAAGTTGAAACAAAAAAAGATATGAAAATTGAATCAGGATATATTCTCATAGGGTTTAAAGGCTGCCACCCTATGAACAACAAAGATTCTTACGCTTTAGATGTTTTAGCAACAATTTTAGGTGAGGGAAAATCATCAAGATTATATAAAAACATAAAAGAACAAAAACAGCTTGTTCATTCAATTTCAGCATCTCATTCTTCAATGAGAGATGATTCTATTTTCTTTATTTCTGCTAATTATTTAACAGAAGATATAGAACGTTTAAAATCAAATATTTTTAATGAAGTTGAAAAACTTTCAAAAAATGAAATAACAGCAGAAGAAATTCAAAAAGCTAAAAATATTATTGAACGAGATACATTCTATTCAAGAGAATCCGTATCAAATATTGCTTCCGCAATAGGTTATACTGTTACATTAACAAATGATACATCATATTATAAAAATTATTTAGACAATATAAACAAAGTTACGGCAGACGATTTAAAACGTGTTGCAAAAGAATATTTAAATAAAGATTCAGCAGTTATTTCTATAATTTTACCAACCAAAGAGGGTAAACCTCAAATTGAAAAACAACCTGAAAAAGACTACAATGCAAAAGTATTAAGTCAAAATAAAGACACTATAAAATATCAGCTTGAAAATGGTGCAACTTTAATTATTACTCAAAATACGGCAAATGATATTATTGCAATGGAAATCGCGTCCAGAGGCGGTAATAATCTGGAAAAAATTCCCGGAATTGCAACTATAACAGCAGATACTCTTTTAAAAGGAACCCGTAAATATAAAAATCAAGAATTAGCTTTATTACTTGAAGAGAACGGAATAATTATTTCTCCGTCTGCTCGTGGTGATTCATTTGGTATTGCTGCGAAATTCACTAAAAATGAAAAAGCTTTAGCACTTGATATTTTAGAAGAAGTTATAAACAAAGCTTCATTGGATTCTTTTGATATAGAAAGAGCAAAAGCTGATAAAATGCATTCAATCAAAAATAAAAATAACACACCGGATGCACTTGCTTTTGATGAATTTAAAACAGCATTATGGCAGGGAACTCCTTACGGAAACACAGGAAAAATACTTCAAAATACATTGCCGTCTATTCAAAGAGAAGATATTGTAAATTACTATAATAATCTTTTCCCTGCAGAAAATGTTGTTATAACAATAAATGGAAATGTAGACAATCAAGAATATATAAATTACTTTTCTAAACTGTTAACAAACGGAAATAAACAGCCAATAAAGCTTACAGATTATAAAAATATATTTAAACCATTACAAAAAAATAAAATTGTTAAAGTAAATAAAGACTCTCAAGCGTGTTGGATTCTTTTAGGCTGGTTAACAGATGGAACAACAAATCAAAAAGATTGGGCAACACTTCAAGTAATTGACTCTATTTTAGGTACAGGTATGAGTTCCAGATTATTTAACAATCTTAGAGATGAACAAGGTCTTGCATATCAAGTCGGCTCAAGTTTTTCAGCAAATGTAAATAAAGGCGTTTTTGCTTTATATATTGCAACTAATCCAAACTCTGCATTAACATCTAAACAAGGTATGTTTAAAGAAATTGAAAGACTCAAAAAAGAATTTGTTACAGATAAGGAATTAGCAGAAGCTAAAGATAAACTATTAGGCAATTATGTTCTTTCAATGGAAACAAATATGGATAAAGCTTCAATAGTAAATTCACTTGAAATAAGCGGCAGAGACTACTGTTTTCTAGAACAATATCCGCAGTTAATTAATTCTATAACTGTTCAAGATATAATTAAAACAGCAAACAAATATTTTAATCAGCCCTATGTATTTACAACTGTAGGACAAAGTAAATCTATTGAAAAATTATAAAATATAGTCTAAAGTAATCAAAGAGAGTTGAATATGCGTAACCAAATAAAAGAGAATAAAGAATTTAATATAATTTCAAGAAGTATTGATAACGCGGAAAAATGCCGCGTTATTGAAACTTGTGAAGACTGTTTTAAAGTACAACTACAAAACAAACAAAAATATGAAAAAGGCGAATCTGTTGAATTATTTGCAATGACGGAAAAAGGGCAGTTATACTTTGAAACTATCATAAAAGAAGCAGAAAAAGATATTCTTTCAATTTGGTTCCCTCTTTCTTACAAATACTTACAAAGAAGAGAATTTTCAAGAATTCAAGTTGAAAAAGATATAGAACTAAAAAATAATAATAAGGTAATTTCTGCCAAAATTTCAGATATAAGTGCCGGCGGACTAAAAATAGTTACAAAAGAACAACTTGAACTTCTTAATTCTTACTCTATAAGTGTTAATATAGAGAATAAAGAAGTTAACGTTATTTTTGAACCTATAAGAATTGAATCAGGAAATAATGGTTTTATTTCTTCCGGTCGTTTTAAAAATATTAACAGCTATGACAGAATTTCATTAGTACAATATTGTTTTAGAAAGCAAATTGAAAGCAGTAACAAGTAAAAGACTTGTAAAACACCGAAAAATATTGTTAAATAAATATATTCATATAGTAATTTTATCAGGCGGAAACGACAGTGAAAAAGAGAATTGAAAAAAAGAAAAAAATAATAAAACCTAAACGCGGTTTTAAATTCCAATTAAGAACAACCATAATGTCAAATATAATGTTAGTAATGTTATTAACCGTTGTTGCAATAATGTTATCAATGTCAGCATTTGGCGTTACTATTATAAAATCTATGCAAAAGGATTTACCTTCTGAATTTATTTCCAGCTTAAGAGTTCTAAATGAAAAATACCAAAATTCTCAAGAATTTGAACAAAGACTTACAACATTAAAAGATGATATAAATACAGTTATTTTAAAGAATTATAATATCAAAGATATTTATGTTTCAGACGCAAATAAAAAAACAGTATTTACAACACTACAAGATGGCAGTGAATACAGATATGAAACAAATAATCCTATGTCATTTAAATTGTTAACATCTCCAACATATACTGCCTCAAATTACAGAGCTATATATGTACCAAAAACAATTGATGAAAAAGTTAATAATAAGAGTATAAAGAAACAATATAATATTCACTTAATTATTCCTCAGGAAAATGATAAATACATAAACAGTATTAAAGATATATCTAAAACACTATTTTGTATAATTATTATTGCAAGTTTTATTATAGTATTTTTCCTTTCAAGAAAAATTTCAAAACCATTATCAATAATGGAAGAAACTGTATCAAAAATTGCAAAAGGTGATTTATCGGGACGTTTAGAATATACAGCATTTGATGAAATTAATAAACTTGTACAATCATATAATATGATGGCAAATGCTCTTCAACGATTATATTCTTCACTGGAAGTTCAAGTGCAAGATAAGACAAAAGAATTAAAAAGTGCATATACAGAACTTCAAAATACACAAGCAATGATGGTTCACTCTGAAAAAATGAAATCATTAGGTGAACTTGTTGCCGGAATTATGCACGAAATTAACAATCCTATTAACTTTATATATGGAAATATGACTCATTTAAGCAATTATTCAAATGATTTAATCAATATAATTGATGAATATACAAAATATAATGAATCCTTAAAACCTGAAGAAAAAGAAAATATAGAAAACTTAAAACAAGAAATGGATTATGATTTCTTAAAAACAGATTTACCTGATTTAATTAAAAGCTGTAAAGAAGGTGCGGATAGAGCAAAAAACATCATCCAAGACTTAAAGAGTTTCTCAAGAATGGAAGAAGCAACAATTACAGATGTAAATCTTCCTCATGAAATAGATACAACTTTAAATATCTTACATAATAAGATTAAGAATAAAGCAATAATCCACAAAGAATATACAGAAGATGTTCCAAAAGTTGAAGCATTTGGCGGCCAATTAAACCAAGTATTCATGAATATTTTAGATAACGCAGTAGGAGCAATAAAAGAAACAGGCGATATCTGGATAAGAATGAATGAAGATAAAGCAAACAAAAACCTAATAATTGAAATAGAAGATAATGGTGTTGGAATGGATGAAGAAACATCAAGAAAAGTATTCAACCCATTTTTTACTACAAAACCTGTAGGACAAGGAACAGGGCTTGGTATGTCAATAACATATAAGATTATTAAAAATCACCAAGGTGATATTAGGGTTGAATCTACTCCAAATGTGGGAACTAAATTTATTATAACCCTTCCTATAAATATAGATAGAGAAAACATAGGCGCAAGCATGATTAGCGGAGATAATAATGGATAAATATAAAATTTTAATAGTTGACGATGAACCCGATAACCTTGCGTTATTGTACAGAACTTTAAGAGGAAAATACGAGATTGCGAAATCGACTTCTCCTGTTATAGCTTTAGAAATGATGAAACAAGAACATTTTCATTGTATTTTATCTGACCATAAAATGCCGGAAATGGATGGTGTTGAATTTTTAAAAAGAAGTTACGAAATTTCTCCTGATACAATGAGATTATTAGTAACAGCATATACTGATGCAGGTATTTTGATTGACGCAATTAACTATGCAAAAATATACAGATACATAAAAAAACCATACAATCCGGAAGAATTAATATTAATTGTTAATAATGCGCTTGAATACTGGCAATTAAAATATGATAACAATTCATTAGTTAATGATTTAAAAGAATTATTTGCAGGTACAATTACAGCAATTGTAGAAGCTCTTGATGCTAAAGATTCTTACACTTTAGGAAGAAGCAGAAGAGTTACATTCTATGCTGTTAAAATAGCAAAAGCTCTTCATTTAAGTGATACAACTACAGGGAAAATTGAACTTGCCGGTTTATTGCATGATATCGGTATGATTGGTGTTTCAGATGATATTTTAGCAAAAGTTGAACAACTATCAAATGAAGAATATTCCGAAATTAAAAAACACGTGGAACATAGTATAAAAATTCTTGATGATATAAAACAACTAAGAGATGTTGTTGAAATTATTAAATTTCACCATGAACATTTTGATGGTTCCGGTTATCCTTATGGTAAAAAAGGAGAAGAAATACCTATCGGTTCAAGAATTATTGCAGTTGCAGATGCTTTTGACAGTATGATTACACCAAAAGCATACAGAAACCAAGTAGTACCATCTCAAGCTCTTGCAAGAATAAAAGAAGTATCAGGCTCTCAATTTGACCCTGTTATAGTAGAAATTTTTGAACAAATTCTTCCTAATACGCTTAGAGAAATTAAAGAAGCTGAAAGAAATATACGAGCTAAGCAAATTTAGAACTCATTAGGTAATTTTTCAGTTTTAAAATCTAAGATGCTGAACTTGTTTCAGCATGGCAAATTTTGTTAATTTATAAATATATAAAAGAGAATTTCATAAGCTTTTTTGTTTTAAGAGCTGTGATTTTAGCTTACACAAAATCAATGCTCTTAAAACAAAAAAGCTTATGAAATTCTCTTTTATCTACTTGTTAAAATTTTGTGCTAATATAAAATAGTTAGAATTCAAACAGAGGTCTATTTTATATGAGAATGTCACAACTTTTTGTACAAACACTAAGAGAATTTCCTTCAGATGCTGAAGTAATGAGTCATAAATTACTTGTAAGAGCAGGATACATAAGAAAACTTGCTAATGGGGTATATAATTATTTACCGTTGATGTGGCGTGTATTAAAAAAAGTTGAAAATATAATAAGAGAAGAAATGGATGCAGCAGGTGCACAAGAACTTTTAATGCCGTTTGTTCAACCTGCTGAATTATGGCAAGATTCAGGTCGTTGGGAAGTATACGGCAAAGAATTAATGAGATTGCGTGACAGACACAATCGAGAAATGTGTCTTGCTCCAACTCACGAAGAAGTTGTTACAGCTGTTGCAAAAGAGGGCGTTCGCTCATATAAACAATTACCTTTAAATTTATATCACATTCAATTGAAATTCAGAGACGAAATCAGACCTCGTTTCGGCTTATTAAGAGGTCGTGAATTTATAATGAAAGATGCATATAGCTTTGATGCAGATGAAGCTGGACTTGATAAATCATACGAAATTATGGCAAAAGCTTATACAAGAATTTTTGAAAGATGCGGCTTAGAAACCAAAATGGTTCAATCTGATACAGGCGCTATCGGCGGAAGTGTTTCTCATGAATATATGGTTCTTGTAAATGAAGACTCTGAAAACAATGCAGGTGAAAACGATGTATTCTATTGTACAAAATGCGGTTACAGCGCAAATTCAAATCACGCTGTTTCAGTTTTAAATCCTGCAGATACTGATGGTAAATTTGAAAAAGCAGAAATTATAGATACTCCAAATGCACATTCGATTGAAGAACTTGCTAAATTCTTAAATATCCCCGCAAGTGCAATCTGTAAATGTTTAATCTACGTTGTAGACGGCAAATATATTGCAGCACTTATCAGGGGCGACAAAACAGTTGAAGAAACAAAATTAATGAACGCTTTCGCCGGAAATGATATTCGCATTGCAAGAAATGATGAAATTGATGAAATAATGAACGTTTCAGGCTTTAATACAATTGCAGGTTTCATTGGTCCAAAAGGACTAAAAAATGTTGAAATTATTGCTGATGAAACCGTAAAAGAACTTAAAAACTTCGTTATCGGTATTAATCAAACAGATAAACATTTAGTCGGTGCTAATTGGGGTATAGATGTTGAATTACCTAAAAAAATTGCAGATATCAGATTAGTAGAAAAGAATGACAAATGCGTTGATTGCGGTGCAGAGTTAAAAGTAACAAAAGGTATTGAAGTTGGTAACATCTTTAAATTGGGTACAAAATATTCAAAAGCAATGAATGCAACATTTACAGATAAAGACGGTAAAGAAAGACCATTTATAATGGGTTGTTACGGTATAGGTGTAACAAGAACAGCTGCTGCTGCCGTTGAAAGACATCATGATGAATTTGGTATTAAATGGCCTTTAGCAATTGCACCATACACAGTAGTAATTGTTCCTGTAAGTGACCAAGATGAAACTCAAATGAAGGTTGCTGAAGAAATGTATAAAAAACTTTTAGATGCAAAAGTTGAAGTTTTAATTGATGATAGAGGCGAAAGAGCAGGGGTAAAACTAAAAGATGCGGACTTAATAGGTATTCCGTTTAGAATTACAGTTGGAAAAACTATAAAAGACGGATTAGTGGAATTTAAAACACGTGCTACAAATGAAATGGAGACAATTACTCCTGATGAAGCAGTTGAAAGAATTTTAGCTTTATAAAAATAAGTATAAACAACAATAAGAAAGCTATTTTTCGTCCATTGATTTTTACATACGTAAAATCAATGGACTTCAAAATAGCTTTCTTATTGTTGTTTATACTTATTTTTATATCTCAAAGATAAAATTGTGATTAAAGAAAAAATCTAGAATCGGCTCACAAATAGTTATTTTCTTAAGTTCAACTTGTGCACGGCTAAAAAGAGCCGTGCTTTGTTGTCTGTTTCACTAAAGAAAATTAAACTATTTCCTCAATGATTCTAGATTTTTTCTTTAATCACAATTCTATCTTTGAAATATTTCTTCACAAAAATCATTTTTCTAACAAAATTTTCCCTTTAATTTTGTTCATGCAAAAAGCAGAAGGTATATATTTTGATTACAATTTCCCCGTTAAATTATACAAAAACATATTCTAATTATAAAAATTCCCAAAACGGATTAACAAAAGCTGTGCCAAGTTTTAAGGGGAATGACACATCAGACTTGGTTTCACAAGGTGATAAAGCTCTAAATGAAAATAAATACGCACAAGCTTTAGAATCATATCAACAAGCAAATAAATTAAATCCCGATGATACTAACATATACAGAAAAATGGCAAAAGCCAATTTTGGTTTAAAAGATTATAAATCAGCAGAAAATAATTTTTCTACATATTTGCAATCAAACCCAAATGATGTTGAATGCATAATTGAACTGGGCGAAACTCAACGACAAGCAGGATTTTATCAAAAAGCTTTAAGTAGTTTTGAAAAAGCACACCAGCTTGATAATTCAAACGATTTAGCTCAAAGAAGCATTTTAGAAACAAAAAACAACATTTTAGCAATATATTCACCCGATAGAGCAAAACAAGAAAAAGCAGAATATGCTTCAAAAAATCTAAAAACTGCATTAGATATGACCGTTCAATATCTAACTCCTGATTTTATGAAAGATATGAAAGATGTTTCTGTTTCTTTTGGTGAAACAGCCTCAATGGGCGGAACATCTAATATTGCTCAATATGAAAACTATAAAAACGCAATAACAATATCAAATTCATATATTTATGCAGCACCTCAAGTAATCGCTGCATATTTAACACATGAATCAATTCACGCAAAAGATAAAGACCCGTACACTTCAATAAGAGAAGAACAAGATGCTTATGAAGTAGCTACTAAATTTTGGATTAATCATTCAAATGGCGTAAGTGATCCTGAAATGGATTATGCAAAAGATTTATATCTAAAATCTCCTGCAACATTAAGCGCAAGAGTTGAAGAAATTTACACACTAAGAGACCCTTCAATTGCAAAAACATCACCAAATCATCCGCCTGAAAAGAAATTTCATTTTAATACATCTAAAAGTAAAACAGCATCTCAATCAATAAAAGAATATAATGTTATAGCATAAAAAGCCTGAAAATTATTACTTACAGGCTTTGTAATTTATTTTTTTGCTGTCTGAGGTTCTGTATCATTATTAATTTCAATTTTAACTTGTCCCTTAGATGCTTCAAATACAGTTTCCGTTGCATATGCAACATAGTGTCTGTATTTCTTTTTACCTATTTTTTTATCTTTGATTAGATTATCAACATATTCAAAATACTTTTGCATATAATTAATACGGTTCTCTTTATCTTCATTTAACCATTGAAGAAATGGCTTATCCGCCTTTTTAGAATTACAACCGCAATGCATTGACATATAATTGCTTATATCATCATGATTATTTTCAATACTATAAGCAAGAATATGGTCAGTATTAGCTACCGAGGTAAATAATAATCTGGCAGCAATATCTTTTGATTCCCAATCTTCACCTTTTTTATTCTTTCCTGAATATTTTACAATCCAAGCAGAATTCATATCGGAAGAAACCGGAAATTCACTTGCAATTTGCTGCAATTTTTTCTTTTTATAAGGATTTGCAATTTGAAGCTTACTAATACCTTCTAACATTATTTTTCGCCTAAAAGGAGCTTCTTCATTCTTTTTATAAATGTGCTTTTCAATACCTTTTGTTTGTTCTAAAAGTTCAAATCTTTCTTCTTCAGGCAATGTTTTCGCTAATGCCCTCATTTTTTTTACTTGTCTTTTTTGGATTTCTTGTAAAAGTGGCAATTTAGCATCTCTCAATTTGCATACAAGTGTTCTAATATCTTTTGTACCTTCAAAATCAGACATCAATAAAAGTTCGTTATAAACGCTTCTTTCAACAGGACGCATATAATCTATATATTTACCCAGATAAGCCAAATGTTCATCAGATTCAAGCTTAGAAAGATCATTTTCTATTTTTGCATACAATGATTTATTCATCATTTTTCTACCGCATGCCGGACAAGGCACACCATTAAACTTTGAGACTAAAAAATCACCGGAAAACTCTTTCAACTTCGGTTTTGAAGAAGAAACTGTCCTATCTTGACCAAAACTTATAGGGTAATAAAAAACATTACTTAATTCTTTAATTGAACTATCCGAATGGTTTTGATTAATAGGATTACCAACTGAGTTTTGTGAGGTTTGAGGTTTTACAAAATTACTTTTATAAATACCAAGAGAACTTAATACAGGATTGATTTTCATACTTACCTATCATGCACGTATAATATCTTTATTACATGAAAACAGAAAATGATTTTTTTTGTCAAATTCAGTTACATTTTGTAAAGTTGAATTTTTTCATTTGTTTTTTTAATGCATTTCTTATTAAAATGTATATTTTTTCAAATTTAAAGGTAGTTTTTGCAAAAAATGCACTATTTTTTTTCAAATTTGGTAAATTTTCATAAACAATTCGTCTTAACTTGAAAAAGTAAAACGCAAATAATTTTATTTTTATACATTAACTTGATATGATTGCATATGGTCGAACATGTTAAAAGGTAGTAAACAAATTGAAAATTTCACAAATTAATAACTATAACACTTCTAACAATAAACAAATTTTAAATAAACAAAATAAATATAATAACAATAATAAAAATAATAATACAAATCCAAACTTCCAAGGCGGAGCAATTGATACTGCGTTTAACATCTTAGACAAAGGATTTAGTGTTCTTGATAAAAATGCAATGATTCAAGTTTCTTTTGTTGATACTGTTTCAACAAATATTCCAAGAACATTAGTAGACCTAAAAACAGGTATTGCAGCTGCGTTTGAAACCTGCAGACGTGAATTTTCCGGTTTGTTCGTAAACTGCTTAATGCCAGGATTAATTGTAAAAGGTTTAGCAAGCGTTTTACCTAAAGCAGAAGAATTAAAAGGAACAGATGTTGTTGGTTCTTGGGCAAACGGTGACGCTATAGAAAAATTAAAAGGTGTATATAAACAAGCTCAAGAATCAGGCGCTGCTGATAAAACAAAAGCTTATGTTGAAAAAGCTTTAGGTTCATTAGAAGGTCTTGATGGTAAAAATTGGATTAAATTTGCAGATAAAGCTGCTACACCTGAATATCAAGAAGCTGTAAGCAATATAGTTAAAGCTGTTTCATCTAACGGAACAGAAAAGAAAACATTGCTAAAACAAGCACAAGCAAAACTTGCATCTGTTACAAAAACAGAAAGCATTTTAAGATTTAACGGCAAAGCACAAGCAAATCTTGAAGAAACTCTTCGTGATGTTGTTGATTTAGGCGCTAAATTCAATACTGTAAAAGAAAAAGCAGTAAAAGGACTTGGTGAAAACATAGATGATGCAGCTAAAAATGCAAATATAGCTCAAGCAATCGATAAATATGGAAGCTCATTAAAAGGTTTTGTAAACAAGAAAAGTTTAATAGGCATGGGAATTGTAATTGGTATTGCAGTCAGCATCCAAACAATTAACCGTGCAATTACAAGAAAACAATTTAAAGCAGAGGGCGCACCTATATACAAAGACTTTGGAAAGAAAGATACAACACAAAAAATGGATGAAAAGCAAAAGAAAAAATTCTTTGCAAAGAAACTTGTTTCTGCTGCAAGTATGTATGGTTTAGCAGCTGTATCAATGATGAAAAAACCATCTTTAGGCATGTTCCAATTCTCAGGTATATTCCCAACTATGGATCAATGCAGATGGATTGCTTCGTCTACATTTGCAAGCAGAATGATGGCTGCTGAAGATGAAAACGAATTAAGAGAAACAACAATTAGAGATATTGCTTCATTCTCAGGCTTATACTTCTTAGGTGATTATGTTAAGAAAGCTGCAGCTTCAGGCATAGAAGCATTATCCAAAACAAAACAAGGTTCTAAATTATTAGGTGAAAATGTTGTATTATTAAACAGAAAGAAAGAAATTGCAAAACCTGTAATTGAAAATGGTGCTTCTTTTGCGAAGAAAGCTTCTCAACAAGTATCCTACAGAGCAAAACAACTTGGTAACTGGATTAAAAATACTGACCTTAAATCCGCTGCCGAAGTTGCAAATACAAAAACTCGTAATTTAAGAAATATTTGCCGTGTTGCAGATATTGCATTCTCGGTAGTAATGCTTGGTATTTTACTTCCAAAATACAATCGTTCTGTTACAGAAAAGAAAGTTGCAGCTGCAAAACAACAAGAAGAAATGCAAAAAAGAGCAATGTATAACTATTCTGAACTTCAAAAAACACCTGAAATTTTCAAAGATTTAGCATAAAAATAAATTTTTTAAAATTTAAAAAAAAAAGCGCAAACTTTTTTATGTTTGCGTTTTGTATTAACGGCTAGTTGAAAAAAACACGAAAATAGTTTATAATTAAAAGCCCATGAGAATGTAAAGGAGAGAAGTAAGTGGTTGACAATAGGTCAGCTGGTGTTCTCGGGATTGCAGGAGGTATTAACTTTAAGAGCGGAGATATTTCCGGTACTGCTGCAAAAACCTCGGACGACAGAGCAAGCCAAGGAAGTGAATATTTTATGCAGGAAGGCGAAGAACAACAAGGTTCAAATCAACCTTATGTTGACAGAAGCATGCAGCTTCGCGCTTCTCTAAATTCGCTTGCACTTTTAAATGTTGTTTCGGTATTACAAAATCGACGCAAAAACTTGTTGCTTGATGGGGAGGATATGACAGAAAAAATTCGGGCAAAAAAAGTTGAAAAGATAAAAAAAGACAAAGAAGAAGATAATCAAAATAAATAAAAAGACTATCAAGATTAATATCAAGATAGTCTTTTTTATTGAAATCTGATAAAATACAAAATATGAGAAGATTTGGAATAAAAAAATTAGTTGTAAGCATATTTTTAAGTGCAGTTATTGTTAATAATGCACAAGCCTTAGAATTCAATGATATTCCACATGGATTTTGGGCTTATAAGCAAATTGATGAACTTACAAATGAAACAATAATAAGTGGCTATCCTAATAATATGTTTTTACCAAAAAAATATGTAACCAGAGCCGAATACGCAGCAATGGTTATAAAAGCATTAGGACAAGAAAATCTTCAGATTGAAGAAATGTACACTTTTGAAGATATTAATGCTAAACATTGGGCTTGGGAATATGTTCTTCGTGCATTAAATTTAGATATATTAAAACCCGTATCAAACTGTTATTTTTACCCCAATGATTACATAACAAGAAGTGAAGTTATTACTTTTCTTACAAATATATTAAAAACAGAAGATATTACAAAAAAAGACGCAATAGTTGCATTACAAAATTCGTATATTGATTTTGATGATATTCCTGATTGGTTTAAAGTAACAGCAGGCAAAGCAGAATATTTAAACGTTATAGCAAAAGAACCGCCAAGAGAACACTATCTTGATTATGATTCTTATGTTACGCGTGCGCAAATGGCTGTATTTTTATACAATCTAAAAAAAGAAACAGATTCATATATACAAGAAAAAATTGATGCTGAAAAATCGCCGAAAATAGGTGAGGGTATTCAAATAGAAAATGTATTATTAGATGATGATGTCGCAACAATTCCTGCAAAAAGTATTCTGCCAATAATGGTTATAGGGCAAATAAGCAGTAAAAAGAACGTAGCAGGGCAGATGTTTCAAGCAAGATTTGCCAATAATATAGTAGATGATGAACATCACATTTTATTATCAAAAGATATAATTCTTATAGGAAAAATTTTAGATACAACTAAAGCTGTTAATTTTGTTCGAAACGGTGATATGATGTTCGAACTTTCTGCAACAAATAAAAACAATAATATTACAAGAATTCTTGGTGTGGCAGAATATCAAGCATCAATAAGCGAAGCAAACAAAGTTAAAAAAGCCGCAAAAACAGTAATAAAAGGTACTGATTTTACGGCAAAAGACGGTCAAATACTATATATAAAACTCTTTAAACAAATGAGAGTTAATATAGTAACAGGTGACGTTTTAGACTAATTTAAACTTTTTTATAAACACCCATATCTTCAAGTGCTTTTAAAAAGCTTTTTGCTGTAGCTTTTTGAACATCAGGAGGAACAACTCTTAGAAGTTCAACTGTTCTTGAAATAACAGGGTCTTTATCATACCAACGGTTACAAACTTTAGGACGAACCATTTCATAGAACTTATCAATAGCTTCTTTTGAAACCTTTTTTTCTATTTCTTGTAAGAAGATTTCAGCTTGAGCTTTAAGTTCGTTTTGATAATTTTGAAGAAGATTAATTACTTCTAACAAAACAGGGTCATGATCGTACCATCTTTTATAATTTTGACTCACTAAAATTTCCTTTATTTTGGGTAATAATTGCAGAGTCTTCATCATTAAATCTTTGAATATCTGCACCTATCATTCTAAACTTATTTTCTAAAAGTTCGTAACCTCTATCTATATGATATATGTTATCAATTGTGCTTACTCCATCTGCCATTAATGCGGCAATAACCAAAGAAGCACCTGCTCTCAGGTCTGAAGCTCTTAGGTTTGCGCTTGTAAGGCTTTTGACACCTTTAACTAATGCATGGTTTCTTTCCTGATGAATATCTGCACCCATTTTTCTAAGTTCAGGAACCTGCATAAATCTGTTTTCATATAAACTTTCGGTAATAATACTAACACCGTCTGCAACTGTAGCTAAAGCCATTGCTAATGACTGCAAATCAGTAGGAAAACCCGGATATGGCTGTGTAATAATATTAACCGCTTCTAATCTTCTTTTGCAGCTAACTTCAATTGAAGTAGGGTCTAAAAGTTTAATATCCGCACCCATTTTTGAAAGTTTTGAAGTATAGAAAGTCAAATGACCGGGGAATACATTTCTTATGATACCTTTACCTCTTGTAGCAATAAAGGCAGCCATATATGTACCAGCTTCAATTCTATCAGGAATTGTAGTATATTCAATCGGGTGAATATTTTCTTGTTTTACACCGTTTATAACAATTTCAGAAGTGCCTGCACCAATAACATCTGCACCCATTGCATTCAAGAAATTAGCCAAATCAATAATTTCAGGTTCTTGCGCTGCATTTTGTATTCTTGTTGAACCTTCGGCAAGAACAGATGCTAACATAATATTTTCAGTTGCTCCAACAGACGGAATATCAAGATAAATATCAGTACCAGTTAATTTTTTAGCTTTAGCATGAACATAGCCGTTTTCAATTTTTACGGTTGTACCAAGTGCTTCTAAACCTCTAATATGAAAGTCTACTTTTCTTTCACCAATAGCGCAGCCACCCGGGAGCGCAACAATTGCTTCTTTAAATCTACCTACTAATGCTCCTAAAACAACAAATGAAGCTCTCATTCTGCTAACAAGTTCATAACTTGCTTTTAAACTTGTAATTTCAGTTGCATCAATAGTAATAGATTTTTCAATTTTATCATATTTTGTTTTAGCACCTAATTGTTCTAAAACATTCAACATAATTACAACATCCGTTAGTTCGGGAACATTATAAATTTTGCTTTCACCTTTAGCCAATAATGCTGCAGCCATAAGCTTTAATACTGCATTCTTTGCACCGCTGACAGCTACTTCACCTTTTAATTGCTTGCCGCCAATTATCCTAATCTTTTCGGTCAATGTTCCTCCAACTGACTTAGATGTCCCAATACTATTAATCTACTATTAATATAATAATATAACTTATGCTATTAGGGGTAAATAGATTAACTATTGTAAACACAATATATTATATCATTCAAATATACTATATTATAAGAAGGCATTTGCATATAAAATAATATTAAAAAACAGAGGATTTTGTATGGAATTAAATCAAGAACTTTTAAAACAAGCAAAAGAAGCTTCTAAAAAAGCATATTGTAAGTATTCAAATTTTCCTGTTGGGGCATGTGCTTTATTTGAAAGCGGTAAAAGCTACAACGGTTGTAATGTAGAGAATTCAAGTTATGGACTTGCTTTGTGTGCAGAAAGAAACGCACTTTCAACCGCTATCGAGAATGGTGAGACATCTAAACTCGTTAAAATAGCTATTTACTCGCCAAAATCTGTAAAATGTTTTCCTTGCGGAGCTTGCCGTCAATGGATTATGGAATTTGCAAAAGGATATAACACAGAAATTATTCTTGAAGATGAAACAGGTAATTGTTGTTCTTATTTTATAAGTGAACTTTTGCCATACGAGTTTCAATTGATATAAAATAGTATTGTACAAAAAAGAGGAAATTTTAATGGCTGAATATACCATTAATTATGAAGAAGTTACACAATGGCTTCAGTTATATAAAAATTCAGATAACGAAAAACAAAAAAAACACTTACAAAATATTATAGTAATTGCAACAATGCCGCTTGTAAAAAAAATTGCACACGGTCTTGCAAGAAGAAATACTGACCCTGTTGAAGATATTATTCAAGTTGGCAGTGTTGGTCTTGTAAAAGCAATTCAGCTATACAATCCAAAAGTAAGCGAGAATTTTAAAACTTATGCTACATATTTAATTACAGGTGAAATAAGACATTATTTGCGTGATAAAGTTTCGATGATAAAAGCTCCGCGTGAAATATATGAGCTTGCATACCGTGTAAATAAATTAATGCAAAAGCTTAAAGATGATAACGGAAATGAACCGTCTGAAAAAGTTTTAGCCGAAGAACTTGGAACCTCTGTAGGCAAAATAAAAGAAGTTATTGATGTTGAAAGAAGGAAACAAACAATTTCTTTAGACCAAGTAATTACAACCGGTGCCGATGAATCTTTATCTTTATTTGATAAAATTGCAGATGATAACCATTATAATTTAGAATCTTTCCAAGAAGATAAGATTTTAATTAAAGATGCAATAAACAGACTTGATGAAAAATTGCAGGAAGTTATTATTTTAAATTATTTTGAAGATATGAGCCAAACTCAAATTGCTACAAAATTGGGTATATCTCAAATGCAAGTATCAAGAAGATTAAAAAAGGCATTAAATATGCTGTTGCATATCTTATCTGAAAAAGAAAAAGTATAAATTTAAGGCGGGAAATATGATAGATGAAATTTTGTTAATATGCTTGTTTATTTTAATTACAGGTGCCTGCATAGGTAGTTTCTTAAATGTTGTTGCACTTAGAGCTATATCAAAAGAATCTATTGTAATGCCTCCGTCAAAATGTCCCGAATGCGGTGAACCAATTAAATGGTATGATAATATTCCCGTACTATCTTATTTATTCACATTTAAAGGCAAATGCAGAAATTGCGGCTGCAAAGTAAGCAAACAATATCCGATTGTTGAAGCTTTAACAGCAATATTGTTCTTAGTTGTCTTTTTAGCATTCGGTGCAAGCATAAAAACAATTCTTTTATTAATTTTATTATGTATTTCAATTGTTATTTGTATTACAGACTTTAAGAAAGAATATGTTTTTGATTCTCACAGCTGGGCTTTAATCATATTTGCAATTATTACTTCACTATATCTTAACGGATTAGAAAATTATTCTAAACCTGCAATCGGTTTAATTGTTGGTGTTCTAGCAATGGAAACTGTAGCAAGACTTGCTTATTATCTTGTAAGAAAAAAATCTCAAGAAAAAGAAGAAGAAAAATCGAAAGCTACAGATGAAAAACAAACAGAAGCTTCAAAAGAAGAAACAGCGGATGAAAATCTTAGCATTGATGAATATGTTGAAAAAAACAAACGTGCTTTTGGCGAAGGCGATACATACTTAGCAGCTGCAGCCGGTGCATTACTGGGCTGGAAGTATTTATTGGCTGCAATTGGTTTAGCAATAATTTTACAAGCTGTTTGTATTCTTCCTCAATTTTTAATGAATTTATATAGACAAAAACAATTCAGATTATTATTCTCTTTAACAGCATTTATTATCTTAGCTGTTGTATATTGGATTATATCTAATATAATAAGTGTAAATATATTTGCAGCTTTAGGCTTTGTTATTGCATTAATCTTCTTTGCAATCGATTCTATTACAAGATTAAAACAAACAGTTAATGAACAAGGCTTTGCCGCAATTCCTTTTGGACCTGCATTGTTATGTGCAACATTCTTACTATTCTTTTACGGTCCATACATAATCAGCTTTTTGAAAAAACATATATTTATGGTTTTAGGATAAACTCGTAAATTTATGAATTAAAATAAAATCTTATTCTTTTGGTGTAAACGTTCCTTTTTGCACCCTACTTCTAAAAATTTAATTTTCCAATTTAGTAAAAGTAATATTATAATTTAAAACATCTGTAATTATTAACATTTCATCATAGGTCAAACGACCTCTTGCCAACTTATGAGATAATCCGTCTGGTGTATATTTCTTGCCGGATTTTTCTGTCATTAATGCTGCAAGTTCTTTTAATTTTAGTCCTTCATATGTTAGTAATATTTTTACTTGATTTTTAGAATTAATTTGCATACTTAAATTATATTTATTTGTCTTTTTATTGACAAATAATACAAAACTCATTACAACTTAAGAATTATTTGTCTTTATCGAGACAAATAATATCTAAAGTATTTTAAATTACTTAACAAAGGAAAAAATATGAAAAATGTAGAAGAAACCATTTTTGAAGAAGAACTAAAAAAAGAATTGAAATTTTTTATAATCGAAATTTTAAAAATTGTCCGGATATTGATTATATTATGTTTAAATATCTAAGAAAATTATTTTATAGAATAGTAACACCATTTATTCTTTCAGAAAAATTGCGCAAGTCCCTTGAACTTTATAAAAGAAATAAATTATATAAGAATAAAGATGTAGAACGTATTGAATATTATTACAAAATAATAACAGGGATATATTTCTATTTAGATAAAACTCTTATTCCATTTGAAAAAGTTCAAAGTTTTAAAGAAATATTATAGTTTTTTATTGACTTTGACAAAATCATAATTAAATAAAAAATATGTTATTCGATTTCCTAATACACAAACATGAATGCCAACACAGAAATGTACCAATTGATGTTTATGAAGCTTACTGCCCCGACTGTGGAGCATTAATAAAAAACAAATGGTACTTGGTGCGTTGCAGCTGCTGTAACATTAAAAGAACAGCACACACACAATACAACGAAATAAAGCCCGATTCTAAATACTGCCCCAATTGCGGCGCAACGGATTTCTACATTCAAGAGCTTGATAAAGTTAATTTTACAGATATTCATTACGCAATATTCAAAAAAATTGTAATACATCAAGGCAATTGCACCACACGTCAAATATGGATAGAAAAGGAGGATAATCTACTACAGGAGAAAAAACTTATCGGGTTTAGGAAATAATACGCTAACGACCATCCTTTAGGTGGTCGTTGTATTTTGCAAAAAGGTTTATAGTACTTATTTTTTGTCCTGTGTTTTTTGCTTCGTGGAAGCAAGAAAACAATGGACTTCAAAATAAGTACTATAAACCTTTTTGCAAAATAATAATTTTTCTTAAAAAAACATAAAATAAAAAATATAAAAAAATAGCAAATGAGTTTATTTTTCGTCCATTGATTTCGCGATTCCTAAAAATAATGGACTTCAAAACAAATACTCTTAGTATCTTTTTCAAAATAATAATTTTTCTTAAAAAAACATAAAATAAAAAATATAAAAAACAGCAAGTGAGTTTATTTTTCGTCCTGTGATTTCGCGATTCCTAAAATCAATGGACTTCAAAATAAACTCACTTGCTGTTTTTTATATTTTTTATTTTATGCTTCAAGCTCTTTAATTTTTGCAACAAGACTATCTAATGTTGCTGGAGCTTTATCATTATCAACTTGGCAAGTACCTGCATTCATGTGTCCGCCACCTGCATATTCATACATCATAGCACCGACATCAATAGGGCAAGAACGATTTACAATTGATTTACCAACTGCAAATACAGTATTTTGATTTTGTTTACCGTTGAATATATGAACTGAAATATTACATTCTGGAAACAGTGCATAAACCATAAATCTGTTACCAACATGAATAACTTCTTCATTACGCACATCAAGAATTGCAATATTACCTTCAACACGTGTACATCTTTGAATTTGCTCTTTAAATTTATCTTGTTCTTTATAATACAAATCAACACGTTCACGGATATCAGGGTCTTCCATAATTTCCGTAATTGATTTTTGAGAACATAAATCAACAAGTTTCATCATTAAATTATAGTTAGAAATATTAAAATGTCTAAAACGACCTAAACCTGTTCTTGGATCCATTAAATAATTTAAGAAAACCCAACCTTGAGGGTCTAATACATCTTCTTTACTAAAGTTTGTACAATCTGCATTATCAACAGCTTCCATTAGGTCATAAAGGTGAGAAGAAAATCTGTCTTCACCGCCGAAATATTCATAAATAATTCTTGCTGAAGACGGAGCAGCCGGCTCAATAATATAATTTTCTTTTACGTCTTTTGTTCTTACAGCTTCACTTGAGTGATGGTCAAAAGCCATATAAACTCCGCTTGAATACGGTAAACTTGCTGTGATATCATTTTCAGTTAATTGAATTTTGCCATCTTGTACGTCTTTAGGATGTACAAATTTTACATCATCAATTAAACCAATTTCTTTAAGTAATGCGGCACAAACCAAACCGTCAAAATTACTTCTTGTATATAGTGTATAAGTCTCACTCATAAATAGTCCTCCGTACAAATTGTACTACTTCTGAACAACAATCGAGTCATCTTGTTATATGATTCTCTTATTAATAAGATATCAAATTTTTTCAACTTTTTCAATAAAAAAGGAAGGATTTTTTTGTTTCCTTCCTTTTCGCTCTAGCCTTTTAATGATTCTATCAGTTCATTTACAGCTTTTTCCTGAACCTCAATTTCTGCAATTCTGCCTTTTGTTTGCTCAATCAATTCAGGTTTTGCATTTGCCATAAATTTCTCATTGTTTGTTCTTGCAAGTAAGCTTTTCTTTTCATTTAGAAGTTTTTCAAGCTTTTTATTTTGACGTTTAACTTCTTCATTTAAATCAATTAAACCTGCAAGAGGAATAATAATCTTAGAATTGCTTACAACAGTAGAAGCTGATTGTTTATTAGTTTTATGATTTTCATCAACATATTTAATATCTTCAACTCTTGCTAAACGATGGATATAAGCTTCAACCTTATTAAATATTTCTTCTTCTCCGTTGCCTGCAATAATTTCAATATTTACCTTTGTTGAAACAGGAATATTAAAGCTTTGTCTTACGTTTCTTAAAGACTTAATTGTTTCAAACACAAGTTCCATTTGAGTATTTTCTTCAACAAAAGAGTTCTTTTCTTCAAATACAGGGAACTGTGCAAGCATAATTGCTTTAACATCTGTATTTTTAGGCAACAACTGCCAAATAGATTCTGTAATATGAGGCATTACAGGATGAAGAAGTCTTAATGTCATATCAAGAACATATCTTAAAACTCTTTGAGTATTAAGTTTTAAGTCTTCATTTTGCAATTGAATTTTAGCGATTTCAACATACCAATCGCAATATGAATTCCAGAAGAAATCATATAAAGTATGTGCCATTTCGCCTATTCTGTAATTTTTAACATTGTCATTTGTTTCTTTTGCAGTTTCATTTAATTTATTTAAAATCCATTTATCTGCAAGAGTCAATTTTGAATAATCTATTTCTTTATCATCAACACCCTCAAGGTTCATAAGAACAAATCTTGAAGCATTCCAGATTTTATTGGCAAAATTTCTGCCGTATTCAAATTTTTCATCACTGATTTTAATGTCTTGACCGCCATAAGTACATAACGAAGTCAATGTAAATCTTAAAGCGTCGCAGCCATATTTATCAATGATACCGACAGGGTCAATTGTATTACCTTTAGATTTTGACATTTTTTGACCGTTTTCATCACGGATTAAACCGTGGATATAAACAGTTGAGAATGGAGCTTTTTTAGTAAATTCTTCACCCATTGTAATCATTCTTGCAACCCAGAAGAAAATAATATCAAAACCTGTTACAAGAGTTGAAGTCGGGTAGAATTTTTTGAAATCTTCAGCTTCTGTATTTGGCCAACCCATTGTAGAGAACGGCCATAAACCTGATGAAAACCAAGTATCTAAAACATCAGATTCTTGAGTATATTTAGTTGGGTCAGGATTTTCCTTAGCAACAACCATCTCACCTGTTTCATTGTTATAATAAGCAGGGATTTGGTGTCCCCACCATAATTGACGAGAAATACACCAATCACGGATATTTGTCATCCAACCAAGATAGTTTTTAGTCCAACGTTCCGGAACAAATTTAATATCACCATTTTCAACAGCTGCAATTGCCGCTTTTGCCAAAGGTTCCATTCTTACAAACCATTGTTCGGAAAGCAACGGTTCAATTGTTGTATTACATCTTTGGCATTTACCTACATTGTGCTCAATTGGTTTAATTCTTACCAAACGGTTATTATATTCAAGAAGTTCAACTGTTTTTTGACGAGCTTCTTCACGAGTCAAGCCTTGAACATCAACATGAACTTCAGGGCAGTGTTTCATTCTGCCTTCTTCATCAATAACCCAAATTGGCTGTAAATTATGGCGTTTACCAACTTCATAGTCGTTAGGGTCATGTGCAGGTGTAATTTTCAATGCACCTGTACCAAAATGTTTATCAACATAATCATCTGCAATAATAGGAATTTCTCTCCCTGTTAAAGGAACAAGAACTGTTTTACCTATTAATTCTTTATATTTATAATCATCAGGGTTAACTGCAACAGCTACGTCACCGTATATTGTTTCAGGTCGAGATGTAGCAACAACAATAGCACCTTGTTCATCTTTTAGAGGATAACTGATTTCCCATAAATTGCTGTTTTCTGTTTCGTAATCTGTTTCAACATCAGAAATAGCACTTTGACAACGCGGGCACCAGTTAACAATATATGCACCTTTATAAATTAAATCTTTTTCGTAAAGCTTAACAAATACTTCTTTTACGGCATCGCTGCACCCTTTATCAAGAGTAAAACGTACTCTTGACATATCAAAAGAAGCGCCTAATCTTTTGCATTGGTTTAAGATTGCATTTTTATGCGCGTTTGCCCATTCCCAAGTTTCCTCTAAGAATTTTTCTCTTCCCAAATCAAAACGAGTTTTTCCCTCTTGTCGTAATTTCTTTTCTACTACGTTTTGAGTCGCAATACCTGCGTGGTCAGTACCTGGCATCCATAAAGTTTCATAACCTGACATTCTATGGTATCTGACAAGAATATCCTGCAAAGTTTCATCTAAAGCGTGCCCCATGTGTAATACACCTGTAACGTTTGGAGGCGGTATTACTATTGAATACGGTTCTTTTTCAGACTTTGCATCAGCCTTAAAACATTCATTATCTTCCCAAAATTTATAAATGCTCTCTTCTGTTTCTTTCGCATTATATACTGTTGGTAAATCTTCTATTCTTGTCATATTATTTTACCCTTTTTCATTTACTTTTTCATAATAACATTATCTTATATAAATTTGAAACTTAAAGCACTATAAATAAATTTTTTATATAAACATACTAAATTCATAATACTAATTTAGATTTTTACATTATAATAAGCATTGTATAAAACTATAATTCAAAAAAACAATGAAAAAATTTTTAAAAATTTTTACGATAAATATATCAATAATTATAATAATTCTTTTATTATGTGAATTTGTTTCATTATTAAGTTGCTATAAGCAAATGATTTATAACGAAAAGAAATATAATTTATGCAGCAAAATAGAAAACAAGAAAATTACAATACCACAACATTTTAAAAAACTTACAAAAATAGCCCAAAGAAACTATTTTGATAAAATAAATTATTTTAATATTAAAACAGATTTTAGGAAACCTGCAGGGCTTGAATATGCAAATAAAACTCCCATTGTTTTATTAGGATGTTCTTTTCCGTATGGTTATGCGCTAAAGGATAATGAAACTTTTCATTATTTACTTGCAGAAAATATAAAAAGCCCCGTTTATAATTTATCTTTAATTGGAGGTTCTACCAGAGAAACATTATATATTTTAAGAAATCCAAAAGTATATCCGAAATTACTCAACAATAATAACCATGTCAGATATTTTATTTATACATATATTCCATCTCATAAAAAAAGATTATATGCTAATTTTCGTTATCAAGATCCATTATTTAAGAACATAAATAATCATTTGGTATATCATCAAAATGAATTAATCAATCGCTCATTCTTTTTGCACAATATGGCGTTATTCTACGCAGAAAACTTATCTAATCACAATGAAGATTTTAAATTATTAAAACTTTATTTTAAAGAAATAAACAGAACTATTCAATCAAAATTTGATAATTTTGATGAAAATTCTAAACTTGTTATCTTGATATATGGGGATACAGACAATTTTAATTGGTCAGAACTTGAAAGTGATGGGATTATTATTATTAATTTAGATGAGTTATTAGGTATACATTTAAGTTTAAACAAAGAATATACATTAAAAGATGGTCAACATCCAAATGCAAAAGCTTGGGAAGTTATTGTGCCTGCGTTAGTAAAAGAACTTAAGTTGTAATAGAAATAATAAAAAGAGGCTGGAAATTCTATTTTTCGTCCATTGATTTTTACATACGTAAAATCAATGGACTTCAAAATAGAATTTCCAGCCTCTTTTTATTATTTCTATTATTTAAGCAATGAACATCCTGTCATTTCAGCCGGTTGTTCAACACCCATTATATTTAGAACTGTAGGAGCAATATCACATAACGCGCCTGTTTCTTTTAATTCAACATCACCTGCATTCATTACAAATAAAGGTACTGGATTTGTTGTATGAGCCGTATATGGTGCGTGTGTTACTTTATCTTCCATACATTCGGCATTTCCGTGGTCAGCAGTTAGAACAACAGCGACATCATTAGCTTTTGCTTTTTCAACAATTCTGCCTACACAGTTATCAACTGTTTCACAAGCTTTAACAGCCGCATCCATAACACCTGTATGACCTACCATATCAGGGTTAGCAAAGTTTACAAGAATAAATCCGTAATCCTTGTTATCGATAGCTTTTAGAACTTCTTCACATACCGCGTCTGCACTCATTTCAGGCTGCAAGTCATAAGTTGCAACTTTTGGTGAGTTGATTAAAATTCTTGTTTCAAGTTTATTTGGTTCATCAATACCACCGTTAAAGAAGAATGTTACGTGTGCATATTTTTCTGTTTCAGCAGTTCTGAATTGTTTTACGCCTTTTTTATCAAGCCATTCACCTAAAATATTTGTTAAAGGCTGTGGTTCAAACGCAACAGGGAATGGGAAAGAAGCATCATATTGTTTAAATGTTACATAATAGATGTTCTTTCTTACTGCTTTTCTTTCAAAACCATCAAAGTCAGTAAAGTTGATAGCTTTTGAAATTTCTCTTGCACGGTCCGGACGGAAGTTAAAGAAAATTACTGCATCGTTATCTTCAATTCTTGAATTTGGAACATTAATAACAGTTGGCTCAACAAATTCATCATTTACACCGTTTTCGTAAGAAGTTTTAACCGCTTCAACTGCTGAATCTGCTTTGTTTCCTTCTCCGATAAGAAGCATATTATAAGCACGTTCAACTCTATCCCAGCGGTTATCTCTATCCATTGCATAGTAACGACCGGTTACAGAAGCGATTGGAGGTAAGCCTGCTTCTTTTAATTTAGCTTCTACTGTTTCTAAGAAACCAACTGCACTTTGCGGAGGTGTATCACGACCATCTAAAAATGCATGTAAATAAACTTTTTTAAGCCCTTGTTGTTTTGCAAATTCAATTAAAGCTAAAATGTGTTCTAAAGAAGAGTGAACACCACCTGTTGAAACAAGTCCGAATAAATGAAGTGATGAATTGTTTTCTTTAACGTGTTTTACAGCGTTTAAGAATTTTTCGTTTGTGAAGAAATCACCATCTTTAATTGATTTATTGATTCTTGTTAAATCTTGATAAACAATTCTACCTGCACCAATATTTAAGTGACCTACTTCTGAATTACCCATTTGACCGTCAGGTAAACCAACGTGTTCGCCATCTGCATAAATTTGTATATTTTTTTCTTCTTTATAAAATCTATCCATATTAGGGGTTCTTGCAACTAATGTAGCATCTTTAGGGCAGTCTTTATTAATGCCCCAGCCGTCCATAATACAAAGTAATACTCTTTTTGTCATAATTTTATCCTTTTTTATGTTGTTATAGTTATATTATCTGATATAAATTTTGTGTTTCAAGTTACAATGTTCTATAATCGGTTTATATCTTATTATCGGAATTAATTTTAACAGTCATAAATGAAACTTTCCCATACCTGTTTCACTTATAACTTTTAAAAATATAATATGGTTTAACAAAACTTGTGTTAATAATCAGGGCTTTTCCTGTTTTTGGAAGGATGATTATGAATAAAAGCAATACGGAGTTGATTTTTCTTATTGTCTTAACATCTACTATTTTAATTTATATTGGATTACGCAAATATTTCAAGGAATGCAATACATAAAAAAATGACGAAAAAAACAAATTTTTCGTCATTTTTTGCACCCGAGTTGATGAGAATTTTTTATTTAGCCACCATTGATTTTGTGCAAACTAAAATCACCGGTGGCTAAATGAAAAATTTCATTAACTTGGGTGCATTTTATGAATAATTTATTAAATCTGAAGTCATAAAATTTTTCAATTTGGGGCTGTGATTTTAGCTTGCACAAAATCAATGCTCCCAAATTAAAAAATTCTTATGGCTTCAGATTTAGAGAACACAGAAATATATTTCTGTGTTCTCGTATGCTAGCCTAATATTAATGTATTAATAATATTTTTTATGTAATTTATTTCACAACAACAAGTGATGTACTAACAGAAGGCAGCAATTGAGGTAGTTTTAAACCTTCATGTGCTACTAATGCTGTTGATTGTGATTTAATCATTTGCGGAACCATTACAAAACCTGTGTGCATATATAATCCTCATATAAACTGTTTACTCTTATATAAAGATAATTCCACAGGTCATTATTGTTATAACATTACATTTTGTAAAAGAATAAAGCTTAGGTTTTTACTTCGAAGTCCATACCTAACAGCTAAAGCTGCCGGATACAGGCTCATTACTGCTCGCAAGCTGTGCGTATTCGCTTTGTATGATTTTAGGAATCGCGAAATCACAGGACGAGAAGTAAAAACCTAAGCTTTATTCTTTTACAAAAAACTATTTACTAAAAAATCTCATTATTTTATCAATAAAACCCTCTTCATTAGAAGAGGCTTCAACTGAATTACCTACATTCATGGCAGCTATTTTTTCTTTAAGCTTATCTGTATCAGGTGACATTGGTGCTTTTTCAAGGTATTTTTCATAAGCAGCTTTTGCAGAAGCAAAATCTTTAATTTTTTCATAGCAAATACCAAGTTTATTAAAAAGTTCATAATCTGAAGAATTTAGTTTTGCAGCCTTTTTGTAATAATCTATAGCAATTTTATGTTCATACATATCTGCATATATATCACCAAGCCCTTTTAATGCCATTGTATTTTCAGGTTCTTGCCTTACAAGTTTTTCATAGAATTCCATTAAGCTTGTTTTATCGCCAGAAGCTTCGTTTATTTTAATTATTTCTTTTACCGCTTCACTTTTGTTTGCGTCAAATCTATGTGCGTTTAAATATTCGGCTAAAGCTAAATCATATTCTTGTTTATAAGAATAACATTTACCCATATTATAATGATAGCCATAAGAATCATTATTTTCATCACAAACCAAAGCTCTCATTTGGTAAGTTAATGGATTTTGCGGGGCTATCTCATTAAATTTGTCTATATATTCACTACATTTTAACCAATCTTTTTTGTTGAAATAATATTCTGCAAATAGTGCATAGTAGTTAGCATTTGTTTTATCTTCTATACTATTCAAGATTTTATATGCTTCTTCGTTTTCACCTTTCATCAAATAAGCTTTTGCCTTAGAAAAGTCATTTCTTGCGTATTCTAATGCTTTATCAAATTGTCCTTCTTTTAAATATAGAGCGGAAAGGTACTCAGAAAGTTCATTTACTTGCGGGAATGCTTTAACACCGCGTTCTAAAACATTTATTGCAGAAAATCTATCATCCATTCCTGCATATAAATCTGCTAATTTATAGTAAATTGCCATATCATCTTTATGCTCAATAATACGATAATATTCATCTATAGCATTTTGAATTTTATCTGTATGTTCGTAAGCTTTTGCAAGTAAAAATCTTGCATTAATTATTTCTTCTTCTTCTGTTGTTGAATTAATAGCTTTTTTATAATCATCAATAGATTGAGTTACTTTTTCGTTTAAAATTTTATATTTTGCACGGGTAATGTAATATTTATACTTATTTTTGTTGTTATATATGTCTAATAATTCAGAATAGCCGATTAAAGAATTAGGATTAACAATAACAAGCTCTTCCCAGTATTTTGCAGCATCTTCTTCTTTTTCCATTGTTTTAGCTAAAAGTGCTATTTTCTCAAGATATTCTGCATCATCTTTATTTTTCTCATAAGATTTCTCAAGCATTTCATAAGCTTTATCATATTGTTCATCATCAATCAGCATTTGAGCTTGCATTAAAATACCGTTAGACATTGTGTTCCCTTTTCCTAATCTTTTAATCAATTATACAACATAATAGTAATTAACAATAGACTATGCGTTAGATTATTGGATAGTTTTTTTAAGCGGAACAAGGATTAGGTTCTTATTTTGAAGTCCATTGTTTTTAGGAACCGCGAAAACACAGGACGAAAAATAAGAACCTAATCCTTGTTCCGCTTAAAAACTGAATTTTCAACAAAGATAATACTTTTTAATTTCGTACATACTACTTTTATACGAAAAATGAAAAACCATTCATTAATTTATTCATAATTATGTATGATTTAAAAACAGATTTGTACTGCTAATATTAACCTATATTCCTTGGAAAAAACGATGATACACATATCCCTAATCTACAGCTATGATTAAATCATAGCCTTTTTCTTTTTTATGGGTTAATGTATTTGTTCATATACACTATAAACTTCTCTTTCAGTTTTTGAACTTAAATTATTTTCGCTTGATTTATATAGAAGCTTTAAATCAGGATTATCTGAAACATTAATATTTTCTTGAATAACACTGTAATATGCGTTTTCCGGAAAATCAGATTTATTATTGTTTTTTGCATTCTTATAAGAATAATAGGTAATATATGATTCTGTTATAACATTATAAAATTTTGTTTTAGGTAAATAAGCTGAAATTGAAGAGTATAAGTAAGGATTTCCCAGTGCTATTATTATTTGTTCATCGCGTAAATTCTTTTTTATGTAGCTTGCAATCTCTTTTCCTGAAGAAAAGTTAAATTTATACTCTTCTGTTAACACAATAGGTGAAACAATACAGCTTATAATAAAAAGAGCATAAAAAGAATATAGTCCATATCTTGGCAGTTCTGTTTTATTCTCTTTTATTATCCAAAAAGCAAAAATCAGCATAAGAAAAATCAAATATGATTTTTGATAAAGTATTCCGTTAAAATAAACTTTAGTGAAAACAAAAAACATATACAAAATCGAAAATAAACTAATAAACGCTATCTTTTTATTTACCTTAAATAACGAAATAAAAAAGAAACCTAAAAACGGATAAAATAACATACAACTAATTATTGAATAGTTATATTGAAGAAAATTCAAATAGGGTAAAAAGCTATAAATAAATGTTTTAGGAATAACAAGTAGAATTTGATTTAAAGATAAGCCCATTCTGATTTCAGGTGTTAATGCATAGTTTAAATTTGAAACATTTATGAATATGCAAAAAATAATTAAAAAATTTAAAACTAAAATTGATATAGGTAATATTTTTCTTATATTTTCTAACAAAAAGAAAAATGCCATAATAATGCAAAAGCCCAGCATATATAAATGAGTATTTGATAGCAATACTATAAGACAGCCAAATAAAACAGGATGAATATTTCTTTTATTATATAAAATAGCCAATAAGAATAAAAACAATGGAATAAGTGAGTAATTTCTTGCTACTATAGGCAGATAATAAATTAAACCTGCGCTAAAACTAATAATGATTTTTTCAAATTTATTAAAAGGCGACTTAAAGAGAACCAAACAAACAGAAAACAATACAAATAAAATGCTTATTATTTGCATAATTTGAACGGGAATGCCAATTTTTGCAGGAACAAATAAAATTAAATACCATAAAAAAGGATGTCCTTCTATTCTTGCCATCTTTAAAGCATCTATAAATGAACAATCTCGAACTATACACCAAGCTTGTGCTTCATCACGCCATAACTCATGAAAATTCATTGTAAAACTTACAAAGATGAGCCATATTAATAAGCAAATTAAGTTAAATTTATTTTGTAATATAAATTTTATTATATCTTTCATATAAATCCTTTTACTCATAATACACCAAATATCGTAAGTTTTTTGTAACGCTTTGTAAGACTAAATTCCGTTGCTATTGTATCTTAAGAGTGTTTTTTATATTCTTAGAAAAGCTGAAATAGTATGGTTTAAACCAAGAGAGCAAGAGGAAATATGAAAAATATCAGTTTGTTTACATTGTTATATTTATTACTAAATGCGCAAAAAGCAAGTGCGTTAGGGATAGATGAAACAATTGAAAAATATTTTGCTCCGTTTTCAGATGCTTTTTCTTCGTTTATATTTGCACCTGTAAGTATCTTTGGTGCAAAAGTTCCTGTATTGATATTTATAATCATCATTGTAAGTATAATCTGTACTTTTTATCTTCGCGGAATAAGTATTTGGGGTTTTAAACATTCTCTATATCAGATTTTCCATAAAAAAGATAATTCGGGACATGATGGTGAAGTTTCCTCTTTGGGGGCTTTAGCTACTGCTTTATCGGGGACTATAGGTATCGGTAACATGGCAGGTGTTGCAATTGCTATCTCTATCGGTGGTCCCGGTGCTATGTTTTGGATGTGCATAGGTGCATTCTTCGGTATGGCAATTAAATTTTGTGAAGTAACTCTTTCATTAAAATATAGAACTTTTAATCAGGATGGTTCTGTTTCAGGCGGACCAATGTTTTATATTGCTAAAGGTTTTGAAGAAAAAGGCTTCCCAAAACTTGGTAAAGTTTTAGCTTATGTGTTTGCAATTGCTTGTTTACCCGGGACTGTAGGCGGCGGTTGTATGCTTCAAACCAATCAAGCAGCACAACAATTTATTGTTATAACAGGTGGTGAAAATAGCTTTTTTGCAGGCCATAGCTGGTTATTCGGTTTGTTCGTTGCAATACTTGTAGGGCTTGTTATTGTTGGCGGAATTAAAAGTATAGCAAATGTAACATCCAGAGTAGTACCTGTTATGTGTATTTTATATGTTGCAGCAAGCTTAATTGTTATTACTACTCATTTTACACATATTCCACAAGCAATTTATACTATAATTCATGAAGCTTTCTTCCCGAAAGCTGTTGCAGGCGGTATGATTGGTTCTTTAATAATAGGTTTAAGACGTTCTATACAATCTAACGAAGCGGGTATTGGATCTTCACCTATTGCTTATGCTGCCGTAAAAACAAATGAGCCTGTTTCTCAAGGTTTTGTTTCTATGATAGAACCTTTCTTAGATACTGTTATTGTTTGTTCTATGACTGCATTTGTTATTGTTCTTACAGGACAATATAATTTCTATACAACTGGAATTTCAGGGGTAGAACTTACCTCTGCAGCTTTTGAAAGTGTAATACCGTTCTTCCCGTACGTTCTTGCGGTAATTATCATATTATTTGCTTTATCAACTATATTATCTTGGGCATACTATGGTCAAAAAGCATGGACATTCCTTGTTGGAGAAGGTAATAAACGTATTAAATTATACCAAGTTATATTTTGTTTATTTATAATTATTGGTTCTGCAATGAATATTAAAAGTGTTATTGACTTTACTGATGCAACATATTTGGTAATGGCTGTACCGAATTTACTTGCTGTATTACTTCTGTTAAAAGATATCAAACAGCTTTTAATTGACTACAGTAAACGACATAATTTAATTTTTAAAATGAATAAAGTTTGGTTTAAAGATGAGCAATGATTTAAAAAGAACATTAAATCTTAAAGACTCAATTTCCGTAGTTGTAGGCTCAATGGTCGGCTGCGGAATCTTTATTGTATCTGCAGATATATCAAGGCAGGTTGGTTCTGCATCATTCATGCTGCTTGTTTGGCTCCTTGCAGGTATTTTTTCTCTATTCGGAGCTATTGCTTATGCTGAACCTGTTTTAAATATAAAAGAAGACGGCGGACAGTACATATTTTTAAAAAAAATGTTTAATGATTTAACTGCATTCTTATATGGTTGGTCGTTATTATTAGTTATTCAAACTGCAACAATCGGTGCTGTTTGTATTGCAGTTGGTAAATTTTTGGGTATTTTATTCCCTCAAATAAGTTCAAATTCATATTTAATTCAAACACCTTTTTTTAATATCTCTTCACAGCAATTATGTGCGGTTATAATATGCTGTATACTTACATTTATAAATTCAAGGGGTATTAAATATGGTGTTATAACACAAAATATATTCACTCTTACAAAAGTTTTATCAATTGTAGGTGTAATTGTTTTTGGTATCTTCTTTGGAATTAATCATGATGTTATACTAAGTAATTTTTCAAATATATTTGAAAGTTTAAACTTTTCGTTCTCTTCAATGGAAGTTATAGCAACGGCAACTGTAGGTGCGATATTTGCAATGGTCACATGGAATAATATTACTTTTATTTCCGCAGAAGTAAAAGAGCCTGAAAAAAATATTCCGCTTGCACTGTTTTGGGGTGTTATTATTGTTATGGTTTTGTATTTATTGATAAATATCTTATATGTTTGCTCGATTCCGATAGAACAAATTAAAACAGCACCTGAAGATATCGTTGCTGTTGTTCTTATGCAAAATATTACAGGCGCAATAGGTAAAATTATTATTGCTGTTATTATTCTTATTTCTGCATGCGGAAGTGCAAACGGACTAGTTATGACCGGTGCAAGAGTTTATTATCAAATGGCAAAAGATAAACTTCTTTTTAGAAGACTTGCAATTATAAATAAAGATACAAAGGTTCCTGTAAACTCTTTATTACTTCAATGTTTATGGTCTTGTGTTTTTATATTATTCTGCGGTAATTATAGTGAATTATTAGATTATGTTATTTATGCGGCATTAATATTTTATGTGTTAACCGTTATAGGAATTTTTGTATACAGATTAAGATATAAAGAAACAATTAAAAATAAAGTAAACAGTCTTTATGGTTTATTCTTTATTTTGACAGGAAGTTTTATTATTTATTCTTTAACAATACATAAATTTGCAAGTTCAATGAAAACATTGATAATTATAGCGACCGGAATTCCAATATATTATGTTTGGAAAAAAATTAAACAGCAAAAACCTTGTATAAAATAAAATAAAAATGTATCATATACTTATTATATTAATAATATGAGGTAAAATATGATAATTGATGACTTATTAAAAGAAGTTGTTCAGTATAAAGCAAGTGACTTGCATATTTCTGTTGGACTTCCGCCTGTAATCAGAGTAGATGGCAATTTAATGCGTACAAAATATGCGGCATTTACTCCTGAAGAGGTTGAAAATTTATTATTCCCTATGTTGAATAATGAACAAAGAAGAACCCTGGAACAAACTTGGGAACTTGATATGTCTTATGGTATTAACGGTATAGGGCGTTTCAGGGTTAATATTTATAAAAACAAAGGAACATACGCTGCAGCATTCAGAACAATCAACAGCGTAATTCCATCGTTTGATACATTAGGTTTATCCGATGTTGTACGAAGTATTACAGAACGTCCGAGAGGATTGATTCTTGTAACTGGACCTACAGGTAGCGGTAAATCTACAACACTTGCTTCAATGATAGACTATATTAACGAAACAAGAAGCGAACACATTCTTACAATTGAAGACCCTATCGAGTTTGTTCATAAATCTAAGAAAAGTGTAATTCACCAAAGAGAATTAGGACAAGATACACGTTCTTTTGCAAATGCACTTAAATCTGCATTAAGAGAAGACCCTGATATCATACTTGTAGGTGAGATGCGTGATATCGAAACAATCAGCTTGGCATTAACTGCCGCTGAAACAGGTCACTTGGTTTTTGGTACTTTGCATACTTCTTCTGCCAGCCAAACAATTGACCGTATTATTGACGTATTCCCTGAAGGTCAACAGCAGCAAATCCGTGTTCAATTAGGCGGATGTTTAGAAGCTGTATTTGCACAAACTTTATTGCAAAGATTGCAGCCCGACGGAACTAAAAAAGGTCGTGTGATGGCGCAAGAAATTCTTGTAAAAAATAATGCCGTATCAAATATGATTAGAGAAGGTAAATCAGCACAAATATATTCTGCTATTCAAACCGGGGCAGGATGCGGAATGCAAACACTTGAATCTGCACTTGCAGAACTATACAAAAAGAGATTAGTTACTGCAGAAGATGCCTTAATGAAATCACAAAGACCTGATGAATTAAGAAGGTTAGCAGGAATAAACGCAAATTAATTATACATTTACATAGAAAATAAAAGTAATTAACAAATCCGCCATAAGCAAGAAAACAGTAGACTTAATGGCGGCTTTTGTTGTAGAAATACCTACATTTTTTGCTCCTCCATGTGTGCTATAGCCCTGAGTAGCACAAACAAGAGGAATTATTATACCGAATACAAAACCTCTTAATAAACTTATATAAATATCACGGGTATTAAGCCATAACCAAACAGAAGACATATAGCGGTTAGGGTGTAAATCAATTGCATAATATGAAATAATCATTCCGCCCAAGATGCCGAATAAAATAGCTAAAACAACGACCATTGGAACAGTTATTGCTCCTGCTATAATTCTTGGTGCAAAATAATATCCTATAGGGTCAACTTTTAATGTTTTTATTGCATCAACTTGTGAAGTTACCTGCATATTTGCTATTTCAGCGCTTATTGCAGTACCGGCTCTTGCACTTATCGCAAGTGCAGCAAATCCGGGGGCAAGTTCACGAATTAAAGCTACAGCTAAAAATCCGCCGACATAACTTTCAGCACCTGACATTAAAAATTGTTTTGATACTTGAAGTGCAATAACAACAGCTGCAATAAATACTATACTTAACGCTATCGGAAGAGAATCATAACTTATTAAAGCGGCTTGTGACATTACTGTTTTAAATTTAACATTACCGCCAAAAATGTATTTTAGTGTTTGAATAAAATTTTCTATACAAAGTCCTAAAAAGCTAATCATTTTATAATTTTATCCTGTTTTTCACTAATAAATTTAATTTTACCACAATAGTTTAAATATTTCTTGCAAAGAAGGACGCAACCTCTTTTAACGGAATAAAATGTGAAATTGGTCTTCCGTGCGGGCATGTGTATGGATTTTTTGTTGTCCTTAATCTTTTAACAATTTCTTCCATTTGCCATAAGGTTAACTTATCTCCTGCTTTAATTGCAGCTTTGCAAGAGGTTGTAATTAAAATTCTTTCCTCAATTGTATCTAAATCATTTTCGGGTGAATGTTTAAGATTTTCCAATAGTTCCGCAAGAATATCTTTTGGCTTCACATTCGATAAAACTTGTGGGATTTTTTTAAATATGATTTGAGTTTCTGATATTTTTTCTATTTGGTAACCAAATTTTGCTAAATGAGATTTAGCTTCTTCTAAAAGTTCAATTTCCATTGGTTCTACATCTAAAACATCAGAAATTATAAGAAGTTGAGAAGCTATTTCTTTTTGTTTTTTCAATTTTTCATAAATATAGCGTTCTTCTGCTATGTGTTGATCGATAATTTCAAGGTTATCTTCATTTTCAACAAGAATATAAGTATTATTATATTGCCCTATAACATTTACCTGTTTTAATTTTGAATGTGTTTCAAACTCAATCTCCATTTTTGTTTGTGCATGTTCTTCAACAGGTTGAAATTCTTCTTTTTCTTCCGTTTTAGCATTTACAGGAAAAGTAAAAACGCCATCAGGTTCTTCATCTATAACAGTTTCATCACTATATGTTTTTATAAAAGGAATAACATTATTATTTTTTTGTTCTTCTTCTCTCGGAGTATAATTTACGGCAGATAAAGCATAACTAACTGCACTTTGCACAAAATTAAATATTTGATTTGGCGTTTTATATCTTATCTCACGTTTTGTCGGGTGTGCATTAACATCTATTTCCTCGGGGTTAATATCCAAATTAATTACAACAAACGGATAACGCCCGTTCGGAAGCATGTTTTTGTATGCAATGTCTATTGATTTCATTAAAATAGGACACTTAACAATTCTGCCGTTTACAAAAGTGTAAATTGATTTTTTACTTGAACGTGTATAACTAGGCACCGATACAAAACCTGAAATTCCAATACCTGTTAATACATCAGTTTTTTTCACTTCTTTTAGTTCATTTAGAAGTGCAGATGAATAAACCTCTGTTATTCTTGTTAATAAATCAGAATTTGGACTTGTTGTAATCACATTTGAATTATTATGTTTTAATATAAAACCTACTTCAGGGTGTGAAATAGCCAAAGATTGAACAAGTTCTTGAATATATGCGAATTCTGTTTTTTCACTTTTTAAAAATTTTAAACGTGCAGGCTGGTTAAAAAATAACTCTTCAACCTCCATAATTGTACCTTGTGCACAGCCTACTTTTGAAGATTTTACAACAGAATTTTGAGATTCTACCTTCGTTCCATAATCAAATTCAGCAGTTCTTGTTATACATTTAACTTTTGCTATCGAAATAATACTTGCTAAGGCTTCACCTCTAAAACCAAGAGTCTGAATGTTAAATAAACTGTTTTCATCTGTTAATTTGCTTGTTGCATGTTTTGTAAAAGCAAGCTCAATATCATCAGGGTGAATACCGCAGCCGTTATCCGCAATGCGGATATTTCTGCATTCATTTGAAATACTTATTTCTACTTTTGTTGCACCCGCATCAATAGAATTTTCAACAAGCTCTTTAACAACGCTGCTTGGGCGTTCTATAACTTCTCCGGCTGCAATTTGATTTATAAGATTAACACTTAATTGTTTTATTCTTCCCATATAAATATTGTAATACACTATAAATGAATTTTTTCGTTTTGATTAAAAATGTTACAAAAAAGCTTTAGGATTGTATAATAGTTTGTATGATAAATACTGTAATTTTTGATTTAGACGGAACATTACTAAATTCTTTGGGCGATTTACATGCCTGTTTTAATTATGCAATAACTCAATTTGGCTACCCTGAAAGAACATTAGATGAAATAAAAAGTTTTGTAGGAAACGGCATAACAAAAGCAATAGAACGAGCTTTACCTTATGAGGTAGAAAAAGAAGAATTAAACAAGATAGTTTTGCTATTTAAAGACTATTACAAAGAACATATGACAGAATTAACTCTTCCTTATGACGGAATTATTTCAATGTTAGCAGAATTAAGACAAAAAGGTTATAAACTCGCAATAGTTTCAAATAAGTTTGATGATGCGGTTAAAGGTTTATGTAAGCAATATTTTAATGAGTATATTGAAGCTGCAATAGGTGAGGGGTATGGAATTGAGAAAAAACCAAATCCAATAGGCATATATAAAGCAATAAAAGAACTTAATTCAAGTATAAAAAATGCTATTTATGTGGGTGACTCTGATGTTGATATTCAAACTGCAAAAAATGCAGGTATACCTTGCATAAGTGTATTATGGGGATATAGAGATAAAGATTTTCTTCTAAAAAACGGCGCTGAACTTTTTGCAGATAGCCCAAGTGATATAATAAAAATAATTGAAAAAAAATAATATTTAAGTTAATATAAGCAAAGAGTGATGCAAATAAGCCGATGTGGCGAAATTGGTAGACGCATCAGACTCAAAATCTGACGCAGCTCACCCTGCGTGCCGGTTCGAGTCCGGCCATCGGCACCATTAAAAAAAGACACCTTACGGTGTCTTTTTTGTTTATGTATTTTAATAATGTTTATATAAATCCTGCACCTTTTTACATGGTATAAAAAGAAAACCGGCTAATGAGCCTATTACCCACACTGAAAGATATAAACAAAAAATTGTAAAAATTAGCGGTATTTCATATTTTTTACCCGATTCTAACTTTTTTGATATATTAAATGATTCAATAAGAATTATCATTAAAATTACCAATGGTATTGTAATTAATGGTATATAGTTAATGTTTAAATACAAAAATAATAAAACCAGAAATACAAATATAAATATTCCGGCTAATGGGAAGAACCCTAAAAGAATATCATTTAAATCTTTAACTAATTTACCCCGTACAAACATATTGGCATAATAGTAACTCATACACCAAGTTTTTCTTAAAAACGGATATAACTTACTTTCGCTGTGATACACGGTAACTTCAGGTAAAAATCTGACTTTATATCCTCTTTTATCTAACCTTGTTGAAAATTCATTATCCTCTGCAAGATAAATATTTTCATCCATTCCATTAAGTTTGTTATAAACATCTTTTCTCATAATCAAATTTGCAGATACAAATTCTCCACTATTATCGTGCTCTTTAGGATTTCTATCTGCTATAACATCAAGATTTTCATGAGTTAGCAACCTGCTGAATCTTATGTATCTTATGCATTTTTGTATATATGTATCGGACGGCGGATTTAATTGAGGACCTGTTACCGCAGCATAATTTTCATTATTTTCAAGAAATTCTATTGATTTTTCGAGCCATTTTCCATTATTTAAAGGATATGCATCAGAATCTAAAAAAGCAATATATTTTGTATCTGCCAATTTTACACCAAGATTTCTCTTCGCAGACATGTTTCTATTTTCAGATTTGATTAATATAACATTCTCGTCATATTTTGTTTCATTTATTTCATCAAGAATAACAAAAATTTTTACAGTAGTGTATATTTTCCTGATTTCTCTTATACAATCATTTAAAATATAATCCTGCGTCCTTGACGGAATAATGATGGATATTAAATTTTTAAGTATCATTTTCTTTTCCTTAATGAATTACGAAGAAAATGGCTAAATAATTCAGGATAATATCTTGGTGAAGATATTAAATTTACAAGCCAAGCAGGTTCAAATGTACAGGCACATTTTGAAGACAAAATCTCTTTTTTAACATTCACTGCTTGCTGACTATTCCATAATTTCATAAAGTTATAATCAAAATCTCTTAAATTAGCAATCGGAGTCTCAATAATTTCGCATGGTGTTACATTTCCGTTATATCTGATAACTCCAAAAAGATCGCCGCCGGTACAAGGGGATATATATTTTCTTTCTTTAAAAGACTTTATAACATATTTCCATTGCATTTTGTTCTTAGCATTTAATATTTGTTCTGTTAAAGTTGAACCATCAAATCCGTTAATATTAAATGAGTCAAAATCATTATTTCTTTGATTTTCCAATTTCTCATATACTTCAGCCATTCTTTTTCTTGTTTCCATATCAGCATTATCTGCACATTTACCTCTAACAAGGCAAATATTAATATTTGCAACTTTAAGAACATCTCTCATATAACAATATGTTTCAAATGCACTTTCAAAGTTATCAGGAGTCAAAGTAATTTGAAACGTTGCACTTAAATTTTTACCAAAACTCTTAATTATTTTGTATGAATCATATACATTTAAGTGCAAATCTTTTAATTTTCTATATTCAGAGTGTTTTTTCCCTATATAATCATACGACATTAAAAATGCCACCGGAATATTTTTTGCACTGACTTTACGGCAGAAATCTTCTATTCTATTTGGCATACTTCCGTTTGTAGTAAGAGATAAAGATGTTACGGTTGAATTTTTATACCAAATTTCAGCAATTTCAGCTACATCATTTCTTATAAATGGCTCACCACCTGTAATACCAACATTTCTTAAACGAGGTCCTGATGTAGATGCAATTTTTTCAATCTGTTCCAATGTAAGTTCATCTTCTGCAGTTTTAAAATCAACAAAGCAATGATTACATCTCGCATTGCAACGCTCTGTTATAAACTCAATAAGATAAATCGGATATTGATGAGATATTAACCCATTATATAAATCTTTTGCCAAATTACTTATCTTTTTCATATCTCGATATTACAATAAATTTGGCAAATATAAAATTATTTTTAGAGATTTTATTTACGTCCTAAAATAATTTTCAATTATTTCTTAAGTCTTTTTTCATCAGCATTTTTTAGAAAATTTAAAACTCTTGCAATGAATGCATTATATTTAATTTTGCCTATAGAGTAAAAGTTTTTGCATATCTATGTATACACCAAGTAAACTAGCCAATTTGACTATGCATTCATAAAAAATATTGCTTTATCGGATAATATTTTTTTACTAATTTCTTCGCTATTGTATTTGTTATGAATGGAGGAGTTTTTGTGATAAAGCAAGAGGAATGCATAAATATAAAGTTTGAAGATTTTATTCATACAAAAGAAAATGAGGATTTGTTCGAAAAAACAAAACGTGTAGATGAGGTTTTATCAAGCGGGATTTTAACGGGAAACGAAGGGCTTGGAATGGAGCTTATGCATAAAGTAAAAAGCGTTTCAAAAATAAAAGAAAAGACAGGTGAAGAACATCCTGTAATTATGCTTGGTTCTAATTCTTATCTTAATTTATCGACACATCCAAAAGTTTTAAAAGGAGCACAAAACGCACTAAAAAAATATGGTTATGGAATGGGCGCAGTTTCTAATTATGCAGGTATTACCTCTTTACATAAAGAACTGGAACAACGAATTGCAAAATTTTATAATACAGAAGATTGCATAGTTTTTCCAAGCGGATATGGAACTAATGTTGGGGTTATATCTGCATTATGCAATAAAGGTGATGTAATAATTAATGATAGCGCAAATCACGCTTCTATTTTTGATGGATGTAAATTGTCAGGTGCCGACATAAAGGTTTTTCCGCACGGCGATATGAAATACTTAAAACGAATACTTGATAAATTGCCAAAAGAACAATCAGGACGTCTGATTATTACAGACGGTGTTTTTTCTATGGATGGAGATATGGCAAAACTTGATGAAATTACAGCTTTAGCAGAAATGTATGATTGTAAAGTAATGGTTGATGACGCACATGGCGTTGGTATTGTTGGTAAAACAGGACGAGGAACAGCTGAACACTTTAATGTTCAAAATAAAATCGACTTAAATGTCGGTATGTTATCAAAAGGTCCGGGCGGGCTTGGCGGATATTGCGCTGCTTCAAAAGAAATTGTTCAATATTTAAGACTTTATGCAAGAAGTTATTTTTTCTCAACAGCAATGCCTGCATCGATCATAGGCGGACTTAATGAAGTGTTCAAACTTCTGGAAACTGATAAAGCAGGAAGAAAAAAATTATTAGAAAATACTGACTATCTAAAACAAAGATTATTAGAAAACGGACTTGATATAGCACATAGCGAAAGTGCTATTGTACCTGTAATGATTTATGATGAGCAAAAATTATTTATGCTTTATGATGAACTTAGGAAATCAGGAGTTTATGTGAATATTGTTACATATCCTGCGGTCAGAAGAAAAGAATGTCGATTGCGTTTATGTGCTATGAAGGATTTAACAAAAAAACAAATTGATGCTGCTGTAAAAATAATTTCTGAAAAAATTAATAAATACGATATCTATAAAAATAAAGCTGTTTAATTAAACAGCTTTTATTTCTTCTGCAAACTTGTTCATTGGATTCCAAGTATCTTTTAGTGTTCCTTGTATTAAATTTTTATAAAAAGCTTCTTTGTAGTCTAGTAATGCAAGTTGTTTTTCTAGTTCTTCTTTTTGCTGAAGTGCTTTTTCTTTTGTTGATTTAATAATTTCATAGCGCTCAGAAATGGTAGAATCACCAAGTATGCATAAATCAATATATCTTTTTATTGCTTTATTTTCAGTTCCAACAGCACGTAGGCATTTTACAATTTTTACCCATTCTAAATCTTTATCTGAAAACATGCGAATATTATTTTGATTTCTTTGAACAAACGGAAAAAAACCGCTTTTTGCCCAAAATCTTAGTGTATGTTCCGAAACATCCATTTTTTCTGAAACTTCTTTTATTGTATACATTCTTCTCTCCTTAGACTGATATTCTAGTATAAATATGTGGAATTTACATAAAAATATTATATATACATTATCAATAATCTAGCATACGAAGACACAGAAGTATAGTTCTGTGTTTTCTAAATCTGAAGTTATAAGAATTTTTTGATTGTAGACCATTATTTTCACGTCTGTAGAAAATACCGGTCTCCAATTGAAAAATTTTATGACTTCAGATTTGATAATATTCTATTAAATGTACCTGCATTAATGAAATTTTTCATTCAACCACCGGTGATTTTAGCTTGCACAAAATTATACAAAGCGAATACGCACAGCTTGCGAGCAGTAATAAGCCTGTATCCGTCGGCTTGCCGTTAGGTATGGTGGTTGAATAAAAAATTCTCATCATCGCAGGTACTGAAAATGGCGAAAAAACCAATTTTCGCCATTTACAATTTCCAAGCCTTTTGCATTATATTAAAAATTTATCTAGCTATAATATTTTTTATGACTTAATTATTTTTGAAACATCAGCACAAATTAATTCTTTTGTTAAATGGTAACGTTCATATAATTCTTCAACAGGAACTCTATCTGTAAATTCTTTCTTAGCACCATAATTAAGAACTTTCATATCTGAATTACCATAAAATCTTGATATTTTTTCGCCAAAACCACCATCTAATACACCATCTTCCAATGTAATAACTATGCTATGATTTTGTTTTAAATTTTCAAGCAATTCTTCATCTACACCGGTAATAAATTTAGGATTAATTAACGTAGAATCAATACCAAGTTCCTGTTTGATTTCCTGTTTTACTTGTTCTGCAAGTTTATAAAAACGACCTAAGCCCAATATTGCAATTTTCTCTCCATATTTTTCAACTTTATACTTGTTTAAAACAGAATAATTTGTATTATCCGTAATTCCTGTTGAAACCAACTCACATGCCGGGACTCTTATTGCTACAGGATGTTTTGTTTGTTTTGAAGACCATTCAAGCATTGCAAGATACTCTTCTTTACAAGTTGGAGCAAGATAAACCATATTAGGTATATTAGAAATCAAAGGTATATCAAAAACACAAAGATGAGTTGCATCCGCACCTGAAATTCCACCCCAATATACAAGCATTGTAACCGGTGAATTATTTAAACATAAATCCTGTGACATTTGGTCATAAGTTCTTTGAATAAATGAACTCATTACTGCAAAGATAGGTTTTGCACCACTTTTTGCAAGTGCAGATGAACAAGCTACCGCATGTTCTTCCGCAATACCAACATCTACATAATTTTCACCCAGTTTTTTTCTAAACTCTTTCGTAAAACCAAATACTCCCGGGGTTCCCGCATTAAGTACAACAACAGATGAATCTTTTTCAACACTGTTTAATATAAAATCGTTTGTTATGGAATTGTAATCTTCAGTAACTACAACATTTTCACTTTCTTTTTTGTCTAACGTTCCCGGCATAATCCAGTGAAAAGCTTCTTTATTAATTTCTGCGACTTCTAAACCATGACCTTTTTTCGTATGAATATGAACAACAGCAGGATGGTTTACATCTTTAAATCTATTAAATGCTTCAATTAAATTTTTAATATTATTACCCTCTTCAACATAGCAATAATCAAATCCTAAAGCTTTAAAGAAATTACAACTATCAGCCCCTTTAGTCTCTCTTAAACGTTTTAAATTGGCATACAATCCGCCATAATTCTCTGCAATAGACATATCATTATCATTAACAACTATAATAATGTTTGACCCCAATATAGCAGCATTATTTAGCCCTTCATAAGCTTCACCGCCGCTTAAAGACCCATCGCCGATAATAGCAACAACATTTTCTTTGCCGCCTCTTAAATCTCTTGCTTTTGCAACACCAACTGCAAGACTGACAGATGTAGATGTATGACCGACTTTAAACAAATCATGTTCACTTTCTTCAGGCGCCGTATAACCGGTATATTCTAAATATTTTTCAGGATTAGTAAAACCCTCTTTACGTCCTGTCAGAATTTTATGAGGATAACATTGATGAGACACATCAAAAACAAACTTATCAACAGGCGAATTAAATACATAATGAAGAGCAATTGTTGCCTCCAAAAAACCCAAATTAGGTCCCATATGTCCGCCTGTTGTATTTACTTTTTTTATTATAAGTTCACGCATTTCATCTGCAAGCATATTTAATTCATCTTTAGAAAGCTTTTGCAAATCCTGCGGAACATTAATTCTATCCAAAACCATATTCTTATCCTTTCATCAATATCCTTACGTTTATATTTTATATCCTTAGAGTAACTATCAGTCAATATCTATATAAAAAAACTTCCTTAATAATATTAAGGAAGAAAAATTAGTAAAAGAGACATCAATAATATTATTTATTCTGTTTCAAATTACTTCCAATAAATAATAATAAATATTAAGAAAAATTAATCATAATAAGCCTTTATATCTCATTTCAAGTTAAAATAATAAGTATAAAAAATACACTTATTTAACTTTTGTAAAAAAATTTAATAAAATCCATGAAAAAACGCAAATTTATTCATTCTCAGGTATTAATATAATAGTAAGGACATTAGTAAGTAAACTAGGAATAACATGCAAATAAATAAGGTAAACTCATTCGTTCCTAAAAAAGTAAACAATAGTAACATTAATAACAAACAAAATCAATCATTTAAAGGTATAGGTTCAGGAATAGACGCACTTTCATTAGGAGTAGCCAATGCTATAGAAAATGGCGGTTTAGCTGTTTCATTTACATTACAAGATATGTTAGGAACAAACCTTCCAAGACCTATAATGGGTTTAAGAAGAAACTCAAAAGAAAATAAAGGTGAAAAAAACTTTAAATTTGCAGCTAAAGAACTTGTAAGAGAAATGACTACAGGTCCTAGCATGTTCATTATTCCTGGTGCAATGCTTGCTGTAGGGAAAAAAGTTTTTGGTAAAGCAACCGAAGTACCCATGAAATTTATTAAATCATTTGGTGATATTCATGCCGCAAATCCGTTAAATGAAGCTGGTAAGGCTATAAGTAAACAAGAATTCTATAAAAATGCTTTTGCAGAAATGCTTAAGAATGCAAAAGAAGAAACTACAATATCAAAAGATACAATGAGAACAGCTGCTGACTTTGCTCAAAGACTTGCAGACGGTGTAAGAGACAAAGCAGCAAAGAAAGAAACCATAAGCAAACTGTCTGATGAATTTATTGAAATAGCGAAAAGTCATGCAAAAGATGCAGCTAATACAGATTTTACAAAAGCAGCTATATCTAAAACAACTTCTGCTTCATTTGGAGAAACAGTTTCTCATATGATATCTTATGCTGATGATATTGTTGAGAAAGCAAAAACACAAGATACAAGTAAAATTACAGAATACATAAAAAAATTATCTAATAACAAAGTAATTGGCAGACTTGCCACAAATGTAATTATGTATGCAGCTGTAATGACTTTCTTGCAGGTTATTCCTAAACTATATAATAAAGCAGAAGGCAAAGGAAATGCCGGACTAAAAGGATTAAAACAAGAAGAAACAACAAACGATAACGCTGAAACTGCAACAGCAAAAGATAAACAACAAGATAAAAACGCAGTAAATAAATCAAATCCATCTTTTGGTTCTTCTGCACAATTTGTTGAAAAATTAACCGGAAAAGGTTTAGTAGGCAAAATTGCACAAGGTATCGAATTCGAAGGTCCAAATGTTTCATTCCCGTTATTACTTGGAATTATGGGATTTGGAATTTTGTTACCTCGAGTTCGACAATCAAAAGATAAATACGATAGAGAAGAAATTCTAAGACGTGACTTAGTAACTTGTGCTACTATGTGCTTCGCTGAAAAAGAATTACGTAAAGGATTCTCAAAACTAAATGAAACTAAATCAGGTTTAGTTCTTGCTGCTAAAGGTCAAGGATTTAAAGATAAAAGTTTAGGAAAACGCTTATTAGATTACTTAAGACCAATTAAGGGTGTACAGGTTCTTTCTACTGACCAAATAGTATCTAAATACAGCGGTATTGATAAATACAAAGACGGAATTAAAGGTTTCTGTGAATTTGTTGACGGACAAGGTGGAAATCTTGGTAAAGTATTCAGCCTTACAGATGATGCTAAAAACATAGTTCAAAGATTACTTTCTAAAGAAGGTAAAGATATTGCGACTGCGGATAATGCTGCTATTAAAGAAACATTAACAAAAGCAATTGATTCTGATGATGTTAAAAAACTTACTGACTTATTTAAAGATAAAAATAATGCTTGGGTTAATAAAGCAAAAACATTAAATGCCAGATTTACAGCACTTTCTGTATTAGTTCTTGTTCCGGCATTCCTTGGTTTCTTCTTACCTTGGATAAATGAAAAAGCTACAAAAAAACGTATCAATGAAGAAAATGCAAATAAAATTCAATCAAGTAATAATAATGGTTTAAATAACATTGATGCAAATTTATTTAATCAAAATTCAAGCAAAATATTCTCTGAAATTGAGAATTTCACTCATTAAACGATAATTTCAGTTTCATTTTTATACGTAACGAAAGCTAATTTATTATTAGCTTTTTTTACGTATTTACGTTTTGTATATATTATAGAAGTTTTAGAATTATTTTTTTGAGAAGAATATTCTTTTGTAATTTCTGCAGCTCGTAATAATACATCATCAGAAATTTCTTGCTTAGAACTGTTAGTTTTTACAAGAATATGAGCACCAGGAGCATTTAAAGGATGAAACCATAAATCTTCGCTACTTGATAACTTTGATAATATATAATCATTTTGTTTTTTATTTTTACCTATATAAATTTTAAAACTCTCATATTCAATAAAATCTATTTTATAAGTTTGTTCATCTTTTATAGTTTTATCTTCAACAAGTTCTGCATAAATATCGTTCAAATCAATAATATTATCTGAGTTTTCAACAAAAAACTTCAATTCTTCAAAATATAATATTTGAGAATTAGTTTCTTCAATCATTAAAGTAGCATGTTCGTATGCCGTTTTAGTTTTTTTGTATAAATAATAATAATGATTAGCATTTTCAGTTGGAGTTAAATTTTCATCTAACTCAATCTGAATTTCATTTCCTTCAAAATCGTATAAAACAACTTCTTTAGCGGGATTTTTTAAAGCATATAAATTAGCCATTATAATATCAGCTTTATTTTTATATGTTAATGCCTTATCTAATTTTTTTATAATGATTTCTTGCTTTTCTTTTAAGGTCTTAAACTTTTTAAGTTGATTATTTATATATTTAATAGTTTTATTCTTTGTATTAGAAAGCAAGTAATTAAATTGATGATAAGCAAAATAATTATCTATCATTTCATTTACAGATAGCTGTTTGAGGGAATTAGGGAAATCAAACAAATAAAATTTAGAATAATCTTCTGCAATTAAAGGTCTAAAAGTCTTTTGTTCTAAGAAATTACACAGTGTATTATATAAATTTTCTATAGAAAAATCTTTAATTGTTAAGATAATATCTTGCACTAACGATGTAGTTAAATAATGATACCTTGCTGATATTGAAGCAGCAATATTTCCCATTTCAACACTATTTTGAAATGATTCATAAGTGACTTTCAACAAATTTTTCTTTTTTTGTTTGGGCGGATAAATATAAGGAAGCATTCCATATAGTTCACGTTCGCGACTTTTTTCAGAACTTACATTATGCGCACAGCCTATAATTACATTAGTATCATAATTGTATAAAATAACATTACTATATTTTCCCATTAATTCAATTGCCAAGCATAATTGAGATTTTTCATTCAATTCATCATAATATTCAAAGTAAATTTCAAAAATTCTTTCATATTTGGGAACTTCAACTCTTAATATTTTTGCATTTTGAATGTATTTCCTCAATAACATACAAAACATAGGTGCAGTTTTGGGAATTGATATATTTCTTTTTGCTTCATTATCTGGAGACATAAAACAAATATGATAAAAATTCGGATTAAAATTTATATAAAATTTTTTAGATTCACCTTGTTTTCTAATATGAAAAATAAGTTCATGTCTGTTCGGTTGCTGAACTTTTTGGATTTTCGCGCCAATAAAAAATTCTTTATTTTCTTGTTCAAATAATTTTAACGTTAATGCATCTAAGTTAATCATAACTATATTTTAAAATAAAAAAGCAAAGAAATATATTCTTTGCTTTATGTGATAGTTAGTTTATTTGGTTAGTTATGTTAGTTATTTTAAAAAATTAATTACGCAGCTATAGAACGAATTCTATCATTCATAACCTTGTATTCTGCAGAACAAAGAGAATTTGCTGCCACATTTCTTGCCGAAGCGTTTTCTACTGAAATCATTTTATCAAGACTGCAACCTGAATTTAATAAACCATTTGTTCTTAACAGACCATTTGCTGACCCCATAACAGCTCCTACAGTACCACCAACAACAGCGCCTGAACTTGTAGCTTTTATCATATCTCCGGCATTAAAATTTTTATCTTCATCAAATGCACAATCAATTGCATAATTAGCAGAACCGCTTATAGCACCTGTTGCTGCACCTGTTTTTGCACAACCCGCTGCTGCATTCTTTACACCCACTTCAACAGCACTGCCTGCTGTTCCCATTGTATATGCAGCCAAACCACCTGTTAATGCACCGGATAAAGTATCCTGCGCCATTTGTTTAGCATCTAAAGCATCATTTTCAACTTCATTTGTTGCTCTATCCGCAAATTTAAATCCTGTTTTAGTTAACGCACCTGTTCCTGCGCCAATACCAATAGCAGCAGCAGTTCCGATACCGCCTGTTAAAACAGTTACAGCAGCAATTGAAGCAATAGCTACAGCACTTGTCGCAATATTAGAAAATAAATTTAAACTGCTATCTTGTTTTTCTGCAAATTCATCTATAGTTGCAGAAGCTTCTTCAAAAGTAATTTCACCATTTTTATATTTTTGAATTGCTTCATCGCATTTGTCTACACTTGTACCAATGCCTGTTTTTTCTTTTACATCATTCCAAGCATTAGAGAATACACCTTGCTGAGCTTCAACTTCACTTAATTGAGCATATAATGCTGCTACATCTTCATCATTATCTTGAGAAAATGCATTAGCTGAAAAAATACTTGTATCTGCATCATTTACAATAGGAGCAGATTGGAAATTACTGCTTGTTAAAGCTTTAGATGAATCTATTGAACCAAATTTTGAAACGTCAATCATACCTATACCCAAACCTAGAATAAACTTTAAACCTTACAGTAATATAAAGTATTTTTGAGTTTCAAAATTGCCCTCTTTGTTACATTTGTTAACAATCAAACATCAATTAGTTTATATTTGATAGCTTTAACAACAGCTTCAGTTCTGTCTTGTACCGATAATTTATTAAAAATATTATGAATATGAACTTTTGCAGTGTGTACGCTGACATTCATTGTTTCAGCTATTTCAGCATTATTTTTTCCAAATGAAATGTATTCCAAGACTTGAATTTCTCTACGAGTTAAAGGTACTTCCAGAGCAGGCAGAATATTTCTCATCCCGCAAATTTTCAATAACAAATTTTTTAAAAAGTCTTTTTTTATCATAATTTCGATAGCAAAATCATTATCTTCTAAGATTTCATCATTATCCTCAACTATGGTAAATTTAAACTTTTTGCTGTGGTAATTGTACAAAGTCATAAAAGCTCCTATCACTAAATATATTATTAGTTTAAACGAGCCTCGAAATTTGTGTCTAACATATTTTCCCATATCAAATTTCTTTACATTTATTTACAACAATTTATTTCGCCATATAATATTTCTTTTGTTCATTAGTCAATTTTTCAATAGAATAGCGAAGTTCAGTTCTAGGCATTACATTTGCATACTTATCCAAAAAACAGAGAAGTACATTTAAATCTTTCTTTCCGACCTCGCGCAACATCCAACCTGTAGCTTTATGCATTAAATCGTGCTTATGAGTTAGAAATTTTTCACATAATTCAATCAATAAATCAAACTTACATTGTTTTAATACACTCCATTGAGATACCACCGCAATTCTTTCAGACCATAGATGATTAGAAGAAGCCAACTTACGTATAATAGACTCATCACCTGTTATAAGATAATATGCCCCTATTATTTTATGAGCAGTTAAATCTACTAAATCCCAATTATTGATATTTTTCACATTTTTTATATATAAATCAACAATATCAGCCTTTTTATCTGTTCTTTCAAAAAGCTCAACCATAATTAACAAAGCACAAAGTCTGATTTCATGATACTTGCTATCAAGCATCTCTTGTAATTCTGAAAAAGAAACAGAATTATAATATTTTTTTACTATCTTTCTTATTATAGGAACTCTAACACCAAGAAAAATATCAGCCTCTCCATACTCACCTTTTTGCGTTTTGAAAAAACGCATTAAATGCTTGGCTTCTTCTTCATTTTGCAATTCTAAAAATTCTTCAATGACCTTCATATTCTTGAGAATTAAATTTTTCCTATACTTTTTAAAAACTTATATACAATTAGAGCTGTCTCATCATCTTTTTCTAAAACAGAAAATATAATTTTCTTTATTTCTTCATTACTTTTTAAATACTCAAATTGAAATAACTCAAAAATTTCAACATTTAAAATAGAACTAATCTTTTCAATATTCTCAGGTTTGGGAAATGACAACCCATTCTCAATTCTACTATAATTTTCAGGTTTAATGCCAATTAACTCCGAAAGTTTTTCCTGAGTATAATTTTTTCTTAGTCTTATTTCCCTCAATTTTTTTCCAAATTGTTTTTTCATAATATTATTAAATATTCTTTGAGTGTTTTTATGAACCCTCTATCACGGGGGTGTTATAATCTAATCTTAATGTATTGCATTAAGTTACTTGATGTATTACAATAAAAGAATGAAAATAAGATGATATACAATAGGAAGACTTTTATGGCAAACTTAAATATTTGTTATGCGCTTGACGAAATATATATAGAACAAGCCTTAGTGTCAATTGCATCAATACTAAAAAATTCTAACTATGACGACAAATTTAATTTTTATATAATGGAAAATTGTTTAAATGAACAACAGAGAAATCTTTTTGAAGAGTTGAAATCTATAAAAGAATTTAACATAGAATTTATAAACATAAATATTGAAGATTTTATAAGCTGTCCTATTTTAAAAGACATTAAACCAGAATATAGCAACTATCACGTAACAATGCCGACTTATTTTCGATTTCACGCACCAAAGTATTTTGCAAATTTAGATAAAATTTTATATTTAGATTGTGATGTAATTGTAAGAACATCACTTGAAGAACTATTTAATATTAATATTGAAAATTATGCAGCAATGATGGCTGAAGATGCATCAAATAATATAGAAAAAGATAGGCTTAATTTACAAAATTATTTTAATGCCGGTGTGATGATGATAAATTTAGATTATTGGCGCAAAAACAATATTACGAATAAACTTTTTGAATACTGTATTACAAACAAAGAAAATATTTTATGGCAAGACCAAGATATAATAAATAGTGTATTAAATGAAAACATACTAAAAATTAAACATGAATGGAACTACCAATATTTTCAATATGAATATTCACGTCCTGAAGAAATGAGAACTTGTAAGATTTTACATTTTGCAGGAAGATTTAAACCTTGGCTTATCCCTTTTGAATGTAGTATTTATGACATTTACTACTATTATTTGAGTATGACACCACTTAAAAATAATATTATTGAATATAAATTAAGATCAAGTAATAAGTCTTTAAAAGACAATATTGGAGGAAATAAAACTAATATACTGGTAAAAGCACACGATGAAGACATACAAGGTGTATACAAAGAAATTACGAAGTTATATCATGAAATAGGAAAAGCATATAAAGATATAGAATGGTTGCTAAATAATAAAATAGATGCATCTATTGCATATTTAATAAAATATTTAGACGAAAAAGCTGAAAGCTTATTACGAAAATAGTATCTAACAAGTTTTTGCAGTAACTGTATAAAGTAAAAATGGACGTTTGCCCAGAATTGCTTTGCTTTTAGGTTGG